>Ga0307424_1000066_pt1 | contig 43392 bp, 41 predicted proteins | sample SalMarWE160320MG_FD_202157 | JGI IMG/M metagenome (GOLD analysis project Ga0307424, IMG submission 202157) | Salt marsh sediment microbial communities from the Plum Island Ecosystem LTER, Massachusetts, United States - WE1603-20 | ecosystem: Environmental > Aquatic > Marine > Intertidal zone >... | reverse complement strand
AGCATCAATGCCGTGCGTGCCCGTGCGCCGCAAGACCAGGTCCGCCCCTTCACGTCCTTGCATTTGGCGTCTGCTGATCGCGCGCTGATGCCGTCCAGCGTGATGACGGTGCCCCCCGTCTCGAGCGTGCCGCCGTCGCGCACAACCACCCGGTAGAAGAGCTTCGGCTTGAGCACCGGCTTCGGCACAGTCTCGGTCGTGAGCGCCGCGAGTCTCTGAGCGTCGGCCTTTTCACGAGCCAAAAGCTGCGTCTTGGGCGCGGGGTCCTTAGGCGCTTGCGCAGTCTGAGATGCGGCAGGCTGAGAGGCTGCGGGCTTGGGCGCCGCGGCCTGAGGGACGGGGGTTGCAGGCTTCGTGAACAGCGGCCTGTCAGGCGGTGAGACCGGGGTGACGACCTCCGCGCTGCCGCCGAACGGCCAGAAATACCAGATGAGCCCGAGCCCGAGCAGGGCGGTGAGGAGACGCGAGGCGAGCGACATGGCTGACGATCTTAAGCGAGATGCTTGGCGGCTTTAAGGTCGCTATTGGCTTGCCCAGATAATACGGGCGATCCAGTCGATTCGCTCGACGGGAAAGACGAGATTGGGATGGGCCGGGTTGAGGGAGGCCAGCTCGATCGTCTTGGCCGTGCGCCGCACCAGCACCTTGGCCATCACCTCGCCGTCCGTCGTGCGCAGCACCACGCGGTCGCCTTTGCGCGGGGCGGCGTTCGGCGAAACGATCAGCACGTCCCCGTCGCGGTAAAGCGGCGCCATGCTGTCGCCGGTGACTTCGAGCGCATAGGCGTTCTCGTCGTCCACGCGGGGAAAGCGGATCTGGTCCCAACCGCCGCCCACGGGAAAGCCGCCATCGTCGAAGAAGCCGCCGGCGCCGGCTTGGGTCATGCCGATCAGGGGGATGGGCTGGGCCGGGTTGCGCCGCCGCGGCTCGGCGGTGACCAAAGCCGTAAAGTCGTCGAAGGTGGCGCCTGTCGCCTCCAGCACCTTGGCGATGCTCTCGGTGGTCGGCCAGCGGGGGCGCCCTTCGCCGGTGACCCGCTTCGACTTATTGAAGGCGGTGGGGTCGAGGCCGGCCCGCTTGGCAAGCCCGGACGGGGATAGCCCGTAGCGCCGGGCGAGCGCATCGATGGCCGACCAGACCCGGGCATGAGTGAGCCTGTTCACGGGGAACGCCTCGAATCGGCAGCAAGGATCAAGAGATCCTTGCCGAATCGGAATATATGCCTACATATAGGAATTATGGCTTATTTGAGCGGTGGTCGTCCACCCGGGATTTGGCGCGGCTAGACAGATCGATTCGGCAGCGATTGAAGCGCCAGTTCGAGAGCGTGGAGCTCGACCGGTTCTCCGCGACTGTCGAAGATGCGGAATTCGAGATCGCCGTCAGCGATCAGCTCGTGCGCCCGCTTAACGGTGTCTCTGGTCGTCAGTCGCATGACGGTTCGCGTGTGGGGCTGGAGGCCCCGCCGAATCGAATAGCTCATAGTGTCTCCAATGATGCTTTGCCCGGACCATATAGGAGCTTGGGCACCAGGGGCCACGTCCACGGCATTTTCGGTTAGGGCCCCGCGCTGTCCTTGTTGGGGCCCTGGGGGACGGTTAGTCTCCGCAACACGCCATGGCCGAACCCGTCTACAAGATCCTCGCCGAAGCCGCCCTCGACGCCGCGAGGAGCGAGGGGCGTTTCTTGGGGACTGGCGACGACCTCCGCGACGGCTTCATTCATCTGTCCGCCGCCCATCAAGTCGCGGGCACCCTCGCCAAATATTACGCCGGCGAGGAGGACTTGCTGCTCGTGGCGCTTGATCCCGAGCGTCTGGGCGAGGCCCTCAAATGGGAGCCGTCCCGCGGCGGCGATCTGTTCCCGCACCTCTATGGCCCGCTTCCCCTCGAGGCGATCCTGTCGGTCCACCGGCTCGAGCTTGACGACGAGAACCGCCACATCCTGCCGGAAGGAATGGCCGGGTGAGCGCGTTGTTCGGCCTGGGCCAAGCTCTGCTGCTCACGCTCGATCCTGAGCGGGCGCACGACCTCACCCTTAAGACGCTTGAGCTCGGGCTTTATCCCCGCGCTGAAGGGCCCGATGACAAGCGTCTCGCGCAGAAACTGTTCGGCCTCGACTTCCCCAACCCCATCGGCATGGCGCCCGGCTTCGACAAGAACGCGCGCGTGCCGCGCCAGCTCCTGGAAATGGGGTTCGGCTTCGTCGAGGTGGGCACGCTGACCCCGTGCCCTCAAAGCGGCAACCCGGCCCCGCGCGTGTTCCGCTCCCATGCGGATCGTGCCGTGATCAACGCCCTCGGCTTCAACAATGAGGGGCAGGGCGCGGCATTGCGCCGCCTGAAGACGCGGCCCCGCGGCATTGTCGGCGTCAATCTCGGGGCAAACCGCGACAGCAAAGACCGCGTCGCCGATTATGCGGAGGGCATTACGCGCATGGCGCCGGTGGCGGACTATTTCACCATCAACATCTCCTCGCCGAACACGCCCGGCCTGCGCGATCTCCAGGCGCCGCGCAAGCTCGGCGAGCTGCTGGCCAAGGTGCAAGATCCGCGAAAAAGCCTGGGGGAGGGCGCGCCGCCTCTCCTCGTCAAGCTCGCGCCCGATCTCGCCGACGCGGATCTGCCCGACGTGGTCGGCGTCATTCAGGAGAACGGCGCCAACGGCATCATCGTCTCCAACACCACGCTCGCCCGCGACGATCTCAAGGACCAAACCTTTGCCCAGCGGACCGGCGGCCTGTCGGGCCGTCCGCTGTTCGACCGCGCCACGCGCATGCTCGCGCGCGTCTATCGGCTCACCGACGGCAAACTGCCGCTGATTGGCGTGGGCGGCATCGATTCCGGCGAGACGGCGCTCGCCAAGATTGAGGCGGGCGCCTCTCTCATCCAGCTCTATACCGGGCTCGTATTCGAGGGCCCTGGCTTGATCGGCCGCATCAAGCGAGCACTGGTGCGCGCCATGGTCGATGAAAAATGCGACACGCTCGCGCCCTTGATTGGCCGGCGCGCGGAAGAATGGGCGGAGAAGGACTTGCCGGAGCTTGTCGTCTGACTTCGCGGTGTTCTTACATCTGCACACAGCCCGAATCGTCTTTTGAGCCGTCGGGCATGATCGTTCTGCAGAGCTTGGCATTATCCAGCTTTGCGCCCTCGACCTTGGCGTCGGTCAAATTCGCGTCCTGCAGATTGGCGCTGGAGAGGTCGGCCCCGGAAAGATCGGCGCCGGTGAGATCGGCTTCGCGGAGATAGACACCCGCGGCCGCGGCGTTCGTAAGGTTCGCGTCGGTGAGGTCGGCGCCCCGCAAATTGGCTCTCTGGAGGTTGGCCCGCTTGGTGCGCTTTTCCATTGGCAGCGCGGACAGGTTCGCCCCGCTCAGCTTGGCCCCGCTCAACTTGGCGTTTTCCAGGTCCGCGCCGCGCAGGTCCCTCCCGCTTAGGTCGGCTTCGCTGAGGTCGCAATATTTGCAGGTATTGGTGCTGAGAAAAGTATCGAGCTTCGCTTTGTCGAAAGCGAGGCACTGGCTCCCCATGGCAAAGGACGCGATAACCGCAAGAGTACAACCAAAGCAAGCCTTAAGGTGCATAGTCCTGATCTCCATTCTCGATTTCGTCCCGGCCTATTGCCAGGTCGGTCTGTGCTGCGTAGACCCAGTTAATAGGGCTTCTGAAATCGCTCCGGTCGGAAAATGTCTAGAACAGTCACCATCTATCACAACCCGCGCTGCTCCAAGTCGCGCCAGACGCTCGCTCTGCTGGAAGAGAAGGGCGTGAAGCCAAAGATCGTGGAGTATCTGAAAGAGCCGCCGTCAGCGGCCGCGCTGAAGCGCATCCTCAAGATGCTCGGCCTGAAGCCGCGCGACATCATGCGCAAGGGCGAGAGCGTCTACGCCGAGCTCGGCCTCAAGGACAAGGAGCTCAAGGACGACGAACTGATCGCGCTCATGGTGAAGAACCCGATCCTCATCGAGCGGCCCATCGTGGTCTCGGGCGAGAAGGCCGCCATCGGCCGCCCGCCTGAGTCTGTCTTGAAGATTCTCTAGGCTTCGCGGTTGCCCGTGTGCGTCTCAGCCATTTCGCCCGCCGGTTCGCGCCCGAGCATCTTGAATACGCGCATCACCACCCAGACCGGGAACACGATGACCGCGCCGAGCAGGAAGTAGCGGAACGCCTTCTCCACCGCGGTGAAGCCCATGTCGTAGATGCGTTGCGCCAGGTCGCGGATGTTCTGGAGGAGGTCGTAGGGGCTGAAGCCCAAAGCGGCGAGGACGACGCCCACGATCAGCGATAGGATCACGAGTCTCAGTACGACGAGTGCTGGATTGCCGCCAAAAAACCGTTCCATCTGTCCGCTTCCCTCCGAGAGCCGTGGAGCGTCTGAATCGAATCTCTAGCACAATTGGGGCGTGAAGCGGCGAAGATCAAGGCGGCCAAGGCCGGGAAGGGCAGGTTGAGGGGTGGGCGCGAGACGAAAACTCGCCATTGAAGAGCAGGATGTAGCACCGTCACGCGCGAGCCTGCCAGAGCCCTTCGCCGGCTGGTTCGCGGGCCGCGGCTGGCACCCGCGCGCTCATCAGCTTGCGCTCCTGGATACGGTCACCGCAGGCCGCGACGCCCTCCTCATCGCGCCGACCGGTGGCGGCAAGACCTTGGCAGGATTCCTGCCGAGCCTGATCGACCTCGCCGCGCAGCCGCCGAAACGCAGCCCCGCGAGAAGCATCCATACACTTTATGTGTCGCCGCTGAAGGCGCTCGCCACCGACATCGCCCGCAACCTCACCGCGCCCGTGGCCGAGATGGGGCTTCCTATTCAGCTTGAGACCCGCACCGGCGACACGCCGCAATCCCGCCGCGCGCGCCAGCGTGTGTTGCCGCCCGACATCTTGCTGACCACGCCCGAGCAGATCGCACTGATGTTGTCCCACAAGAGCGCCGAAGAGCTGTTCGGCCAGCTCAAATGCGTCATCCTCGACGAGCTGCACGCGCTCGCCACCAGCAAGCGCGGTGATCTGCTCGCCCTCGATCTCGCGCGCCTGCGCACGCTGTCCCCGGAGCTTACGGCCATAGGCCTCTCGGCCACCGTGGCGCGGCCCTTTGAGCTCGCCGCCTTCCTCGTGCCGCACAAAGGCCAGGCCGCCACGCGGCTTGCCGAGATCGTCACGGCGGAAGGTGGCATCAAGGCGGATATCACCATCCTCAAGTCGAATGCCGATCTGCCCTGGGCGGGGCATTCGGCGCGCTACGCGCTGCCCGAGATGTACGAGGCCATCAAGGCCCACAACATGTCGCTGATGTTCGTGAACACGCGGTCGCAGGCCGAGATGCTGTTCCATGAGCTGTGGCGCTACAACGACGACAATCTCCCCATCGCGCTGCATCACGGCTCGCTCGATGTCGGCCAGCGGCGCAAAGTCGAGGCGGCCATGGTGGCGGGCAAGCTCCGCGCCGTGGTCTGCACCTCCACCCTCGATCTCGGCATCGACTGGGGCGATGTCGATCTCGTCATCAATGTCGGCGCGCCGAAAGGCGCAAGCCGGCTCTCTCAGCGCATCGGCCGCGCCAATCACCGGCTCGACGAGCCGAGCAAGGCGCTGCTCGTGCCGGCCAACCGTTTCGAGGTCATGGAGTGCCAGGCGGCGCTGGAAGCGGCGGCGGAGGGCGCCCAAGACACCCCGCCGTCGCGTCCCGGCGCGCTCGACGTGCTGGCTCAGCACATCCTCGGCATGGCTTGCGCGGAACCTTTCGACTCCGACCGGCTTTATCGAGAGGTGGTCAGTGCTGCGCCCTATCAGGGGCTGACCCGGGAGGGATTCGATCAGGTGCTCGCCTTCGTCGCCACCGGCGGTTATGCGCTGTCGAACTATGAGCGCTATGCCAAGTTGAAGAAGACCAAGGAAGGCACACACCGCGTCGCCCATCCGCGCCTCGCGCAAGCATACCGGCTCAATGTCGGCACTATCGTCGAGGCGCCGATGCTGCGGGTGCGCCTCGCCCGCCTGAAGGGTTCGGGGAAAACCTCAGGCATGGTCGCCGGCGGCCGCGTGCTCGGCGAGGTCGAGGAATATTTCATTGAGCAGCTCGCACCCGGCGACACCTTCGTGTTCGCGGGCGAGGTCTTGCGCTTCGAGGGCTTGCGCGAGATGGACGCCATCGTCACCCGCGCCCACGCCACTGACCCTAAAGTGCCCGCATACGAAGGCGGCAAGTTCCCGCTCTCGACCTATCTGGCGGACCGTGTGCGGCACATGCTGGCGCAGCGCGGTGCCTGGTCGAAGCTTCCCGAACAAGTCTCCGATTGGCTGAGGATCCAGGCCGATTTCTCCGTGGTGCCATCCGCCGACGAGATGCTGATCGAGACCTTCCCGCGCGGCCAGCGGCATTATTTCGTCTGCTATCCATTCGAAGGGCGTCTCGCCCACCAGAGCCTCGGCATGCTGCTCACGCGGCGGTTGGAGCGGGCGCATGCCGCGCCGCTCGGCTTCGTCGCCAACGAATATGCGCTTGCCATCTGGGGGCTCAACGACATGAGCGCGATGATCCGGGAAGGGCGTCTCGAACTCGCACAACTCTTCGACGAAGATATGCTGGGCGACGACCTCGACGCCTGGCTCGCCGAATCCAATCTGATGAAGCGCTCGTTCCGCGTCTGCGCCATCATCTCCGGGCTCATCGAGCGCCGCCATCCGGGCCAGGAGAAGACCGGGCGGCAGATGACGGTTTCGTCCGATCTCATTTACGATGTCTTGCGCCAGCACGAGCCGGACCACATCCTGCTCAAGGCCGCGTTCGCCGATGCAGCGACCGGCCTCATCGATCTCGGCCGCCTCGGGCAATTCTTGAAACGGATCGGCGGTCGAATCAGGCATAGTGCGCTGAGCCATGTTTCGCCGCTCGCCGTGCCGGTCATGCTCGAGATCGGCCGCGAAAGTGTACCCAGCGATGTCGGCGACGCCTTGTTGCGTGAGACCGCGGAAGAATTGATCGCAGAAGCAATGGGGGAACATGCTGCACGCTAAGCCCGATCTCATGCCGGAAACGGCGCCGACGCTCCGCACCCACTTTGAGATGGCCGGCCATACGCTGGAGCCGCTCGCCGCGGGCGCGCTCTACTGGCAGGCGGAGGACACGCTTCTCGTCGCCGATCTACATCTGGAGAAGGGGGCGGCCTTTGCCGCGCTCGGCATGTTGCTGCCGCCTTACGACACGCGCTCCACGCTGTCGCGCCTCGGAAAGATCATAGCCGCCGTCGACCCTGCGCGCGTCATCGCGCTCGGCGACAGCTTCCACCGCAGCGAATGCGCCGACCATCTGGTCGCGGACGACCTCGCCTCCCTTACCGACCTCCAGAAGGGCCGCGACTGGTATTGGATCTGCGGCAATCATGATCCGCATCTGCCGGGAAGCATCGGCGGCACGGTCTGCGCCACGCTCACCCTGTCCGGCGTGACGCTGCGCCACGAGCCGTCGGATGACGCCTCAGGCCCTGAGATCGTGGGGCATTTGCACCCGGTCGCGCGCATCGCGCGGCGTGGCGCGGTGATCAGGCGCCGTTGCTTCGCCACTGACGGCAACCGGTTGGTGATGCCGGCCTTCGGCGCCTACGCCGGCGGCCTCAACGTGCTCCACGAGGCCTTCCAACCGCTCTTCCGATGGCATCGGCTTGAGGCGTGGATGATGGGCCGGCACGCCGTCTATCCCGTGCTCGGCAGCCTGCTTATACCCGATTAGCCGGTCATGTGCCGTTAGTCGCGGCGGAACGCATACCAGCCTGCGAGTCCCATCGTCACGGCAATGAAGACTCCAAGTAGGCCGTAGATGAACGAGTGCTTGAACGCGAGACTGTAGATCACCGCTTCGAGCCCTGCCTTCGTCACCTCGAGCGAGCCCTGGCTCTTGCTCGCCGCGGTGCCGTCGCGGAACAGATACACATCGACGGTGTAGCGGCCCGTGGGCACGTTGACCGGCAGCAAGACATTGGCGCGAAACAAGCTCCGGCCGATGAACTTCACGCCGTCATCGTTCTCTTGGAAAAGCTTCTTCTGCTCCTTCAGCCGGATCATGGCGGAGCGGAAGGCTTGCTCTTCCGGGTTGTCTGAGATGTGACGCCCGAAGTCGAGATCGGAGAGGCCGATGCCAAGGCCTTTCAACGTCTCGTTGGAGGCGATCGCACGGACGGGCCGTGACGAGAGGACCGCATAGAACCCTGGGACGTTGTCGTAGGTCTTGCTCGGACCGTTCACCCAGATTCCGGCGACCCGCTCTTTCTTTCTGAGCACGATCGGGTCATTGGGTCCGCGCACGACGGCAATCACGTCATAAGTGCCCTCGCTGGGCGTTCGGGAGTCGCTGAAGTCGATGCTGCCGAAGATGAGGATCTCGGCGCCGGTGAAGTTCGATTGGATGGAGATCTGGCGCGTGGAGATGTCCGACTGCACCTGCTCCTGGCTCGGGGGTTCGTCCTCTTTCGCAGGCGCCTTCTTCTTCGCCAGCGCAGGCGTGCAAGCGAGTGCAAGGACGAGGGGAGCAAGTTGTAAGACCGTGCTGCGCATCACGACCCTGCCAACGGCACGATGCTGTAGAGGTCCGACGGCCGGACCACGAGGTCGATCAAGACGCGGATGGCAACACCGAGCACCATCAGGGCGAGCAGCGCGCGCAATTGCTCGGCCCGCAGCTTTTGGCCCGCTCGCACGCCAAACTGACCGCCGATGACACCGCCGATTACGAGAGGGAAGGCGAGAACGATATCGAGCGTGTAGTTGAAGGTCGCATGCAGCACCGTGACGATGGCGGTGACGAAGATGATCTGAAAGATCGCCGTGCCGATGACGATGTTCGTCTGCATGCGCAGGAGATAGATCATAGCCGGCACCATGATGAACCCGCCGCCGACACCGAGAAACGCGGCGAGCAGACCGACCACGCTGCCGATCACCAGCGGAGGGATGGTGCTGATATAGAGGCGCGAGGTCGGAAAGCGCATCTTGAAGGGCAGACCGTGAATCCAGTTGTGCTGGCCCGATCTGCGCGCCGACACAGCCTTGCCGGCGCGCGCCCGCAACATGGCGTTGACGCTCTCCCAAAGCATGAGCGCGCCGATCACCCCGAGAAAGCAGACATAGGTGAGCGAGATCATGAGGCCGGCCTGGCCTGCCTCGCGCAGGATCTTGAGAAGGAAGACGCCGACCAGAGCGCCGACCACGCCTCCGGCGATCAGCACCACGCCCATGCGCAAGTCGACATTGCCGCGTCGCCAATGGGCCATCGTGCCCGAGACGGAGCTGGCGACAATCTGGTTGGCGCCCGTGGCCACGGCAATGGCCGGCGGGATACCCGACAGCATGAGGAGCGGTGTGAGCAGGAAGCCGCCGCCGACGCCGAACATGCCCGAGAGGAAGCCCACCGCCGCGCCAAGTCCCAGCATGACCACGAGGTTCACTGAGATCTCGGCAATGGGCAGATAAATTTGGAACATCGGCCGGAGCGTTGAATGGCGGGCGCTCTGGCAAACTGTTCGCCGCGCGCGAGCCTGTCAATGCTTAGGCCGACGACTTACCGAAATGTCATCAATTTTTGACGGAAGGCCCCGGCAAACAAGGACAAACGCTCCGTTCCCGGCGCCTCGGCGCTAAGCAGCGCTTAGCTGCTCAGGTGCTCGAGCTGGGTGACGAGCGGGATGGAAACCTCGCCGGTTTCCGCGAGGCCGTTCCGCTGCTGGAACAGCTTGATTGCCGACTGCGTGCGGGGGCCGATCAGGCCATCAGGCGCTCCGACGTCGTAGCCGAGCTTGTTGAGCAAGGTCTGCGCCCGGGCAACCAGAGGAACGGCCTTTGTGGCTGGCGCCTTGGCGGCCCACGCCGGGTTGTCCGCCACCTCGTTGGCTTCGGCGATGGCGGGTTTGGCCTTCCAGGCCTTCACCGCGGCGTCCGCCTTTGCCAAGGCGGCGGGCGCAAGCTGCACCCGGATCACCTCACGCCGCTTGGCGGCGTCGGTATCGCCTTGGGCGGCGGCGAGCGAGAACCACTTATAGGCCTCGGCCGGGTCCTTTTTCATGCCGAGCCCGTGCTCGGCGAGAATGGCGAGATTGAATTCGCTGTCAGGCAGCCCGTAAGAGGCGGCCTCGGCGTACCACTTGGCGGCAAGCTTGTAGTCCGGGGTGCTGCCGTCGCGGCCGCTCACGCTGACCGCGAGATTGTGCATGGCCTTGATGTTGCCCTTCTCGGCGGCCGCCGCATACCAGGTGCGCGCCCGGCCGAGGTCTTCCTCGACGCCAATCCCGCGCTCATACATGGCGGCAAGACGGTACTGTGCCGGCGCGAGCCCGGCGCCCGCGGCGCGCTCGAACCATTCCGCGGCGGTCTTCAGGTCGGCCGTGGTGCCGACGCCTTCGGCATAGTGGACGCCAATTTCGTACTGCGCCTTCGGGTCGCCTTTGGCGGCGGCTTGGCGCAAGGGGAGCGGGCCGAGCGCCGCTGGCGGCAGCGGCAGGTTGGTGGGCATGGCAAGCGGCGCAGTGGCGTCGGCCTTGGCGTCTTGGGCTTCCCCTGGCTCCTGGACGGAGAAGATCACGCCCGGCGGCAGCGCCGCTTCACCCGTGGGGTGGAGCGCGGCAAGCTGCGGCTCCGGGCTGAGCTCGCTCGCCGGCATGGGCGGGATCGAAGGCTCAGCCGTCGAGGACTTCACGGTCGAGGACTTGGCGATGTCGGTGGATCCGACCGTCGGCGCGCTGTCGCCGGCGGCACTGTCGCTTGGGTTCACGCCGATGCCCGGCAGCGGTTGCCACGAGCCCTCCTGCTCGGGCGTGTTGGCGGGCGCGGTCTCATTGCTCTGCGGTGTGGCCGCGTTGCCGGCCGGCGCCGGGGTTGTCTGTTGCGTGGAGGCCGGGGTCGCGTCCGGCTTCGAGCTCAGCCGCCCATAGAGAAGGATCGCGCTCAAAGCCAAGAGCACCGCAGCTGAGATAATGAGCAGGGACCGCTTGCGGCGCCCCGGTTGCTCGGCGCTCGGCGCGCTGCCGGGAAGGTGGACCGATGACCGCCGGCCGCCGCGCTCCTCGGCCCGCGCCGCTGCGGCTTGCGCTGCCCGGCGCGCCGCCGCCACGAGATCGTCGGGCGCAGCGTCAAGCCCCTCAGACCCCCGCGGGGCGGTATCGAGGTCGACCGCCATCTCGCCAGGAGCGGGCCGCTTCGCGCGCCCGAACGGCGGCGGGGCTTCCCCTTCCTGGAAATCTGGAATAGCGGCGCCAAGCCGGTCGCGCAGGCGTTCCTTGGCTGCAGCTTGGGAAGCCTCGCCAGGCTTCGCGGCGGGCGCCGGTGGCGCCATGCTCGGCTCGGCGGCCGGCTGTCGCGGCATGGGCATCTTGAATTGCGGCGCTTGGGGCGCGGCGGGCTTCGCCTGCGCCTGCCGGGCACGCTCCATGAACGGCGCACGCGGCCTCGCCTGGAAGGTGGCGCCCCGCTCCACCTGCTGCACGAGCTGTTTCAGAGATTCATGGACCGCCTCGAGCGTGCTCACGAGGCGGTCGCCCGACTCGCGGCTCTTGTCGCTCATGGTCTTGAGGTCGCGATGCATGGCATCGAGCCGCTCGGCGTTTTGTTTGGTCTCGCCGGCGACGAGGCGTGCGGCCTCGTTGGCGGCCTTGTTCGCGATCTCCTCGAGCTGCGCAGGCTCGATGGCAGCCGGGGTCTTCTCGTCGAGGCGCTCGATCAGGGAAAGCAGGTGGGCTTCCACCCCGTTGACCTTGCCGAGCTGCTCTTCGGCGCGGCCAAGCTGTTGGCCCATATCGGAAATCTGCCGCTCAACATGCTCCAGCGCTTCGCGCGTCGGGGCCCTTTCGAGGGCCTGGGCAAGCTGGCCGCCGACCTCCTCGAGCCGCCGGTTCAGAGCTTCGATGGCGCTCGTCGGCATGGCGTCGCCGATCGACTGCTCGAGGCGCTGCGCCATGTCCACGAGCCGCTTGTCGAGGTCGGCAAAATCGGCCTCCGCCGTCTTGGCCTCGGAGGGTTTGGACTGGAATGTCTCGGCCCCAAAAGGCTCGGCCTCAAAAGGCTCGGCCTCAAAGGGCTCAGCCTCGCCGGGCGCGTAGCCGGGCTCAGGCGCGGTGTAGCCGAAATCGGGATAGCCCGAAGCGGGTGTAGGCTCGGTCTTCGCCGCCATGGCGGCCTGGGCGAATGGGCTTGGCTCAGGCGCATACCCGAACGGCTCCGCGGTCGTCGTCTCGACCTCGTCGCGCAAACCTCCGGAAAGGGCCTTGCCGAGACGCTCGAAGTCTTCGAGCGGGTTCGACGGGTCCTGCTCAAGGCGGCGGGCGAGTCTGCTGACTTGGCTGTGCAGGCGGTCGAATGTATCGGCATCCTCGGGCGCGCCGGTGTCCCGCGCGGCTTCCGTGGTCTGCGACAGCTGGTCGAGTCTGGCATGCAGCTCATCGAGGGCTTCGCCGTAGCGGCGCTCGCTCTCCTCGACCCGGTCCACCAGGCGGCGCAGCAGGCTTTCGACGGTGCGTTGGTCCATGGGCTGATCGGCGGAGAAGGCATCGCTCCCCCCGCCGGCGTTGCTGGTTTGCCAACTTGCTTCTGAAGCCATACCGTTCCCCACGGAGTTGAGGCCGATTCCGCGGCCCATCGGTCGCGTCGATCAGGGCGCTAGACGCCTGACGAAGCGGTCTCAATGACGGTGGCAAGGCCGAGTAAATTTTCTGTTAAGCAACGCCCTAGAGTGGGACAGGGGGAGCCGCATCAGCGCGGCAAGAGGGGGGAGCACGCCAATGGGAGGCTTGGTGCAGGCGAGCCATGCGCTTGTGGTTCCGACGCGCGGCAAGGGCTTCGTCGAGTTGACCCGCGCGCTGGCCGGCTGGCTCGACTCTTTCGGGGCCGGTAGCGGCCTCCTCACCGCGTTCGTCTCCCATACCTCCGCCTCGCTCACCATTCAGGAGAATGCCGATCCGAATGTGCGGCGCGATCTTCTGGATGCGCTGGAGATCTTGGCGCCGGAGGACCGCAACTACGCGCACGCCGAGGAAGGTCCCGACGACATGCCGAGCCACATCAAGGCGATGCTCACCGCGGTCAGTCTCTCGATACCGGTTCAGAACGGCAGGATGACGCTCGGCACCTGGCAGGGCGTGTATCTGATCGAGCATCGCAGCGCGTCCCACCAACGGAACGTTGCCTTGAGCTACATCGGCGAGGTGGCCGGCGCCTGATCAGTTTCCGGAGAAGATCCGCGTCGCGGCGATCAGCTCGTGCAGGATGCCGGGCTCGGTCATGGCGTGACCCGAATCCGGCACCACCCGCAGATCGGCCTCGGGCCAAGCGCGGGCGAGATCGAAGGCGATCTTGACCGGTGTCACCACGTCGTAGCGGCCATGCACGATGATGCCGGGGATGTCCTTCAGTCTGCCGGCGTTGCGGATGAGCTGGTCGTCGGTGTCGAAGAAGCCGCCATTGACAAAGTAGTGGCACTCGATGCGGGCGAAGGCGAGGGCGTAATAGTCCTCCGAGAACTGTCGTACCCGGTCGAAGTCGGGCAACAGCGATAGCGTGCGCCCTTCCCAGGCGCTCCAAGCGCGCGCGGCCGCAACTTGCGTCTCGGCATCCGCGCTCGTGAGCCGCCGGTAATAGGCGGCGATCATGTCGGAGCGCTCGGTTTCCGGGATCACCTTGACGTAGTCCTCGAAGGCATCGGGGAACAGCCAGCTGCAGCCCTCCTGATAGAACCATTCGAGCTCGGCGCGCCTGAGCGTGAAGATGCCGCGCAAGATGAGCTCGCTGACCCGGTCGGGATGGGTCTCGGCATAGGCGAGCGCGAGTGTGGAGCCCCACGAGCCGCCGAACACTTGCCAGCGGTCGATGCCCAGGTGCTCGCGCAGGCGCTCGATGTCCGCGACCAGATGCCAGGTCGTGTTGTCCTCGAGCGAGGCGTGCGGGATCGACCGTCCGCAGCCGCGCTGGTCGAACAGGACGATGCGGTAAAGCCGCGGATCATGGTAACGGCGCATGAGGGGTGTGATCCCGCCCCCCGGCCCGCCATGGAGCATGACGACGGGTTTCCCCGATGGCGAGCCGCACTCTTCATAATAGAGCTCGTGCACGTCCGAGACCTTCAGCCGTCCGCTGCGGAACGGGACGATCTCTGGATAGAGCGAGAGGGGCGGAGTGCCTGGCGTTCGTCGCTGGTCCATGGGAATCGCTCGCTCTACTCCTCGGTCGCGCGCGCCGCTTCCGTCGCCGCCCGCACTTGTGCCAGGTCGAAGATGGCCTCGCCTTCCGGTTTGCGCATCTCTTCATAATACGCCGTATCGAAGGGCGCTGGCGCCGGTCCGTAGAGGCTCGCGCCGACGCCCGCGCCGGCCGCAAGCACGGCTGCGATGAGGCTTGCCGTGGCGATGCCCACTGCCGTTTCAGCCACACCGATGATGCCGCCCAAAGTCACAGCGAGGAACAGAATGATGAACCCGGTTCCCATGCTGGCGAGCGCACCCCAGGCTGTGCAGCGCGGCCACCAAATCGCAAGCAAGAGCACGGGAAAGAACGTCGCCGCGGCGAAAGCGAATGCCGTTACGACATTGTGCAACGCGTCGACCTCGGCAATCAGGAGGAAGCTGATCGCGCCGAGCGCGCAAGCCCCGATTGCCGCCCAGGCCGCCATGAGTCGGGGCAGCTCGACGGGACGGCGATCGAGGACGCCGTAGATGTCGTCGGCAAGGCTCACCCCGAGAGTGAAGAGATGCGAGCCCGCCGCCGTGAGTGCAATGCCTAAGCCCGCCGTGGCCATGAGCGCGGTCAGCACGTAAGGCAGCTCCGCTAGGACTGGCAGCGCGAGTGCCACACCGTTGCGCGCGATGAGGAGCTCGCCAGCCCCGATCGTGCCGTCGCCGTTGATGTCGCTCGCCTGCACCAACTGCCACTGGCTCAAAGTGGAGAGCCAGGCCGGCAACCCTTGCGTGGGAACGAGCGCCATGTCGCGGAACATGAGCAGCTTGGCGAAGGCCGCGAGCGCGGGTGCGGTGATCACGAACAACGCCACGAGCAGAAGTGCCCAGGCGGTCGATCGTCGCTGGTCGGCCACCGAGCGGGTGACTCCGCTCCGTGCGAGCAGGCTCGGCAGGGCTGCCGTGCCCAGCGCAAAGCAGAGGAACAGCACGAAGAAGCCGGCCTCGCTGATTGTGCCGAACGCCTGCAGAAATGGCTTAGTGACCTGGGCCGGCGCGGCCTGAGGCAGAACGGACGCGATCGCGTCGTGCGCCAGCGGCGCCATCCCTGCCGCGGTCTCGGCGGTTTGCAGGGAGCCGAACATCTCGCCATAGGTGAGTTGCGGCGCGGGCAGATTGGTAAGCAGCACCGAGACGGCGATGAGCGGCACGGCCAGTCCCACGGCGCCGGCGATGAACTCCGCGCTTCCCGACCAAGTCAGGGAACGCATGCCGCCAAGGATACCGACGGCAGCGACGAAGAGAGTGACGAGCAGCACGGCAAGCCAGAACGAAAGCGGCAGGAAGATCGAAGCGACAACCGCCGCAATCTTGATCTCGGCGGCGAGCAACAGCGCCGTCGGCGCGACCTGTAAAACGCTTGCCGCGATGCGTGCTTCACGCGATTGGAACCGCTGACCGAAAAAGGCGGGGAGCGTATAGGCCCCGGCCCGGCGTAGATACGGTACGAACAGCACCGCGGCGAGCAGGAAGCCGCACGTCCAGCCGAGGCCGATGGCGAGCGCGTCGAAGCCGAGGAAGAGAATGGCGCCGGTATAGGCGAAGAAGCCGGTGCCCCCCACGGCGATCGCCGCCAAGACCAAGGCGTTATAGACCTGGGGGACCCGCCGGCCCGAAACGAAGAAATCCTCCAGGTGGAGCGTCCGCGACGCGACGGCGATGGCTAGATAGGCCGCGAGCGGCAAGAGGATCAGGCTGCGCGCGATTGCTCCGTCGCTCCAGCCGAGCTGCTCGGCCATGGCAAGCAGGATCACCAGGGAGACGAAGGCGCTGGCCACGATGCCGTAATAGGCGCCGAGATGCGGGTTTGGTGTGCGTTGACGCGACGGAGCGCTCATCGCCTACGCGATCTCCTCGTTGATGCTCCGCGTGTGGTCGATGCGCTCTTGCACCCGGACGTACCAGAACGCCACCACGACGGCGAAGATGAGGAGCCCTTGGGCTAGGAGATAGAAGCCCAGCGGGAAGTGGAGGAACCATAGGCGGTTGAGCGAGACCGCGTAGACGATGGTGACACCCACGGCACACAGCACCGCCGAAATGGTCGTAATGGCGACGGCCAGGGTCCGCAGCTGATGGCGGTCGCGTACTGCTTGTTCCGTCTCGGTGAGTTCCGCCGTCACGCCCCCTCCCAACCCTGAGTCCGCCTAGCTGCAAGGCCAAGGAGCTAGCAGCTAGGGGGAGCCTTGCAAACTGGGCATTGAGATGCAATTGCCGCCGAAACGTGGCAGAGAAGTGACTAGGCTCTCATCAAGCGGAGGGGGGAGATGCGGACAATCTTGGAGGAATTCAAGGAATTCGCGCTGCGTGGCAACGTGGTCGACATGGCGGTCGGCATCATTATCGGCGCCGCCTTCTCGACTATCGTGCAGTCCTTGGTGAAGGATGTCATCATGCCGCCCGTCGGGGTGCTGACCGGCGGGGTGGACTTCACGAACATCTATATTCCGCTCAGCAGCGCGCACTATGACACCCTGGCCCAGGCCAAGGAGGCGGGCGCGCCGACCATGAATATCGGCCTGTTCTTTAATGCCGTCGTCAGTTTCGTCATCGTCGCCTTCGTCTTGTTCCTGGTGATCAAGGCCATGAACACGCTGCGCCGCAAGCAGGAGGAGACGCCGGCGAAGGAGCCGCCGCCCTCGCGCGAGGTGCAACTCCTCGAGGAGATCCGCGACGCTTTGCTGAAGCGCGACTAGTTCTCCGCAACCCCTACCAGTTGTAGCGCATGCCGGCCCTGACGCCGACGCCTTGGGTCTGATCGGCGAAGGTGTAGTCGACCTTGGCGAACACCGAGGTGTGGGCGCTGGGATTGAAGAAGTTCACCCCGCCCGACACCACGCCCCATAGATCCTCGGGCGCGTCGGTGAACTCGAAGAGCGTGCCTGTCGAGGTCAGGGACGCCGTGTGATTGCCCGAAAGCGTTCCCCACAGGCTGCCGACGACAAAGGGCTCAAACGTCGTGTCCTGCCAAATGTCGGTGCTGGTGCCGAGCCGTAAGCCGACGCGCCCGCGCACATTCGCGTCGTCGTTGAAGTTCACGGCGTTCCCGTCGCGCGTGAAGTCGTCGATATGCGTCCATGATGCGGCGATGGTGGCGAGCGGCTCGAAGAAAGGCCCGCGCCGGAAGCCGCCGAAGCGATAGCCTGCGTCGGTGCGGAACCCGTAGGTCGCGCTGTTCAGGGTATCGGGAAAACCTCTCACTTCCTTCGGGTCGAGCTTGGCGAAGATCGTCTTGAATAGCGTATCGGCGAAGAAGCCGCCCTTGAGATAGGTGGCGTAGGCGCCGACCTCTCCGCCATCCAGATTGAAGCTACGCTCGATTGCTTTGTAGTCGAGCGTCGCTTCTGTGGCGCCGCCGAGAACGCCGAACACCAAAATATCGCCCGGCGCGAAGAGGTCCCGCTTGCCGAAGTCGATGCCCGACTCGAACAGTCCAACGTCGAAGTTGCGGTCGAGATTATGATGATAGGTTCGGCCGTCGGCTTTCGTCGTCGCGCTGTCCTGAAGATCGAACCAGCTACTTGCACCGCGGACCCAGACACCGGGCGTGACATTGAAGAGCTGCTGACACCGCGCCTCGTCCTGCGCACGGGACTTAGAACTGCATGTGGCGCCTTGCGCCAGCAGCACGCGCAGGTCGGTGCTCTGATCGAACCATGTCTCCGTCGTGTTGTGGAATACGTCGTGGGTGGCTGTCACCAGCTCCGGCAGGAGATGGGCGCCGCCGCTGGCGTGGTTCTTCAAATAAAAAAAGCCGCTCCCCGTGGGCTTGAAGAAGAGATCGTAGTCGAAGAAGCCCGTGTCGATCGGTTCGCGCATATAGAAGTTCTTTTCCTCGACGAACTTGCCTCTGACGAACACCACGGGAATGCCCACGGGATCGTACCGGGCCGATGATGAGTTCGTGTTGTTCACGGCAACGGCAGTCCGGCCCGACGCATCACCCTCGACGATGAAGTGGTCTGCTGTCGATCCAGGCCCGCCGAGGAATGCATCCACCGCCAGCGTGGAATCGCCCGAGCCGACAAAAGTGAGGTCCTTGCCGCCCGGTGTGTTGGAGATCGTGAACACGTCGTTGTCCCGGCCGTCGACCATGGTGATCAGGCCTTTGTTCTCGAATTTCTCCAGTCCAACGAAGTTGGTTTGCTCGCCATTTGTACTCTGGCTTGCAGCGCGCAGCACACCGCCGTCCTCGTTGCGGAACAGATCGCTGCCGCCGCCAAAGACGCTCGTCTTCATGGCGCGGAACTCGCCGCCAGCTTTGTTGAGGAATTGATCGGCGCTATCGGTGAGGTCGACATGCCCGGTGATCAAGCCCGCGTTCTCGATTGTCGTTCCCGCGCCCTCGGTGTCGATGGCCAGGCCGCTTCCCGCCGAGATCGAGCCGCCGGCTTTGTTGATAATCGCGGTCGAGGTAGCGCTGTAGGTATAGATGCCTGCCGAATTGCCGTAGACGTCGCCGGAGTTCTCGATCGTGATCGGCGAGGAGGCTCCATACGCCGCCGCGTTGATGCCGTAGGCGGAGAGCCCGCTTGCATTGACACCGCCGCTATTGCGAATGGTCAGTGAGCTGCCCGCGCCATAGGTCGTGGCGTAGATTCCATCGGACAAGAAACCGGTCGAGGTGATGTCTCCGCTGTTGATGATGAGAATGTCGCTGTTGGTGCCGTAGCTGTAGGCATTGATGCCGGCCGCACTCACGCCTCTGGTGGTAATTCGGCCGCTGTTCATCACGGTGATGGAGCTGCCCGCGCCATAGGTTCCGGCATAGATGCCGTCGGCGAACGTGCCGCGGGTAGTAACGTCCCCGCTATTGGTGATGCTGATGCTGCTGTTGCTCGCGTAGGTGTAGCCGTAGATGCCGACCGCATAGCGGGCAATCGTAGCGATCTCCCCACTGTTGGCGATGGAGAGATTGCTGTTGGGACCATAAGTGTAGCCATTGAGGCCGCTGGCACTGATTCCAGCTGTAGCGATATCGCCGCTGTTGGTGATCGTGATCGGGCTATTCCTCGAGTACGAGTTCGCTTCGATGCCGTGGGACAACAAGCCCGCCGTTGCGATGTCGCCCGTGTTGTTGATGGTCGTCGGACTGTTGGGAAAGGTGAAGCCCAATAAGAGTCCCGCGGAGGTGAAGATGCCGCTGCTCGCAGGGCCCGCGACAGCAAGATCGCCGTGATTGGTGAGACTAATGGAAGCGCCGTTCCCGAACGTGGTGACGGCCAGGCAGGTGCCGATGAACACGCAGTCGCTGTTCCGCGTGAAGCTCACGGGAGCGTTCGATGCGATGATGACCGCTTGAGCAGACGCAGGCGTCGGCGCGGACGCCATCAGCGTGGTAGCGAGTGCGGTTCCAGCCAGCAATGCGTGGCGCGGCACACGCGTTAGGAATAGGTTTGGCCGCAATTGTCCCGGTCTGGATTGAGACCGCGACCCCGGATCGGCGCGCAAGTTTCCCCTGCGGCGGTTCCGTCGCCCCATGCCGAGCCCCCGCTCGATGTTTCCCCGCCTCATGTTGACCATTTGCGGTTGTCCGAGCACGCGGATTCCGCGAGTACTCCACAGGCTGTGGACAAATAGGGCCGCTTCCTTCCTGCCTTGCGCGAGGGAAAAGCTTTTTCGCATCACGCGAGCCTGCGGGATTTCATTGCGCAGTGCCGCCAGAACAAAAAATTATCCTCCAATCAGCCCTCTGTAGGAACCAGATTTCGTCCTTTTCGCCTCTAAGCCCTTTTTGGGAGAATGATTTTTCAGTACTGTGCCCTATCTTCAGGGCCAAGGTGGCCAAGGAGCCCTGAGACGCGATGTGCAGGGAAAGTGACATGACGACCGGCGGGATTTTCGGCGGCGAGGGCATTGGCGCTCGGGGCGCCGCGCTGTTGCGGAGACTTGCTCCGCTGCGTACACGGGCCTTTCGTCCGAACTGCAACGCCTTTCGAAGGTTGCCTGACCATGTTTATCAACGTGCGCCTGCCTGACGGCACCGTTCACCGCCTCGAAGCCCTGGAGGGCTGGCGGGTGATGGAGGTGATCCGCGATTGGGGCCTTCCCATCAAGGCCGAGTGCGGCGGCGCTTGCGCCTGCGCCACATGCCACGTCTGGGTGGGGAAGGAGTGGATCGCCAAGCTCGTGCCGGCCACCGATGAGGAATTGGAGATGCTCGACGGCGCCTTCCAGGTCGACGAGCGCTCGCGGCTGTGCTGCCAGATCATCATGACGCCTGAGCTCGACGGGCTCGAGGTCGAGCTCGCGCCGGAGAGCATTGCCGAGGCGCCCTCGGCGCAGATCGCGGTGGGAGGCGCCCGCTGATGCGCACCTTTCCCATCTTCGTGGGCTTCGAAGGCAAGCCGCCGCTCATTGTCGGTGGCGGCGAGCTTGCGCTCCTCAAGGCGCGGCTTCTCCTCAAGCGCGCCGCGACCGTCGACGTCGCCGCGGACACCCTGGCGCCTGAGCTCGCAAAGCTCGCGGCGGCGGGCCAGGTCGCGCAAGCCCCTTCCAAGCCCGGCATCGATCAGCTGCGCGGCCGCCCGCTCGTCATCGCCGCCACCGAGGACGACGAGGAGGACACACGCGTCTCGGCCATCGCCCGCGCGCTCGGCGTTCCGATCAACGTGCCGGACCGTCCGGAGCTTTGCACCTTTGTCTTGCCGGCGATCGTCGATCGCGGCGAGGTCACCGTGGCCATCGGCACCTCTGCCGCGGCGCCTGTGCTGGCGCAGCGCTTGCGGGCGTGGCTCGAGCGCGAGCTGCATCCGCGCCTCGATGTGCTGGCCAAGCTCGCCGGCGAGTTCCGCGGTCGTGTCGCCGACAAGATTCCCTCGGGCGCGCCGCGCCGGAAATTCTGGGAAGCCGTGTTCGAGGGCGCCGCTGCCGAGGCCATGCTGGAGGGCGACGAGCCGAAGGCCCGCGCCTTGATTGGCGAGGCTATCGACGAAGCGAGCGGTGCGCGTGACCCGCAAGGCCGCGTGCTTCTTGTCGGTGCCGGCCCCGGCGATCCCGAGCTTCTCACCATGAAGGCGGTGCGCGCGCTGAAATCCGCCGACGTCGTGTTCTATGACCGGCTGGTGGGCGAGGGCGTGCTCGATCACGCCCGCCGCGAGGCCGAGCTGATCGCCGTGGGCAAGGCCAAGGGCGCCCATAGCGTGCCGCAAAGCGAGATCAACGCACTTCTCATCGAGCGCGCCAAGGCCGGCCAGACTGTGGTCCGGCTCAAGGGCGGAGACCCCTTCATCTTCGGCCGCGGGGGCGAGGAGCTTGACGCGCTGCGGGCCGAAGGCATTGCCATCGAGATCATTCCCGGCGTCACCGCCGGTATCGCCGCGGCGGCAAGCCTGCAGATCCCGCTCACCCACCGCGACGTGTCCCACACCGTGACCTTCATCTCCGGTCATGAGGCGGGCGGCAAGGATCAGTCCTTCACCGACCTCGATCTCGCCGCGCTCGCCTCCGGCAACAACACGCTGCTCGTCTATATGGGCGTCACCACCGCGGCGACGATTGCCCAGAAGCTGCTCGACGCGGGCTTCCGCCCCGAGCTGCCGGTGATCGCCGTCGAGAACGCAAGCCGCGAGGACGAGCGCCGCATCGGCACCACGATCGCGGCTCTTGCGGCCCATCCCGAAAGCTTCGGCCTCAAGAGCCCCGCCGTGCTGATCTTCGGCGAGGTCGCAGGCCTCCAGGCCGCGGGCGTGGTCGAGGACATTCTCTCGCTGGAGGAGGTCAAGCGCGCCTATGCCTAACGTCATCACCGCCAACCGCTTGACCGACGGCGTCGTCGTCTATCTCGCCGCTGACGGCGAATGGAGCGAGCAAATCGCCAATGCGCGTGTGGCCGATACCGACGAGGAGACCAAGGCGCTCGAGACCGAGGCCGAGAACGCCGTGCGCGAGCGCCACGTCGTCGGCGTCTATCCCATGGCGGTCGCGCTGAACGAGGGCGCGGTCGATCCCCTTTCCGTGCGCGAGCGCATCCGCGCCGCCCACCGCACCACGCTGACCGAGGATTGGTACGATGTACCGCTATGACGAGTTCGACCACGCGTTCGTGCGCGAACGCGTGGCGGAGTTCAAAGATCAAGTGGAGCGCCGCCTGTCAGGCGCGCTGACGGAAGAGGAGTTCCGTCCCTTGCGCTTGCGCAACGGGCTCTATCTCCAGCTGCATGCCTACATGCTGCGCATCGCCATCCCCTATGGCGTGCTGAACTCCCGCCAACTGCGCCAGCTCGCTCATATCGGCCGCAAATGGGACCGCGGCTACGGCCACTTCACCACGCGCCAGAACCTCCAGTTCAACTGGGTGAAGCTGGTCGACATTCCCGACGTGCTGGCCGCGCTTGCCGAAGTTGAGATGCATTGCATCCAGACGAGCGGCAACTGCGTGCGCAACGTCACCGCAGATCCCTACGCGGCCGCCGCGGTCGATGAGCTTGAGGACCCGCGTCCCTGGTGCGAGATCTTGCGCCAATGGTCGACGCTGCATCCTGAGTTCAGCTGGCTGCCGCGCAAGTTCAAGATCGCCATCTCCGGTGCCGCCGAGGATCGCGCTGCGACCGCCTTCCACGATATCGGCTTGCGCATCGTGAAGGGCCCGAAGGGCGAAAACGGCTTCCGCGTGCTGGTCGGGGGCGGTATGGGCCGCATCCCCTATGTCGGCCAGGAGATCAGGTCGTTCCTGCCGAAGGAGCACCTGCTGTCCTACATCGAGTCGATCTTGCGCGTGTACAACCTGTTCGGCCGCCGCGACAACATCCACAAGGCGCGCATCAAGATCCTCGTCAATCAGCTCGGCATCGACACGTTTCGCGAGGCGGTGGAGGCCGATTGGGAAGCCACCCATAAGACGGCCATCGACCTGCCTGAGGACGAGCGCCACCGCATCATGTCCTATTTCGCTCCGCCGGAGCTTCCCGAGCGGCCGGCGCGCGACGAGGCGCTCGCCGCGCGCCGCGAGAGCGACCCCGCTTTCGCCAATTGGTACAAGCACAACGTGCTGGCCCATCGCGTGCCAGGCTATGCCTCGATCGTCATTTCGCTCAAAGAGCCTGGCCGCACGCCGGGTGACGCCTCATCCGAGACGATGGACCTCGTCGCCGATCTCGCCGAGCGCTTCGGCCATGACGAGGTGCGCGTCAACTACACGCAGAACCTCGTGCTGCCCCATGTGGCGCGCGCCGACATCCCGGCGCTCTATGACGCGCTGGTGGAGGCGGGTCTCGCCACCGGCAATAACGAGCTCTTGGGCGATATGATCTGCTGCCCGGGCCTCGACTATTGCAATCTCGCCAACGCCCGCTCGATCCCCATCGCCAAGGAGATCGCCAAGCGCTTCGAGGATCCTGCGCGTCAGGAGCTGATTGGAAGCTTGCGCCTCAACATGTCCGGCTGCATCAACGCCTGCGGTCATCACCATGCGGGCAATATCGGCATTCTCGGTGTCGACAAGAAAGGCACCGAGCTCTACCAGATCACGCTCGGCGGCAGCCCGAAGGATGATGCGGCCATCGGCACCATCATCGGCCCCGGCTTCCGCGCGGAAGCCGTGCCGCAAGCCATCGACACCATCGTCGATACCTATCTCGAGAACCGCGACGAGGGAGAGAGCTTCCTCGAAACATGGCGGCGCGTGGGCGCCGCGCCCTTCAAGGAGGCTCTCTATGGCGCTGGTTGATCTCGCCACCGCGAAGTTGATCGCCGACCCCGACGACGTCGCCACGGTGCTGGAGCCGAATGCCGATGATGGCGCGCTCGCCGCTGCCGCTGGCGGCAACGCCGGTCCGATCGCCATTTCCTTCCCGACTTTTGCCGACGGCCGCGGCTTCAGCCTCGCGCGGCTCTTGCGCGAGCGGCACGGCTTCAAGGGCGAGCTCCGCGCGATAGGCCACCTCATTCCCGATCAGGGGCAGTTCCTGCTGCGCTCCGGTTTCGATACCGTGGACATCGCCGATCCCGACACGGCCCATGTGTGGAAGTTCTCGCTGGAGCGCATCGGCCGCAACTATCAGCCGGCGGTGCGCAACGGCTTGCCGCTGCGTTGGGAGGCTTCGCGCAAGGCGGCCGCTGCACTCGACGAGGCCTTGGGCAAGACCGACGACCTCGTCACCCGCATCAAGGAGATCGCGAACCGTATCGAGGGACGCATCGCCTTCTCGACCAGCCTCGGCCTTGAGGATCAGGTCATCCTGCATGCCATCGCCAAGTCCGGCGTCATCAAGTCGGGTGCCGCCGTCGACGTGTTCACTCTCGACACCGGCCGGCTGTTTCCCGAGGTGTTGGAGACCATCGAGCTGTCGGAGCTGCGCTTCCGCATCCGCATTCGGTTGGTCGCGCCCGACGCCGCCGAGGTCGAGGATCTCGTCGCCCGCGACGGTGTATTCGGCTTCCGCCAGTCCATCGACAACCGCAAAGCCTGCTGCGAGGTGCGCAAAGTCCGTCCCCTCAACCGCGCTTTGCAAGGGGCGCAAGGCTGGATCACCGGCTTGCGCCGCGAGCATTCCGACGCGCGCGCCGAGGTGCCGCTGGCGGCCTGGGATACGGAGCGCGGGCTCACCAAGATCAATCCGGTGGCCGATTGGTCCGAGCAACAGCTGGCCGCGTATATCAGCGCCAACAACATCCCCGTGAACCCGCTCCACGCTCGCGGCTTCGTCTCCATCGGCTGCGCACCTTGCACCCGCGCGATACAGCCGGGCGAGAGCCCGCGCGTCGGTCGCTGGTGGTGGGAGAACGAGGAGAAGAAGGAGTGCGGCTTGCACGTTGATCCGAAGCGGGAAGGGAGGGCCGCGTGACCGCGCTCACCTCGCATCTAAAGCTGCTCGAAGCCGAGAGCATTCACATCTTCCGCGAGGCGGCGGCGCAGTTCCGCACGCCTGTGCTGCTCTATTCCATCGGCAAGGACTCCACCGTTCTGCTGCACTTGGCGCGTAAGGCGTTCTGGCCGGCCAAGCCGCCGTTCCCGCTGCTGCACGTGGACACCACCTGGAAGTTCCACGACATGATCGCCTTCCGCGACCGCACGGCGAAGGCGTTTGGCCTCGATCTCATCGTCCACACCAATCACGACGGGCTCGCGCGCGGCATGAACCCGTTCGACCACCCGCCGTCCGTCTATACCGACATCATGAAGACGCAGGCCCTGCGTCAGGCTCTCGATACCGGCGGCTTCGACGCTGCGTTTGGCGGCGCGCGCCGCGACGAGGAAGCCTCGCGCGCCAAGGAGCGCGTGTTCTCCTTCCGCGCCGCCGGCCATCGCTGGGATCCCCGCCTGCAACGCCCGGAGATGTGGCAGCTCCTCAACGGCCGTCTCGGCAAGGGCGAGACCGTGCGCATCTTCCCGCTGTCCAATTGGACCGAGGCCGACGTGTGGCGCTACATCAGCTTGGAGAAGCTCGACGTCGTGCCGCTCTACTTCGCGGCGGAGCGGTCAACGGTTGTGCGCGACGGCCAAATCATCATGGTCGACGACGAGCGCATGCGGCTCGAGCCGGGGGAGAAGCCGCAAATGCGCAAAGTGCGCTTCCGCACGCTCGGCTGCTATCCGCTGACCGCCGCCATCGAGTCCGAGGCCTCCGACCTCGACTCCATCGTAACCGAGACCTTGGAGGCGCGTGTGTCCGAGCGGGCCGGGCGGCTGATCGATCATGATCAGGCGGGCGCCATGGAGATGAAGAAACGTGAGGGTTACTTCTAATGACGTTGGCTGCGCTTGAGGAGACTGAGACCGTTGCGCCCGCTGCGAGCTCCGACGCGAAGTCGGAGGCCATGCTCCGGCTGCTCACCTGCGGCTCGGTCGATGACGGCAAGTCCACGCTGATCGGCCGGCTCCTGTGGGACGCCGCTGGCGTCACCGACGATCAGCGCGCGGCGATCCTGCATGCCTCCCATAACCGCGCCGTCAATGGCGAGCGCATCGACTTCTCTCTCTTGCTCGATGGCCTCGTGGCCGAGCGCGAGCAGGGCATCACCATCGATATCGCCTGGCGCTATTTCGAGACCGAACGCCGCCGCTTCGTCATCATCGATTCCCCGGGGCACGAGCAGTACACCCGCAACATGGCGACCGGCGCCTCTCATGCCGACGTTGCCATTCTCCTCGTCGATGCCCGCCACGGCGTGAAGCGCCAGACCCGCCGCCACGCCGCCATTTGCGATCTCGTCGGCATCAAGAAGGTCGTCCTGGCCGTCAACAAGATGGACCAGATCGATTGGTCCGAGGCGCGCTACCGCGCCATTGAGGCGGACTTCCGCGCGCTCGCCGGCAATTTTGGTTTCGCCGAGATCGCGACCATTCCGGTCGCGGCGCTCACCGGTGCCAACGTCGTCGCCCGCTCCGCCGAGATGCCCTGGTACGAGGGCCCCACGCTGCTCGACTATCTGGAGAGTGTCGACCCGAAGGCGGAGGCCGAGGACGAGCCCTTCCGCATGCCAGTGCAGCTCGTGCTGCGCGCTTCGAACGATTTCCGCGGCTATGCCGGCACGGTAACCTCCGGCACGATTCAGCTCGGTGACCGCGTGGTCGATGCGCGAAGCGGGCTTGGCGCCACGCTGCGCCGCATCTCCACCATGAATGGCGACCAGCAATCGGCAAAGAAGGGCGACGCCGTCACCCTCGTGCTCGACACCGATCTCGATATCTCGCGCGGCGCCGTGCTGTCCGAGGTGAAGCGCCGTCCGGTCAATGCCGACGTCATCGAAGCGCGGCTCGTCTGGTTGTCCGAGGCGCCGTTCGATCCGGAAGCCGGCTATCTGCTCCGCACCGCCACCGACCTCACGCCGGTCACGAGTATGAGCGTATCGGCACTGGTCGATTTCGAGACCCTTGCCTCGGCGCAAGCGCATGAGTGCGGCATGAATGACATCGCCGATTGCCGAGTCTTGCTTGGCCGCTCGACCGCGCTCGATCTCTTCCGCGACCTGCCGCTCACCGGCAATTTCGTGCTGATCAATGCCATCGACGGCGCAACCGTCGCGGGCGGCGTGATCACCTGGGTGCAGACCGGGGCGGCCGCCGTCAGCGACAATGTGCTCGTTCTCGATCGTGCCCGGCTTGCCGGATTATGCGCCGATCTAGGCGATTCTCCCGCCGATCTGGCGGAATTCGAGCGGCGTGCGCAGGAGGTGGCAATTCTGCTACGCTCTGCGGGTGTTCCGGTTCTGATTGAAATTGATCAATAATAACGATGCGATCTCGCCGGTAGCGTAGGGGGAGGCTCTCATTAATGCTTGACCTCAGCTGGGCAGCCGCCTTGCTGCCTCTTGCTGGCGCGGGCTTCGGTGTCGGCTTTCTCGTGGGGCTGACGGGAGTCGGTGGTGGCGCGCTGATGACGCCTCTGCTGATCTCGACCTTTGGGGTGAATCCGGCAACCGCCGTCGGCACCGACCTGCTCTATGCCTCTGTGACCAAGACAGTCGGCAGTTGGCGCCACCACATGGCGGAGAATGTCGACTGGCCGATCGTCGTCAGGCTTGCCATGGGCAGCCTTCCGGCATCGATCATCCTGCTGGCGGTCATGTCCTACACGCCGTTCAACACGGAGCTGATGGCACAATGGATTCGCTACGGGCTCGCCTTCGCGCTTCCCGTCAGCGCCCTGGCCATCGTGCTCTATCCGGTCCTGATGAAGGGGCACGTTGACGAGACCGCGACTGACGAGCCGCCGCGGCGCACGCTCCTCACCATCCTGTTCGGGGCGGCGCTCGGATTCCTCGTGACCTTGACCTCGGTGGGCGCGGGCGCCATCGGCGTCGTTATATTGGCGATGCTGTTTCCGTTGCTGCCGGCGAAGCGCATCGTCGGCTCCGACATCGCGCACGCGGTGCCGCTCACCCTTGTCGCCGGCGCCGGCCATCTCGGCCTCGGCCATGTCGATCCGTGGGTCTTGGTTGCGCTGCTCTGTGGCTCCATCCCCGGCATCTTATTGGGTACGCGGCTCGCCGGCGTCGCCCCGGAATGGCTGCTCAGGCCGCTGCTGGCGCTGACCCTGTGCTACGCCGCCTACGCGCTGATCTACAAATAGCCGGCTTAGGCCACGTTCTTCTTAATGTCCCCAAGCGCCTCGTCGATGTTGTGCTTGGCAGCGGCGAGCGCGTCCGCCTTGGTCAAGGAGAGCGTGCGCAAAGGGGATTGGGCAAGGATGGGAAGGTCGTCGCGGGTCGGATGCACGCTCGCGCACCAATTCGACCATTCGCGACGCAACTCAATCTCGTATCCGCGATACTGGGATCTACCGCTCGGCATGGGACTCCTCCGCAAGTGAGTGTCCCCCCGTAAGACCTAAACGCCGTTTTCAGGCCGAAGTTTCCCCTTCTTTGTGGCAACAAAGTGCGCAGCCGACCTAAATCAGCACACATGGTTGAGACGGCTTTCAGGATGCCGGATCTGGCGGAAAAGGGCAGTTTTTGAGGGGAGGGAACCCTGGACCGGGCGCTGCCGTTTATCACACGGGTTGGTTCTAGGCTCCCCGCCGACATTATCCTGACTGGACCTCTATGGGTCCCCGCCGACGTTACCGTGACTGGAGCTTAGGCCGCGAAACCTCGAACAAAAGGAAAAGCCCCGGACGGGTGTCCGGGGCTTTCCACTCTGAAGGCGAGGCTGGCTAGTCGGGATTGTCCACGCAAGCCTGAGAATCATCATCCCACATCTGACCGTCCCCACAGTCGTCGGGACCGGCAAACGCAGCCGTAGCGAGCGGGCCCATGAGCCCGAGCGCAACAAGCACCGCGAACACAATCTTCATCGAGGTAGACTTTCCATTGACAGATACCGCCGGAAACCGGCCGAGCAGACAGATAGAAGACGCCAGCGGCGAACGCGCGACTGGACGGCGGCAGACTCGGTATTTTTCGCGGTTGGAATTGCGGCGGACGCGCAAAGTTTTTCCAAGCGGAGTGGCAGGAAGGGACTGCCGATTGCGCAACACCTGGAAGGGAATGGTGCCGCCGGACTGGATTGAACAGTCGACCCCGTCATTACCAATGACGTGCTCTACCACTGAGCTACGGCGGCGAAGAGAACGGTGGGCCGTCTCAAGGGCCGGAATTGCCCCGCTTCTGAACGGCGTCGCGGCGCGCAAACTGCCATAGCGGGACACCGCGTGCAAGGCGGACGGCTGCCGGCCAAGCGGCCTTTAATATGGCGCACGGGATGATATAGGGATGCTCGTCATGGCCGGACAGAGGGACGACAAGGACGCGCCGGAGGCGCCGCAGAAAGGCGCAGGCCGCCGCGCCCGGCTGGAGCAGGCCCTCCGCGCCAACCTTTTGAAACGCAAGGCGCAAAACCGGGCCCGGAAGGCCTCCAGCCCCCCTCCGAAAGAGGGGGGACAGAGCCGAGGCTAGGGGAGTAGACTTGCTCTTTGCTGTCCGCTGACGGGGCTCGCGGGCGGCCAAGAAGAGATAACGGGGAGCCTTTAGTAAGGCGCGAGGGGGTACTATCGTGTCGCGCGAGGGAGCTTACGTCGTCATGGACCGGATCCGCATTGTCGGCGGCGCGCGGCTTGAGGGCACCATACCGATCAGCGGTGCCAAGAACGCGGCGCTGCCCCTAATGATCGCCAGCCTGCTCACCGAGGAGACGCTGACGCTTCACGGCGTGCCGCGGCTTGCCGACGTCACCCTGCTCGGCCGTATTCTCGGCAATCACGGCGTCGACATCACCATCGCGGGAAAAAGGGCCGGTCAAAGTACGAGCGACGGCCAGACCTTCAAACTGACCGCCGCCGAGATCGTCGACACCACGGCGCCTTACGAGATGGTGGCGCGCATGCGCGCGAGCTTCTGGGTGCTGGCGCCGATCCTGGCCCGCTGCGGCGAGGCCAAGGTTTCGCTGCCGGGCGGCTGCGCCATCGGGACGCGGCCCGTCGATCTGCATCTCACTGCGCTCGAGGCGCTTGGCGCCGACATCGAGCTCGACAGTGGCTACGTCATTGCCAAGGCGCCAAGAGGCCTTGTCGGCAATCGTATCCGGCTCGGGAAGGTTTCCGTCGGCGCCACCCACAATGCCCTGATGGCCGCCGTGCTCGCCCGCGGCGAGACCGTGATCGAGAATGCTGCCCGTGAGCCGGAGGTCGGCGATCTCGCCACCTGCCTCGTCGAGATGGGCGCGAAAATCGAGGGCATCGGCACGTCTACCTTGCGGATCGAGGGCGTTCCGTCTCTCCATGCGGCGGAGCACACGGTGCTCCCCGACAGGATCGAGACGGGAACCTACGCCATGGCTGCTGCCATCACCGGCGGCGATGTGTTCTTGGAGGGCGCACGGCCGGAACTCCTGCAAGAGGCGCTTCAGACCTTGCGGACGACGGGCGTCGAGGTCGAGGAGACCCCGACCGGGATCCGCATCGCGCGGAACGGTCATGGTCTGGATGCGGTCTCGGTGGAGACCCAGCCTTTCCCCGGCTTCCCCACCGATTTGCAGGCTCAGCTCATGGCGCTGATGTGCACGGCGCGCGGCGTGTCCGAGGTGCGCGAGACCATCTTCGAGAACCGCTTCATGCATGTGCAGGAGTTGGCCCGGCTCGGCGCCCGCATCGACCTCAAAGGCGACACCGCCCTGGTCCACGGGGTGAATGGGTTGCGTGGGGCGCCCGTCATGGCCACCGACCTGCGCGCGTCCGTGTCGCTCATCATCGCCGGGCTCGCCGCCCAAGGTGAGACCACGATCGGCCGCGTCTATCATCTCGACCGCGGATTTGACCGCATCGAGGATAAACTGCGTAAATGCGGCGCCCAGATTGAGCGGCTTTCGGACTAACTGGCGAGCGACTGAACGGATTCCAATCCGAAGAACGCTTGGCGCGCCATAAGGAGGGCTCCAGCGAGAGGATCACTCTTCGGTTCGCAGAGACATCCGCGGACATTTGCTGGCAGCCATGCGGCGAGAGGTTCGGCAAGTCCGCCGATCAGCGTGACCGCCGGCGCACCCGAATCCACGAGACGCGTGATGATGCGCGTCGCCGCCTCCGCCGCCTCCTCGACCAGCGTCACAGCCAAGCGGTCGCCCGCGGAGGCGTGTTCCAGCACGAGGGGCGCGAATTCGGCAAACTCTGCCGGGGTTGCGTTCGCAGCAAAACCTACGATCTTTGTCGGGTCCCACGCGAAGCGCTCCAGGACTCTCTCAGCAAGCCGCGTTTTCTCAGCCCGGCCGTCGAACGCCCATAAGGTCCGACGCAGCGCCTCGCGGCCCATCCTCTGGCCTCCGGCCTCGTCAGAGATCTCCGGCCCCCAACCGCCAACTGAGATGCGCTGGCCGCCAACCACGGCCAGTCCGCAGGATCCCGTTCCGAGAATAACGATCGCCCCATCGGTCCCTTGATGGGCGCCGAGCCAAGCGATGTAGGCGTCTGTTTCGACCGCCATCGAGGCAAAGGTGCTCAAGCCGCGACACGCACCCTCGCGGGCCGAGCTCACGCCGGCTCCAGCCAGCCCAAGCCCAGCGTGGGTTTGGTAAGTATTCAGGGAACTCAAGCCCGCTGCGGCGAAAGCACTCCTGCAGGCGCCTTGGATCGACTTCAGCGAACCTACCAAATCTGAATGGATGTTGGCTGGCCCACTCGAGCCTTCACCAATCAAATTACCGTCGAAATCGCAAAGCCGTGCGCGGCAAGACGTGGCGCCGCCATCGACACCAAGGAACAAATGCTTCGACATTAGGTCTCAAACCGGGGGATCATTGAAACCAAACAACAAGAACAAGTGAAAAATGGCTGAAGTAAGTCACACTAGAAGAAACCCCTCAGGCTCTACTTGGGGTTCCCTAGTGGCCGCTGGGACCCGGCGACCCATGTGGCATGGACGCGGAGCGCTTCGGGGTCGAACGCCACCATGTCGGCGCGATAGCCGGGGGCGAGCCGCCCCAGCATATGCCCAAGACCCAGAAATTCTGCCGGATTCCTGGCGGCAAAACGCAGAGCCTCTTCCAAGGAGGTTCCAAGCAGGCGAACGCTATTACGGACAGCCGAAGCTATGTCCAGCAGAGTCCCGGAAAGGGTTCCGTCGGAGCGAAGGCAACGCCCCTCCACGGCGGCGATCTCCTGACCGTAGAGCGGAAAGCTTGTCCGCACGCCACCGACCGGCGGCATCGCATCGGTCACCAGCATTGGGTGGCTCCGGCCGCGCAGAGCGAGCCGCAGCACAGCAGGATGAACATGGAAACCGTCGACGATCATGCCCACCCAGGCCTGATCCGATTCCAGAGCGGCGACGATCGGGCCCGGATCACGACTTGTGATCGGGCGCATGGCGTTGAAGAGGTGCGTGAAGCCGCTCAGGCCCTCCGCCATCGCGGCGCGAGTCTCCTCGTAGGTCGCCATCGAGTGGCCCAAGGCGATACGCGCGCCGGATTGCTCGAGGCGGTGGACAAATCCCTCGGGCACGCGTTCCGGCGCAAGCGTGACGAGCATTACGCCTTTGCGCTCACGACACAGAAGGTCCATGTCCGTTGGGGTTGGCTCTCGAATGAAGCTGGCCTCGTGAACACCGCGCTTCTCGAGCGATAGAAACGGCCCCTCCAGATGGATACCCAGCACACCCGGCTCAACGCCAACCATCTCGTCTGCCGCGGCGATAGCCGCGCGCATCTTCTCTTCGGAATCTGTGATGAACGTGGGAAGAAGCGATGTCGTCCCAAACCGTCGATGGGCAGCAACCAACGTCGCGATCGTCTCGGGCGTTGGCGCATCATTGAACAAAACGTCGCCGCCGCCGTTCACCTGAATGTCTATGAAGCCGGGCGCCAGCCAATCACCTGCGGCGAGGGTTTCCACGTCCAAGTCGCTCGGCAAATCTGACCTGGGCAAGACGCCGGCGATTTGCATCCCTTCGACCACGATAGCCGCGTTTCGATGCGTTGCCGAACCGTCAAATACGGTATCGGCGGCGATGGCGTACCTGGCGGATGTTTTCATCGCGTTCGCGTGATCTTTTGCAAGTGGCGCGGCTGATCGGCGTCGAGACCGAGCCGGTCCGCAAGACGGGCGGCGAAACCATAGAAGGTCTGGATCAGGCAAATGGCGTCCGCATCGGCTTGTTGAGGGGGCAGAGTAGCTAAGCGCTCAGCGCTCCCGATCGCATCTCCCGTCACGAACACAAGCCGACTCTTCTGGCAAAGGTTGTCAGCCAATCTTGAGAGCTCATAGCGCGCCTCGTCATTCGGCATCAGGATCAACACGGGATACTCCCGAGACACGAGCGCAATGGGGCCATGCTGAAACTCCGAGCCACTGTAGCCCTCTGCGTGAATGTGGCAGACCTCTTTGAGCTTGAGGCTGGCTTCCTCGGCGATTGCAAGTGTCGGCCCGCGGCCCAGAATGGCGAGGCTCTTCGCTTGAGACATCGCATCAAGAGCGTTCGACCAGTCCAGTTGCGCCGCGCTGCAAAGCCGCTGCGGCAAGGTGTCGAGCGCCGCCATCATGACCGCGTCACCTGACCAGCAGGCGACGAGCCTCAGCAAAGCGGCCACCGATGCAATGAAGGTTTTCGTCGCTGCGACACTGGATTCCGCGTCCGCTGCCAGAGGCAAGACGACGTCGCTCGCCGATGCCAGCGGGCTTTCCGTGTCATTGACGATGGCAACGGTGAGCGCTCCGCACTGCTTTGCCGAAATACTGGATTCGACCAGATCGTCGCTGCAACCGGACTGTGAGATCGCCATAAAAACCTGTCCGTCCATGCGCAATCCTCGACGGTAAACGCTGACCACGCTCGGCGCCGCATCGGCCACGGGAACGGCGAGATGCCGCTCGATGAGCCCCTTCCCAAACAAGGCCGCATGACCCGAGCTGCCGCGCGCACAGGTCACCACCAGGCGCGGTGGGGCCCGCCTCAGACGCGCCACCAGGTCCCGGATGGGCCGATCGAGCATATCCGCTTGGCGGCGAACCACATCGGGGGACTCCCCAGCCTCGGCCATCATCCTGGCGTTGCCGCGGTTTATGATCTGCTTCAAACTCCGACCGCCTTCCTAGAAGTACCGATGGGCATAGACTGACAGAAGGTTGCCGTCCCTTATAGGCTTGGTCCTGCAGCCGGAAAATGTCCTCTCGCATGGAAACCGAACGCGCTAGCCCCCGCTTTGCCGACATCGACCTCTGGGATCCAGCCGACATCCTGGATTGCATGATCGAGGCGCAATTTGCCGCCGTGGCGGCTGTGCGTGCCGCACGTCCGGCGATCGAGGGCGCCGCGCGTGCCATGGAGGAGCGTCTGGCGCAGGGGGGACGTCTCATCTACGCGGGCGCCGGCACATCCGGCCGACTCGCCGTCCAGGATGGAGCGGAACTTGCGCCGACGTTCGGCTGGCCGGAAGAAAGATTGTTGTTGCTCATCGCGGGCGGGCACGAGGCCCTGTCACGCTCTATCGAAGGCGCCGAAGACGACATTACGCAAGTGACGCAGTTCACGGATGCTCAAGGCGTCAATTCGGACGATGTCTTGGTCGCGGTCGCGGCGAGCGGCACGACGCCCTTCGCAGTGGAGGCGTTGCGCGAGGGGAAACGGCGTGGGGCTTTGACGATCGGCATTGCCAACAATAAGGACACGCCCGTTTTGTCGGAATCCGACTGCCCCATCTGGCTCGACACGGGGAGCGAGGTAATTGCCGGTTCGACGCGGCTGAAAGCCGGCACGGCACAGAAGATCGCGCTCAATGCATTGTCGTCGCTGCTCATGATTCGCTTGGGCAAGGTGCACGCCGGCCTGATGGTTGACGTTCGGGCGACCAACGAAAAGCTTCTGAAACGCAGCGAGCGCATCTTGAACCGGCTCACCGGATGCGATGTCGGCGATGCTCGCGAAGCTCTGAATCTTGCAGGGGGCAACCTCAAGATCGCGGCTCTCGTGCTGAAGGGTTACGACCGCAGGGAGGCAGAAAGACTCCTATATGAGAGCGGCCAGAATCTGCGCGAAGCCTTCTCCAACCTCCCACTCCGTCGCAATTCTTAGCTTTCACGGCGTCCCCTGTTTTGGGTTTTGCGGTAGATTTCCGCTGAAGCACGGAGCGGACTTTTGTCGGGCACATACCTATTGTCCGCTTCTGACAGACGATTTGACCTGAAACGCAAACCGCGGCTGGCGGTCATAGCAGGCTCTCTGACACTCCGACGCTGTGCGTCTTGAGCCCACTGCGCTTTATCATCCCGTCTCTCAAGTTGCCGGAGCTGGTTGAGCAATATCTTTTCGAGTCCGCTTCTGGCACAAAGCGGACTCTTTGGGGGGCTCTCCTCACGTCCGCTATCGGGGGTAAAGCGGACACCCCGCAATGGTTCAACTGATGCCTTTTTATGAGTACACGGCCTAGCAGACTTTCGGCGTTCAAAGCCTAGAAGCGGTTCAGTCCAACCACACAGCGCATCCAAGGCGCCCAAAGATCGACCCCATGCCAATAGCAGTCATGGCGGTCGGCCAAATACCAGACGGAGACGCCCAATAGGATCAACAGAAAGACAGCCCTCATCACAGGGACTCCCTTTATCGCCTTGCGAAATGATACGCTTCAGTAGCGGGGGGAGCCAGTAGAGGGAGGCCCAATGGAAGATCAGGCCGAAGGCATCAAGCGCCTTGTGCGCGAAGACGAGGCGCTTCAAGACCGTATCGACGTTGAAGCGCGAGCCACAGCCCACGCTCTGATCCAGGGCTATATCGGGCCGGATCACAAAGTTCTGAACATGCAGAACTTCTACTCAGCGCTTGTACAGGCGTTGAAGGCTGCTCGTGCGCAATGGCACACAGATCAAGCGGGGCCCATCTGAAACGCAAAAGTTTCCGACTGGATGCGAGGGGTTGGCGGGGAGGAGTGATGACCCTTCTGGACAAAGGCTGGACGGAGGAGCAAGCGAAAGGGCTGCTCGATAGCCTCAATCTCAATGGCGGGATTCCCGACTGGGAGCCCCAGTACTTGCAGAAGCTGAAGGACTGGTGTTCTGGGCACGAGAAGGACTGGAGCAAAATTGAAAGCCAATTAGACTTTGTTGCTCACGAGCTGTGCAACTCATACGAACGAATAGGGGCGGCTCTCAAGCAAGCTAAGACGGTCGAGGAGGCCTGGGAGGCGGTCGAGCCCTACGTGACGGTGATTCAACCGCGGATAATTTCGAGAGGGCCTCGTTTGCCGAAGGATTGACCCGCCACTTGCTAGAGATCCGCGCTTTCTGGATCGTTCCAGTCTGGATGCAATCGCTTACCAGAGCTGTTTAGAGGACCGCGAAGCTTCGTCGGAGGCCACGTACCGAATTGGCTTTTCTCGCCGAAAAGACCGTTGCATCGTTTATACAAACCGCCGCCCTTGACCAAGAGCAGACGTCGGTGCCACGGGGCGTTCAGGCCTGCTTTTGACCCAACGCGGCCACCGCGCAGGCATCCTGGCTGACGTCGGTTGTGCTCATTAGCCGCATTCTTCTCTCTCGCGAATGCCTATCAAACTTAGGTTGCACGAGGCGGCATTCGACCAACATGCGACTTCGGGTCGTATGCCAACGATAGCGCCCGGCAGCTTGAGAAGGCGGGTGCGCGGTTGGGCCGACGCGGCTCGAGAGCGGCTACGCACCCCCGGACGTTCCAGCGACGGAGCCTATCAAGGACTTATTCGCAACCTACTTCGATGAAGGAGAATCTCGTCCGCACAGCTTGATGGAGAGCGAAATGAAACCCTTCTTGATCATCTTGGGAACCCTATTTCTCACTTCTTCAGCCATGGCTGAACCGGCGCAATGTAACGCCACCGCTGAACTGAAAAATGATCATGTCATCCTTCATGTTGATTCCAAGGAATGCGCTGAGGTTGTTTACAAGGTAGGCCCAGAACTGACCTCGATTACAATTCACGGAGGCTATGGCGGGTCAGACTACCTTCTCTCATATTATGACAAGCCCAGTGTCGGTGTGGTGTCCTGTACCGGTTGCTAGTCGGCAAGAACACCTGCGCCATCCTGTCGAGCACACGAGCAACTCGTTGGAATTTTCGTATTTTGGATCCGCCTCTACTGCAGCGCAGGTGGGCGATATCAATCAACAAGAGAGGCCAGCGCGCCGCGCCCGCGTGAATCTTGGGGCATGCGATGGCACTTAGGGGAAATCCTGGACAGGCGAGCCTCACGTCCGCTTTTGGCACGAAGCAGACGTTCATTTCGACGCCGAGCAAGTCTGCTTTGAGGGCTAGAGCTGACATCCCCGATCTGCTCGCCGAGGTCCGCTTCTGACCCTAAGCGGACATTGCGTCCGATCATGGAGCGTCGCTAGGACGCTCAGGGCTAAGTGCCTTCACATAGATGACCTTTCCGTCGCCAGGCCCGTAGAAGTCCGGCAGTCGTGCCTGCTCGATGAAGCCCAAGCGCTTGTAAAAGCCGCGCGTCGGAGCGTAGCGGTCCGACGACGATGTATCGACGTAGATTCGCTTCGCGCCAGCCTTGCGCATGGCAGCTTCGGCGCGGGTATAGGCATGAGTGCCGAGCCCCCGCCCTTGCTCCTCCGGCGCCACAGCGATCCAATAGAGATCGAAGGAATCCTGCGTTCCGTCGATAGGCCCAAAGCACGCATAAGCCACGAGCCTCGACCCGCGCTCAGCCAACACGAAGTGGTAGCCGGAGCGGATGCCCTTGGTGAGCCGTTCGGTGACGAGCTCGCCGGCGATCTCCACCTCCGACGCGTTGAAGACCCCGGTCGATGCCACGAGCGAGCGCACACGCCCCACATCGTCGGCCATGACCGCGCTGCGCCATTCGAGCGCCTCACGGGCAGGCTTCGATATCGCGGGGGTGACGCCGGGCGCTGCCGCGCGTGCTGCTCCATGGCCCGCCGCAAGCCCGGCGAAAAAATTCCGGGTATTAACACCGAGCGTGCGCACCCGATAACCGCCTTCCTGAATCACGACCGTCGGGTATCCCTGCTCGCCGATCATGCGGCCGAGCTGCTCAAAGTCGCGCGCCCGATTCGACCACGTGCCCGTGGGGTCGCCGCGGGCCGTATCGAGGCCGAGCGATACGACGAGATAGGCGGGCACAAAGCGCCGCACGCGCCGCAAAGCCTCGGCGACGGCGTTGCGGTGCTGCTCCGGCGTGATGTGCTCAGGGAGGGGAATGTTGAAATTGTACCCAGCGCCGGGCCCAATCCCTGTCTCATCGCGGAAGCCAGTGAAATACGGATAGGCGAAGCTCGGATGGCCGTGCACCGATACGGTCAGGACGTCCGAGCGATGATAGAAGATCTCCTGCTGCCCATTGCCGTGGTGATAGTCGATGTCGAGGATGGCAATCTTACCGTAGCGCGACAGCATGTGGGCCGCGATCGCAGCATTGTTGAAATAGCAGAACCCGCCGAAAGTGCTCGTCTCGGCGTGGTGGCCTGGTGGACGCACCAGCGCGTAAGCGAGCCGTGTCCCTTCCAGCAGTTTCGCTGCCGCTGTCAGTGCGCAGTCCACCGCCGAGCGCGCGGCGAGATAGGCGCTCTCGTTCAGCGGCGTGAACGTGTCGATGCAATAATAGCCAGCGAGCACCGTCTCATCTTTCGGCGGCCGCGCCGGATTGCGCACGGGGAACACGTAGGGATAGATCGACTTCCTGGCGCCGGCGATGAGGCACGCCTTGCGGACATAATCCACGAGGCGCCCATCATGTACGGCGCGGATATGTCGGTCGGAGAAGCGCTTTGTCGGCAAGCGCTCGAATAGGCCCGACGGCGCAAGCTCCGCCATGATTGAGCGGATACGGACCGGCGCCTCCACATAGCCGCGATCTTGCACGTGATGCAGCGTGTGGTCGTCGTTGAGCACGAGTGCGATGCGCGGTGCACTCGGCCCCCCAACCTCGCCCTTTGCGGGGCGCCGCGATTTGACATAGCGGGGTTCGCGCAATCGTACGGGGTCGTCCGTGATGGAGCGGACCACCATCTCCACATAGTCGGCCGGGAGTCCATATTTCCGCTCGAGGATCGCGCGGGCCACCTTTTGCACGGTGTTGGCGCTCGGCAGATCGTTCGCTCCTAACGGGTCGAGCACGAGATAAGGCGGGTCGGTGGTGCCCGCCGTCACCGGCGTCTCGTATCTGGTGTTGATGATGGGGCGCGCGCCGTAGCGCTCGTAGAATTTGAGCCGGGCAGCGTTCGCTGCCCGAATTTCAGGATTCGGGGAAAGCTCCGGATCGTCCGGCAGGCATTCGAAATAAAGTTGCGTGCCGAGTGCCCTGGCCTCCTCGCGCACCCGCTCGTAGAGCGCGGCGCCGATGCCGACCCCCATGCGGCCTTTCGCCGTGGAGATGACCTCCAAGTACGAGAAGCCGATGTCCGGGAAATAGAGGAGAAGTGCCACGCCGAGCGTCTGGTCACGACCGTTCTCCGCCACAAACAGACGCGACACGAAACGATGCTTGAGTGGGTTCGAGAGCTGATCGGGAAGCTTGGCGATGTCCTCTTCGGGCATGGCCGAGAACTGCTCGCGCATGATCTTTTGCGCGGCCTCGACCGCCGCACGGTTGGCTGCGGTCGTAGCGTCGGCGACTTTGCGGATACGAAGCATCTCTAGATGCGGTGCATATCAGGCCGTCGCTTGGAGCTCAGCGAACGGCGCAGCGACAATGGAAGCTATCAAATCCAGATAGGAAAGCCCCGCCTCGGACGCTGCCGCGGCGAAGCCCGCGTCGGGCGTGAGGCAGGGATTCATGTTGACCTCGATGATGAAGGGCCGCCCATCGGCTGTGACCCTGAAATCGACGCGCGCGTAGCCGTAGACGCCAAACAGCGACCAACAGGCCCGCGCCTGATGGGCGAGTACGGTGGCAAGCACAGGCTCCGACTGCTCCACGCCAAAGTGGCGCGGCGTGCCGATGAAGGCCGCGCTCTCCGGCGTCCACTTGGCATCGTAGCCGACGATCTTCGCGTCGCTCGCGCTGAAGCCTTCGAACAGGATCTCGGCGATGGGCAGCACCTGGACGCCGTTGCTTGTCTCCAGCAATGAGACGTTGAATTCACGGCCGTCGATGTACTCTTCGGCGAAGTGTTCGGTGTTCCAGCGTGCATTGCGTTCGGCAATGGCCTGCTTGGCAGCAGCGCCACGCATCACCGAGCCCGCATCTATGCCGAGTGAGCCATGCTCCCACACAGACTTGACGATGACTTCGGCGCGCGCGTCGAGTCCTGCACCGTCCTTCGACCAGGTAGGCGTCGGTAGCCCGGCATGGGCGAGCTTCAGCTTGGTGCCGGTCTTGGAGAGCGTGTCGAGCCAGGCGCTCGTGCCCGCGCCCGTGTAGCGAAGGCCGAGCGCATCGAGCCGCGCTGGCACCATGGGTGCGAGCCGCCCGTCGCCACCAACCGCATCCACAAGGTTGAACACCACCAACGGGTGCCGGGCCGGCAGCGTCTCGATCCCTAGAAGCCTTGTGTCGAGCCCAATGATCTCGGCCGCGTAGCTGAGCGCTTCGAGGGCGCCTGCCACGGCCTCCGCCGCTAGGATGGTATCGATCTCGTCGGGCCGGTCCAGTGTGGCCGCATGAAGGACGGGGACGAACCCTTTAGTTCCGGGCGCCATCAGGCGGTGCGCCCCAAGCGCTCCCTGTTGGGGCGCACAAGCCCGTAGCGGGCGAGCCCTGCATCGAGGATCATGCCGATCAGCGCCACGAAATCGATTCCGTTATGGCTTGCGAGGATCGGCAAGTCCGAATGCGACGGGTGCAAGCCCGCAAGCGGGTTTGCCTCAAGGAAATACGGCTCGCCATTCTCGTCGGAGCGGAAGTCGAGGCGCGCCGTGTCCCGACACTCAAGCGCCCGATAGGCTTCGAGGGCACGCGAGCCCGCAAGCTGTGCCTCGGCGTCGTCAGCGCGCACATAGGTGACGAGATCCTCGCACAGTTCCTTGTTGTGCAGCGAGTAGACGTTGGCCTCGGCATGGGCTTTCAGCAGGATCTCGCAGACTCCGAGCACGCGGGTGTCTGGGCCGTTGCCAACAATGCCGACGGTGAACTCGCGGCCGCTCAAGAAGCGCTCAACGAGCGCCGGCTGACGGTATCGCTCGATGACCCGTGTCGCTGCTCCGTGCAGCTCGACAGCCGTATGTACGAGGGACGCCGCCTCGCAGCCTTTGCCGGTGCCTTCGGCGAGCGGCTTGACGAATGCGGGAAACGCATCCCAGCCCCCAAGCTCGAAGGCACTCGTCTGCGCCACGGCAAAGTCGGGCGTCGGCACACCGGCATCATGTACGAGCCGTTTCGCCACTGCCTTGTCCAGTGAGGCCGCGAGCGTCAGCGGGTCGGAGAAGAGATAGGGCTGGTCGAACAGCTCGCAGAGCGCAGGGACCTGCGCCTCGCGTGACCTGCCTTTCACGCCTTCGGCGATGGAGAACACAAGGTCGTACCGCTCGCCCTCGACGAGCCGGGCCGCAAGAGCCTGGCCGCGCCCGACGCGAACAGGCTCGCAACCAAGAGCTTGAAGTGTGGCCGCGAGCGCATCGATGGTTTCGACCGAATCGAACTCGGCGACCGCCTCCGCAGAGAAGCCGAGCGCGCGATAGTCGTCGCGCAGATCGTAAACGAGAGCGATGCGCATCAGAGCGTGCCCCCGTCGAAGATGCGGTCGGAGCCGACCATGCCGTCCGGGTCGGTGTAGCGATAGGTGTTACCCTCGAAGTTCCTGAGGATCAGGTCCTCGCCCTCGCGGCCGACCACGTAGTCCGGGAGCAGGGGAATCTTGCCGCCGCCGCCGGGCGCGTCGATCACATAGGTCGGCACCGCATAGCCGGTCGTGTGGCCGCGCAGGCCCTGCATGATCTCGAGCCCTTTATCGACGCTGGTGCGGAAGTGCGACGAGCCGGTGATCGGGTCGCACTGATAGAGGTAGTAGGGCCGCACGCGCCGCATCAGGAGCCCGTGATAGAGCGTCTTCAGCGTGTCCAAGCTGTCGTTGATGCCCTTGAGGAGGACCGTCTGGCTGCCGAGCGGAATACCGGCGTCGGCGAGCCGCGTCACGGCCTCCGTCACCTCCGGCGAAAGCTCGGTCGGGTGGGTGAAGTGGATGCTCATCCACAACGGATGATGCCTCCGCAGCACCTTGATCAGCGAGCGAGTCACGCGCATGGGAAGCACTGCCGGCACCTTGGTGCCAAGCCGCACAAACTCGACGTGCTTGATGCCGCGCAAACGACCGAGCAGATAGTCGATGCGCTCGTCTGACAAAGTCAGGGGATCGCCGCCGGAGATCAGCACGTCACGGATCTGGGGGTTGTCGGCGATGTAGTTGAGCGCGTCCTCCCATTGCGGGCGGCTGAACGAGTAGTCGCCGCCCGCATCGCCCACCATGCGCGAGCGGGTGCAGTAGCGGCAATAGGTCGAGCAGAAGCCTGTGGCGAGGAACAGCACGCGGTCCGGGTAGCGGTGCACGAGGCCTGGCACGGCGCTATGGCCGTCCTCGCCAAGGGGATCGTCAGCCTCGCCGGGGGTCTTGAGATACTCTGTCCCGACCGGGATGTGTGTCCGCCGGAGCGGCTCGGCCGGGTCGTCACGCGACATCAGGCTCGCATAGTAGGGCGTGATGCCGAGCGGCAGCGACCCCTGGTGGCGTGCGACCGCTTGGCGCTCGTCGTCGGACAGCACGAAGACGCGCTGGAGCTGCTCAAGCGAGCGGATGCGGTTCCGCGCCTGCCACCGCCAATCGTTCCACTGGGCTGGGTCGACGTCCGGGAAATAGCGCTTCCGGAAGGCGCGGGTTTTCGGCCCGAGCGGGAACCGCTCCATGCGCGCCGTCTGCACGCCAAGGCCTGTCGCAAGGCCAGGCGGCGCCGGGGGCGTCAAAGCGTCGATGGGAAGCTGTGGGTTGGACAGGAGTGAATGTGCCGCCTGCGGGCGACTCGGAGGCTCTTCGGCCTCGCCGATCTGCAACTTCATGTGATGTCCGTCCCCCTCCGGGGCATTGACCGGGCCGATGGTGGCGCCAGCCGCCGACGCTGGGCCCGTCAAAAAACGCACGTCATTTCATAGAGGTCTATGGCATTTTCAAGTGGGAAAGGTGGCAGGTCTGACTTTTCTTTCACTCGGCCGGCGGCACTTCTCTGACCCGGTACAGTGTGTAGGCGAGCGCCCGGGACGTCGGCTCCTGGCACATAGCGGACATTAGGATGCTGGCTTCCGACTTCCGGTTTTTGCCTGAAAGCGGACATCGATTGTGTCGGCTTTGATGTCCGCTAAGTGCCAGAAGCAGACGTAAGGCGTCGTGCGGCCAT
>Ga0307424_1000064_pt1 | contig 43873 bp, 42 predicted proteins | sample SalMarWE160320MG_FD_202157 | JGI IMG/M metagenome (GOLD analysis project Ga0307424, IMG submission 202157) | Salt marsh sediment microbial communities from the Plum Island Ecosystem LTER, Massachusetts, United States - WE1603-20 | ecosystem: Environmental > Aquatic > Marine > Intertidal zone >... | reverse complement strand
GAGGAAGCGCCGACGTCCACATGGATGGTGGAACGTCCAGAGCACTGGTGCTGATCGCCGTGATCGTTCTGATGTCCGGCCTCAAGAACGCGAAGAGGAGAAAGGAACCTCGGCATGGCAAAGAAAAGCAGAGGCGGGAGAATGACGGCGGCCAAGAAGCGCGCGGCGAAGGCGCCTGGTGGAAAGGGTCCCGTCAAGAAACGCAAAGTCGGTCGCAAGATCATGAAGACCTGAGCGCACCGAGGAGCGAACATCAGCACCAAGGAGGCCGTTTCGCGACGGCCTTCTTTTCTTGGGGCTGGCTGTCACTCCTCGACCATGGACTGGAGGACGTCAATCCTGGCGACCCGCGACCAGCGGTGCCAGCATCGGGCCGATCATCTTTAGAAGTTAGAGTGGCAGGGCACTGCTGAAGTCGTAGCGGTCGGCGGCCGTCCCGGAGACGAATGCTGTGATGGTGCCGTAGAGGCGGTCGCCGATGAAGAAGACGACCGTCGCGGTCCGGTCGCTCGCTCCTCGAGGACCAGCCCATCCGGCCCGACCATGCGGAACCGGTTGTTGCCGGTGCTGGTCTTGGCGCCGATCGGGAGGGGCGAGCCGTCGACGGCGCGCACGGCCCCGACGCCGCGTCGCACCGTCCCCGGGTGACGACGCCGACCATGGCGCCCCGCACGACCGCCGCGATCTCGGACGAGAGCACCCGCTCACCGCGACGTGCGGCCGGACGCAGCTGCGTCTCGTAGGGTGTGCCCGCGGCGAAGCGTAGCTCCTCCACGCGGCGGAGCGGATAGCGGACCCCGTCGTTGAGTAGGATGCCCACCAACTCGGCGAGCTGGTCCGGCCGGTCGGCGGAGCTCCCAATCGCGGTCGCGTAGGAGGGTACCAGTGACCTGAAGGGATAGCCCAGGCGCCGCCACGAGCGCCAGATCTCGCGGAAGGCCATCGCCTCCGGGATCGCGACGATCCACTGGTGCGCCGCCGCCGGCTCGGGTGGGACGAGCCCGCCGAAGATCTCCCGGCGGACGGCGGCGCTGGCATCGAGCGCCAGCAGTAGGCTGAGTACCTGGCGGTAGGCGAGGGCGCGGCACGCAACGGCGGCGGCGTCAACGGCCCTCCCGCCGCGCGCCTCCTCCCACAGCAGCCGGTTCACCTCGTCCCGGTCGGCCCCGTACCACGCCCACAGCCCGTCGCCCAGACCGGTGACCTCACCGTCACCACCGGTCACCAGCACCCCGCCCGCAATCCACGGCAGGTGATCGGTACGATCAGGAGCATCCTGGGACAGTCCTCGCTTCTCCCCGACGCCTTCCCCGACCACCGGCGGCCGTGACTCCGTGCCGCCGCCCCCGCGACGCGGAGCGGCGGCATGGACCTGCCATCCGTTGAGGATGAGTGCCCCCCGGCGGCATCTGTCGCCCGGATTCTCCTCGGCACCTCGCGGTCGCGTAGTCCTTCCGAGCTACTGCACAATTCAGTCGAACGAACGATGCCCCGCTGTCGGCGTTGCCGGTAGTGTTCTCACATACACGCAACACTCTCCGGCCGTGGCACGGCCAGCGTTGAACATAGAGACGGAACGGGGCGGTGTTCAGCCGCTCCAGTTTCCGTCGCACGACGGGGCCAAATGTTCTGGAAGAACAACCATCACAACAACACGTACCTGTCGATTGGAGGTTGTATGTCTGCCCACCGGATCCTGACGTTCGCGGTCGTCACGCTCATCTCCACCGCCTGTAATCCCTTCCATCAGCGCCCGGCGGTCGAGGTGACCGCCCAAGATGCGACGCTCAACACCCGCTGGCACGCGAACCTCGCCTCCCCCGCCAGTCTGGCCGGGGCGGTGCAGATGAACGGCACGGCCTCGATGGCGCCGAGCCAGGACTCGACCAGCACCAACGTCACCCTCGCCCTGGCCAACGCGACCCCCGGTGGCATCCATCCGTGGGCCGTGCATTGGGGACAGTGTGGGGAGGGACAGGATCGCGGCGTGTTCGGAGCGAGCGACGCGTACAAGGCGCTCACGGTCGAATCGGACGGCCGCTCGACCGGCATCGCCACGGTTCAGCTGCACACGCCAAGCACCGGCAGCTATTTCGTCGTCGTCCAGGCATCCCTGGCGAACCCCGAGACGGTCGTCGCCTGCGGCAATCTCGCGCCGCCGACGCGGTGAGCACTGCGACGCCTGACGCGCGCGTTCACGTGACGGCCCTTCATTTGGAAAGGAACAGCTCATGCTCTTCACATTGGCGGTCATCCTGGTCCTGGCGTGGCTGCTGGGATTTGGCGTCTTCCACGTCGCCGGGGGACTGATTCACCTCCTCCTGCTCGTCGCGGTCATCGCCATTCTGTGGCACTTCATCAGCGGGCGGCGCACGGCGCTCTGAGCCGTGGCCTGACACGGGACGAGTCGCTCGTTCCGGACCTCGCCCCCGCGTCCACGGGACCACGCGGGGCGAGGGGCTGGCCGTCTGGCCCTCACGACACAACCGGAGTCACCATGCGTAGCACCGCGTTCCTGATTACCATCGCCGGCGTCGCCCTGACGGCGGCGTGCCACCGCGCCCCCCCAGCCGACGCACCGGCTCCCCAGCCGACCGCCGCCGAGATCGCCCTGCAGCGCCACGTGCAGGATTCCCTCGCGGCCGTGCAACGCGCCACCGCCGACTCGATCGCGCGGGCCCGGCAGGTGGCGCTCGCCACCCAGGCGCGGGCCGACTCGGTCGAGCGCGTCCGGCTGGCGACCGCGCACAACGCCGCGCTCCGCGAGGAGTTGGGCGTGATGGTCCACTTTGATTTCGCCCGGGCGCTGCTCCAGCCGGACGATCGCACCGCCCTCGATCGCAAGGTGGCAATTCTCAAGGCCAACCCCACCGTCCGCGTGCAAATCACCGGTGCCTGTGATGAGCGCGGGTCGGAGCAGTACAACCAGGCGCTTGGGCAGCGCCGGGCCAGCGCGGTGAAACGCTACCTGGTCGACCACGGGATTGCCGCCGCTCGCCTGGACGAGCTGTCGTCCGGGGAGCAGTCCCCGCTCGACGCGGGCAGCGGTGAGGCCGCGTGGGCGCGGAATCGGCGTGCCGAGTTCGTGGTCGTGAGCGGTGATGCGCCGCTGGCTATGAACCAGGGGGCCAACCCTCTTCGCTAGTCCTCGCGGGGACCAAACTGGAACGGGCGGCCGCGAGGCCGCCCGTTCCTATCTCGCTGCCAGGACGCCACCTCAACCGGTGGAACTCCAAAGGGAGTAGATCATACGTGCTACACCGTTGCTCGTTCCTTTTTCATCTCTTTGTTCGATAGCCGCCGCACGCATTCGTAGAGTAATGTGTGAGCCTTCGTCGCCGATCGCACTCCACCTGCGATCCGCCACGCCCCTGTGTCTCTCAGCGAACGCGGTGACTATGGAATCCCACCCGACAGTCCGATACCCCGGCGTTCGGCAGCGCCGGCGGTCACGCTCGACGCACGAGCGGCGTTACGGGGAGCAACAAGCCCCGTCGATCCAAGAAGCACTGGACCGTATCACCTATCTTGCCGGGGAGGCACTGGATGTCGCGGCGGTGTGCGTTTCCCTGGTGGATACGGAGGGTCGGCTCGTGGCGAGCAGCTACGGCCTGCCCGTCCCGACCGCGCTGCTCGTCTCGCACGCATTCCGGCAGCACGTGGTTGCCTCCCGCCGTCCGCTGGTGGTGGCCGACGGCCACCGCGCCCCCCTGCTCGCGAACAACCCGGCGGTCCGTGACGGAACGGTGCGGGCGTGTGTGGGGATGCCACTCCGGAGACCCGACGGCCGGCCCGTGGGCACCCTGCTGGCCATGGACAAGAAGCCGCGCCCGTGGACGGCCCCGCAACTCGATCTGCTTGGCAAGCTCTCCCAGCTGATCGTGAGCGAGGTGGAAGTGGGGGCCGCGGTGCGCCGGGCGTTGCAAGGCGACGTTCGCGCAGCACTGGTGGCGGACAGATAACCCCTCAAGCGTGCTACGTCGTCTTTCGCCCCTTTGAGCGATTGGAGCCGGCCCCCCCCTGCCCTAGTCTTCGTATCACAAGCTGTTCCTGCGGCTCGTCCATCCGTCCCCCGTTCGTTTCGGGGCGGCGCCGCTGTTGACGGACCCAGGACAGGTGAGGAGTGCATAGTGAGGAAGACGCGCAGCGGGTCGTCCAAGACCATTTGGACCTACGCTTTTCAAATCGAGCCGCCCCAGACTGAGCGTCGGCTGCGCACGATCAAGACCCTCCTGGAGCACGAGCAGGCGGACGCCCAGCGCAACGCGCGGACTTGGGTGGGCAGAGTCGTCCTCGAGCAGCAGATCACGCACATCTTGGTCGTGAGCGACAGCCCGGAGCAGAGTCGCGACGTGAACCGCCGGCTCGAAGCCGAGTTCAAGACGTTGGCGGTGGGATACTCGATGACCGCGCCGATGGCGGTCGCCGATGACGCGGCACCGTCGGGCGAGGACGGGCAGTGAACGTGGCGCCCCCCCTAGTTGCACGGGCCCCGCCCGTGGATATCTCCGGCCTCTCGTCCGCCGAGCGGCTGCGGCTGCTCGAGCGGCTCCAGGCGAGCCTCGGCCCCACCGACGTTCCGCGTGCCGCCGCGCCCCAGGTCCCCGAGCCGGCCGACGCGGCGCTCCGCGTCTCCGAGGTGCGCTATCGCCGTCTCTTCGAGTCGGCGAAGGACGGCATCCTGATCCTCGATGCCGAGACCGGCAAGATCTCGGACGTGAATCCATTTCTGACGGAGTTGCTCGGCTACTCGCGTGGGGAGATGCGCGACAAGTACGTGTGGGAGCTGGGCTTCCTCAGGGACGTCGTGGCCAACCAGGACAAGTTCCGCGAATTGTCGCAGCAGGAATACATCCGCTACGATGACAAGGCGCTGGAAACACGTGACGGGACCCGGGTCGACGTCGAGTTCGTCAGCAACGCCTATCTGGTGGACGGACGGCGCGTGATCCATTGCAACATCCGAGACATGACCGAGGCCGTGCGCGCGAAAACGGCGCTCGAGGCGTCAGAGTACCTCACCCAGGTGATCATCAACGCGCTTCCGGTGCGAATCTTCTGGAAGGACCGGAACCTGGTGTTTCTGGGCTGCAATGCCGTCCTTGCCCGGGATGCGGGTCTTGCCGATCCGCGGGACATTGTCGGAAAGAATGACTATCAGATGGCGTGGCGCGATCAGGCGACCGCGTTTCGCAAGGATGATCTCCAGGTCATCGGAAGCGGCCAGCCCAAGCTCCTCATCGAAGAACCGCTGACGACGGCTGAGGGAAATACCATCACGTTGTTGACGAGCAAGGTCCCGCTGCGCGATGCCACGGGGGCAATCTCCGGCATCCTGGGCACGTATCAGGACATCACCCCACTGAAGCGAGTGGAGGCATCCGCGGCCCGGTTGGCGATGGCGGTCCAGCAGGCCGCCGAGTCCATCGTGATCACCGACGCCACCGGGACCATCCTGGACGTCAATCCGGCATTTGAAAAAACCACTGGCTACAGCCGCGAGGAAGCCGTCGGCCGGAACCCCCGCATGCTCAAGAGCGGTAGGCACGACGCGGGCTTCTACCAGCGGATGTGGACGGTGCTGACCGACGGCCAGGTCTGGCACGGGCGTCTGACCAACAAGCGGAAGGACGGGACGCTCTTCGACGAAGAGGTGACCATTTCGCCCATGCGCGACGCCGCAGGCAAGACGGTCAACTTCGTCGCCGTCAAGCGGGACATCACCGAACAGGAGCGGCTGGAGTCCCAATTGCGGCGCGCCCAGCGGATGGAGAGCATCGGCACGCTGGCCGGTGGGATCGCGCACGACCTCAACAATGCGCTCGCCCCCATTCTCATGGCTGCCGAGCTGTTGCGGGTGGCATTTCCCGACCGGGCGACCGACGATCTCGATCTCATTGACGCCGGCGCCAGGCGCGGCGCGGACCTGGTGAAACAGCTCCTCACCTTCGCCCGGGGTGCCGAAGGCGACCGGCTGCCGGTCAAGCTGCGACCGCTGCTCTCCGAGATGGAGCGCATGATCCGGAGCACGTTCCCCAAGAATATCGAACTGCGAGTTGATAACCCGGAGGGTCTCCCGGCCATCTTGGGTGACGCCACGCAACTGCACCAGGTGTTGCTCAACCTGTTGCTCAATGCCCGCGACGCCATGCCCGATGGCGGCACGCTATCTGTTGACGCCCAACGGACGGATGTGGAGGCCAGCGTGGAGACGGAAGCGCTCGAGGTCACGCCCGGCTCGTATGTCGTCTTGCGGGTCACCGACACCGGCACCGGCATTCCGCCGGCGATTTTGGATCGCATCTTCGATCCATTCTTCACCACCAAGGAGCCGGACAAGGGAACGGGCCTCGGCCTCGCCAGCGCGCTCGGCATCGTCAAGGGCCATGCCGGGTTCATCCGGGTGTATTCCGCCCCGGGACACGGCTCCACCTTCCGGGTCTACCTGCCGGTTCATGGTGGGGGCACCACGGAGGCGGCGTTGGCGCCGAGGATCGAGTCCACGCTTCAGGGAAACGGCGAGACCATCCTCGTGGTGGATGACGAACCCTCCGTGCGCAACATCCTTCGTAAAGTGCTGACGAGGATGAACTTCACGGTGCGGACCGCTTCGGACGGCACCAGCGCCCTGCGTGAGGTGTCGGAGCATGGGGCGGAACTGCGCGCGGTGATCACCGACCTGCACATGCCCCAGTTGGACGGCATGTCCTTCGTGCGGGTGCTCCGAAGCCGGTTGCCCGAGGTCGCCGTCATCGTCGTGAGCGGGCTGATGGGTGAACAGGCCAGGGAGCAGTTCGCTGCGCTCGGCGTCCGCGCGATCCTCGACAAGCCGTTTGCGCACGCGGAGCTGGTGACGGCCCTGCGAACGATCTTCGTCCGTTGACGGGACCAGGGCGCTCCTGGACGGGCCGCGACGGTCGGGCCGTACCTCGGTTGCGCTAGGCCATACGCGGTAGCTCAGCCCTACCTCTCTTTCCATTCCTTCGAGCGATACCCAGCAGCCGCAATCCGGATCATTCTCCATAAACGGTGGAAACCGGCTCTGAAGGCCGAGATGCCGAACCCGCACCCGAATGAGAGAAGGCCCCCATGAGACGTTCCATGACTAGCATCGTCACCGTGGCCGCGTTGGTGTCGCTGACACCCGGCTGCGCCATGAACAAGACGGACAAGGGCGTGCTCGTCGGCGCGGGCGCCGGGGGCGTCGTGGGCGCTGTCGTCGGGAAGGCCACCGGCTCGACGGTGCGCGGGGCCATCATCGGCGCCGCGGTGGGCGGCATTGCCGGTGGGGTGATCGGGCACCAGATGGACAAGCAGGCCGAGGAGTTGGCGTACGAGCTGCCTGGGGCAACCGTGCAGCGCGTCGGCGAGGGCATTGCGGTGACGTTTCCCGAGGGGCTGCTGTTCGGGTTCGACTCGGATCAGCTCACGCCCATGGCAAGCGACAATCTGCGCAAGTTCGCCGCGAGTCTACAGAAGTACCCGAACACCCGAACGCTGATCGTGGGGCACACCGACTCGCAGGGCAGCGACGCGTACAACATGGGGCTGTCGGAGCGGCGTGCGGCATCGGCCGCGAATTTCATCACCGCGGAGGGTGTCGATCGCGCCCGCACCAGCACGGCGGGTCGTGGGGAAAGCGAGCCGATCGCCACCAATGACTCGGACGCCGGTCGGCGCCAGAACCGGCGCGTGGAGATCGCGATCTACGCGAACACCGCGACCGACAACGGATCGCGAAACTGAGCGTCAGACGCGCCACCGCACCGTCGAGTGTCGGCGGGCGGCGGCGCGCAATGCGACCATCCTGGAGGCCGGCCCGCGAGCGCCGGTCCGAGGATGGCCATCGGAGTCCAAGAAATGGAGACATACCACCTTGCTTGTGCTTCTCGGCGCGTTCATGACGGCGTGGTTCCTCGGGTGGGTGTTCCACCTCGGGAGCGCGCCGGTGTACGGGCTCCTGCTGGTAGCCGGGATACTCTCCGTCGCGCGCTTGCCATGGCGCAGAACGAGGTGAAGTAGTCCATGCCTATCCTCTCCATTCTGCGCAGGCACGCCGCCCTCGCGCTCCTCGCTGGTTTCACCGCCAGCGGATGTGCCATCAACCCGGCCACGGGCAACAATCAGCTCATGCTCGTCAGTGAGTCCCAGGAAATCGCGATGGGACGGCAGGCCGATACGGCAGTCATCGCGACCATCGGGCTCTATCCGGATGCGACCTGGCAACGCTACATCCAGCAGTTCGGCGCGCGGCTCGCCGCGGTCTCGGAGCGGCCCGACCTCCCCTGGACGTTCCGGGTCGTGGACGACCCGGCGGTGAACGCCTTCGCCCTCCCCGGTGGCTTCATCTACGTGACGCGGGGGCTCCTCAGCCATCTCACCTCCGAGGCCGAGCTGGCCTCCGTCGTCGGCCACGAGATCGGCCACGTGACGGCCCGCCACACGGCCGCCGAGATGAGCAAGCAACAGCTCATGGGACTGGGCCTCGCGGTCGGCAGCATGGCGAGCTCCCAGGTGGCGCGATACGCGGGCCTCGCGGACCAGGCCCTCGGGATCCTGTACCTCAAGTTCTCTCGCGACGACGAGAGCCAGGCGGACGAGCTGGGCCTGCGGTACATGCGCCGCGCCAACTACGATCCCCGCGAAATGGCCCCGGTGTTCCAGATGCTCGAGCAGCTCACGGCGGCGGAGGGCGGCAGCAGCGTCCCCACGTGGCTCGCGACGCACCCTAGTCCCACCAACCGTATCACCGCCATCACCGCACAGGTCGCGGCGCTGCCGCAGGGATTCTCCGGCACCATTGTGAATCGCGACCCGTACCTGCGGCGGCTCGACGGCCAGGTGTTCGGCGAGAACCCGCGCGACGGGTTCTTCAACGGCGGTCGGTACTTCCATCCTGAACTGCGTTTCCAGCTCACCCTCCCCGAGGGATGGGCCACCCAGAACGGGAAGCAGGCCGTCGTCGCGGTGAGCCCCGCGAAAGACGCGGTGGTCGAGCTCTCGCTCGCGCAAGGGAAGAGCGCCGACGTGGCCGCCCGCGCGTTTCTCACCCAGCAGGGGATCACGGCCGGCGCGATGTCCCGCGGCAGCGTGAGCGGACTTCCGACGGTGAGCGCGCCCTTCGGAGCGGCAACCGCGAACGGCGCCCTCCGGGGTGCGGTGCTGTTCGTCGAGTATCGCGGAGCCGTGTTCGGGCTCATCGGCTACGCGCCGGAAGCGAATTGGCCCACCTACCAGACGACGGCCGAACGCGCGCTGCGGAGCTTTCAGCCGCTGACCGATCCTGGGATCCTGAACGTGCAACCGCAGCGCCTGGACATCGTGAAGCTCACCGGGCGCACGACGATCGAGGCGCTCGCCCGACAACGGCCCTCGCCGGCGTCCGCCGCGACGCTGGCCCTCATCAACCAGGTCGGGCTCCAGGCACCGCTCGCGGCGGGCAGGCTCATCAAGTGGGTGGTGGGACAACCACTCCCCTACACCAATTAGAACGCACCAGACAGCAGTGACTTCTCACGCATCACGGAGGGCAGTACCCATGACGTTCACGACACAACACGGCGGTCTCCTGGCCGCCTCCCTGGTCCTCCTCGCCGCCTGCTCCCAGGGCGAGTCGATGGCCATTCCAGCCGGCTCCGATTCCGTGGTGCCGGCCAGCTACGCCCTCGCCGCCGGCGTGCGGGTGGACGCGGTACTCACCAACGTCATCAGCTCGCGCCAGGCGCACACGGGCGACGGATTCACGGCCAGCGTGGCAACCGACGTGACGACCACCGCCGGCCGCGTGGCCATCCCCGCCGGCTCCACGATCCAGGGGACCATCACGGATGTGAGCTCGGCTCCCAACCGGCGGTCCACGGGCACGCTCACGCTCGCGATCTCGAGCGTGACCGTGCGCGGCCAAACGTATCCCCTCGCTGCCTCGATCGACTCCCTCAAGACGATTACCGAGGGCCGAGGAGTGGAAGGCGTTGACGCCGCTCGCGTCGGCGTGGGTGCCGCGGCCGGGGCCATCCTGGGCCGGGTCATCGGTGGTAACTCGACGGGAACCATCATCGGCGGCGTGACCGGCGGCGTGGTCGGGGCCGTCGTCTCCGACATCATGAAGGACGAGGACATCGTGCTGCCGGCGGGGTCGCACCTGCTGTTGACGTTGCGGCAGCGGGTGACTGTGGCGGCCAAGTAAGACGATGCGACGTCGCCGCGGCTTCGGCGAGCCAGCCCCGGCGACACCGTGGCTATCACGGAGCCGCGCGCGACGCGTTCCCGCACTCTGAGGAGGGCACATGCTGTGGACCATCGCACTGATCTTGATCATCCTGTGGGTACTTGGCTTGGTCAGCTCGTACACCATGGGTGGGCTCATTCACGTGCTCCTGATCATCGCGATCGTGGTCGTGCTGATTCGCGTCATTCAAGGTCGCAAAGTGCTGTAGCACACGTTCGGTAAGCGGCCTTCACGAGCAACGACGTGCCCACGCGTCCATGGGACCACGCGGGCTTCTGGCCTTCACGACACATCGGAGTCATCATGCGTAGCACCACGTTCCTGATCACCATCGCCGGCGTCGCCCTGACGGCGGCGTGCCACCGTGCCCCCCCAGCCGACATGCCGGCTCCCCAGCCGACCGCCGCCGAGATCGCCCTGCAGCGCTACGTGCAGGATTCGCTCGCGGCCGTGCAACGCGCCAGCGCCGACTCGGTCGCGCGGGCCCGGCAGGTTGCGCTCGCCACCCAGGCCCGAGCCGACTCGATCGAGCGCGTCCGGCTGGCAGCCGCCACCGCGACGCGCGCCGCCGCCGATTCGGCGGCCAAGAAGGACGCGCAGCTCCGCGAGGAGCTGGGCGTGATGGTCCACTTTGACGTCGCCCGGGCGCTGCTCCACCCGGACGATCGCGCCACCCTCGATCGCAAGGTGGCGATTCTCGAGGCCAACCCCACCGTCCGCGTGCAAATCACCGGTGCCTGTGATGCCCGCGGGTCGGAGCAGTACAACCAGGCGCTGGGGCAGCGCCGGGCCAGCGCGGTGAAACGCTACCTGGTCGGACACGGAATTGACGCCGCCCGCCTGGACGAGCTGTCGTCCGGGGAGCAGTCCCCAATCGACGCGGGCAGCGGCGAGGCCGCGTGGGCGCAGAATCGGCGTGCGGAGTTCGTGGTCGCGAGCGCTGCCGCGCGGCCGGCGATGGCTCGGCCCGCCATGGCGCAGGCGACGCAGCCAGCCGTCGCGCCGGTCGTGGCTCGGCCAGCCAGGGCACAGGCGACGCAGCCAGCCGTCGCGCCAGTCGTGGCTCGGCCAGCCACGGCGCAGCCGAAGCAGCCTCGACCAGCGATGGCGCAGGCGACGAAGCCGCCCGTCATGCCGCATGAGAAGGCAGGCAGGGAGCAGTGCGCGATGTGCCACAGTGGGGCCATGGAAGGCATCAAGGCAATGCCGGCCAACCACAAGGGCCGTGGGAACGAGGTGTGCACGCTCTGCCATGCCAAGGATTCGCCGGTGCAAACCGCGGCGGGACCGACACCAGCCATCTCACACGAGGTCGCGGGTCGTGAGCAGTGCCTGATGTGCCATGGCGGTGCCATGGAGGGCATCAAGGCGGCACCCGCGAACCACAAGGGCATCGATGCCAAGAACTGCACGCTCTGCCACACGGTGGCCAAAAAGTAGGCTGACGCAGGCGTGAGGATCGGCGGGGCGAGGCCCATGGGGGTTGCCTCGTTCTCGCCGGCCGCGGGAAGGGATGGGTCATGAGTTTCTTCAGACGCCTGATCGACTTCTTCACCCTTGGCTCGGACCGCCCGTTCGCGCGATTGCTGGCCTACTACACGGGGTTGGCCCTCCTGGTCGTCGTGGTCTTCCAATTCGTGCCGGTCGTGCCGCGACTGCTCTTGGGAGCCCATGCCTCGACGGTGACCAGGGCCGGACAACTCCTACAGGACGGACTCACCGGGGCCCGGAGTCCGAATCCCACCCTCGATGAGCTCTCGCACCTCGAACTGGCGTTCGCGACCACGCTCATCATGCTCACCACCCTGGCGTTGATGCTGCCCGTCAGCTGGGTCTTCATGTCGGCGCGACGGACGCGGGATTTCAACCAATCGGTGGTGCAGGCGTTGATCTTCCTTCCGGTCGTGGTGGCGGGGATCGTGCTGGTGGTCCAAACCAGCCTGGCCCTGGCGTTCAGCTTGGCCGGGATCGTAGCGGGGTTGCGCTTCCGCACCACCCTGAAGGATGTCCGAGACACGGTGTACATCTTCCTTGGGATCGGTGTCGGGCTCGCGGCGGGCGTGCAGTCGCCCGTCGTGGCCGCGGTGGTCTCGGTCACGTTCAACTTCGTCGTCCTGCTTGCCTGGCGATACGATTTCGGCCGCAACGTGCTCGAACCCACGGCGTCCTCGCAATGGACCGGCCCGTTAGGCGACCTAGCGGTGGCCAAGAACGGCAACGGGGACGTCCCGGACCGCGACCTGGTGCTCGCGCTCACGCCGGAAAAGGCCCAAGCCCTCACGGAACGCTTCAACCGCGTGAGCGCGATCCTCGGATCCAATGGGAAGAAGTCCCGGTTCAACGCAATCGTCTCGATCACCACCAACGGGCCGAACCAAGCCCAGCGACAGGTCGAGAGAGTCCTCGAGAAGGCCACCAAACGCTGGAAGCTGGATGAGGTCATCACCAATACCGGGAAGCCTTCCCAGCTCTTCTACCTGGTGCGGTCGCGGAAGTCCAGCTCGCGGGATGCTCTCCTCACGGCAATTCGGGCGTCCGCCGGCGACACGATCGCTACGGCCGAGATGGAGATCAGCACCGCACTCGCGAAGGAGAGCGGCGAGAAACGCGAGGAGCGCAAGGAGAAGGAGCGGGCATGACGCGGCTGCGTCGCGCCGCTGCCGGCCTCCTTGCCGTGTGGGCCGGACTGGCCTGTCGCCCCGCGCAAGGCGGCGAGCTCACCGGAAAGGAACGTCTGGAGGTGACGGCGCGCGCGTCCCGCTTGGAGACGGCGCTCGCCAGCCCGGATTCCAGCGATACGCGCGGCGCGGCGATCGCCAGGTGGATCCTCCCGGAAACCCTCCGGGAAATCTCCGGCCTCGCCCTCACCGCCGATGGGCGGCTCCTCACCGTCGGTGACGAGCGCGGGAAGGTGTTCGAGGTCGACTACCGGCGGGGCGTGATGGTCAAGACGTTCACGCTTGGCCATCCCGCGGTGCACGGAGATTTCGAGGCGATCACCGTCGTCGGTGACACGGTGTTCCTGCTCGCCAGCGACGGCGTGCTGTACGAGTTCCCTGAAGGAGCCGACGGCGAAGCGGTCCCGTATACCATTCATGACACCGGGCTGGCACGCCAGTGCGAGTTCGAAGGGATGGCGTTCGATCCCACCATTCACTCTCTCCTGCTCGCTTGTAAGAAGGTGCACGACAAGGCGCTCCAGCAATCGCTCCTCATCTACCGCTGGCGGTTGCAGCCGGGGAGGGACCCGACGTTGTCGCAACTCGCGGTTCCCCTGAAGCTGGTCATCGGCACCAATGGATGGGACGGTCTGCATCCCTCGGACATCACGATCGACCCCTTCACCGGCAACTATGTGATGATCGCATCGCGGGAAAAGGCGCTGATCGCGATCACGCCGGCCGGGGACGTGGTGTTCGCCCGTCCGCTCCAGGGGGTGCACGACCAGGGTGAGGGCGTGGCGATCACCAAGGACAGCATCCTGATCGTCAGTGACGAGCGTGTGACCGGGCCGGCCGTCATCACGCTGTATCGCTGGCCGTGAGGGTGCGCATGCCGTCCTCCTTCCTTTCGTCGCGCATCGGGCGCTGCGCGGTCGTCGTCGGACTCGTGCTCTTCCCCACGGTGGCCCTGGGTCAGCGTGGTTCGCCTCCCACCGTTGGCACCGACAGCGTGACCGTGACCGCGGGCGCCCAGTATCGCGCGAGTGGGTTCTACCGATTGCTGTTCGGGGGAACGTATCGCGATCTCTGGACGACTCCCATCCGGGTGCCCGTGCTGGACCTGCGTTCCTTCGCCGGCGGTCTCCGCCCGCAGAAGGCGGGCGGTGGGATGCAGACGACGTCGTTGCATCTCATCACGCCCGATGGCATCGAGTACGTCTTCAGGTCGGTGGATAAGGACATGGCGGTGCCGAAGGCGTGGGAGGGGAGCGCGGTGGATCAGCTCCTTTCGGACCAGACAAGCAGCAGCTTCCCCGGCGCCGGGGTGTTCGCCGCCCCCATGCTCGCGGCGGCGGGCGTGCTGCAGACGGCCCCGGTCCTCGCGGTGATGCCAGACGACACCGTGCTCGGTGCGTTTCGCCTGGACTTCGCGGGCCTGCTCGGCACGATCGAGCTGTCCCCCAACGATCCGAAGGGGACTCCAGGGTTCGGCGGCGCCCTCGAGATCATCAAGAGTAGCACGCTGCTCCAGTTGCTCGACCGGGATCCCACGCAGCGTGTCGATGCGGTGGCGCTGCTGGCGGCGCGACTGATGGACATGCTCCTCAACGACTGGGACCGTCACCCGGGCCAGTGGAAGTGGGCGCGGATCGGGACGGGGCCGGAGATGCGCTGGGAACCCATCCCCCGGGACCGCGACCACGCCTTCGGGGCGTTCGGCGGACTCCTGCCGGGGCTGGCCGGCCGGCTCTCCCCCGCCCTGGCGGGCTTCGACGGGACGTACCCCTCCATGCGGGGACTGACGCGGAATAGCCTGGAGTTCGATCGACGCTTGCTCGGCGGATTGGAGAAGCCGGTGTGGGACTCGGTGGTCCGGGCCCTGACGCAACGGGTCACCGACTCGTCGATCGCTGCCGCGGTGCACGCGATGCCCGCGGAGTACCAGGCGTTGGCACCGCAGATCGGCCCCACGCTCCGACGGCGGCGGGATGGACTGCCGGACGCCGCCAACCGCTTCTATGAGCTCCTCGCCTCCGTCGTCGACATCCATGCGACCGACGCCGCCGACCGCGCGACGGTCACGCGCGACGACCGGTTCGTCGAAGTGCGTCTGGAATCCGCACGCGGCCCGCCCTACTATCGGCGGCGGTTCGACGCGCGCGAAACACAGGCGATCCGGCTGTACCTGCACGGCGGCGATGATAGCGCCATCGTCGTCGGCCATGTCGCCCACAGCATTCCGGTCTGGATCATCGGCGGCAACGGCACCAATCAGCTGATCGATTCTTCCACGGTCGGTGGTCACCGCGATCCGACCCATCGCTCCGATGGCGTCACCATGGCCGCCCGGAGCGATGGGCCCGACGGGGACGTCATCCGGAGACGTCCGATGGACGAGATCGGCATGCTCGTGCCACGACCGTTGATCGTCGGCTCCACGGTTGGTGGCCGGCGCGATGCGACCCATCGCGCCGACGGCGTCCCCGTCACCGACGTGCGGTACGGACCCGACACGCTCTTCAACCGCAGACCCCTGGTCAGCGAATTCGGCAAACTCGTGCCGCAGGGACGGGACTACGGAGGACGGTCGGCACCCGTCATCGGCATCAGCGCCAACCGCGATCTTGGACTCGTTCCCCGTCTGGGCATGGTGCGATACCGGTATGCATTCGGCCATCATCCCTATTCCAGCATGGTGAAGCTCGAGGGTGGATACGCACTCCGTGTCAACCGATTGAGGATCGGACTCACGGCGGACAAACGCCGCGAAGCGTCGCCGGTCCACATGACGGCGCTGGCCCGCATGTCGCAGCTCGAGCTCCTGAACTTCCATGGTTTTGGGAATTCCACGCCGCAATCGCCGACCGATTTCTTCGCCGTACGCCAGCGGCAGTGGCTCCTGCAGCCGGCCGTCGCGCTCGCGCTGGCCCCGGGCACCGATTTGTCCGTCGGGCCAGTGATCCAGTATTCGGTCATCGACGACACCCCGGACCATTTCGTTGCCTCCAGCCAGCCGTACGGGTTCGGGCGATCCGGGCGCTTCGGTCAGGCCGGTCTCCGCCTCAGCCTGCATGGTGACAACCACGCTGCCGCTTCGCCACGACACGCCGACGGCGGGATGCGGTTCGATCTCACAGGGAGCTTCTTCCCCGCCGTGTGGGATGTGCGGAGCGGCTTCGGGACGATCAGCGCCACCGCGGCGGTGTATGTCACCGTTCCCCTCCCGACGCATCCCAGGCTGGTTCTGCGCGGCGGCGGCACAAAGGTCTTTGGCGACGCGCCGTTCCAGGAGGCCGCGTTCATCGGAGGCCACGCCACCGTGCGGGGACTCGATCTGCAGCGGTATGCCGGCGACGCGTCACTGTACGCGGGAACCGAGCTTCGCATCCCCGTCGTCCAATTCATCGCCATCCTCCCGCTGAATGTGGGGCTCCGAGCGACGCAGGACATCGGCCGCGTTTATGTCCGAGGGAACTCACCCGGCGGCTGGCACAACTCCTTTGGGGCGGGCTTCTGGGTGGGCGTCCATGATCTGACGATCGACATCGGAGTGATCCGGGTCGCCGAATTGGGACGTCCCCGGATGCTCACGGTGGAGCTGGCCGTCCCGTGACGGGGGCCTGGCACACGGTCCGGCCCGCTCGCGGACCCTCACGGAAGCACCACGCGTCTCCGCCCGCATCGGCCGGCCGTGATTCACCCCAGCCTTGAGATACAAGCATGCGATCCCTTCCCGTTGCCCTGCCGATCATCATGCCGTTGGTGGCGTTCGGATGCGCGATACCGGTTGATGTCACGCCCGCACCGGCCAACGTCTCCGCCGAAGCGGTCGCGCTGAGCGGAGCATCCGTCATGATTGGTGTCGGTGACATCGCCAAGTGTGCTACCCAAGGGGATGAATTGACCGCCGTCCTAGTCGACAGTGTGCTGCGCGCCGACAGCGTCGCCGGCGTCGAGGATGTCGTGTTCACGCTGGGCGACAACGCCTACCCGAATGGAGACGTGCGGGACTTCGCCCTCTGCTTCGGCCCGTCGTGGGGCGACTCCACCAAAGACATCATGAAGAAGATCCGTCCTGCACCGGGGAACCACGAGTATCTGAGCAACGGCGCGGCACCGTACTACCAGTACTTCGGGAGTCGCGCCGGCGCAGCGACGAAGGGATACTACAGCTACGACGTGGGGACGTGGCACGCCATCGTTCTCAACAGTGAAATCATCGTCAACCCCAGATTCACCGGCGCGCAACGGCAAGCCCAGGAGGACTGGCTGCGCAAGGAACTCCAAATCTCCCAGCACCTCTGCACGATCGCCTACTGGCACCGTCCCCGCTTCAGCTCGGGGTGGCACGGGAGTGATGTGGCCCTCCGATCGTTGTGGCAGATCCTGTACGACGGCGGCGTCGATCTCGTCCTCAACGGCCACGACCACGACTACGAACGCTTCCGGCCACAAACGCCCGTTGGCATCGCCGATTCGGCCAAGGGGATGACCCAATACGTCGTGGGAACGGGGGGGGGCGACCTGCGCGGTTTCAGGACGCGCACCGTCGCGAACAGCGCCGTCCGCATCCAAGGTCACTTTGGCGTCCTGAAACTCACGCTCGGTAAGGAGGAGTTTCGCTCCGCCTTCCTTGACGTGAGCGGCAGGGTCTGGGATGTGGCCGGCGGGAAGTGCCACTAGGGAACGGCCCGAACGGACGTTGCACGAGCAGCCAAGCGTCGCGTAGTGGGACGGTCCGGCCATGAAGCCGGCGGGGGAGCCACTGGTCAGCGTCTCCCCACCCAAAAGGATTAGTGCTTTCGGCGGGCAGCGGGTCCGCGCCCTGATCTGCGGGAGCTAGGCCATCTTTCATTCCGCCGGACGATGGTTCCCTGGAGCGCTCCCCATACGTTTGGGGGTAGACGACGAGTTCTCGACGTCCTCTGGACGGTGAAACGGTGCCTTGTCGACACGAGGCGTTCAGCGGAGCTTGATATGCGCCCGATTCGGTCTTTGTCCTGGGTCCTGTTGTTCTCGGGCGTGGGGTTGGCCGTTCCGGCTGCCGCGCAGAAGGCTCCGGCCTTTCCGGTGGGTCGTGCGAGTGACGTGGCATACCTGCTGGCAGGTGGTACGGGTCCCATGGGATACCTACCCGGTGGAACTCCTTTCGATATCTACAACCTCCAGTTCCAGCAGATCCTGTCGAAGCAGATTCTGCTCGGGGGTACCGGATCCGTGAAGCTCACCAACCTCGTGCAGACGGATCTGACCAGCACGTACGGCGTACGGTTCCGCGGTGGGACCGCGGCATTGCGTCCGAGCGCTATCAGGCAGCGGCATTCCTGGCGACCCAGATACCCAATGCCAGGCCGGATGAGGCACGCTCGCTTCAACGCGCGATGTGGGGCCTGATGGGTGTGACCTACGTGACCGGCGGCCCCGTCCCCTCGCAGGGACTCGACCCCGACGTGCGCCATCCTCATGTCCGAGGCCCTCTTCGAGGCCAACCCCGTGGACGCGGCGCAATGGACCATCGCGTCCGACGTCCAAATGGCCGGCACCTCGACCAACGAGGTTCTCGTGCAGAGCACGGCAGCGGAACAGAGCGTGGTACCCGAGCCGGAGGTCATCCTCCTGCTCGCCGGAGGCCTGCTGGCCCTCGGCGCGATCGCCCATTTCCGGGGCGGCATGGCGATCTGAATCCGCCCCAGGCGGTACGCAACGCAATCGATGCGGCGGCCCCCCATGGGGTCGCTGCATCGTTGTTGTGCGCCTGCCGTTGAGCTGCGCTGACCAAGGCAAGCGCATCGACGCAGCCGCCACACCCCGACGCGCTGTGGCTCGTAAGCACTACGTCCTTTTTCACCTCTTTGACCGATACCCCGCGCACGCGGTCAATCGTAACGTATCACTGTGGTTGCACCTACCGGGTGTCGCAAGCGCTGACAGCCGCTGAGGGCGGACCCGAACGCAGGACGCACAGAGAAGAGAAGCGGAGCGAGAAGCGAGGACCGGCCGCCGAGCCCCGCTCGGCGGCTGGCCATCGTCCAGCCAGTCGAATCTGGAGAAAACCAAGATGAGCGGACTCAAGATTGCAGCGATCCTGCTGATCGTGGCCGGTACTCTCGGCCTGGCGTACGGCGGGTTCAGGTACACGCAAGCGACCCACCACGCGACGATCGGTCCAATGGAGATGACAGTCACCGAACACCGGACCGTCAACATTCCGATCTGGGCCGGCGTGGGAGCCATCGTGGTGGGCACCGTCCTGCTCCTCACCAGCAAGAAGAGCACAGCCTGAACCTCGCCAGCCGACGAGGGAAGGAATAGTCGTTCCCCGGCGTGCACACACAGAACCCGTAGAGGAGAGTCTCATGAGATTCCCGTTGAAGCATCGACCATTCCGATTCGCCGTTGCCGCGTCGTGCGCCGCGCTCCTCACCCTCGCGGCCGCCAGTCCCACGGTGGCCCAACAGGCGGCCAGCTCCAAGACGACCGCGCAGGCGGACTCAGGCCTTCAACAAACACAGCCGTCGAACGCCGCCCAACTCGCCGCGCTCATCCTGACCTCCCTGCCGAGCACCACGGCCGAGGCGCAAACCGCCTCCCCAAGCGCACCACTGCGCGGACCCCGCCTTCAGCCCGAGGTCCGGGGAATCGAACCCATCATCGCGCAACCCGACGCGCTCGCGCGGCCGGCGGCCATGGCCAAAAACAACACGATCGTGATTTCGACGTTAGCGATCGTGCTGATCGCCGTCATTGTCACCATACTCGTGGTGAAGTAACCGGACACCGGCGTGGCTGTGACGCGCTGTGCCGCTCCCGGCATACTTCATTGAATGATGGTGCAGTAGTGGCTTGCCACCTGGTCGTTCTCGTCCCTTCGCGGGGCCTCCGTGCGCACGCGCGTCGCAGGCTCCGCGGGAGATGAGGGTGGTACGCTCCCGCCCACACTCGCTCGACGCGGCCAACGCCTGCGCATCACCCGGCGTGAGCGCCGACACCGTCCGCCACTATGGTGTACCACGGCGTCCGCCAGACCGCCTCCGGCAGCATCTCTCGACTCGGCACGGCCCTGCTCGATCCGGCTCGGCCGGACCGATGCCTCCTCCGGAGCGATGCCTGGATCTTCGGACCCGAAGCGGCGTACGAGCGTGAGGGCGACGTGGCCAACGTCGCCTTTCCATGCGGCTACGCAATCGACGCGGACGGTGATAGACTCAATCTCTACAGCGGCGCGGCGGATACCAGCGTAGCCCTCGTCACCAGGCGCATCCGCCAGTTGTTGTCGTGGCTCGACGCGCACGGCGGCGGCGCCGCAGACGCCATCTGATTCAACACGAAGGCTGGGCTCATGCGCTTGCTGCTCATCAATCCCCGCTTCCCAGAGAGCTTCTGGAGCTTCAAGTGGGCGTTGGACACCGTGCTCCCAGCCGGGACGCGCGCCGTCAACCCGCCACTCGGACTCGCCACGCTGGCGGCGTTGTGCCCCGCCGACTGGGATGTGTCCATCGTCGACGAGAACGTCGAATCGATACCGCTGGCTCCCACGGCGGACGTGATCGGCATCTGCGGCATGGGCGTGCAATTCGCCCGGCAGCGGGAGTTGTTGGCCTACTACCGGAAGCTCGGCCACCACGTGGTGGCCGGGGGGAGCTACGCCTCGCTCTGCCCCGAGCGGTACGACGCCCTGGCGGACACGGTCGTCGCCGGGGAAGCCGAGTACGTGTGGCCCCAGTTCTGCCGCGACTTCGCGCGAGGAGAGCCGGGCACCCTGTACCACGAGACGGGCACGGTCTCCCTCGACGACTCGCCGGTGCCGCGCTTCGACCTCCTGGACCTGTCGAAGTACCGCGCCGTCACCCTGCAGTTCTCCCGCGGCTGCCCATTCCGCTGCGAGTTCTGTGACATCATCGTGATGTTCGGGCGGAAGCCACGTACCAAATCGACGGAACAGATAGGCCGCGAGCTGGACGCCTTGCGGCGGCTCGGCACCCGCAGCGTCTTCTTCGTGGACGACAACCTCATCGGGGACAAACCGGCCGCCAAGCGCCTGTTGCGCTTTCTGGGCGCGTACCAGCGCGAGCACAGGTATCCGTTCTACTTTGGAACCGAGGCCTCGCTCAACCTGGCCCAGGATGATGAGCTGCTCGACTTGTTCCGCGCGGCCAATTTCGGCTGGGTCTTCATGGGGATCGAGTCACCGGACGAGGCGAGCCTCAAGGAGACGCTCAAGTTCCAGAACATCCGGCAGGATCTCCTCACGTCGGTGCGCACCATCTATGCCCACGGGATCGACGTGTTCGCCGGTTTCATCGTGGGATTCGACCACGACACGACCGAATCGTTCGCGCGGCAGCACCGTTTCATCACCGACGCCGGCATCCAAGCCGCGATGATCGGTCTCCTGCAGGCGACACCGAAGACGCCGCTTTACGAACGCCTGGCGGCGGACGGTCGGCTGATCCCCGACACCGACAGCTCGGACAACGTGAAGCTCTGGACCAACGTCATGCCCAAGGGGATGACTTACAGCGAGCTGCTCGCGGGGTATCGAGACCTCCACCAACGGCTGTTCGACGACCGCGGAATCGCAGCTCGGATCCGCAGCAAGCTCCGGCATCTGACGAACCCCGTCGCCGGACCGTACCGGTTCACCGAGGTGTTGGTCATCGCCCGGCGGTTCGTGCGGCACGGGCTGTTTGCGGGAGGCGTTTCGCGGATCCTGCGGTTCGTCCGATCGGTCCCGTGGTGGCGGCCGCGGCTCATCCCGCAAGCCGTGACCGATTGGATCGTGGGGCTGTCCATGCGGGACTACATCGATCGCCACTTCGAGCCGGTGGGGGACCAGGCGCAACGCGCGGCCCGCGAGTACCTGCGTACGCTGGAACGCGTGCTTGCGCGGTACCGGGAGGCGGGCGGGTTGGAGATCTCGTTGGGTGAGGTCCGGAACGCGGCCGGCACCCTCTCGCTCCGCCTCAAGGGATGGCTGGACCGTGGCTTTTTCGTTCGCGCTGGTCGTCACCTGGAATCCGCGCTGCGCGACACGCGCACGTCGGTAACGCTCCGGGTCGATGCGCTGCACGAGCGGCACCAGCGCCATTGGCGGCGCTTGCTCCGTCGCCTGTCGCGCTACGGTGACCGGGTGGAGATCGTCCTGAGCGAGGCGTTGCGACACAAGGTGTTGGTGGATTCGTCCGTGTTCACCCTGCGGTTCGACCCGTGACCTGCCTGCGAGAAACGCTGACGATTCCGGAGTGCGTCCGCGAGCGGGGGCTCGATCCGGATGATCCCGACTGGGAGCGGATCGGCCGGGACTGGGTGCGCCCGCTCGACGCGGCGGCGCGGGAACGGCTCGCCGAGCGCCGAGTGGCGGTGGCGAAGTAACCCACCCTAGCTTGGGCGGCCATCCCGCCTACATTCAGGCCCGATGACCACGCCCCTCGACCGCGTACGGGAGGCCCTCGCCGGTCGCTACCGAATCGAGCGTGAGCTCGGCCAGGGCGGCATGGCGACCGTGTACCTCGCGCACGACGAGCGGCACGGTCGCCAGGTCGCCGTCAAGGTGCTGCGCTCCGATCTCGCCTCGACGTTGGGGCCCGATCGCTTCCTGCGCGAGATCAAGATCTCGGCCAACCTCACGCACCCGCACATCGTGCCGCTCTACGATTCCGGTGAAGCCGACGGGCTGCTGTACTACGTGATGCCCTACATCGAGGGCGAGACGCTCGGCGATCGCCTCCGGCGCGAAGGAAAGCTCCCAGTACCGGACGCGGTCGCGATCCTGCGGGAGGTGACCGACGCGCTGAGCTTTGCCCACGCGCGGGGCGTCGTGCACCGCGACATCAAGCCCGACAACGTGATGATCACCGATCGGCACGCGGTGGTGACGGACTTCGGCGTGGCGAAGGCGGTGAGCGGCGCCACGACGGCCGAAGGCATCACCAACGTGGGCGTTGCGGTGGGCACCCCGTCGTACATGGCACCCGAGCAAGTGGCCGCGGACCCGCAGGTGGACCATCGCGCCGACATCTATGCCTTGGGAACGCTGGCGTACGAACTCCTCAGTGGGCGACCACCCTTTTCTGGCGCGTCTCCCCAGGCGGTCCTGGCCGCCCACGTAACCCAGGAACCCGACCCGGTCTCCACCCACTGCGATGGAATCCCGCGCGACCTCGAGTCGGTGATCATGCGCTGCCTGGCGAAAGAGCCGCGGGACCGCTGGCAGACGGCCGACCAGCTGTGGACCGAGTTCGGCGCGGTCGCCCAACGCCTGAGCGGTGCGGGACCGGCCCACGCGAGTCGCCAGCCTCATCGCCACGCCATCGTCGTGCTCCCATTCACCAACCAGAGCCCCGACCCGGAGAACGAGTATTTCAGCGACGGGCTCACGGAGGAGGTCATCGCCGACCTCTCCAAGGTCAAGGCTCTGAGCGTGATCTCGCGCACGTCGTCCATGCGGCTCAAGGGAACGGACAAGGACGTCCGGACCATCGGCCGCGAGCTGGGGGTGCGCTACGCGCTCGAGGGCAGCGTCCGGAAGGCGGGCACCAACCTGCGTATCACCGCCCAGCTCATCGACGCCCTCACGGACGAGCAGCTCTGGGCGGAGAAGTACAACGGGAAGACGGACGACGTGTTCGACCTCCAGGAACAGGTGTCCCGCGAGATCGTGCGCGCGCTCCATGTGACGCTCACGTCCGACGAAGAGAAACAGCTCACGGACCGGCCCGTGGCGAACGCGCGCGCCTTCGAGCTCTACCTGCAGGCGCGGCAGGAAGTCCACCGCTACAACATCGGTGCGCACGTGGACGAGTTGCTCCGGCAGGCGATCGCCATCGAGGGCGAGACGCCGGCGCTCAAGGCCCTGACGGGCTTGGCCAAGCTGCAAGTGGTCCGGACCGGCCTGACCAAGGACCGGCACGAGCTCGACGAGGCCGAGGCGCTGGCACGGGAGCTCCTCAAGGAAGCGCCACAGGCGGCATACGGACACCACATCTTGGGCTACGTCGCCTATGAGCGTGGAAGACAGGCGGACGCGGTGCGTCACTTCGAGGAGGCCGTCCGGCTCGAGCCCAACGACGCCGACTCGCTTTTCTATATGGGAATCGCTCTCGAGGCCGCGGGGCAGAACGACCGCGTGGCGGGGACGGCGGAGCGGCTTCTGGCGTGCGATCCGCTCTCACCGCTGTCGTGGCTGTTGGCGGCCATCACGACGTGGTTCGCGGGGCGCCCGGAGGAGGGATACAACAAGGAGGCCGTGGCGCTGCGGATCGATCCCCAGAACCTGATCATCCATTGGACGGCTGGCTACCACGCCGCGCTGCTCGGCCGCCTTGCCGATGCCACGACGCACGTGGACTGGATGCACGAGCACGGACCGGAGGTCCCCTACACGAAGCAACTGCGATCGCTGCTCGCGGGCATGCAGGGGCACCCAGAGGAGGCGCGGGAGATCCTCGCGGGCGTGGACGTCACCCCGCTCGACGCGCACCAGAAGTTCCATCTGGGCGAGTCCTTCGCCATGGCCGGTGACCTCGAGCGGGCGCTGGACCTGCTCGAGGAGGCGGTGAACGGGGGGTTCTACCCCTATCCCTTCATCAAGCAGTACTGCCCGTTCCTGGCACCGCTGCGCGGAACGCCGCGGTTCGCGGACATCGCGGCGACGGCGGAGCGTCGGGTGAAGGAGTTTGCCGTCCCCACAAGCCACTGACGGCGAGCCACGGACCCTTCATCGCGTCTCCGCCCAAGCCGCAGCGCTCCATGACCGGTCGCATTTGAGCGCCGGAAGCCTTATCCTCTCCCCCATGCCCACCGAGACCGTTTTCATCCTGCTGTTCGTGGTGGCCACCACCGTGGCCATCGCGGCCCGACGGCTGCGGATTCCGTACACGGTGGCGCTGGTCATCGCCGGCCTGGTGCTCGGTTGGCTGCAGGTGTTGAGCCCGCCACACCTCACCAAGGAACTGCTCTTCGCGTTGTTCCTGCCGGGCCTGCTATTCGAGGCCGCGTACCATCTCCAGTTCCGGGACTTCTGGCGCAACAGCAGCGCCATCGCGGCGCTCGCCGTGCCTGGTGTCATGGCCGCCATCGCGCTCACCGTGCTGCTACTGGTGCCGGCGACCACAGTGCTGAATCTCGATCGCGCGTTCGACTGGCGGGACGCGCTGGTGTTCGGCGCGCTCATTGCCGCCACCGACCCGATCGCCGTGGTCGCGCTGTTCAAGAGCCTGGGCGTGCCTCGGCGGTTGGGTGTGCTCATGGAGGGCGAGAGCCTCTTGAACGACGGCACCGCCGTCGTGTTCTTCACGCTGGCGCTGGCCTACGTGGGCGGGCAGGTGCTCACGCCGGCCGGGATAATCCTGGACTTCGTGGCCATCGTGGGCGCGGGTGCGGTCGTGGGCGGTGGGGTGGGACTGGCGGTGAGCCACGTGATCCAGCGCGTGGACGATCCGATGATCGAGATCACGCTCACCACGATCGCGGCGTATGGCTCCTTCGTGGCGGCGGAGCAGCTTCACTCGTCCGGCGTGATCGCCACCGTGGTGGCCGGGATGCTGTGCGGTAATTATGCCGCCCGCACCGGCATGTCACCATCCACGCGCGTCGCGGTCGAGACCTTCTGGGAGTACATCGCGTTCGGTCTCAACTCGATGGTCTTCCTGCTGATCGGGTTCGAGGTGCGAATCACGGCGCTGTTCGCCTCCTGGCTTCCCATCCTCGTGGCCTACTTCGCGGTGACGGTCTCGCGCGCCGTGGTGATGCTGTTAGTCTCGTTCGTACTGCGCGGCGAGCGGCGTATCCCGCCGGCGTGGATCGCGGTTCTCACCTGGGGCGGGCTCCGCGGCGGCATCTCGATGGTGCTGGCGTTGAGCCTCTCTGTCGTCGACGTGCCCCACCGCGCCCTGATCGTCACGATCACGTTCGGCGTGGTCGTGCTCACGATCCTGGTCAACGGCCTCACCATGGGGCCGCTGCTGCGCCGACTGGGTATCAGCAGCCCGCAGCGGGAACGCGTGCACTACGAGGTGGTGCGCAGCACACTCCAGGCCGCGAACGCCGCGCTCGCCGAGGTCTCGGCCATGCGGAGCAAGCGGTACGCGCACCCGGATGTGCTCGCGCGGCTGCAGGAGCAGTACGAGGCGCGCGTCCAGGAGGCGGAGGAACGGATGCGCGACCTGCACGTCGAGCGCAGCGAGCTGCGGGAGGAAGAGAGCCAGCGCGCCGCCCGCCATCTGATCGTGGTGGAGAAAGAGTACGCTCTGGACGCGTACCACCGCGGTGTGATGAACAAGGAGGCATTGGAGGAAGTGCTGCGCGACGTCGACGCGCGGCTCGGAGAGTTGGACGAGTGAGCTGATCCCAGGTACCCTTGCCGTGCGCGCGCCAGCCCCCAATACTCCCGCTCGTAACCTCCAGGATGCCATCCGATGAGGTCGCTCACCGTAGGCTCCGTCACCGCGCATCAGGGTCAGAAGGTCTCGGGCTTCATCAACGTGCCCGAGGGGACCGATCCCGGCACCACGGTTCCGGTCACGGTCGTCACGGTCCGGCCTGACCAGCCCGTCGCCAAGGGGACGGTGCTCGGACGCCTCACGGACTACCTCGGCGAGCCGATCACGGAGATCACCGCACCGCTGGATGGCGTCGTGCTGTACGTCGTCGTGTCGCCGGCCATGACCAAGGGCGAGCCGGTGGGCATGGTCGGCACGATCAGCCAACCATGACCACCGCCCCTCGGGACGCGTTCGACTTCGCGGCGTACAAGCGGGCCGTCGTGATGCGCGACATCCCCGCATGGACCGCGAACTTCGCCGACGACGCGGAGTGGGTCGAGTACAAGAACGACCACCCCCCTCGGTCACCGCGGCGCATGCAGGGCACACAGGCGATCGCCGAGTCTCTCGCGATGGTGGGGACGAGTGACGTCGCGCTCGCGATCGAGGATGAGGTGGTCGGACCGAGCCGCGCGGCGTACTGCTTGTGGTGCACGTTTCCAGACGGGAAACGCATCATCGAACACGTGATCGTTCACTTCTCACACGGCAAGATCACGCGTCAGGTGGACGTCGAGTCTTGGGATTGATAGGTTCTCCGGACGATTGACGGGCCACGTCCGGGCCGACGCCGGAACGCCCCCCACCGTCTCGCTTTCCGGAGGACGTCATGGTCAGCCGCCGCGAATGGCTTGAAATCACCGTGAGCGCAGGTGCGACTCTCGCGCTGAGTTCGTGTCGCCCCAGGGGAGTGCACCCACCCCAGCTCCTGCAGCGCGCCATTCCATCGACTGGAGAGATGCTCCCTGTCATCGGACTGGGCAGTTCGGCGACGTTTTCGCAGTTCGCCCGGCGCTCGGAGGTTGACACGCTATCGGACTCCACACGCCAGGCACAGGTGGACGCGCTGACTGGGGTGATCAGGACGATGGTGGACCGCGGTGCCAAGGTCTTCGATACGGCACCGGGGTACGGATCCTCGGAACGTGTCGCGGGTGAAATCGCCAGGAGGCTGGGGGCGACTGACAAGCTCTTCTGGGCCACCAAGGTCAATGTAGCCGGCCGAGGCGGCGGCTCGGCGGACCCGGCAGCCGCGCGGGAGCAGATCGAAACCTCATTCCAGAATTTTGGGGTCTCGAAGATCGACCTCATTCAGGTCCACAACCTGGCCGACGTGCCCACGCAGCTCGGCGTCCTGAAGACCCTCAAGCAACAGGGACGCGTGCGCTACATCGGCGTCACCACCACGAGCAACCGTCAGTACGAAGAGCTCGATCGGATCATGCGGAACGAGCCACTCGACTTCATCGGCATCGACTACGCGATCGACAACCGCGAGGTCGAAGACTCCATCCTGCCACTCGCCATGGAGCGGAAGATCGGCGTCCTCGTCTACGTGCCGTTCGGCCGCAAACGCCTGTTCCAGCGCGTCGGGGATACTCCCTTACCGGAGTGGGCCAAGGAGTTCGACGCCGCCACGTGGGCGCAGTTCTTCCTCAAGTACATTGTGTCCCACCCGGCCGTCACCGCGGCCACGCCGGCAACCAGCAACGCCGAGCACATGGCGGACGACATCGCTGGAGGCATTGGTCGTTTGCCGAACGAGGCGATGCGGACGCGCATGGCGGAATTCGTGGACGCGTTGCCGCCGCCGCCCCCGCGTGGCGGTCGGGGCGGCTGATTCCGCGCCCGACGGCGCTCGGGCGCACATGAACTACGCGACGAATGTCGGTCCCAAGGGCCGGCGCTCGTCGCATGGGGGCTCCAGGTCTCGCGGTACGCTCGTCATCCGTCGGAGCGGACTGGGACCGCATCGCACTGCAACCCGTGCTTCGCCGATTCGGTTGCGCGACCTGGCCCCTTCAGGCAGGTTCTGCGTACAATGGCAACCTCCCCTTCAGCCAAGCGCACAGCGCCCGCGTTCCCATGACGAAGATCCCTGATTCCATCGCCGACTTCCTTCGCGGCAAACGCGTCGCTGTGGCGGGCGTCTCACGCCAAGGCCAATCAGCCGCGAACCCCGTCTTCACGAAGCTCCGCAGCGCCGGATACGAGACCTTCCCCGTGAATCCCAACGCTTCGGAGGTCGAAGGCGTCCGGTGTTATCCCGACCTCGCCTCCATTCCCGGCCCCCTCGACGGCGTCGTCATCGCCACGAATCCCAACGATTCCATCACCGTGGTCCGTCAGTGTGCCGACCGCGGCGTGCCTCGCGTCTGGTTCCATCGGTCGTTTGGTGCCGGAAGCGTTTCGGCGGAAGCCGTCCAGGAGTGCAAAGTCCGCGGCGTGCAATGCATCGTTGGGGGATGCCCGCTCATGTATTGCGAGCCAGTGGACTTCGCGCATCGGTGTATGCGGTGGTGGTTGGGAAGACGGGGGAGAATACGCGGGTGAACGGGGTGGCCGGGATGACGGAGTCCGTCGGGTCCGACGGGACCGCCTTGACCGCCGAGGCACGTCGGGTTCCGTTGTGACGTCCGCCACTCCTCACACGAGGTGCCCATGGAGTTCCTCACCATCGGTCTCGCCGCCGGCCTGCTCAGCGGTCTCTTCGGAATCGGGGGAGGAGTCGTCATCGTCCCCGCGCTGGTGCTGGTCGGCAAGTTCCTCCCCGAACGCGCGACCGGGACGTCGCTGGCCGCCCTCCTCCTCCCGGTGGGCGGGCTCGGGGCGTGGTACTACTACCAGCACGGCCACGTGGATGTCCGGGCAGCGTTGTGGATCGCGCTCGGGCTGTTCGTGGGTGCGTGGCTCGGCGCACACGTCGCGCTCCGACTCCCGGCCCGCGACCTCCAGCGTGCGTTCGCCATATTCCTCGTCTTCGTCGCGATCCACCTCTGGATAACGAGTTGACCCTCCTGGGCGGTAAACGCCAGGGTCCCCTCTCCGGAACGCAACGTCGATCGGCAGCCCCTCTCTCCCGCTCCAAGAACGGGGACGAGCAGGGGACGTGAGGTCACCGCACCAGAAATCCGCGTCGTAGCGCGTCGTCCGGATCGATGAGGAACTCGTGACGTCCGGTGATGCGAGCCGTGCCGGTGACTTCGGGGATTATGGCAGCGTACGGCCCGAACGTCGTTGTGCGCGCCACCCGCCCCGTGAAGCATGTGCCGATGATGCTCTCGATGCTGATCGCTTCCCCGATGTCGACCTCTCCGCGGGCGTGATGGATCGCCAGACGACCGCTCACGCCCGTCCCGGTGGGTGACCGGTCCACTTCCCCTTCGGCAAACACGCAGACGTTGCGGCTGTGGTGGCCGGTATCCTCCGCCGGTCCTATGAAGATCGTGCCGTACAGGAAACCGAGGTCATGCTCGAACGGATGCTCGATGGCCCGCGACGCCATCACCGCCCGCTTGATCCGCATGCCGACGTCGATCAGCTCGCGAACCTCCCCCGGTACACAGCGAAGCCCGACGGTCTCCGCCGACACGTACGCGTAGAACGCGCCGCCGAACGCGAGGTCGTACCGCACCGAGCCCAGTCCCGGGACGCTCACCTCTGCGTCGAGCGCCGCGACGAATGACGGCACATTCTCGAACGCGACACTCCGCACGCGGCCATCGCGCACGCGGCCCCGCGCGGTCACCAAGCCCGCGGGCGTGTCGAGGCGAAGCGTTGTCTCCGGTTTCTGCATCGCGAACATGCCGGTTTCCAACGCGACCGTCACGAATCCGATGATGCCGTGACCGCACATCGTGCTGAACCCTTCATTGTGCATGAAGAGCACCCCCGCGTCGGCGCCCGGCGTGACCGGCGGGGTCACCAGGCAGCCATACATGTCGGCGTGGCCGCGGGGTTCCCACATGAGCGCCGTGCGCAGGTGGTCGAACCGCTCGCGCGCATCCCGGCGACGGTCGAGGATCGTGTCGCCTTCGAGGTCGGGAAAGCCGTCGCAGACCACGCGAAACGGTTCCCCCTCGGTGTGGGCGTCGATGGTGGTGATGCGGTGCCAGGTCGACGGCGGCTGCCAGCCGGCGGCGCGTTGCACGGGAATGAAGGTCATGACCGCCGGTTGTCGGGCCTCGGCAGGAGTCGAGAGGATGAACCAAGCCACTGCTATCCTACATCTCCGGCTGCCTCCGGCAACCTGCACGTCGCGTCATGCGTCGGCCGCGAGCCGTCAGCCATCTTGCGCACGGAGACGGCGGTGCTCATGTTCCGCGCCATGTGATTCCAGCCCGGACTTCCAGGAACCCCACGGCTGTTCTCTGGCTGTCTGGCACGAACAATCCCCATGGGAGGACTCTCGTGGACCTCATGCTGATTGGGCTCCGGCTCATCCACATCCTGGGCGGCGTGTTCTGGGCGGGTGCGCTCATCTTCATGGCGACGTTCCTCTTTCCCTCGGTGAACGATGCCGGCCCCGACGGCGGCAAGGTCATTGCCGCACTGCAACGGCGCGGGTTCCTCAACGTCATGCCCGCCATTGCCATTCTCACCGTGCTCTCCGGCGTGGCCCTGTTTTGGAAGCTCTCCGCCGGGTTCCAAAACGCCTGGATGAAGTCACCTACAGGGACCACGCTGACCATCGGGGCCGTGGCGGCGCTCGCCGCGCTCGGGATCGGCCTCTCGATCCTGCGGCCGCGGGCGCTCCGCGTCTCGGCGCTGATGCAGGAACTGGCCACCGCTCCCGCCGGTGCGGATCGGGACGCCAAGATGGCCACCGTGCAGACGCTGCGGGCGAGCACCATGGCGGCCGGCCGGTGGATCGCCACCTTCCTCGCCATCGCCACGGTCTGCATGGCCGTCGCGCGCTACATCTAGGCGCGCACGGATGTCCAAGCTCCTTGCATTTGCCGGCGCTACCGTTGGCGGCGCGCTCGGCTGGTGGCTGGGCCAGTACGTCGGGTTCATGACGGCGTTCATCGTGTCGATCGTCGGGACGGCCGTGGGCGTGTACGTCGGGCGGCGCATCGGCACCTATTACGGTCTCTGAGAAACGTGGCACGCCCCGGCGCGCCGAATGCGGCGTGCCGCGCGGTTCCTCCGTCCACTCCCCCAAGTAGCGGACGGCTCCGCCACGACGGACCGACCCAGCCCGTAGCCGCGCGGTCACGCAAGGCGGGGACGGCGGGCTCGTCCCTGCCCTCTTCCACATCCGCGCGCGCCCTTCATATTCCGGCCGGCCGCGTTCAAGGATCGCCGAAGCGCAATACACGGACGGAGGGGTGTGAGAATGCAACGCCGCCGGTTGCTTTTGCTCGACACCTTGGCGCTCGGGGTGGTCGGCGCACTCGCCGCCCAAGCGTTCACGCTCCTGCTGCGTCTCGCGCAGACGGGGTTCCTCGGTGAGCTGGCCGACTATTCGCCGCCCGCGCTAGGCGGCGAGGGCGGCCTGCTGCGGCAGACCATCGGTGGCCACGGACTGTGGCTGATTCCCCTGGCCACCACGCTCGGCGGTCTCATCTCCGGATTCTTGGTCTACACATTCGCGCCCGAGGCTGAAGGCCACGGGACCGATACCGTCGTTGGGGCGTTCCACCGTGCGGGTGGGTTCATCCGGGCGCGGGTCGCCCCACTCAAGGCCGTCGCGTCGGCGATCACCATCGGCTCGGGTGGGGCGGCCGGCCGAGAAGGGCCGACCGCCCTGATCGCCGCGGGCGTCGGCTCGATCTACGCGTCGCTCACGAAGCGTTCCGAGGAGGAGCGCCGCCTGCTCGTCCTGGTGGGGATGGCGGCGGGTCTCTCGGCGATCTTCCGCTCCCCGATCGGGACGGCCGTGTTCGCGGTGGAGGTCCTGTACAGCCGGATGGAGTTCGACGCCTCGGCATTGATCTATACGCTGCTGGGCTCGGTCACCGCGTACGCGGTCAACGGTCTCTTCGTGGGATTCGCTCCCCTGTTCGTAGTCCCGGCCAACGTCGCCACGCCGACCTTTCTCGACTACTTCCGATACGCCGCCCTGGGCGGCGTGGCCGGTATCGTGGCGACCCTGGTGCCACTCGTGTTCTACGGCATGCGCGACCTGTTTCACGCGCTCCCCCTGACGCCGCACCTCAAGCCGGCCATCGGCGGCCTTGGCGTCGGGCTGCTGGCGCTGGCCGTACCGCAGGTGCTGGGGGGCGGGTACGGCTGGATCCAGGAGGCGATCGACGGGCAGCTCGCGGTCACCCTGATGCTGGCGCTGGTGTTCGCCAAGCTGCTCGCGTTCGCGTTCACCGTTTCGTCCGGTGGCTCAGGCGGCGTCTTCGCGCCCACCCTCTTCGTCGGGGCGATGGTGGGAGGTTGCGTGGCGGCCGTGCTCCGCCAGCCTGCCGCTCCCTTCGTGATCGTTGGCATGGCGGCGCTCTTCGCCGGCGCGGCCCGCGTGCCGATCGCGACGATGCTGATGGTGACGGAGATGACCGGCGGCTACCAGCTGCTGGTCCCCGCCGCACTCGCGGTGACGCTGAGCTACCTGGTCGAGGCGGCCCTCTCCCAGCGCTTCAAGTACGGCAGCCTCTACGAGGCGCAGGTACCGAGCCCCGCCTACTCGCCCGCGCATCACGCGGAACATCTCCAGGCCGCGTTCCGTCTATTGCGCGAGCACCGGGCAGCGGCGCTCAAGCAGGTCGGACACCTCGACCTCCGCATGCTGCTGGAAAGCGGCGTGCCGGTGGACCTGCCGGGCGGCAAGCAGCTCACGATCGCCACCCTCGCCCCCCAAAGCCCGCTCGTTGGCCAACCCGTCATGTCGGACGTGCTCGAGAAGGGTGCCCGGGACATCGAGCTCGCCGCCGTGTTACGGCAAGACTATACGGTGCTGCCAGGCACAGGAGCGCGACTGCGCGGCCGAGACACGTTGGTGGTCCTCGCGACCCCCGAGGCCCGGGCGCGGCTGGCGGAGCAGTTCGCGCCAGAGGAGAGTTAGGGCAGCCCCACGAGTCGCCCGGTACTCCAAGAGGGTAGCCGAGCCCCCTTGCCTTTTTGCCCGCCCCATGGCAACTATGCTGAAATTTCAGCATAAACCAGGAGCCTGCCATGCCGGGCACGACCCCGACGTTGAGCCGCCGGGAGCGAGAGGTGATGGACGTCCTCTACCGACGCGGAGAGGCAACGGTCGCCGAGGTTCTCGAGGAGCTGGACGATCCACCGACCTACTCGGCCGTGCGGTCCATTCTGCGCGTACTGGAGGAAAAGGAGCACGTCGCGCACCGGGAAGATGGCCCGCGATACGTCTACGCGCCCGCGGTCGCCCGTGAACGGGCGCGTCGCGCGGCCATGGATCATCTGGTCGAGACGTTCTTCGGCGGCTCGGCCGAAGACGCGCTTGCCGCGCTCCTCCGCCGTTCCGATCTCGACCTGACCGAAGCGCAGGTGAAACGACTCGCCCGGGAAATCCGTACGGCGCGCGAAGGACGGCGGTAATCATGTCGTGGCTGCTGGTAGTCCTCATCGGCCGCCCTCAAGGACGCGGACAGCGGCGTCCGCCGGTCTGCCCTTTGGGCGTTGACCCAGATCGACGACGACAGCGCCCGCGGCGCGTACATCGAGCTGCTCAAGCGTGACGCCGCGGGCATGCGGGCAGCGGGGCAGCGGGGCAGCGGGGCAGCGGAACCGGCATGGCGTGAAGTGGCGCGGAGACGCAACTTCATCGGGTGACGCTGTCTCGTGCTTGGACTCGACGCGGGTTTCTCGCGGCTGCGGCTGCTGCGGGAGTGGGATGGAGGTGGCGACCGCGTATTGCCGGTTTCGCTCAGGCGCGGCCGCGTCCGTCGCCGGCGCAGCTTGCGTGGCAGCGGGACGAGTTGGCGCTCTTTCTGCATTTCGGTGTCAACACCTTCACCGATCGCGAGTGGGGTGACGGGACCGAAGATCCTGCGATCTTCAATCCGTCGGCGCTCGATACGCGCCAGTGGGCGCGGGCGGCGCGGGCGGCGGGTTTCCGCGCGATGATCTTCACGGCCAAGCACCACGATGGGTTCTGCCTCTGGCCGACGCGCACCACGGCGCACAGCGTGGCGTCGAGCCCGTGGCGTGGGGGAACGGGCGACCTCGTGCGCGAGTTCGTGGACGCGTGTCGCGCCGAGGGCCTCCGGCCCGGCCTCTATCTCTCGCCGTGGGACCGCAATGCCCCCGTGTACGGCGACTCGCCGCGGTACAACGACTTCTACTGCGATCAGCTCACCGAGCTGATGGCCAACTACGGACCTATCGCCGAGGCATGGTTCGACGGCGCGAACGGCGAAGGCCCGAACGGCCGGCGGCAGGAGTACGATTGGCCACGCGTCTTTGGACTCGTTCGCAAGCTCCAACCCGACGCCGTCATGTTCTCGGACGCCGGACCGGACGTCCGCTGGTGCGGCAACGAGCGTGGCGTGGCGGGCGACCCCAACTGGTCCACCGTGGATCCGGCGGCCGTTTTCTACCCCGGCGCCGACGCGCCGGGCGTCACGGACATGCTGCAACATGGAGACCCCAACGGTCCGCTGTGGCGACCGGCCGAGACGGACGTGTCGATTCGTCCAGGCTGGTTCTACCACTCGGCCGAAGACGACCGCGTTCGCAGCGTGGACAATCTGGTAGACCTCTACTTCACGTCGGTCGGGCGGAACTCGAAGCTTCTGCTGAACGTCCCACCGACCACGGCGGGCCTGCTCCACGACACCGACGTCGCGCGGCTTGCCGGCTTCCGCGAACGACGCGAAGCGCTCTTCTCGGAAGATCTGGCGGCCGGCGCGCACCTCACTTGGCGCCGAACGGGCGACCGAACCGCGGTGGGTGAGGTAGATCTTGGCCGCACGGTCACCGCCGGCATGGCACGCCTGGAGGAACCGATCGACGAGGGACAAACCATTGCCCGCTACACGCTCGACGGCTCGGACGGCGGCGCGTTGCGTTCCCTCGCGACGGGGACCACGGTCGGTTACGCAAAGCTGGATCGGTTCGCTCCGGCTGCGGTGCGGCGACTGCGCGTCATGGTAGAGACGGTGGCCGGGGGGCCACGCAACGACGTGCGCGTTCGACTCTACGCCGGCGGTGGCCCGGACTGAAACGTCTCTCCCCACCGCGCCGTAGGGGGGACTGGGGCCAGACATTGTGTGTCCATTTGCGGTCTCCATGGGCGCGCGGTAGGATGAACGAAGAGACCAGGACACGTGAGGGCGTGATGAAGATCCGAATCCCGACTCCGAAACCGCATCCCACCGGCGGGCCGCCATCCGGATGTGTGCCGCACCTGCCCGCGCCGGGATGCTGGCCGGAACGGAAGACCGACGACGTGGACTCGTGCTTTCCGCCTGAAGGGCTGCTGGATGGTCTCCGCCATCTGACGCGGGACAAACCGGGTCGCCGGGGGCGGAAGAAGTCGTGAACGGCGAGCGCGCACGTCACTTTGTTCTCCATTGGGCCGCGGTTGCGGCCCTTTCTCTTCTGCGGTCGCTCGGGCCTTCCTCCGATCCCGACGGACGAGGTCGACGCGGTCCACTACGCCACGGTCTCCGGGTTCCCCATGCGTAGGCTCGTGGCCGGGGCGGACAGCACGCGGCCGACCGCCCGACGCCGAAGCCGTTTCAGGCGGTCTTCCGCCCGCTCTCCCGCCCGGCGGTAACGAAGGTCACCGCATCAGCGACTACCGACGCATCCATCAACACGTCCCGATGACCGAGACCCGTGGTGGTGCGCAAGGTCCCCCGCGGTGCCCCGCGGGCTACCGACGCTCCGTGACTCCAGGGGATCTTGCGATCGTCTTCGTCGTGAACGACGAGCAGAGGTGCCGTCATCCCCGCCACCAGGCGATCGGTGCGCAGCTCATCCCAGGTGATTCCCATGCGGCGCGCGAACCGGTGCATCATTCCTTCGGACAGGCTGCGGGGTAGTCCCAACCAGTCCCCAACTGGGAGCGAGACGCTCCAGATGGACCCCGGCGGCGCGAGCATGACGACGCGCTCGGCGCGGAGCCCGTGGCGCCACGCGAGCGCGGCAACCGGTCCCCCGAACGAATGCGTGACGACGCCCGCGAGCGGGCCCACCGCGCGCCCAACTAGGAGCGCCGCGCCGGCGCATTCGATCACGTTGGTCTGACGACCGTGGGAACGACCGTGCGCCGGGAGATCTATGGTGACCGCGCGATAGCCCGCGGAAACGATCGGCTCGATGAAGGCACCGAGGCTCTCCGAGCGCCCACCCCACCCGTGAATGAGCAGGACGGCAGGTCCGCTTCCCCACTCCGTGAACGTGACCCACCCACTTCCATAGGGAAGCCGATCGACGACCCTCGGCACGCCAGGCTCGGCAATCCCGAGCGCCGGCACGGGTCGCGGGGTCAAGAGCGCGCGCTCGAACCAACGCGCGGCGTGGTTCGGAAACAGCGTCCCGTATGTGCGGAACACCGCTCTACGCAGGAATGGCAGCATGGCTCGCATCCTTGACGAGGCGTTCGAATTGGTGCCGCGCGAGGTCCGCGGCCTTGCCGTTCCGCATCAGGCGGTGGGCTTGGTTGAAGCCGAGCAGGATGGTATTGAACTCGTGCGCAAACTGATCGCAGTCGAGATCCTGCCGGAAATCCTCCGTCTCGATTGCCTTGCGAGCGGTGGTGGCGATCAGGTCGAGCCACTGCTGCTGCGTGGTGACGAGGTAGTCGCGCGCCGCACCGGGCTGGTCATCCAGCTCGAACGACGCGGGAATGAAGATGCAGCCGCCGGCGAACCCCTGATTGGTGCCCCACTCAAGCCAGTGGTCGAACAGTGCCTCCACCCGCGCGATACCTCGTGAGGCCTTGAGCGCCGGGCGGATCACGGTCTGGGTGAAGCGGTCCACACCGGCCTTGAGCGTGGCGACCTGCAGCTCCTCCTTGGAGCCGAAATGGCGGAACAGGCCGCTCTTGGACATGCCGGTATGGGCCGCCAGAGTCCCGATGGTCAGGCCGTTTAAGCCATTGAGGCTTGCTAGGTTAGCAGCCTCATCGAGGATCGTTGCGCGGGTGTTTTGGCCTTTTGTCATGGAACTATATAAGCACGAACGTTCGTCTCTGTCAAGAACCGCCACCCAATCCGGGTTCGGTGGGTGCCCACTCGCAACCCGGTCACCAGGCTCCCGCGTGGGCCCGTTTACGCGACCCCCGTCGGTTCGCCGCGGCTTGACCAGACGGCTCCGGTCGGCCACCTTCGCGTCGCTTTCGCCCGGACCTCTCATGACGATTCCCCGATTACGGTCCCCCGCCCCACTCCTGGCTGGACTGCTCGCCATCGCGGGGTGCGCGCCCAAGGACTCATCGATGACCACTGCGACTGTTCACCGTGCGCCCTTCGGTTCTACGCCGGACGGGCAGGCCGTGGAGTTGTTCACGTTGACCAACGCGGACGGCATCGAGGTGCGCGCCATGACGTACGGCGCCATCATCGTGTCGATCAAGACGCCGGATCGCGCCGGCCAGCTCGGTGACATCACGCTCGGATTCGACAGCCTGAGCGGCTATCTCGCCGAGTCACCGTATTTCGGTGCCATCGTGGGCCGTTACGGCAACCGGCTCGCGCAAGGGCGGTTCACGCTCGACGGTGCCATCTACCATCTCGCCACGAACAACGGGCCCAATCACCTGCACGGCGGCATCAAGGGCTTCGACAAGGTGGTGTGGACTGGTGAGCCGTTCCAGAACGACAGCGGCGTGGGCGTCGGGTTCGGCTATACCAGTACCGATGGCGAGGAGGGCTATCCGGGAAACCTCCAGGTCCACGTGCGCTACACGCTGACCGACAACGACGAGTTGGTGGTGAGTTACGGGGCGACCACCGACAAGGCGACGCCGGTGAATCTCACCCAGCACACGTACTTCAATCTGGTGGGCGACGCGTCGCGCGACATCCTCGACCACCAGCTGGAGATCGACGCCGACTCGCTCACGCCGGTGGACTCGACGCTCATTCCTACGGGCGCCATCACGCCCGTGGAGGGGACGCCATTCGACTTCCGCACGCCAACCGCGATTGGCGCCCGCATTGGCCAAGACAACCAGCAACTTCGCTTTGGTGGCGGCTACGATCACAACTTCGTGCTGCGGCGGACGGGCTCGGGGCTCGTGCCGGCCGCACACGTGCTCGAACCGACGAGTGGACGGACGCTCGAGGTTCTGACGACCGAGCCGGGGATCCAGTTCTACTCGGGGAACTTCCTGGACGGGACGATCACAGGCAAAGGCGGGCAAGTCTACGGTCACCGGTTCGGGTTCTGCCTCGAGACGCAGCATTATCCCGATTCACCCAACCACGCGAACTTCCCCTCCACGATCCTGCGGCCTGGGGTGGAGTATCGGTCGACGACGGTGTTTCGGTTCGGGGGCGCGAAGTAGGCCGTCCCGGCGGTCCCGAAGCTGACCGCCGCAGCCGATTCACTCGGCAGAGCCGAGCGGCGGCTTCCCGCCGCCGATCAGCCGCTCGACTAACCGCTCAGCATGATCTCCAGCTTCGTAACGGAGGCCGCCGGGAACGTATAGACGAGGGCGCCACTGCTCGCACGGACACTCGCCGTTGTCGGAGCGACCACGTCCGGTTGCTCAAACGTATTCACGTCATGAATACTGTGCGCCGTCAACACGGTCGCCACCACCGAGCGGATCTTCCCGCCGCGAACCGCGATCTCTGTCTCGCGCGGCTCCGTGAGATGCGAGTTCGTGACTGTGAGTATCAGCGATCTCTCTTTGAGCGATGCCGAACCATTGAGGCCCCAGAGTGAATGCGCGGCATTCTGGGCTCCGGTCCAATGCACGGTCGGCGCCGAGACGACGGTGCGCACGCCCTGCCCTCCCTGATGCGACGCGTGCATCGCGAACACGTGGTAGCTCGGCGTCTTCACGAACTTCGGGCCGTCCGCAAGAAACAACGAGTGGATGCAGTTGATGAGTTGGGCCAGGTTGGCCATCGCTACCTTGTCGGCGTGGCGGTTGAACGTATCGAGCGTGAGTCCGGCCACCAGCGCGTCGCGCATGGTCGACTGCTGACCGAACAGGTGCTGCGGCTCCACGTTGGTGGTCATCTTGTGCCACGCACCCCATTCGTCCACCACCAGCTTGACGCGGTGCTCGCGGTCGACCTCGCGCATCACCTGCCAGTGATCCGTGATGAGGCTCTCCATCCGATTGGCACTGGCCAGGAGATCGTACCAGTCGGTGTCCGAGTACTTGATGGCCTCGCCACCGGCACTGCAGTAGTGATGCAGTGCCCAGCCCCACATGGAGTTCACCGCATTTCGCTCCCGCAGCGCGCGGAAGAAGCGGCGGCTCCAATCCATATCCCCGCCACTGGGGCCCGACCCGATGAACGCGAGCGGGATTCCGTTGTTCGGTACCGCCCACGTCGAGTAGCGGCGAAACTCCGAGGCGTACTCCTCTGGCGTGAAGTTCCCGCCACACCCCCAGGACTCGTTCCCCACTCCCCAGAACCGCACGCCGAAGGGCTCGCACTCCCCATCCTGGCCGCGGACATCCGCCCAGGTCGTGCTCCCTGCCGGTGAGTTGCAATACTCGATCCACTGATGAAACACGCTCGCCGGGAGGGTGCGCACGTTGGACGCGAGATACGGCTGGGCACCGATCGCTCGGCAGAACCGGATGAACTCGTTCGTGCCGAACGCGTTTGGGTCGAAGCGTTGGGGGATGTTCCCCAGATCGCGAATCTCCCTGCTTTCCGCCCACGTGTTCGTCCGGCGCGGTCGCTCGCCGCGCGGGCCCACGCCGTCGCGCCAATCGTACCAGTCGGCGAAGCATCCGCCCGGCCAGCGCATCACGGCCGGCCCGATCGGCTTCAGGGCGTCAATGAGCGCTTGGCGGACGCCACGGACGTTCGGAATAGACGAGTCTTCTCCAACCCATACGCCGTCGTAGATCACTCCGCCCAGGTGCTCGATGAAATGCCCGTAGATCTCGGGCGCGATCGTCCCGATGGGCTCGCCCAGCAGGATCTCGATTCTGGAGTCCGGCGCGGTTGCCCCTCGCGCTCCGACTGCCCGGAGCCACTCGGCCGCTGGCAGGCGAGCGCCGACCGCGGCGACCCCACTGGCCGCCAGCAGGCCGACGAAGTCGCGGCGACCGACGGGCCTCGCGTCGGCGCCATTCTCCAGCAGTGCGGCTGAATCGGAACGATCGGTCATGAGATCCGCCCTATGCCGACTGTCGTCCCGGCCTGAAGGCCGGGCTCGGCGGCGCTGACGCGCCGGCGCGCCGTGAACGGCGCTCGGTTCGTGAAGTGCTTCAGCACGCGTCGCCGCGGGCGCCGAGCCGGCGTTTCAACGCCGGACCCGTACCCCGGCGAGCACGATCGGGACCTGGCAATCCCCTCATCCACGGAACGACAGATAGGCGAGCAGGATCAGCACCAGCACGCCCGCGGAGTTGATCACGTCCCACCGATTCCAGCTGCCGCGCGAGTCGCGACGGTGCTGGTCGCTGACGGTGCCGTAGGTCAGTCCCTCGATGCGCTCGTACGCGGGCGCCGGCGTCAGGTAGCTGACACCGACCATGACGGCGACCGAGACGAGGAAGATGAACAAACTGTAGTACTGGAAGTAGATGTTGTTGACGATCCAGAGGAACGATCCCGGCGTGTAGCCTTGCTCGAATCCCGCCAACTGGAGACTCACGGGGGTGTCCACCGCCAGCCGGAACACACCAAGGGCGAACCCCACCACCAGTGCGGCGAGGCAGCCCTTGGCGTTCAAGCGTTTCATGAACACGCCGAGGAAGAACACGGTGAAGATGGGCGGCGCCAGGTAGGATTGCACCCCCTGGAGGTACTCGTACAGCCCACGCGCGCCCTGAATCACGGGAATCCAGAACAAACCCACCAGCACCATGACCGTCGTGGCCACGCGCCCAATCCACACGAGCTGATGCTGGCTCGCGCCGGGCCGGATCTTCTGGTAGAGGTCCATCGTGAAGAGCGTCGAGCTGGCGTTGAACACCCCCGCCAGCGAGCTCATCAGCGCCGCGAGCAGCCCGGCCACCACGATCCCACGCAGCCCGACCGGCAGCACGTACTTGACCATCATCGGGAACGCGGCCTGGGCGACCAGGGGAATCGCCTTCCCATCAGACCCGACCATGGACGTCAGCTCCGGCACCTTGCCCGACTTGGCGAGGGCCAGTGCGATCATGCCGGGGATGATGAAGATGAACACCGGCAGGATCTTCAGCGCCGAGGCGAAGATGCTCCCTCGGCGGGCCTCACGCTCGTTGGGTGCGCCGAGCGCGCGCTGCACGATGTACTGGTCGGTACACCAGTACCACAGGCCGATGATCGGCGCGCAGAACAGCATCCCGAGCCACGGGTAGTTCGTGTTGAAGTACCAGGCAACGCGACCCGCTTCCTTGACGGGCGCCCACGTGCCCGCCATCCCCGCGGGAACGAGCGGCTTCCAGAGGTTGAACATGTCGGGGTCGAGGACGGCCCGCAGCTCGCTCCATCCACCCAGCTTGGACAGGCCGAATAGCGTGAGCACGGCGGATCCGACCACCAGTATCAAGGTCTGCAACGCCTCGGTGTAGGCGACCGCTCGCATGCCACCCAGCACCGTGTAGAGACCCGTCATCAACACCACGGCCACCGAGCCGATCCAGAAGGCGTTGATGACGACGTCGCCGAGCCTGATCTGCATTTCCGGCAGAAGGGTGGCGAACACGATGCCGCCGGCAAAGATGCCGACGGCGATCTTGGTGAGGATGTAGGCCACGAGCGAGATGATCGAGAGCACCCAGCGCGCCGTTGGGGAAAACCGCCGCTCGAGGAACTCCGGCATCGTATAGACCATCGACCGCATGTAGAACGGGACGAACACCCATCCCAGCACCAGCAGGCACCACGCGTGCAGCTCGTAGTGCGCCAGCGCGACGCCGCTCGTGGCGCCCGAGCCGGCAAGGCCAACCAGGTGCTCCGATCCGATATTCGATGCGAAGATCGATGCGCCGACAATGAACCAGCCGAGATTGCGGCTGGCAAGGAAGTAGTCGGCCGCGGTGTCCTTGTTCCGCTTGAACACCCACCAGGCCAGGCTCAACAGGCCCACGAAGTACGCGAGGATGACCGCCCAGTCGAGCGCCGCCATGGCATTCCTCTGTCGTCGTCGAGTCTCGATCCGCGCCGTGCGGGGCGCGGCGCCGCGCAAGAGACTACACGCGGAGGACCGCGTGTCAATCGGGGGCGTGAAGGCCGGGCTCGGCCGGGCTCGGCGGCGTAAAGCCGCCGCTCGGCTCTGCCGGGTAAACCGGCAACGCAAACCCGCTTCACGCGGGAGCGCCGAGCTTGCGGGTTCATCCGGCGGACCCCGCGAACTCGCTTCGGCCGACAATCTCAGCTTGGCGCGCCTCCGCGCGAATCGGCGGCGTGAAGCCGCCGCTCGGCTCTGCCGGGTGAACCGGCAACGCAAACCCGCTTCACGCGGGAGCGCCGAGCTTGCGGGAACGCTTCCCCGCACGTCACTTTTGCGCCGACGCTTCACGAGGAACGACGTCATGTCACGATTCACCGCGGATCAACTCGGGTATGCGCGGTCGCTGAAGACCCCCTTGGATCGCCTCCGTGCCATCGAGTTCCTGAAGACGCTGGACATCAAGATGAGCGTGGGCCACTGGTCGGCGGGCGAGTTCTTCGACCGCTTCGCGCCGGTGGGCTACAACTCGGATAACCCGGCCTTCGCCAGCGATTTCGAGGCGCAGTGCCGCCGGACCAAGGCCGCCGGGATCGACGCCATCGAGATCCACCAGCATGTCTTCGAGAAGACCCTAAACGGCGACATCGATTGGCCGGCCATCGAGCGGGCCAAGTCAGGCTTCCTTGCCGAACTGGGCATGACCGTGACCGCGTGCAACATCAACACGTGGACCAACCCGCGCTTTCGACTCGGTGGCGCCTGCAACCCATCGGCGGCGTTGCGGAAAGAAGCGCTCGACGAGGTCCTCAAGGCCGTCGAGATTTCCACAGCGCTGGGTATAGGGGTGATCAGTATCTGGCCCGGCTCCGATGGCGCCGATTACCACTTCCAGATCGACTATCAGCAGTCGCTGGAGTGGTTCACCGAGATGCTGGTGACCGTGAACAAGGCATGCGTGGCCGCCGGCATCCGGCTCGCGATCGAGCCCAAGCCCTACGAGCCGCGCGAGCTGTACCTGATCATCCCAACCGCCGGGGCGGCGATCATCGTGGCGCAACGCGTGAACGCCACCTGCGGCGGCACCAACTGCGGGCTGACCGTGGACTACGGGCACCAGAAGATGGAAGCCACGACGGCATCCACCGCGTGCGACCTGGCCGCCTTTGCCGGTGTGCCGATCCACAAATTCGACGTCAACGACGCCCGCCAGGGCCGGAACGACCAGGACTGCATCTTCGGCACGATCTCCATCCCTGAAGCGGTCGAGTACCTCTATACGACATTCGTGCGGGACTATAGGGGCTACTACAGCCAGGACCAGTTCACCTATCGTGACGACCCAGCCCGCGCGATGGAGCGCAGCATGGTCAACTTCGCCAACCTGGCCCTCAAGGCGGTCCGCGTGTACGCGGAGCAGGACGCGCTCGACCGCGCGCGCCAGG
>Ga0307424_1000063_pt1 | contig 44189 bp, 35 predicted proteins | sample SalMarWE160320MG_FD_202157 | JGI IMG/M metagenome (GOLD analysis project Ga0307424, IMG submission 202157) | Salt marsh sediment microbial communities from the Plum Island Ecosystem LTER, Massachusetts, United States - WE1603-20 | ecosystem: Environmental > Aquatic > Marine > Intertidal zone >... | reverse complement strand
CCTTCTGCTCGTAGCGCACGATGATGACCTGGTTCTTCTTGTCGATGGTGGCGCCGTCGGCTGTGGGGATTGGGAACGCGTGCTCGTCGACACCCACGCGCACGCCGCGGGCGAAGTCAATCCGGAGGGCGGCGGCGCGCGTCGGCAGCACACCGAGGGTAACCAACGCGCCCGCGGCGAGGCGCGCCGCGTCTGCGAGAAACGCGCGCCGATCCACGAGGGGGCAGTCGGCGCACGCCGAGCCGTGGCGGGAACGATCGCGAGTCATGGCTCAGACGTTGGTGAGGATGGTGCTGGAGAGCAGCACGGCGAACCACAATACGAGACTCGCGACGGAGGTGCGCCGGAACCAGCGCCATCCGGTGGCGATCCCCTGCCGGAGCAGTCGCTCGGCCCGCACCCGCCCGTAGCCGTTGGCGAGCAGCAAGGCGATGAGTCCCATCTTGGTCCAGAACACCGCGGACGAGAAGTAGGTGTCGAGATCCGCGAACATCATGAGGAACCCGGTGGCGAACGTGAGCGACAACCCCGCCAGCACCCAGCGGTGGACGCCGGGCAGCCGATCGACGACGTCGGACCATCGCTCCGGCGGCGTCGCGTCGGGTGCTACGCGAAGCGCCTCCCGATCGGCGACGACCGCAAAGCCGCCTCCCAGCAACATGCCCGCGATGTGGAGGTAGGTGACGGCTGCGCTGACGGCGGTGCGGTCGTTGTAGAACTTGGCCCAGCTGGTGACGGCGCCGATCACCATCAGTGTCTCCAGATCAGCATCATGGCCGCGCTGCTGAGGGTGATCCCCATCGATGTGATCGCGAGGCCGCGGTGCAGGTTGGCGCTGCTGGGATCGGGCGCCGTCCCTCCGACTCCCCGGAACTCCCGCCTGTGGGGGGTGAGCATGGCGGTCGCCACGAATCCCGCGCCCGCGGCCATCATGAGGCCGCCGTGCAGGTAGCGCCGGACTCGGCCTGCCGGGTTGGTCCGACCCTCCCACAGGTTCCACACCCCGGTGACCGTGTTGACCGCGAACAGGGCCCCCATCCCCTGGGCCAGCGCCGAGTGCGCCGAGCGAAGCGATCGGGAGCTGGTCGAGGGGTTGTTGTACAGGGACCGCCCGACGAAATACTCCGCCACGAACAGCGGGACCATCGCGAGGCTCGTGTAGCGGTGGATCAGGAGCCGGGTGTAGTACGCGTCGCTGTACTCGACGGCGCGCGGCCGTTGCGCATCCGCCGTGTCGGCGGTGAGCAGCGCGGGTTGCACGGACGGAAGGAACGCCGGCAATGCCGGGCCGGGCGTTGCTGCGCCGCTGTCGGCATGGAGGGCGGCGGCGGGCGGAATCGTGTCCGCTGCCGCGGAAACGGTGGCGTGCGCTGGTCCCGATCCAAGGAGACCAGTCGTGGCGGCGATCCAGATGATACCCTGCATGCGGGTGTCCTTCCCTGTTGCGAATGGCGGGGCGCCGTCCGCACAATCGAGACGACTTGTACGCGGAAGGATGCCCTCGCTTCTCGGTGGCGCATCGGTATACCCGGCGTGTGCGGGCGAGTTTCCTGGAAGAAACGGTGCGGGGGGGTGACGGCGGTGACATGGAGCAAGACTCGCCGACAGCCACCGTATTTGTACGCGCGCCAGGACATAGCACGCGGTTCACCGTGTGTCAGGGCTTCGCGTTCGCGTCCTCGTCTTGCTGGTCCATTTCAGCCCAAACGTCGTCTACTTCTTTACGCTTCCCGCCAGCAGATCTCCCACTGCCACCGACATAACGCGGTGATCCTGCCCGCTCATTTCGAACAGTACTCGGCCGTCGCGGGTGTAGGCGATGGCCTGCTCGTCGCTTTTGGGGCTCCTGGTCAACCGGCGCCGCGTCGTGTCATTCACGCTCATCTCCCGCAGATCCAGTGTGGCACCCGTGTAATCCGCCTCCGACACCGTGAGACGGGTTCCGTCCGGAGACCAGAGCGGATCCGACTGATACACGCGCTCCGTGCGCCGCGTGAGCCGGCGGGGCGCCCCACCGCGTGTCGGCGTCACCTCGATGAACCCCCACGCGTCTTTGTACTCCGTGTAGGCATACCATGCCCCGTCCGGAGAGAGCCTCCCGTCGAAGGCATCGGGACTGACCTGAAGCGCCTCGGGCCGGCCACCGGCCACCGGAACGCGGTACAGCACGTGCTCGCCGTTCGCCGCCGCTACCAGCGTCCGAACGGCTTCGGGCAGGGGGAGGTGGCCACGCGCTTCAACTTCTGGCGCAGCGACTCGCCCTCGCCGAACGGCATCACATAGAAGAGAAAGCCACCCATCTCGCCGGAATCGTGCAGCGGGAGGATGTGGGGATGGGAGAGCTGGGCGATGATCTGGATCTCGCGCGGGAACCGGTCGCCGCCCCGGCCGCGGCCAACTCGGGCCGCAGCACCTTGAGCGCCACCTTCCGGTGGTGCTTCAGGTCCTGCGCGAGATAGACGGTGGCCATGCCACCCTGGCCGACCTCTCGCTCCACGGCATAGGACTGGGCAAACGCCGCACGAACGCGATCGATGGTCTCGGGCACCGAGCGAAGCTAGCGCGCGCGGGGGGAAATGGCGAGCGACGTGGCGCCGCCGGCCGATACGGCCCTGCGCCCACGGACGGCTTGATTGCGAGATGCCGGGCGTTTCCCTTTTCTTCCTCTCGTGCGGATCGCGGTGCCCTCACCCGTTTGAAACGACCGCGCGCCGGCCATCTATCCGTCGACCTCACTCCCGTCCACGGGGGACAGGTATGAACGCACGTCTCTCCTCGCTCGCGATCACCGGGCTCATCCTGACGCTGGGGCTACCCCTCGCGGCGGCCGCGCAAGAAGATCGATACGGCTACGTCGAGGAAACCGACTCGCTGGTGCGGGCCAAGCTCGAGCATTGGCAGGATCTCAAGTTGGGGCTCCTGATGCACTGGGGCACCTACTCGCAATGGGGGATCGTGGAGTCCTGGTCGCTCTGTTCGGAAGACGAGCCGTGGTGCCGCCGGTCGATGGACGACTACGGCGAATACAAGAAGGCGTACCAAGCGCTGCAGACGACGTTCAACCCGACCAAGTTCGATCCCGCGCGCTGGGCAAGAGCGGCGCGGGACGCCGGCATGCGCTACGTGGTGTTCACCACCAAGCACCACGATGGCTTCAGCATGTTCGACACTCGGCAAACCGACTATCGCATCACGTCGCCGAAGACGCCGTTCAGCGCCAATCCGCGCGCGAACGTCACCAAAGAGATCTTCGACGCGTTCCGCAACCAGGGCTTCATGATCGGGGCCTACTTCTCCAAGCCCGACTGGCACAGCCCGGACTACTGGTGGCCGTACTTCGCCACACCGGATCGGAACCCCAACTACGACATCGAGAAGTATCCGGAGCGGTGGGCGCGGTTCGTCGAGTTCACGCACAAGCAGATCAACGAGCTCATGACCGGGTACGGGCCGGTGGACATCCTGTGGCTGGACGGTGGATGGGTGCGGACGATGACGCCCGAGGAGATCCGCGAGCGCATGAACCGACCGGACTATCACTTCCAGCGGCTCCAGAGTCAGGACATCGACATGCCGCGCCTGGTGGCGGAGGCGCGGGCGCATCAGCCGGGCCTCATCGTGGTGGACCGCGCGGTACCGGGACCGTATCAGAACTACCTGACTCCGGAAGCACGCGTGCCGGCACAACCCATCTTCCACCCGTGGGAAGTGCCCATGCCGATGGCCGCGAGCTGGTCGTACGTGCCCGACGACAAGTACAAGCCGGCCCGCCAACTCGTGCACATGCTGGCGGACGTCGTGTCGAAGGGTGGTAACCTGCTCTTGAACATCGGGCCCGGCCCGGACGGCACCTGGCACGCCGCCGCGTACGACCGGCTGACGGCGTTGGGCTCGTGGATGCGGGTGAATGGCGACGCGATCTACGGGACCCGTCCCGTCAGTCCCTACGCCGAGGGGAAGGTCCGCTTCACACGCGGGAAGGACGGAGCGGTCTATCTCATCTATCTGGCCGACGACGGCGAGACGGAGCTGCCCGCCTACGTGTCGTCGACCCAGATCAAGCCGTCGCCCGGCGCAACGGTCACGCTGCTCGGCACGGATGCCGTGTTGCCGTGGGAGGTATCGGGCGCGGGCTTCGTGGCGCCCGTGCCGCCGGGCACCGCACCGCCGAGTCAGTACGCCTGGGTATTTCGTATCTCGCGAGTCGAAGCGCGCTGATCAGCGCTGAGGCCAGTTTCCCCGAGTGGAGGAAGCATACAGCTTGCCGGTCCGCCGGTCCGCCGGTCCGCCGGCCCTATCTCAGCCCAATCCGGCGCACCAGCTCCCCGTATCGCGGATCGTCCCGCAGTGGCGCGAACCCGGGGTCCACGTGGAAGAACGTCAGCCCCGCCGAGCGATCCGCAAAGGCGCGCTCGAGGCAGGCGAACGCGCGATCGGCGTCACCCAGCGCCGCGTATCCCATCGCGAGGCTTTCGGCGCGGATGTACTGCGTCGCTGCTTCCTTTTCGAGTCGCTGGAGGATGGCTTCGGCTTCATCCCGCTCGCCCATCTCCGCGAGTGCGCGCACGATGAACGCATCGTAGGAGCGCACCGCCGACTCGAGCGACTGCCCGCGTTGGTACCAGTCGAGCGCTTCCTCCGCCTTGCCGAGTCCCAGATACGCCGATCCCATGTTGATGAAGACTTGGTTATAGCCGGGGTGCAGCTCCAGCGTCGCGTGGCTCTGCCGGATGGCGGCGTCGTATTGACCGGCGAACACGAGGAACCGGCCGAGATACCGGCCGTAGATTGGCGACAGCGGGTCTGAAACCAAGGCCTCGCGCATCTCGTCGATGGCTTGCGGGAGCCGGCCGAGCGCGGGGAGCGTCGTGGCCAGCACGAAATGCGTTTCGGCGGAGCTGGGGTTCATCTGGACGGACTTCGTCAGCTCTCGCTCGGCGCTCGCGAAGTCCCAATCGTACCACGCGTACACTCGGCCGAGCGCCGTCAGCGCCTCAGGCAGTGAGGGGTCCAGCTCGAGCGCGCGTTGAGCGGACGACTTCGCTTTCGGGTAGGCCTCGGACGGGGGGACCCAATCATCCGCGAGGCGCGACCAGCTGTCCGCAATCCCCGCATGTGCGCGCGCGTAGCGTGCGTCCTTCGCCAGCGCTTCCTCGAACATCTCGATGGACCGTCGGAGGTCCGCGTTGGTGAACTTGGCGCACAGAAAGCGGCCCCGCAGATACAGCGTGTACGCCTCGAGGTTCGTGGTGGTCGGCACCACCAGGGGTTCTTCGCCGACGAGCTTGAGCTTGAGCGCGTCGACGATGGCCCGAGCGATCTCGTCCTGGATGGCGAACACGTCTTCCAGCTGGCGGTCGTACGTCTCGGTCCAGAGCGTGTAGCCGTTCTGCACGTCGGTGAGCTGTGCCGTGACGCGAATGCGGTTGCCGACCTTACGGACGCCGCCCTCCAGCACCGTCCCCACGCCGAGCTTCGCCCCAACCTGACGAATGTCCACGTCTTTGCCCTTGAAGGCGAAGCTGGAGGTGAGCGACGCGACCTGGATGCCGGGCACCTTGCCCAGCACGTTGATGATCTCCTCGGTCATGCCGTCGCTGAAGTACTCGTTCTCCGGATCCGCGCTGCGATTGGTGAGCGGCAGGACGGCGATGGACGTGCGCGCAACGGTGCTCTGCTGCGTTTCGGCTGGAGTCCGGTAGGAACCGGTGGTGGATCGCGCGATGACGCGCAGGGCTTCGGCAAAGTCGGCCGCGCTCGGATACCGGTCCACCGGCGTGCGTGCCAACGCGCGCGTGACCGCCGAGTCGAGGGCCTCGGGGACGTCCCTGGTGGCGCGCACGGTCGGAATGGGCGATACGAAGCGCTTGGCGAGGATGGCCTGGGCCGTCGGTCCGGTGAACGGGGGCTCCCCGGCCAGCATCTCGTACAGCACGCATCCCAGACTGTAGAGGTCGCTGCGTCCGTCCAGGTCGCTCTCTCCCGCGGCTTGCTCCGGGCTCATGTACGCCGGCGTTCCCACGGTCAATCCTGTTTGGGTGATCGATCCGCCCGCGCTCAGCGCCTTGCCGATGCCGAAGTCCGCCACCATCGCGGACCCTTCATGGAGCAGGATGTTTTCCGGCTTCACGTCCCGATGGACCACCTGGTGGCGATGCGCGTAGTCGAGCGCGGAAGCGACCTCCCGCGTGATGCGGAGGGCTTCGTCGAGCGGCAGCTGGCGCTCGGCGTCGATCCGCTCGCGCAAACTGCGCCCTTCCATGTTCGGCATGACGTAGAACAGCAGGTCACCGGCTTCGCCGGAATCGTACACGGGCAGGATGTGCGGGTGGGTGAGGCCCGCGGCCATTTTGATTTCCCGGAGGAACCGTTCCGCCCCGATCTCGTTCGCGATCTCCGGCCGGAGCACCTTGAGGGCGACCTTCCGGTCGTGGCGCAGGTCCGTGGCGAGAAAGACCACGGCCATGCCCCCCTGACCGAGCTCGCGGTCGAGGGTGTACCGGCCTTGCAGGCCCGTGGTCAGGCGTTGTTCGAGGGTCGACACGGGTGACAAGATGCCCGGGTGAGGGACAGGCCGCTAGGCAGGGAGGGTGGTAAGGGCGGCAAGGGCAGTGAGGGCAGGATGTAAACGTCCGCCTAACCGCCTAGCCGCCTATCTCCCCACCATCGTCTCCAGCTCCGGCAGCATGTTCTCAACGAGAATCCAGCCTTGGCTGCCTGCGTCCACCTCGGTCGAGCGGAGGATCATCAGGAAGCGTTGATCGTCCGGGGCGACCGCGTAGTACCAATCGTCGTCGTTGGCCGCGTACGCATTCGCGTCGAACAGCTCATGCCGGTCACCGACCTCGAAGCTCGGCGTGGTGTGGATGGACGCCACTTCCAGGTAGCCGCGCCCGTTACGATAGAAGAGCTCGCGTCCGTTGTGCGCCCACCGCGGTTCGGTGCCGCCCGCCGTGGAGACCTGCCATGGGCCATCAGCGACGTTCGGGAACGGACGGACGTAGACCTCCTTGCGTCCGGATACCCCCGACGCGTACGCGAGCCATCGGCCGTCGGGTGAGAAGGCGGGCGACGTCTCTTCCGCGTCCGTGGCGACGAGCGGAACCGCCGCGCTGTCGGCTCCAAGCCGAACGCCGAGAATGTCGCCGTGGCCGACGGCGACGTCGTCGGTGCGAAGCAGCAACCACGTGCCGTCGGGCGACCACCCACCCTCCCAGATCGGGCGGTCGGTGCGACCAACCGGGCGCGCCTGCTCGCTGCCGTCCGCGGGCTTGAGCCACAGGTTCGGCGTCCCGTCCCGGTCGGACACGTACAGGAGCCGCTCGCCGTCGGGCGACCACGCGGGCCTGATGTTCGTCATGCCCTCGAACGTCAGCCGCGACGGCACGCCGGACGACACCCGTCGGACGAACATGTCCGCCCGGCCCGAGCTGTCGAGACTGCTGAGCGCAATCCGACGACCGTCGGGAGAGAGCGATACGCCGCCGTTGAGCACTATGCCTACGTGCCAGGTGCTGTCGACCGGGGTGGCCTGCCCGGTGCGGGTGACCCACGTTGGCGTCCCCCTGCCCTGACCCATTGAGGAGGATCCGAGGGCATACAACAGCGTCCCATTCGCGCTGGCCTGAAGGTCCGGGAGACCCCGGACCGTGCGGACGCCCGCGAACGCGGGGACGGCCGGTCCGCTGAGGGACAGGCTCCCGAGATCGACCGGCGCGACGAACACACTGCCGTCGGGCCGGGCGAACACCAACATGCCCGACGGCAGGTACCACGCGACCGCCGCCCCGGGGACGATTTCGTGGGCGGTCCCGTTGTGCAGGTCGAGCGCCCAGACGGACTGCGCATTCGCGGGTCCGATGGCCCCCAGAAGCACGCCGCGGGCCTTGGGAAGCGGCGTGACGGCCACCACTAGGATCCCTAGCGAATCCACGATGGCGATTCGCTCGGTCTGGCCTCCGTCGGCGTTCACGCGGTAGAGGGCCTGGCCGTTGGCTCCCGGAAACACGATCGTGCCGTCGTCCAACCACGCGCCGCCATATACCGAGGTAACCGAATCCGACACCGTGATCGGTGCCCCTCCCGTTCGGGGCACTTTCCTCAGCTTCCCATCACAGAACGCGATCCATGTCCCGTCGGGGGAGAAGAACGGACCCACCGGCGAGTCGGCGTCCGGAGTCGCCAAGGCCGTCGGCTGGATCTGGTCGCGCTCTTTGATCCACAGTCGGGTGCCGCGGCCGATGGAATCTTGGAAGACGATGGCCGACCCATCCGGCGCGATCGCCGTACCCAACCCCACGATGCTGGGAGATGGGAGCTTGGCGAGCAGCACGCGCTGCCTGCTCACGGGTGGCGTGGGCCCCGTCCGCAGGGCGGACCATGCGAGCACGGCGGCCAGCATCGCCGTGGCGGCGGCGAGGGCGAGTGCCAGGGACTTCCACGGTCCGGCGCGCACCGGGGCCATGCCGGGAGAGGTCGTGGTGCGCGTCGTGGTGAAGGCCGGGTTCTGAAGCGCCTCCACGAACTCTGCCGTGCTCGCGAACCGATCGGCGGGGAGCTTGGCCAACGCCATCCCCACCGCGGCGTCTACGTTCAGCGGAATTGTGTTCCGGCGAACGGCCACCGGCTGCGGCTCGTCTGTCAGGATCTTCGCGATCACCGCCTGCACCGAGTTGCCGAGGTGCGGCGGCTCGCCCACCAGCATCTCGTACACCACGCAGCCCAACGAATAGACGTCGCTTCGGGCGTCCAGCGAACGCTCGCCGGTTGCCTGCTCCGGGCTCATGTAATGCGGCGTGCCGAGTGAGAGCCCCGTCTCCGTGAGTCGTGGGCCGCCGGCCTGCGACACGGCCAGTGCGATCCCGAAATCCGCCACCAACGCCTGGCCCTCGTGCAGCAGGATGTTCTCGGGCTTGATGTCCCGGTGCACGACGTTCTGCCGATGCGCGTAGTCCAGCGCGGCCGCGACGCTCTTCGTAATCTCGAGCGCATCGTCCACGCGGAGCTGCTTCTCCCGGTCCAGCTTGTCGCGGAGGGTTTCGCCCTGGATGAAGGGCATGACGTAGAAGAGAAACTCGGCGGCCCGCCCGCTGTCGTACAGCGGGAGAATGTTCGGATGCTGGAGGTTCGCGGTGACCTCGATCTCCTTCAAGAACCGCTCCGCGCCGATGATGGCCGCCAGCTCTGGCCGGAGGACCTTGAGGGCGACCTTGCGGTTGTGTTTGAGGTCGTGCGCGAGATAGACCGTGGCCATCCCACCGGCGCCAAGCTCACGCTCGATCTGGTAGCGGTCGGCGAGGGCGGCGGTGAGTTGGGCAATGACGTCGGTCATGGCGGGGCAAGATGCGGGCAGGCGGGACGGGTAGCAAGGGTTAGAGAAACAGAGAAGCGGGGAAGCGAAGAGTGGTGGGAATGGTTGAGCTGTCCCACGGGCCTGTTCGGGTTGGGTGGGGCCCCTTACGATTGCGGGGTGTCGAATACTCCCTTCGAGACTGAGCGATGGTCGCTCGACCTTCCCGAGGGCATGTGGGGGAGGGTCGTGAACCCGCCGCCCGAGTGCACCTCCATGGCGCACATCCGCGGTGAGATCGGGCCGTCGTCGCCTGCCATGGTCATCGTGAGCAGTCGCGAGCGGCGTGACACTACCATCCCGAGAATCGCGCGCAAGCTCGCGGCGGCGTTCCTCGAGCCGGTACCCGAGCCGCGATCGGTTGTCGTGCCCGGTACGAAGCAGGCGGTCCGCGTGGATGGCCTGATCGATATGGAAGAAGGCCTCGGCGAAGACGGCGTCGAGCGGATCACGATCGTGGTTGCCGCACGCCGTGGCGACGCGGTCGCCCGCACGATTCGGACTCGACCCGGTGACGATGTGTCGGACGCCGTCGAGGCGCTGACTAGGTCCTTCGCCGTTCGCTAGTTCTCGTCCCGATTATCGATCGGGTGCGAGGGCAGTGAGGACAACGGGCGGGGGCGCCGGTTCCTTTCCGCTTCAGCGGACGGTGCCGAGCCGCGGCTTCAAGCCGCGCACGCGCGCAGCGCCCAAGGCCGTGAGTTTCGGCCCCGGCAAGAGGAGGGCAGTGACGGCAGCCCTGCCCCGCTGCCCTCACTGCCCTTACTGCCCTCCACTGCCCTTATTGCCCACCCCGCGCCGTCCACGGTGGCACCACGTGATTGGTGCGTGCGTAGGCGATGGCCTGGCCCAGGTGTTCGTGCTGGTCGGAGAGAATCAGATACAGCGCTTCCTGCACGCTACGCTCTCCGCCAAAGAACTGCACGGTGGACGCGAGCTGCTCGTCGGTGAGTGCCGCCACCGCGTCGTGGGTGTACGTGAAGGAGTCACGCAGGTGTTTCAGGACGTCGGTCTTGGTGGTGACCTTCGCCATCGTCTGGAACGTCGTGCGATCCACGGTGACGCCGGCGGGCGCCGGCGTGCCCCAGACGGTCGGGACGAAGTAGTTCTCTGCGGCGATCAGCATGAAGACCTCGCTCACCGACCGCACACCGTCCATCGGACGCCAGGTGTACATCCCATCGTCCATGGCGCCGGCGAGATCGAGGAACTTCGACTGCATGGTCTCGACATCCTTGAGGTACTGTGCGCGCAAGTCCGCCGCGTTGCTCTGCGCGCGAGCGGGAGCGGGCAGTGACAGTGCCGCGGCAGCGAGCGCCGTCAGCGCCCATGAAGCGAGTCGTACCTTGGTCGGGAACACGGTTGCTCCTTTGGATTCGGTCGACACGCGGCCGCAGAGCCCCAGTGGTCGTGCGACGTGCCAACGGCGTGGATGTTCTGCCAGTACCCATCTGCCGGGCCTAGAGTTCCTGGGTGAGGGAAAGGTGGTAAGACGGTTCGGCGGACGGCCGTTGTCGCTACCGAACGATCCACTGATAGCGCTCGATGTCCTGCGATTGCAGCGACAGAGCGGTGACCAGCGCGATGCCGATCATGGCTCATTCTCCCAGGGTGAACACGTCTTCGACCGCAGCGCCGAATACCTTGGCGATGCGCATCGCGAGGACCAGCGAGGGGACGTAGCGTTCCTGCTCGAGCAGCACGATCGTCTGGCGCGAGCACCCAACCCGCTCCGCCAGTGCCTGCTGCGTCATTTCCCCGTGTTCGAACCGGAGCTTCCGGATCTGATTGCTGATTTCGGCCTTCGGCATGCTCACCGCCTCCGGTATCCGACCAGGATGCCGAGGGGGAGCGCCAACAGGCTCGCGGCCCAGCAGGACCAGAAGATGAGGTAGAGGTAGAACAGCGGTACCGCGCCCGCCGTGTGGAAATGCTCGATGAGGCCGACCTCCCACGCGGCGAGTGTCAGGAGCATCGCCGCCGACTGAAAGACCGGTGCCCGTCCGAGGATGACCCGGTCCCGCTCGTCGAGGGTGCCGTCCGCGCGCGTCGTCCAGGTCGTCAGCCGCACGGTGACGACGAGGAAGATGACGATGATGGCCAGCAGGAAGAGCGTGAAGACCAGGCGCAGTCCGTCGTCGTCGTAGATCCGCTGGGCCCCGTAGTGGAGTACCATGGCGATGGCGGCAATGCCCGGCAGCACGCCAAGGAGGAGACCCCACCGCGCGAGGCGCTGTAGCGGGGTGGCCGGCAGCTCGGTGCCGGGAGCGAGCGGTGGCAGCTTCGGTCGCCTGAGCCACGCAACCAGGGTGAACCCGGCGAGGCCAACGAGGATGGCGAGGATGCCCCAGAGTATGACCGACATGGTGTGCGACTCCGCGTCTTTGAGGTCGCCGAGATAGTACAATAAATTGTACATATTGTCAATGTTTTCGTACTTTGATGGCCAAGCAGGGGCCAGCGAGAGCTGAGCGACCGCGGACGGAACGCCTGAATCGCCCGGGTTCTGCAACTCTACGGCGTCTTCGCTCGTCCTATTACTTGGTGACGCGGGGCCGGTTCAGGGCCCTGATTGGTTGGGTTTCATCTATCACTGCTTCGCTATGCCGCTCTGGATCTCGGCTCTGCTTTTCGTGACCAGCCTCGGCCTCGGCTTCGGTCTCCGCCTCAGGCAGCGGCTGCGGCGCCAACTCGTCGCGCGGCAACGGCGCGTCGAGGAGCCGAACTCGTACTACTCCGCGCCGGGCGTGCGGCGCCTGGTGGACCTCGAGCGCTGGGGTCGCATTCCAATCGAGCAGCTTCACCCACTGAACAGGGATGAGGTGCGGCGCCTGCTCCGGCTCGCGCGCGGCACCGGGTCCGATGCCCTCGCCCCGAAGGAACGCCGGTTCCTCGATAACATGACGCGGTAGGCGGTTAGGCAGACCGCACTCTCCCTCTATGCTGCCACGCGGCCCCGCTGCGCGCACTCCCGTCTTGCCTCACCCAGCGCCCGGGCGTATGGCCCCGACGGCCGCTACTCGGTTCGCAGCGCCTCGATCGGATCCACCTGGGTAGCCCGGCGGGCGGGCAGGTAGGTGGCGCCCACGCTGGCGAACAGGAGAAGTAGCGCGACCCCGGCGAAGATCACGGGATCGAACGGGCTCACGCCGAACAGGAAGGTCGCGAGGCTCCTGGTCACCAGCAGCGCGATCCCGATACCCATAACGATGCCGATCGCCGCGAGCGTGGTGCCCTGCCGCATCACGAGGCCCCGCACGTTGCCCTGCTGCGCCCCTAGCGCCATCCGGATCCCCATCTCGCGCCTGCGTTGGGAGATTGCGTAGGCCATGACGCCATAGACACCCACAACCGCCAGGACCAGCGCCACCGCCGCCAGCACGGCCATGATCTTGGCCATGATGGTGTCGCCCCCTCGCTGATCTTCCATGAGGTCTTCCATCGTCATGGCCCGGTAGATCGGCAGATTGGGGTCGAGCCCCAGCACCGCGGTTCTCACGCGCTCCGCTACAGAGGAAGGTGCACCGGTGGTGCGCACCACCAGGCCCATGTTCCAGCGGGGATTCTGAAACGCGGAAAGGAACGTCATCGGCCTCGCGTACTGATCGTCGTCGAGGGTGTTGCCGGTCACCCCGACCACCGTGCGGGTCTGGTCCCATAGCAGGATCTGCTTGCCGATGGGATCCTCGTTGGGCCAATACCGCTCGGCGAACTCCTGGTTCACGATGACCGCCGCCGGGGCGTCGGGGAGGTCCTGGTCGCCAAAGGCACGACCCCGCACCAGCGGTGTTCCCATCGCGGCGAAGTAGTCGGGGAAGACGGTCCGGATCTCGGTGAGCGGGCGTTCGCGGAGGCTTCCGACCTCTCGGCCGGGGATCTCGAAGAACGTGTTGCTGTTCCCCTGCATCGGGAGCAACGAGGTGCCACCGACCGCTTCCACTCCGGGGAGCGCCGCCAGGGTCGGCAGTAGTCCTTTGTAGAATCTCGCCACAGCGTCTTGGTCACGGTACTCGGATTGGGGCGGCGACAGCCGGAAGGTGAGCAGGTGGTTTTTGTCCCATCCGTAGTCCGCCGTTTGCAGCCGCAGGAACCCCTGTACCAACAACGCCGACGACACGAGCAACACCAAGGCCAGCGCAACCTCGGCCACCACCAGGATCCTCCGGAGCCGGCGGCCCCCAAGCCCCACGTTGCCCCGGCTCCCCTCCTTCAGAGCGTCGGTGAAGTTCAGCCGTGAACTCTGGAGGGCCGGGGCCATTCCGAAGACGATGCCGGTGACGACCGTGATCACGGCCGCGAACCCCAGCACGCGCAGGTCGATGCCGATCTCGTCCACCAGCGGGAACCACGAGGGCATCAGTGCCACCAACCCTCGAATACCCGCCACGGAGAGACCCAACCCCAGCACACCACCAAGGCACGAGATGATCATCGACTCGGTGAACAGTTGCCGGGCGATGCGGACGCGCCCCGCGCCGAGTGCGCCGCGCACGGCGATCTCTCGGCCCCGACCCGCCACGCGCGCGAGCATCAGGTTGGCCACGTTGGCGCAGGCGATGAGCAGCACGAACGCCACGGCCACCGCGGAGATCGTGCTGCCCATCCGGAACTCGTCCGAGAAGATCTGCCGGCGCAGCTCGCGCGCGCCGGCGCCCCAGCCCTGGTTGGATTCGGGGTATGCCTGTGCCAGTCGCTCGGCGATGGTCGCAAGCTCGGCGTTGGCCTGCTCCAAGGTCGCCCCGGGCTTGAGTCGGCCCACTGGGGCGAGGAAGTGACTCCCTCGGCTCTGGTTTCCGGTCAATTCGAACGGTGTCCAGATCTCAGTTGGGTTCTGGTAGAACCGGAACTTGGGCGGGAGGATCCCGACGATGGTGTAGGGCTCCCCATCGAGCAGCAGTTGCGAATTGACGATCGCGGGGTCCGCGCCGAACCGGCGTTCCCAAAGACCGTGGCTGATGATGGCGACGTGGTGGCCGGCGCGCTCCTCCTCGGGGGTGAAGGTACGGCCCAGGACGGGGACGACCTGTAGCACCTGGAAGTAGTTCCAGGAGGTCCGCTCGCCATCGATCCGTTCGGGTCCTTCGGCACCCGAGAGGTTCACGTCGCTGCCGTAGCTGGCCGCGACGTCCAGCGTCCGACTCTGTTCGCGGAAATCGAGGAGGTCCGGAATGGAGATGGAGTTGTAGGTCCAGCCGCGCTCCGGCACGGTGCTGTAGACGTGGACCAGCCGGTTGGCGTTCGGGTAGGGCAGCGGCCGGAACATGAAGACGTCGACCGCACTGAAGATCGCGACGTTGGCGCCGATGCCGAGTCCCAGGGAAAGGACGGCGACGGCCACGACTCCTGGACTCTTGCGGATGGAGCGGAGGCTGTAGCGGATGTCAGCGAGGATCGACTCCATGGCTCTCCACCTGCGGAGGGAATCGGAGTGTGGTGATCGGGTTCCCTACGGGGAGTTGCGGCCAGGCGTTTCAGTGTGCGCGCCAGGAGGGGGGGGATCCCCCTCCGCGTTGGCACGACGTAGCACTGTGCGACACGCGGTGGCGGCGCGACTAGCTTCCGCGCCATGGTGTCGACCGGACCCCACGCCGAACCCGGAGGATCCAGGATGGTGATGCCGCGAACCGTTGCTCCCTCGATCCTGCTCGTGGTTGTGTCGTTCGCAGTGCTGCTCGGCGGCTGCGCACCGCCGGCCACCGACGAGTTTCCGGTGCTCACTGGAGCCTACTTGGGTCAAGCTCCGCCGGGAGATTCGGCCGAGGTCTTCGCTGGCGGGATCGTCTCCACCGGCATGTTCACGCGCGACATCGCCATCACGCCGGACGGCTCCGAGATCTACTTTGGCGTGCAGCTTGGCCGGTTCAATACGATTCTGGAAACACACCGCGTCAACGAGCGCTGGACCAAGCCCGAGGTGGCGCCCTTCGCGCGTGACGCGCGTTTCTTCAACCTCGAACCGGCCATCTCGCCGGACGGGCAGAAGTTCTTCTTCACCTCCACCCGCGTGCCGGGCGGCCGAGCGCCGACGCCCCAAGAGATCCGCGCCTGGACCAACCAGGACATCTGGGTCATGGATCGCGTGGGTGACCACTGGGGTGAGCCATACAACCTCGGTCCGCCGGTCAACACGGAGGGACCCGAGTTCTTCCCTTCCGTCACACGGGACGGGACCCTCTACTTCACGCGTGATGTCGAGGCGACACGGGAGAGTTACCTCTATCGTTCCCAGCTAGTGGACGGTCGGTACCAAGAACCCGAGAAGTTGGGTCCCAAAGTGAACTCCACGTCGTCGCAGTTCAACGCCTTCATCGCCCCCGACGAGAGCTACCTGATCCTGTGCACCGGAGGCCGGGACGACAGCCGGGGGAGAACCGACTACTACGTGGCGTTCCGGAGCGCAGACGACACGTGGAGCGAGCCCGTAAACCTGGGTGACGCCGTCAACACGCCGGCCGATGCCGAGTACTCGCCGTACGTGTCGCCGGATGGGAAGTACTTCTTCTTCATGTCGAGCCGTCCGCTTCCGGACGCGGCCATCCCCGACACGCTGAGCCGCGACTTCCTGCTGCGCTTCCGCGCCGGGCCCGGGAGCGGCAACTCGGCGATCTACTGGATGGATGCGGGGTTCATGGAACGCCTCAGACCGGGGACGGACTGAGCGCGACTGAAGCGGATTTCTATTGTGAGGGCGGTCCGGTGGGCAGCAGGTGGTCGCTTCAGCGACATCCGCCGAGCCGTCGCTTCAGCGACGCAAGACCACCGCACCCGACGACACCACATCCGCGCCGCCCCGCTCCGCATCGGGGCTAGCTTCCCCCCATGCCATCATCCGAATCCGTTCTGATCGTCGGCGCCGGCCCCATCGGTCTCGCGTGCGCCATCGCCGCCCGCCGCCGCGGGATCGATCCCCTGGTGATCGACGCCGGGGCCATTGCCGAGTCGATCGTCCGCTATCCGGTCGGCATGCTCTTCTTCACGACGCCCGATCGACTCGAGATCGGCGGCCATCCGCTCGTGTGCGCCGGCCAGAAGGCCACCCGTGAAGAGGCGCTCATGTACTACCGCGGCGTCGCGCGCGCCGAGGGGTTGCGGGTGCAACCGTATACGCGGTTGGTGGGTGTCGAGCGAACAGCGGATGGGATTTGCTGTCAGCTGGAGCGGACCTTGGGCGGCCGCCGCGCGGACACCATTGTCTGTGAGCGGCTCGTGCTGGCGACCGGGTACTTCGAGCATCCTAATATGCTCGGCGTGCCCGGAGAGAATCTCCCGCACGTGTCCCACTACTCGGAGGAGGCGCACCGTCTCGCGCGGCTCGACGTGGTGATCGTGGGTGCCAAGAACTCCGCGGTGGAGCTGGCGCTCAACGCGTTCCGTACGGGCGCGCGCGTGACTATCGTCCATCGAGGCGGAGCGCTCAAGCCGACCGTGAAGTACTGGCTGCGCCCGGATTTCGAGAATCGGGTGAAGGCGGGGGAGATCGCGGTTCGTTGGAACACGACGGTCGAGGAGATCACCGCCGGCGAGGTGGTGGTGCGCGGAGTGAGGGGCGTCGATCGGCTGCCGGCCGACCGCGTGTTCCTGCTCACCGGCTTTCGCCCCGATTTCGCGATACTCCGCGCGACCGGCGTCACGCTCGATCCGGACACGTTGCGCCCGGCGCACGACCCGGAGACGCTCGAGACGAACGTCCCCGGCGTCTACATCGCGGGGAGTCTCACGGCGGGGCGGTTCACCTCGGAGGTGTTCATCGAGAACGGTCGCTTCGACGGCGAGAAGATCTTCGGCGACGCGGAGAGTCGCGCGCGGGCCCGGGCGGCCCAGACCGGGCGGCCAATCGGCGAATGAGCGATTGTCGGGCGGGCGATCGTCCTACCGCAGACCGATCCGACTCACCAAGTCGGCGAACCGAGGATCGTCGCGTAGCGCGAGGTAGCCGGGGTCGAGGTGCAGGTAGATGAGACCGGCCGAGCGCGTCTGATATGCCCGCTCCAAACAGTCAAAGGCGTGATCCAGATCGCCGAGCGCGGCGTAGCCCATGGCCAGGATCTCCGCGCGGACGTAGTGTTGTCGGGACTCCTCCTCGAGCCGCGCCAGAATCTCCTCGGCCTCGTCGCGGCGGTCCAAGACCGCGAGCGCACGCACGATGAACGCATCGTACGAGCGCACGCTGTTCTCCAGCGCCTGTCCGCGGCGGTACCACTTGAGGGCTTCTTCGGCGTTTCCCTGAGCCAAGTGCGCGGACCCAACGTCCAGGTAGGCCAGGAAGAAGTCCTCCCCCAGCTCGATGATCTTCTCGCCCTGAGCGATCGCCGCCGAATAGTCCCCGGCGTACAACAGGTATCGGGCCAGCCAGCGGCTGTAACCTGGGTCCAGCGGATCCAGGGCGAGTGCCTTTCGGATCTCGGCAATCGCCTCGCCCAGCAACCCGACGGCTGGCAGCACGCTGCCGAATGCCCAGTGCGCCTCGGCGTCGTTCGGGTTGAGCGAGACCGCGCGCCGCAGCTGCTGCTCCGCGCCGCTGAAATCCCACTCGTACCACCCGAGCACTTTGCCGAGCGAGGTAAGGGCCTCCGCCAGATTGTCGTCGTGCTGCAGAGCCCTGGTGGCTGCGGTCTTTGCACGCGGATACGCGTCGTCCGGCGCCATCCAGTCGTCGGCCAAACGACACCAGCAGTCGGCCATGCCGGCGTACGCGCGCGCATAGCCGGGCTCCAGCAGCAGCACGCGTTGGTAGAAATCGAGGCTCTTCTGAAGGCTTGCCTCGGTGAAGCGATGGTAGAAGAAGCGAGCCTTCAGGTAGAGGTTGTAGGCCTCGAGGTTCTTCGCGGGCACCACCAGCTTCTCCGTGTCGCTGCCCAAACGCAGCTTCAGGGCATCCACGATGGCGCGCGAGATTTCCTCCTGGATCGCGAATACGTCCTCGAGCTGGCGGTCATACGTTTCCGACCACAGGTGGTAGCCGTTCTCCACGTTCACCAGCTGCGCGTTGATGCGGATCTTGTTCCCGACCTTGCGCACGCTGCCTTCGAGAATCGAGCCGACCCCGAGTTTCTCTCCCACCTGGCGAACGTCGACCTCCTTGCCTTTGAAGGAGAAACAGGAGCTGCGCGAGGCGACCTGCAGGCCGGGCACCTTGGCGAGGGCGTTGATGATCTCTTCCGTCATGCCGTCGGCGAAGTACTCGTTTTCGGGATCCGCGCTCATGTTGGCGAGCGGGAGCACGGCAATCGCCTGGTGCGTCGGCGCGGGCTTCTGGGCGTCCGGAGGGGTGCGATACGGCAGCGAGCCTGATTCCCGGGAAAGGCCGAGTGCTTCCGCGAACTGGGCCGCCGTGGGATGCCGGTCTACCGGCGTGCGAGCGAGCGCGCGGGTCACGGCCTCGTCGATCGCGTCGGGCACGTCGCGCACCGCCCGCACCTTCGGGATGGGCGAGACGAACCGCTTGGCGATCACGGATTGGGCCGTGGGACCGGTGAAGGGCGGTTCGCCGGTCAGCATCTCGTAGAGCACGCACCCAAGACTGTACAGGTCGCTGCGGCCGTCGATGTTGCTCTCCCCTCCGGCCTGCTCGGGGCTCATGTACGCGGGCGTGCCCAGCGCCATGCCGGTCTGGGTGACCGAGCTGCCGCCACTCAAGGCCTTGCCGATCCCGAAGTCCGCGACCATCGCGGCTCCCTCGTGGAGCAAGATGTTCTCGGGCTTGATATCTCGATGCACCACCTGGTGGCGATGGGCGTAGTCGAGCGCGGAGGCCACCTCGCGCGTGATCCGCAGGGCCTCGTCCAACGGGAGCTGGCGCTCCCGGTCCAGCCGCTCCCGCAGCGAGCGCCCTGCCATGTTGGGCATCACGTAGAAGAGCAGCCCATCGGCCTCGCCCGAGTCGAAGACGGGCAGGATATGCGGGTGCGTCAGACCCGCGGCCATCTTGATCTCGCGGAGGAACCGTTCGGCGCCGATCTCGGCCGAGATCTCAGGCCGCAGCACCTTCAGGGCGACCTTGCGGTCATGGCGCACGTCATGCGCCAAGTACACGATCGCCATGCCTCCCTGACCCAGCTCACGCTCGATGGCATAGCGGCCGCCGAGGCCGTTTGCGAGGCGTTGCTGCAGGTCGATCATGGGCAGGTAAGATGTCCTGCGTTGGCTCCCGCCGCCATGACCGAGCCCGAGCGTCGCCAGCGAGGAACGACGAGAGGGCACGCGCACGCCGATCGCGTGGGATCGCAATGCCGGAGACGCACGGATATATTAACTCAGTAAACGTATAGGAATCGCAATATTTCTATGTTCATTTGACGCCCAGGACGGGAGGCCGGGCGTCAGGGGGGGACGGCAGTCGGCGTAGTGTGACCGGCTGCGGGGAGGGGAGGAGCGATGTTCAGAGCGATGCGTCGCAGCGTGCGGATTCTCGGGATCGCGATCGGCGTGATCCTGCTCGTTGGCGGTGCGGTGGCATTCTTCTGGCCGCACCTCGTCTACCTCATGCTGCCGAAGGAGTACCGGCCGGCCCGCATCGCGTACCTGGTCGAGCGCGTGGACGATTCCACGTTCGATGCCACCGCGCGTGCGCTCCTCGCGCGCTACGACGAAACCGCCGTCGCGCGGCTCGCCGCGGTCGCGCTCGATGCCGCCGAGCGGCGCAGCACCCTCGATCACATCCGCCGCTTCCGCGAAGCTGGAATCCGCTCGTACGAGGGACCGCAGACTTGTCTCCAGTGCCACGAGCGGATCCGCGTGTCCGACGGGAACGGTGGCTTCGAAGAGGTGAGCCTGCGCGACAACCTCACCCATACCGCGCACTTCACCTTCTCGGCGCGCACCGGGTTCAGCACGTACGGCTTCAACGGCGAAAAGGTCGACAACTTCCCGCTCGGCAAGCTGGACCGCGCGTGCGGCATTCCCGGCTCGTTCACGTGGACAGGGTGGGCGGTGACGATCACCAACGCGAATGGCGAGGAGTTCTCCGAGGGATGCGGGCAGTGCCACATCGTCGGGCAGTACGGTCCCATCTCGAGCGCCATGATGCCGTTCTATCGCGCCACGGACGAGGAGTTCGACGCAACCGACTGCCTCATCTGTCACGCGCGCGAGTACGACATGAACGCGCGGCAGGTGGTGACCGATCCCGACGGGCGAAACCGCTGGGCGCAAGATCGGCGTCTCATCGCGGCGATGAGCGTCGGCACCCCGACTGCGGACCAGTGTGTCCGTTGCCACCAGCACAACATGGGCGGCGATAACTACGCGCCCAATGCGGCCGCGCAGAACCGCGGCACGGAACGACCCCGTCTACTGCACGCGGGCGCCAAGCGCGGCACGCCGTACGGTGCCGACTGGGACGTGCACGCGGCCGCGGGGATGGACTGCCTCGACTGTCACACCACCCAGGGCCACAAGATCGCGCGCGGCAGGCGCGGCGTGGATCTCGTGGCGAATGACCTCCCTGAGGTCGAGGTGACCTGCGAGCGGTGTCATGGCGACCAGCCGCACCAAGGGTCCGGGATGGCGCCGATGATCAACATGCACACCGCCAAGATCGCGTGCGAGACGTGTCACATCCGTCAGCTGCGCCCCGACAACGTGGTGGGTCGCGATTGGTCGAAGCCCGTGTTCAACGAGGAGGAAGGCATCTGGGTTCCGACCAACGTCGAGTTGTCCGGCGCGCCCGACTCGGCCATCACGTACCGGTGGTTCAATGGGCTGGGGACCTTCATGGCCAACGCGTTGGGCGACAATCCCAACGGCGAGGGGCGCTACCGCGCGCTCCACACGACGCCGAACCAGTATTGGGCGGGAGTGCAGGGATTCGACTACGCGGCCGACTACGAGGCCACGTTCCGGCCGATTGCCGACCTGGGGACGTCGAAGATCTGGCCGTTCAAGCGGTTCCAGGCCGTGATGTACGAAGACCTGAACAACCAGGGGCCGTACGGGGGCATGCTGCTGCCGTTCGACTACGCCACGTATTACGAGACCGGCGATCCGGTGGCCGCGGTGGCGAAGGCCGCGAACAGTCCGATCATGCGCAAGATGTACGGCCCCATGTTCAAGTGGTACATGATGGACGACTTCATGAAGTACATGGCGGTGGACGGGTGGAACACGCATTTCGACATCGAGAAGATCGCGCCCACGCCCATGCGCAACGAAGCGACGTTGATGATCAACCACTCGATCCAGAAGACCGGTCGCACCTGCAACGAGTGTCACGCGGTGAACGGGCTGCTGGACTTCGAGGAGTTGGGCTACGCGCCCGAGCGCGCCGCCCAGCTCAGGAAACCGAGGTTCTAGGGCGGAGGCCGTCCGTTCTGGGGATGGTTCACCAGGTCATCCAGGATCCGATCGGTGGGCCAGCCGGGGTAGCGCCGCTGGAGTGCCGACAGCGGCGTCTCGCTGCATCGGGCTCGCGCATACCCCGGATCCTGGCAGCTCACCACCACGTCCAGCCGCGGGGTCGCCGCCGGCGTGCCGTCGCCGCCGCCGAACCGCATCTGAAACGCGACGCGCCGTCCTTCGGCGTCCGCGACCACGGAATCCACGAGGCTCGCGTCGAATTGCTCCGGGTCCATGTGGTGATTGTGTATCCGGAACCAGTCTTCGCCCACGCGCGCGTACGTCACCCGGGTGGAGTCGACGTAGGCCTGGCGGACGGAGTCCCAGGGCCGTGTGGGATACAGGAGCGCGTCGCGTCCGGAGCTCGGGTCCCACGTCCATAGCTCCGCGGAGTGCGTGGGCGCGAAGTGCATCATGCTGTGGTGATACAGCATGACGTTCCCCGGCAGCGTCGTGAGCAGCCATCCCCGCAAGGCGACGACGGGCGTCAGCGCGCGGGTGAGCACGATGGTGGTCCCGGCGGACGGGGACTCGTGCGTGGTGAGGACGACAAAGCGGTCGGTGTGCTGGATCGCGATGATCGACCCGACCTCCCACTCGGGCGGCTCGTGCCGCCAGCGCTCGAGCCCCGCGTGGGTCCACGCCCGTCGAGCGCGATCCCAGACGCTCACCCGGATGGTGTCCGTTCGGACGCCGCGGTGGTCGTTCAGGATGTAGTACGCGATCGCGAACAGGTCGGGTGCGTCTTCCACGGCGTAGCTGGTGATGCGCGCGTCGAGACGCGACGGTCCACCGGGGGCGACCGGCACGCGGTGCTCGGTCAGCACGTCCCGCAGGGTCTGCGCCCGCGCCAGCGGCGCGGAGAGCGCCGCGATCAACAGCGCGGCAAAGGTCACGCGAAGGCCGATTCGTCTCACACTGCGCTGATACCCCCTGTCGGGCCTGCCCGAAGCGCCGGCGTGTCTCGAGGCTACGTCACCATCACGCGATGGCGCTCGATCCACGCGATCCACGGCACCACGAGGATCCCGAAGAGCAACCCGACCCACGCGACTGCGGTCGCACTCGGCGGCGGCGCGCTGAACGGGCCACTCACCCAGGCGAGGGCGAGCAGGCCCAGCAGCGCGAACAGGGCAATCGAGCCGATCCGGTCCTTGGCGCGAGTGCCGCCCAGATAGAGCCAGACACCCGCGACGAACATGGCGCCCTCGACGATGAGCGTGCCAGGTATCGAGTTCCAGAGACCGAGGCCGACCAACGGCGAGCCGTGTCCGGGCCAGAGTGGGAGGTCGGGCCGGTGCACGATCAGGTCGAGCACCCAATGGCTCACGACCAGTGCTCCCACGATCACCGCCGCGCGGGCTCGACGCCGCGCGGCGTAGACCACTCCGCCGCCGACCAGGCCCCAGACGATCGCCATGAGCAGGCTATGGCTCCATGGGTACCAGTCGAACGCGAGTGGAGTGAAGGCGGTGTCACCGGGAGTGATGCGGACGCGCTCGATGCCGAGCAGCACGAGCGCCGGCCAGATCAGATCGAGCGCATAGGTCGCGACGAGCAACTCCGCGAGGGAGACGCGCGGCGCCGTGCGCTTGGCGGCGAAAGCAAGAGCGGCGTGACCGACGAACATGGCTGGGACGACGATTCTAGAACGTATCCCGCTGGGTCGCAAGCTCGAAGCGGATGAGCGGGGCAGAGACGAAGAAGATGAGAGGGGCAGAGGGGCAGAGAGAAGCTCGGGCCGGCCCCGGAGCGGAGGCGCGTCCGCAGGAACCCAGCGCTATCTCATCTCTGCCCCACGGCCCCTCTCATCCCATCCCGTTGATCGGCTCTCCCCATCCGAAAGTCACATCAGCGTCCACAAATACCACGCCCCAAGCAGGAGCGCGAGCCCGACGAAGACCGTGAGAAGCCTCCGCACGAGAGACGACAGGGCTCGGAGCGCGATGCCGGCGACGATGGCGGCTCCCAGGCACGCGCCGGCCGATGTCCACTCCAACCGTCCGCCCGGCTGCAACACCTCGGGGAGCGTGGCTTTGAACCGCACGACCGCCTCCGGGAACGTCGGGGCCGACTTGGACACGGCGATCCAATGGACGAACATGTAGAGCGGAAACGCGAACAGCACTACAGCGAGTCCCAACAGCACGTAGGGCCACTTCGGTCGCTCGTCAGGCATGGGTCTCACCTCTGCCCTTGGGAGAGGATGTGGGCGACCAAGAATGCGGCGTCCGGCGGAACGGCACCAGCCTGCTGGCGCGTTCCGCCGAACGCCGCGGTGCGGCGGGCCGCACTAGAACTCCATCGTCACTCTCGCGCCGAGGCTGCGGCCCTGACCGGGATTCAGCGCGTTCGTCTTCAAGCGACTGAGGTAATCCGCGTACGCCGTGTTGAGGACGTTCCGTAGTGTGAGATCGACGCGCATGGACCACGCGGTCGACGTCGGAAGGGCGCACCCGGCGCCGACGTTCACCAGCGTGTAGCCGGCTGACTGATAGCCCGCGCCGTCGAACGCCTCCGCGAAGAACGCCGCCTCGGACGGGTTGACTCGCGTCTGCCGGGCGTTGGTCTCTCCCCCGACCGAGAGATAGGCGTCGTGGAGCGCGGTTCCCAGGTCGCCTTCGAGACGCACACCGTACGTGGCCCGCAACGGCGGAATGGAGGGAAGAGGCTCGTGCGTGGTCGTATTCTGGCCACGGACGTAGTCCGCCGTCCCATGCAGATGGAGGTAGGCGGTTGGGTGGACGTCGATGCTCGTCTCCACGCCGGAAAGCAGCGCATCCCCCTGGGATACGTCGAAGATCTGGAAGCCGGACGCCGGATCGGTTTCCGTCGTGGGCACCGTGAATATGAAGTCCTGAATGACGTTCACGAAGCCGCCCAGCTCAGCGACGGCGTTCGAGGAGAGGACCCGCACGGCGAGGTCGGTGTTGATCGACGTCTCGTTCTTGAGGTTCGCGTTGCCGCGCTCGAACGCGATGGTGCCCTCGTGGACGCCGTTCGAGAACAGATCGAAAGTCGACGGCGTACGGAAACCGCGCCCGAGGTTGAGCACGAGCGCCACCGGCTCCGCCACGTGGTACAGGAGACCGACATTGCCGGTGACCGAGTTCCAGGTGCGTGTCTGCGCGGTCACGCCGATGTCCGCGTCGTCGGATACGTCCAAGTGGCGGTAGTCGTAGCGGGCGCCGAGGGACAGGCGCCACGGACCAAGCTCAGCCTGCTCGAACGCGTAGACGCCGAGGTTGTTGGCGCGCGAGTTGGGGATCAGGGTCTCCTCGCCGAACTTGTCAAATTGCGTGTGTTGGCCGCTCAAGCCGATGATGCCGATGAACGGCCCGACCATGGGGTGGTGAATGTGTAGGTCGCTGGTGAACGCCGTGGATAGGAGCCCCAGCGCGACGTCCGTGGCGGCCGCTTCCTCGAACTCCCTCCGCCGGTTGCGTTCGTAGCCGGCGTTCGCCTGGAGACGGTAGGCGCCGAGCGGAAACAGGAGGTCCAGCCGCGCGCGGTGTTCGCCGATGCGCTGGTACGGGGTGGCGGTGGGGTCTTCGTCGGTCAGCTCGATGCGTTCGTCGCGGTACGTGTAGCGGCCGGACACGGTACCGAACGAGCCGTGGTATCCCAGCTCACTTGTGCCAGAGACCGCGCGGTTGCCACTGTTCCACAACTCGTAGTTCGGTGTGTGGATGTTTCCACTGGTCCGGCCCGTGCCGGAAGCGCGGAAGCCCAGGCCGCCGCTCGCGCCCTCGATGGCGATGGTCCCGTCGGGTTGGCGATTGTCGGTTGCGAATCCGCCGCTCAGCCGTGCGTGCATGAACGGCGAACGCCCGATCGCGTCGGGCAGGCCGGCGGGAATCACGTTGATCACGCCGCCGAGCGCGTCGGAGCCGTACAGCACGCTGGCCGGTCCCCGAATGACCTCGATGCGGTCGGCGCCGGCGACCTCGATGTTGGGTCCGTGCTCGTCGCCCCACTGCTGGGTCTCGAGCCGCTGGCCGTTGTCGAGAATCAGGACCCGGTTCGACGTGAGGCCGCGGATGACCGGTTTCCCGATGCCGACACCGGTGCTGAGGTTGTGCACCCCGGCGACGCCCTGGAGCGTCGCGCCGAGACTGGGGGCCTGCGTCCGGCGAATGGCCTCGGCGTCCACGACGGTCGTCGGTTGCGGTGACTCGAGCGCGCTGGTGGCGTTCGCGGTCGCCGTGATCTGCACGCTCGGGAGCTCGATGGGCGACGGCTTGAGCGTGACGTCGAGTGTGAGATTGGTGGACCCGATGGTCACGCGGCGAACCTCCGGCGCGTAGCCGATCGCGCGAAAGGACACCACGAACGTGCCCGTGGGCATCCGGCTGACGACGTACCTGCCTTCGTCGTCGGTTGCGACCGTGCGTTCGAGGTCGAGCACTTCGACCAACGCTCCGGTCACGGGCGTGCCGTCCGGTGTCGTCACGCGCCCGGTGATGGAGGGCGCATCTGCGGGTGGATGGCGGGCCGGCGTGGCGTAGGCCCGGTGGCCGATCGAACACAGCAACAGGAGAGCGGCGACGTACGCCGCCCGAGAAGAGCGAAAACGAAGCATGAGAACACTCCTCACCACAAATGAGTGCGCTACCGGCATCACGCGGGCACGGCGCACGACCACGCGTCGCGTGCGGTTGGCGCAGCTGGGACCCCCGCGCGGACGCGGGGCGCGATGTGGGTTGCTAGAGGAGTGGGGGTGGAGCGCGCTGGCGCGGGAGGCGCCGGCCGAGGGCGGCGCGCGGGTGCAGGACGTCGGGCTGGGTGGGCGCCGCCCGATCGTCCACGCTGAGTGCGAGCGACACGCGACCGCCGCCGACGATGCGCAGCGCGATGAACTGACAGAGCGCACAATCGGTGGGATGGACGCGCGCGCAGCCCGAGCGCACGTGCTCGAAGTGGGCCACGAAGTCGCGACTCGCGACGTCGAGACGCGCGTCGGCCAGCGTTGCCGCCGCCGGCAGCGAGAGCTGCAGGACCACGAACAGCGCACAGGCAACGCGAAGCGCTCGGCAGGGGCGGCGCATAGGGACCATCATAGGGAAATCCCGGCTGTCGCGCCAGCGTCCGGGATTCGGGCCGCCGGGACTAGGGGCAGGCGAAGCGCGTGGCGCGGACGGCGAAGACCTCGCGCCGCGCGTCGTTCCCGAACGACCACGCGACCCCGGTGAGTCCCTCCGTATCGACGCGCACCGACAGCTGGACGCCCTGCCGGTCGTCCGACTTCACGACCGTAAGGGAGTCGGCCGCGTCGAGCCACCAGAAGCGGCCGCCGTACGTACTATACGTGGCGAGCGACGCGTCACGCGGCTGCACGACGCGGAGACGTCCCCCCGTCGAATCGCCGGGAACAAACCACTCGGCCGCGAGGCCGAGCGTGTCGGGAAAGAACCCCTCGGCCGGATGCGCGTCCGTCCACTCCAACACGTAGCACCCCGCTTGGGCCTCGGCGGGCTTCACGACCGGCAGGTGATGCGCACACGCCGCCGTCAACACCAGGAGCAACAAGGCTGCGGTACGGTTCACGGTGCCGTATCCCCGGAAGCGTAGGCCGGGTTCTTCAGCATCCGATCGACTTCCTCCTGGCCCCGCGCCAGCCGCGCGACGGCGTCGGACACGTCGCGCGCGGCCGCCAGGTCCGCCGTCACGCTTTGCACGGTGCCGACGCCGGCGTGCATCCGCAGGAGATTAAGCCGCACGGTCTCGAGCGCGGTCACCGCGTCCCGCAGCCGGTCCTCGGCGACGCCGCGTTCCCGCTCGAGGCGCTCGCGCACCTCGGCGCGGCGGTCGGCCGCCTGCGCCGTACGCTCGTTGCCGACCTCGGCGAGCAGCGCGGTCAGCTCCTCGATCCGCGCGCGCACTACCTGAGCGTTGGCCTCGAGTCCTCGCACCACCTTGGGGAGATCGGGGAGCTGGGCCCGTACATCCTTCGGTAACTCTTCGAACAACCGGTCGGCGGCGAGGCCGATGGCCAGCTCCGTGGGGCGATGCGTGACACCGGTGGCGACCACCCCCCGGGCGGCGCCGCGAGTGGCGAGTCGATAGATCCAGGCGCCGAGCTTGCTTTCCCAGAACTTCTGGGCCCGCTTTCCCCACACGTCGCGCCGCCGCGCATCGTGCTGAGATACAACCACGCCGCTCGCGCCGAATGCGATGATCGAGAAACTGAAGGTCGACCACAGCGTCCCGGGGTTGAGCACCCCCGAAGTCAGCAGAGCCGTACCGGCGGAGACGGCAGCGAGGCTCAGCGATCCCCACATGACCGGTCGGGCGATGCGCGCGAGGACACTATGGCGTCGACCAAACTCGAAACGGATCTCTTCCTCTCGCTGCGCGACGTCCTCGCGAATCGCGAGACGCAGATCCTCCAAGCCATGACCAGCGCGGACGAGCTTCCGCGCTTGGCGCAGGATCGAGAAACCGGGCAGCGAGAGCAGTCCTCCCCAAACACCCACGCCCAGCAGCGCGACGTCCCACTGGCGAGCCAGGATCCCTCCCACGATCCACGGGACGCAGATGAACGTGCTGCCTAGCAATAACCAGGCGCTTGCGGACTGATACGATTCGCGGCTCCGCTTGACGAACACCCGCAACGGGACAGGCAGCTCCTTCCGGCTGGTGACCGCCTGGGTGAGCGCTTCCGCGAGAGCCTCACCGGTCGCGAACCGCTCGTCCGGCGCCTTGGCGAGGCAGCGATCCATCGCGCGTGCCAGGCGGGCCGGGACTTCCGGCGCGGCGCTCACGAGGGGCGGTGCCGGTTGGGTGATGTGCTTGGCGAGAATCGCGGACACGTTCGGTCCGTCGAACGGGAGCCGGCCGGAGAGGGTGTAGTACCCGACACAGCCCAGCGCGTAGAGATCGCTGCGGCCGTCGATCGGTTCACCCGACGCCTGCTCGGGACTCATGAACTCCGCGGTGCCGACGATCTCGCCGACATCCGTGAGCCCTGGGGCATCGTGCGGCTGCGCGATCCCGAAATCGGTGACGAGCGCGCGGCCCGTGGAGACCTCGAGCAGGATGTTGTCCGGCTTCACGTCCCGATGGATCACACCTTGCGCGTGGGCGTAGGCGAGGGCCCAGGCCACCTCGCGCAGGATGCGGGACGCGTCCGATGGCGGCAGCGGGCCGCGTTCGCGGATCCGTTGGCCGAGTGTCTCGCCGTCCACATACGCCATCGCGAAGAACACGAAGTCGCGCGCCTGGTCCGCCGCGTAGATCGGTACGATGTGCGGGTGGGAGAGCTTCGCGGCAGTGCGGGCTTCGCGGAGGAACCGCTCGCGGAGTGCTGGCTGGGCCGCGAGGTGCGCCGGGAGCAGCTTCAGCGCAACGGGGCGGTCGAGCGAGACCTCGTGCGCGAGATAGACGATGCCCATGCCGCCGCGGCCCAGCTCGCGCTCGAGCGAGTACCGGCCGGCGAGCGCTTCCTGGAGAGCAAGGAACTGGGTGTCGGTGGCGGACATGTCGCCCCCACGATGGAGAGCGGCAGGACTGGGGTCAAGGACGAAGCGTCCTACAGCTTCTGGAGCAGCGCGTTGAAGCGCGGGTCTTCCCGTATGCTATCGAGGTCCGAGTCGTTCTCGAGCCACTCCCGGTGGCCGAATCCGTTTTGGACGGCGTTGTCGAGGCACGCGAGCGAGTCGTCCGCCATGCCGCCCACCGCGTAAACGCACGCGACGTTGTAGAGGATCCCCGGGTCCGTGGGATCGAGCGCCCTCGCTCGCCCAGCCCAGTCGAGGGCGCGCCCGCGATCGTCGAGCTGGATCAGTGCTGCGGCCCCAAGGCACAGCGCTCGGGCATCGTCGGGGTTCAGCTCGAGGTGTCGCTCGGCCACCTGCAGTCCCTGCCGGAGGGCGCTCGTCGCTTCGTCGTTGCGGCCGAGGGTGTGGAGCGGCGTTGCCATCAGCAGGATCGCCTGATAGTCCTCGGGTCGGACCCGTGAGGCTTCCTCGTATTGCCGCACCGCATCTTCGGGTCGCCCTTCTTGAAACAGCGCGCGCGCGTACAGGTAGTGCGCCTCGTAGAGCTTGGGATTCAACCGGATGGCCGTCTCGAATTCGGGGCGCGCCTCCTTGTACTGCCGGTTCAAGGCCAGCGCGAACCCACGGGACGCATGGGCTTCGGCGAGCTCGGGATCCAACTCGAAGGCCTTGCGGCTGGCCGAGTCGGCGCCATCGAGGTTGGCCTTGCTGCCGTCCCAGTACATGTAGAGGAACGCGCAGCAGTCGGCGAGCCCGGCGTATGCCAGTGCGAACTTGGGATCGGTCTCGATGGCCCGCTCGAACATCCGGCGCGCGGACTGCATGCCCGTCCGGCGGAACTGGTGGAAGTACTGGCGACCGCGCAGGTAGTACTCGTACGCCTGCACGTTCTCGGTGGGGGCCCGCTCGATGGCGCGCTTCTCGTCCTCACTCAGTACCACGCGGAGCGCCTTGACGATGTTGCCCGCGATCTCGTCCTGGATGGCGAACACGTCCTCGAGCTGTCGGTCGTACCGCTCCGACCAGAGCTGATAGCCGTCGGCCACGTTGATGAGCTGCGCGGTCACCCGCAGCTTGTTGCCCGCCTTGCGGACGCTGCCTTCGAGCACCGTGGCGACCTTGAGCTTCCGGCCGATGGCGCCGATGTCCTCGTTCTTCCCCTTGAACGCGAACGCGGACGTCCGCGCCGCCACCTGAAGCGCTTGGACCTTGCTCAACGCGTTGATGATCTCTTCGGCGATGCCGTCGCTGAAGTACTCGTTCTCGGGGTCGGCGCTCATGTTCACGAACGGGAGCACCGCGATGGACTTGGCACTGGTGGCGGAACCCGAGGGCATTCCCGGAGGTGTCGACATACCGGCCGGCCAGGTGAGGGCGTGAGCGAGTTGCGACGCGGTCGCGAACCGGGCCGTAGCCGGCTTCTCCAGACACCGGATGACGGCGCTGTCGAGCCAGTCCGGCACGTCTTCGCGGAGCTCGCGGATGGGGCGTGGGGGATCCGTGAATAGCTTCGAGATGATGGACTGGAGCGTGGGGCCGGTGAACGGAGCCGCGCCCGCCACCATCTCATACAGCACGGCGCCGAGCGAGTAGATGTCGCTCCGCCCGTCGAGCTCGGATTCGCCGCCGGCCTGTTCGGGGCTCATGTAGGCCGGAGTGCCGATGGCGGTGCCGGTTTGCGTGAGGCTGTCCGACGCCGCGGCGGTCACGGCCTTCGCGATCCCGAAATCGGTGACCACAGCCTCGCCCTCGTGCAGCATCACGTTCTCGGGCTTGATGTCCCGATGCACGATCTGCTGCCGGTGCGCGTAGTCGAGCGCCGCCGCGACGCCACGGGCGATCCGCACGGCATCCTCGAACGGCAGCTGAGGCTCGCGGTCGAGCCGCTGGCGCAGCGACTCGCCCGGAATGAACGGCATGACGTAGTAGAGCAGGTCACCGGCCTGACCGGAATCGTAGAGCGGCACGATGTGCGGATGCTGGAGCCGCGCCGCGATTTGGATCTCGCGCAGGAACCGGTCCGGCCCGACGGCGGTCGCGAGCTGCGGGTGGAGCACCTTGAGCGCCACGGGACGCTTGTGGCGGCGGTCCTGAGCCAGGAACACCGTCGCCATACCACCGCGCCCAACCTCGCGCTCGATCTCGTAGCGCTCGGCGACCGAGGTGCGAAGTTGCTCGAGAAGGTCAGTCATGGGGCCGGAGAAGATACCCGCCCCCGCCTGCCCCCGTCGAGGGGTGCTGGAGCTCGTCGTTCCTAGTCGGGCTCGCCGCCCGTCGGCCCGTCGGCCCGACGGCCCGTCGTCAATCTCCCCGCCTGCTGCAGCGCACGCCGCAACAGGAACTCGATCTGGGCGTTGACGCTCCGGAGGTCGTCCCGGGCCCAGCGCTCGAGGGCGGCATGGACCCGGGGATCGATCCGGAGCAGCAGGGACTTGCGTTCAACCACGGCAACGCATCGCCAAGGTCACGTGTACAACGATCCGGTATTGAGCACCGGCTGGGTCGCGCGATCGGAACAGAGGACGACGAGCAGGTTGCTCACCATGGCGGCTTTCCGCTCCTCGTCGAGATGGACGATGTTCTGCTTGCTCAGCATGTCGAGCGCCGTCTCGACCATGCCGACCGCGCCCTCCACGATCTTCTGGCGCGCGGCGATGATCGCGGACGCCTGCTGGCGCTGGAGCATGGGTCCGGCGATCTCGGGGGCGTACGCCAGGTGGCTGATCCGGGCCTCCATCACCTTGATGCCCGCCTTCTCCAACCGGTCCTGGATCTCCTTCTGGAGCTGCTCGGCGATCTCGCCGAGGTTCCCGGTGAGCGAGATCGTCTCGTCGTCGGTGTAGGTGTCATAGGGATAGTTGGTCGCCATCCCCCGCACGGCCGACTCGCTCTGCACGTGGATGTAGTCCTCGAACTCGTCTACCTCGAACAGCGCTTCCGCCGTGTCCACGACCTTCCAGACCACCACGGCCGCGATCTCGATAGGCGTGCCACGCTTGTCGTTCACCTTCATCTTGCTGGTCTCGAAGTTCCGCACGCGCACGGAGATCTTGCGCTTCGTGTAGAACGGGTTGGCCCACTTGAGCCCAGGCGTGTGCACGGTGCCCACGTAGCCGCCGAACAGCTGGAGCACCTTGCCCTCGTTTGGATTCACGACGAACAGGCCGGTCAGCAGGAAGACGAGAATGACGAAGGCGACTACCGCGCCGCCGATGGTCCACGGGTTCTCCGTCGGAATCGCGCGCGCGAACCACACGCCGTCGGCGACGACTAGCAACAGGAGCCCCAGCAACCACACGAGTCCGGATTGGACGTCGCGCTTGATCTCGCGGATCATGTGTTCCTCTCGGAAGATGAATAGCAGGATGATATCATGATGCTATGATCCGCGCAAGTCGTTTTGGGGGATGAGCGAAAAGAGAACAGAGATAAGCACTTACGAGACGTCTCTGCTCTCCGTTCACTTCTCTGCGAGACGGGGCTCCCCTTGACTCCAGGCAGTTCCGATATATCGTACGATACATCGCGACGTAATGTCGCATGAACCTATCGTGACAGTAAGGCGGCAGGAGGACGACATGACACGGCATTCTGACTGGGACTTCTTCGGCATTCCGTTCGGCTTTGGATTCGCGGGCGGTGGGGACAAGACGTCCCGCCACCGGCGTCGCTGGCGGGGCCAGTGGTTCGAATCAGGCGACATGAAGTACGTGATCCTGAAGCTGGTGCGCGACAAGCCGATGCACGGCTACGAGGTCATGAAGGCGCTGGAGGAGCGAACGCACGGGTGCTACAAGCCATCGCCCGGGACGGTCTATCCGACGTTGCAGTGGCTCGAGGACGAAGGGCTGGTGACAGGCAAGGAAGTCGAGGGGAAGAAGGTCTACGAGATCACCGACGCCGGCCGAGCGTTTCTCGATGAGCACCGCGGCACCGTGGAGGAGATTTTCGATCGTATCGCCGACACGCTCGACCGCGTGACGGCGGAACCGGTACCGGAGGTCAGCCGCGCGGTCGGCCGCGTGGTGTCCCATGCGTACAAGGCGGCGTTCCGGCTCGCGCACGACACGGATCGCGCGAAGAAGATCAGCGAGATCTTGGACCGCGCGGCAAGTGAGCTCGAAGGTCTGTACCGCCAGGAGACGGTGCCGGAAGCCTAGAGGCCCGGCGCCGTTGCCTTTACGATGTAAAGTTCTTTATATTGGTTGTTATGGAAATCCTGTTCCCTGAGCCGCGCGAGCCAAAGCGGACCCGCAGTTGGATGCTGGTGGCGTTGCTGTGCGTGCCGTCGCTCCTGGCGTGGGCCGTCATCGGCCTCGACTGGAGCGGACTCTGGCGAACCGCGGATCCCCTCCTCCACAACGCGCCGACCTTGGCGCGGGCCGCCGTGATGCTGGCGAGCCCGCTCGCCGCCGCCGTCATCGGGGTGATCGGGATGGCCCGACGCTCGCGAGCGGGCGGGACCGTCGATCCCCGCCTCATCGCGGTTACGGTTGTCGGCGCCGTGCTCGCGGTGGTGACGGCGTCCGCCGCCTGGCTTCACGCCTCATAGAAGGCCGGCGCACCCGCGCGGAACCGGCCGGTCGCGCGCCGGTACCACAGAGCGGTGTCCCTCTCGCAGAAGATCAGCCGCCTCCTTCCTAGGACGTTCTGCCTCGTCGCCGTGAGCGGGATGCTCGCGGTTGCCCAGCCGCGCGGACTCGCGGCACAGGGGGCGGACTCCGTTGGCGTGCTACTCGCGCGCGGAGACACGACGGGGGCGATCGCAACCTACGAACAGCTGATCCGATCGCGGTCCCATGATGCCGAGCTGCACTACCGGGTGGGTCTGCTGTACATGAGCCGGGTCGAGCCCGGGACCGATGTGAGCGCCGACCGGCGGCGTGGCATCGAGCATCTCCAACTCGCGACGCGGTTCGCCTCCGACAGCGCGAAATACTGGCTCGCCTTTGCCGAGGCGCTCCGCACCGAGACGGACGTAACGGCGCGGGTGAAAGCGGATCAGGCGTTCCAGAAGGCGCTGGAGGTGGCGCGCCGCGTCGGTAGCTCCGAGCTGGCGAAGGTCGAGTACCGGGCGGGCCGGATGGCCTGGGAACGGTTCGAACAGGCCAACGAGCGGCACGTGTTCGTGGACGGTTCCACCGACATCGATCAGACCGCGTTCCTCACCAACTGGCGCTACGTGCAAGATCTTCTCCGACGACGATTGCGCCTGGACTATCGGGGGCTCGTGGAGTGGCGGGTCGCGAGCGACCACCTCGAAGCGGCCGTCCGCGCCGATTCGAGTCTCATTCCGGCCGCCGGCTTGTTGGTGGTGGCGTTGTGCGAGCGTGGAGCGTGGGATAGCGCGGTGGCGGTCGCCGATCGTCTGGTGCGGGCCGATCCGGATAGTGGGCGCGCGTGGGCCCTGAGTGGACTGGCGCTCACGAAGGCCGGACGCTGGCAGGCCGCCGCTGCCGCATTCGACTCCGCGGACCGCCGCCGCCCCGCCGCCGAGCCGTCGTATGATCACGTGCTCGACGCGCTCCTCGCCGCGCGCGAGGGTGGCGCGGCGACGGACTCCGCGGCGCACCAGTGGACCGCCCGGTTCTGGCGCGACGCGGATCCGCTCTGGAGCACGCCGGAAAACGAGGCTCGGCTCGAGGCGCTGGCCCGGGTGGTCTATGCCGATCATCGCTGGACGGACGATCTGCGGGGACACCGCGGCGCGCTCTCGCACCGCGGCGCGGTGTTCATTCGCTACGGCCCGCCGGACGTCGTGGTCAGCCTCGGTTCCGGCGGCGCCGAGGGCACGCCGGAGCCGGGGCCGAGCGTCGTCGTGAATCCGGACGACCGCTGGCCGAAGCCGGTCCCGGACGCCGCGGAGCGGCTGGATCGGGAACGCATCCGGCTGTTGTGGATCTACGAGCCGAGCCGGCGCCGCTACATCTTCGGTCTCACGCCGGGCTACGCGCGCGCGGTGTTCGCCGGCGACGCGGCCAACGCGTTCGCGCAAGCGGTCCGCACGACGCCGCTCGCCTTCGACGACCTTCGTACCGACTCGCTGCCGATGGCGGTGTACGCGTTCCGCGGTGACAGCGCGGGCCGCGCGGAGGTCGGGATCTTCGGCCTGCCGCCGGCGCGATCGCGCGGGTCGGATACGTCACTCGTGTACACCGCGTTCGTGACCACGGATACCGTGGTCGACGCCGTGCGGCCGGGTGGCGTGCAAAGCGGCGCCGCTCGGCGCTGGCGGACCGAGGTGGGTGCGGGAGCGCACACGGTGCGGGTGGAGGCGACGGATACGAGCGGCGCACACGGCGCGCGCGGCACCCGACCGATCACGGTCCGCCCGTTTGACGCTGGCTTCCAGGCGTCCGACCTGATCGTGGCGGCTGGGGCGTTGACCGACGCCACCCTCGAACGCTGGTACGATGCGCCCGTCACACCGGTGATCGATCCGGTCCACGCGGGCACGCCGGTGACGCTGCTGTGGGAGCTGTACGACCCGCCGGAGGTGGACGGGACGGTGTCCTACACCGTCACCGTCCGCCTCACGGCCGTGTCCGTGGCGCGCCGCGGTCTGGTGGCTCGCATCATCGGCGGGGTGGCGGATGCCCTGGGGGTGAGCGCCGAGGGCGACGACGTGATCGTGCTCCAATACGAGCGGCGGCGAACCGCGGGATCCGTCGCGACCGAGTACGTCACGCTGGACCTCGGTGACACGTCTCCCGGTACCTACCGGGCGGAGGTTGAAGCCGTGACTCCCGACGGGATGCGGGCGACGACGGCGGCGAGCTTTGCGATCGATAGCCGATAGCCGATTGCCGACGGCCGATAGCCGATTGCCGATAGCCGAGGGCCGACAGTCGAAGGCCGCGACCCGAATCGGCTACCGGCTACCGGCAATCGGCTATCGGCTATTGATCGTCGGCAATCGTCATGGGGATCCACCCGCCTTGTAATCGAACCGCTTGTTCGGGTACGGTGGTGGTGGCGGTACCGGGCGCGGATCCTCCTCGATCTTGTCGAGCAGGTACTTGATGGCCGCGTCGAGCTGGGCGTCCTGGCCCTTGAACGTGGCGTGCGGCAGGTTGTCGACCTCGATGTCGGGGATGACGCCAATCTGCTCGATGAGCCACTTGCCTTCCTCGCCGTAGACGCCGGTCATCGGCGCGCGGGCGAGCCCGCCGTCGCTCAAGCGGTTCTGGGATCCGAGCCAGATCTCGCCGCCCCAGGTGCGCATGCCGATCACGACGCCGAGTCCCAACCGCCGGAACCCTTCGGCGAACGCCTCGCCGTCCGAGGCCGTGTTCTGGTCCACCAGCACCACCATGTGTCCCCGGAACGCGTACTGCATGTTCCAACTCGGCTCACCGGCGCGTCCCTGCCAGTACATCCACGCGCGGCGCATCAGTTTCTCGAGGATGAAGCTGTCGATGTTGCCGCCCCGGTTGTTGCGGAAGTCGAGCACCAATCCCTGACGGTTGAACACGGGATAGAAATCGCGATACCACTGGGTGAGGTCACCACCACCCATGGCGCGGAGGTGCACGTACCCGAGCGCGCCGTGCCCTTGTTCCTCGACTCGCTCGCGACGGGTGTACTCCCAGTCGCTGTACCGGAGCCCAAGCTCGTTGCCCGCGGGGACCACGACGAGCTCACGGGACGTGCCGGCGGCCGCGGCGCCGTGTCCGCCCGCGCGGACCGTGAGGAGCACCTGGCGGCCCGCCTGATGCCGGAGCAAGGCGCCGATGTCCGGCGCGTCGAGTGTGGGCGCGCCGTTCACGGCCACGATCACGTCGCCAACGCGCACGTCGAGATCGGGGTCGGCGAGCGGGGACATTTCGTCGGGATAGTCCGGGTCGGTCTGGTAGATGTACTCGACGCGATAGCCGCCGGCCCCGGCATCACGCGCAAGGCGCGCGCCGAGGGTAGCGACGCGGATGTTGTCGTCGGCGGTGCGCAGATCACCGCCCCGCACGCTGGTGTGCAGGGCCGACAGCTCGCCCACGAACCACCCGATCAGGTCCGACAGCTCGTCCCGCGTCGTGATGCGGTCGACCAGCGGGAGGTACTTCTTGAGGATTGCGTCCCACTCGTTGCCGTGCATGGCGGGATCGTAGAAGTAGTCGCGCTCGAGCCGCCAGGCATCCACGAAGATCTCGCGCCAGTCTTGCCGCACGTTGAGTGGGAAGGTCCAGCCGCTCAAGTCGACGCGACCGTCGTTGAGGTCCGCGATCCGCGCCGGCTTGGCGTCCACGATGTAGAAGGATGGGCCCTTGCGGATGAGCAGCTTCTTCCCGTTCGCCGACAGCTCGAACGAGCGGATGTCTTCGACCACGGTCTGGAGCTTCGGCTCGCTGCCGATCTTGGTCGCGACGAGGTTGGTCTTCGCGTCGGGACCGGACTCATCGGACGTGAGGTAGAGCGCGTCCTTCGAGACCGCCAATCGGCCGTAGTTCCCGGCCGGGAGCGGAACGCGCTTCACGCGCCGTTCGATGCCGGCGAGATCCACGGCGACACTGCCCGCCGGCCCGCCTGCCTGCCTGCCCGCCGTGTCGGTCTGGACCGACAGTTCGTCGGCCGGTGCGAACGGCGACCGCCGGCCCGCGTGTAGCGCGACCTCGAACACCTCGATCTGGCGGTCGAAGAACGGCTCCGGTTGGCGCGTGCCCCACGGCGCGCCGATCATCGATTCGAGGTGCCGGTCGGAAAGGAAGTAGAGGAACGATCCGTCGGGGGCCCAGGCGGGATTGACGCTGTTGACGCGGTCGCTGGTCACGGGGGTCGAGCGGTTCGACTGCACGTCGTACAACTGGATCTGGACGAACGTGTTCCGCGCGATCGCGCTGTAGGCGAGGTACCGCGAGTCCGGTGACCACGCCATGTCCACGATGCCCTCCTGCAGTGGGGAGATCTTCCGCTGCCGGTGCGTCGCAACCTCGAGCACCCAGAGGGTCTGGTTGTTGTCGTCGTACGCGATCCACTTCCCGTCGGGAGACGGGTGGCCCTGGAACCGCAGGACCTTCCCGTCGTTCGTCAGGCGCGTTTGGTCGCCGACGCCATTGGCGGGGATCGTGACGAACTCCATCTCTCCGGTCTGATCCGACAACCCGAGCAGCGACTTGCCGTCCGGCATGAACACGACATCCCGGTACCGCACGCCTTCCAAGCGTGACGCCCGCACGAGTCGGCCCTGCTTGGCCGGGGCCACGAACACGCGGCCTCGGGCCGTCAGCACGACGCTCGTGCCCTCGGGGTGGATGTGCGCCGAGGTGAGGTACTCCATCGGGTTGTCCACCCACTTCTCCCGCAGCTGATCGAAATCCGACGGGAGCATGATGGGGACGAGGTGATCCTGGTCGCCCCCGATGTCGTAGACGTGGAGATCCGCGCCGAGCTGGTACGCGATGCGGCCGTCGGAGAGGCTCGGGTGCCGAACGTCCCAGCCGCTGTGGTGCGTGTGCTGGCGCACGTCGCCGCCGCGCCCATCCATGGACCAGATGTTCATGGTCCCGTCACGATCCGTCACGAAGTACACCCGGCCGTTCCACCACATCGGGGAATGACTCTCGCCGCGATAGTCACCCGTCAGCTCGACCGCCTCGTTGTCCGCGTTGAGCGCGAACATCCACACGTCGCGCGCGGTCCCGCCGGTGTAGCGCTTCGTCACGTTGTTGTGATAGGCCGGCCGCGCGAAGTAGAGCGTGCGGCCGTTGGCGTCGAACGTGGCCTCGCTCGCGTCGGAGAGCGGCAGGACCGACCGCGAGCCGTCGCGCAGGTTCAGGCGTACGAGTCGCGGGGTCGGCAAGCCGGAGTAGTGCAGCGTCGTATAGATGAGATCACCGTCCGGCGTCCACGCCGTGGCCACCGACGATTCGGCCTCGTACGTGCGCCGCACCGGCAGACCGCCATCCATGGGCATGGTGTACAGCTCGGCGGGGCCCTCGTACCGGGCCGTGAAGGCGAGCGTCCGGCCGTCCGGGGAAATGACCGGATCCGTCTCCTCACCGGGGTTGGTGGTGAGCCGCCGCGCCGCGCCCCCGGCGATGGCCACCTTCCACAGGTCGCCTTCCGCCGCGAACACGATCGTGTCGCCGTGGATCGAGGGGAAACGGTAGAAGCCACGCGCACCGTCCGTCTGCGCGGTGAGCGGGGTGGTGGTGAGGGCGAACGTCGCCACCGCGAGGAACAGCAAGCGAATGACTCGAGAGGCCATGGTCGCACACCTTGGATTGAGAGAGATCATCATTGCGAGTGAAGCGCAACGGAGGCTCCGATGAGGTGCTCGGCGCCTCCGGCGACGAGTGCTGAAGCACTCCCGGAGGCCGAGCGCCATTCATGGCGCCCCGGCGCATCAGCGCCGCCGAGCCCGGCTTTCAAGCCGGGAACCCATGGTCCGACGGTGCATCGTGCATCTCGGCTTCCGAATTATTCCTGACCCGAACTGGGCGTGCCCTTGCCGATGAACGCCGGCGGGTGACGCTCGTCCCACTCGGTGGCTTCCTGGTAGGCGCGCGCCACTTCGAGCGCCTCCGCTTCCCCGTACATCCGACCGCAGAATGTGATGCTGACGGGGCTGCCGCTCTCGAATCCGGTCGGCACGGCCACACACGGATGGCCGGTGAGGTTGGTGAACAGAAGATTCGAGCCGGCGAACGACGGGGACACGTAGGCGTCGATGTCCTTCAAGAGGTGCTGCATGTCCTCCTGGAGCAGCCGGCGAATGCGATTCGCCTGGATGTACTCCACGGCCGGGATGAAGCGCGACGAGCGGAACGAGTTGGGCCAGGCGCCGGCGTCTTGCCGGACGAGGAGGCTATCGCGGCCGGAGCGCGTGAGGTCGTCGAACGCGGCGGCGGCCTCGACGCCCAGGATGACGCGCATCGCGCCCCCGGGACGGTCCGGCAGCTCGATCGGCACGAGCGTGGCGCCCAGGCCGCGGAGGACGTCGAGCACCTTGCGATCGAACTCCACGCCCCGTCGCTCACCCTCGAAGGCGGAAGCGACATACGCGATCTTGAGGCTCGCGAGGGGGGCCTGTGCGTCGTATGGGAATGGCTGGTCGACGGACATCGGGTCGCGTGGGTCCGCGCCACGGATGACGTCGAACACGATGGCGCAGTCATCGGCGTTGCGGCACAGCGGGCCGGCCTTGTCCATCGACCACGACAGCGCCATCACGCCCCACCGGCTGACTCGGCCGTAGCTCGGTCGCAGGCCGGTGACGCCCGTGCGCGTGGACGGCGAGACGATCGAGCCCAGGGTCTCCGTACCGAGCGCGAAGGGGACGAGTCCCGCCGAGACGGCGGCCGCCGGGCCGGCGGAGGAACCGCTCGATCCTTGTTTCGTGTTCCACGGGTTCCTGGTCGTATCGCGGAACCACACGTCGCCCATGGCCAACGCGCCCGAGCTGAGCTTGGCGACGAGGACCGCGCCGGCGTCGGTGAGCTTCAGGATGGTGGTAGCCACTTGGGGAATGACCTGATTCTCGAACGGCTTCGCGCCCCACGTGGTGGGGTAGCCGGGGAACGCATAGAGGTCCTTCACACCGTACGGGATGCCGTGCAACAGGCCGTGGTAGTGGCCGGCCGCCATTTCCTGATCGGCGGCGCGTGCCTCTTTCATCGCGAGGCTGTCGAGGAAGGTGACGACGGCGTGGAGCTGTGGATCGAAGCGATGCAGCCGCTCGAGGTACATCCGAGTGAGCTCGACCGACGTCACCTGACGCGTCTTGATCAGCACGGCGAGCTTGCTCACCGGCCAGAACGCCACGTCCTCGAGATCCGCCGGCCGTTTCACGTCCTTGGGTGCCGGCGCGAACCGCGGTGCCCAGTTCGCGATGGGGACCAACGGGGGCAGCGGCGCGAACAGCAACGCGGGCGCCACGGAGTTGGGGAGCGGGACCGCGCGAATGGCGTCGTAGGAATTGCGGCGATCTCCCAGACCGGTGAAGTCGTTCCCGAACCGGCCGCGCTCCCGAAGCAGCAGGTCCAGCTCCGCGTCCGAGTACGTGAGTCCCATCATGTCGAGCGCGGCCTGCAACGTCGCCTTCGTGATGGGTGGCCGCGCGGGCGGGGAATCGGTGCGCGAGGAGTCGGGCCGCTGGGCCGCCACGGGACCGGCGACGAGCGCGAGGGCGAGGGCGAGAAGCGTGGGGAGGGACGAGCGTCGCATCATGGTGCCTTGAAAGGGGGGACCCGGGGAAACTAAGGGAGGGGCGGACGGCCGGAAGTGCGAACGCGGGACAGCCGACTCTTGAGTTGGCCGGCCCGGTCCGGTAGCGTTTGCTTGCATGCCACGAAGACCATCACAAGGAGGCAATCGTGCGCATCGCCCTGGCAGTTGGTGCTCTCGCTCTCGCGGCCTCCCCCGTCGTTGCCCAGGAGACGGCTTGTCCATTCCGGGCCGGCTCCGACCTCGCGGCACGGCCTAGCCCGCTGGACTCCACGTCGTTCACCGTGGGGGGCTACGCGGTGAAGATCTGCTACGGCCGGCCGTCGCTCAAGGGACGCACGATGCTCGGTGGGGACGCCGTGCCATGGGGGAAGGTGTGGCGCACCGGAGCCAACGAAACCACGAAGTTCATCACGACGGCGCCGGTCACGGTTGGGACGCTCGCGGTCCCCGCAGGCATGTACGCGCTCTACACGGTTCCCGGAGAGACCGATTGGGAGGTCATCATCAATCGGTCCTACCAACAGTGGGGCAAGGAAAACACGTACACCGATTCAGTGAAAGCCCTGGAGCTCGGCCGGGTGAGCATACGTGCCGACTCGGTGGCGAGTCCGATCGAGACGTTCACCATTCGGGCCGAGCCGCAGCCGGATGGGAGCGCCCTGCTCGTGCTCGAGTGGCAGCATAGCCGCGTGAAGGTGCCGGTCCGGGAGCGGTAGGCGGTCTGGGCGGTCCCGGCGGTCCCGGCAGTCCCGACTCCCCACGGGTCCATCGGGTCCGCCGGGTCCATCGGGATCACAGCCCTAGGGCCGCGGCGGCTTCTTCGTACCGTTCCGGCCGCACGTACAAGACGTAGCCGAACGCCCCGCGCCCATCGGTGACGCCGCTGGACGCGTACACGTTCACGTGGGCGTTGTAGAGCCGCTCGTGGACGCCGGCCAGCGCGCCGAGTTCGTCGTCCCCTTGAATGATGAACGCCGGATGCGGACCGTCGGCGGCGATGCCCGCGCTCTTGGCCGCGGCGATCAGCCGGGCGGGATCCTCGGGAAACACGGAGAGCTGCGTCCGCTGCGGACCGATGGGGACGCCCGTGAACGCGAGCAGGTTGACGCCGAGCTGCGCGAGTCGCGTGAGGATTCCGTAGGCCTCACCCGGGCGGTCCTCGACCGTGAGGTAGAAGTAGCCGGCACGCCGGATCTCGAATGCCACGACACACCTCCGCGCTGCGGAAACGCGATGATGGCTCCCGTGCTAAGCCTAGCACGGGAGACCGCCGCGCGCACGGCGCGGGGCGTCAGCGGTATTCGGGCTTCAAGCGGTCGCGATACGCATGTCGCAGCTTCGCCACCTTCGGGGCGATGACCGCCTGGCAATACGGCTGGTGCTCGTTCCGCCGGTAGTACTCCTGATGGTACCGCTCGGCGGGATAGAACGTCTCCAGCGGCTCGAGCTGGGTGACGATCGGCCGGCCGTACACGTCGTCGCGCGTCAGCTGTGCCATGAGCGCTTCCGCCACGGCGCGTTGTGCGTCGGAGTGATAGAGAATCACGGATCGGTACTGCGTGCCGACGTCGGCTCCCTGGCGGTTGAGTTGCGTGGGATCGTGGAAGGCGAAGAACGTCTCCAGCACCTCGCGGTACGAAATCACCGTCGGGTCGAACGTCACTTGTGCCACCTCCGCGTGCCCTGTCGTGCCCGAGCACACCAGCTCGTACGAGGGGTCGGCGACCGTACCGCCGGCGTAGCCGGACACCACGCGCTCGATCCCGTGGAGCCGCTCGAACACGGCTTCCAGGCACCAGAAACAGCCGCCACCCAGGGTGGCGAGCTCGCGGGATGGCGTGGCGTCGGTCAGCGGCGCTCCGTGGCGGGAATCGTATCGTGGATCGTATCGCGGCTCGCGCTGTCCGCGCGAGTCCCGGCTCCCGGTAGGGATTCCACGGCCGCGTCGGCACTGGGGATGCGCAGCGAGTCGATGAATGGAGGGGTCAAGGGTTCGACGCCCAGCGCCCGCCACAAGAATGTCGCGCGCGCCATCCGCTCCTCGACGGTGGCAACGTAGCCGAGGTATCCGCCGGTCGTGACGCCCGGGTGCCAGGTGGACGGGCGAGGCAGCGCGGCGGCAAGCTCGGCCGCCTGGTGTTCGGTGAGCGCCGCGGCGGGCTCGCCGAAATAGTGACGCGCGGCCGCCTCGGCGCCGTAGATGCCGGGGCCGAACTCCACGACGTTGAGGTACAGCTCCAGGATCCGCCGCTTGCTCAGGTGCCGCTCGAGACTGCGGGTCAGCAACGCTTCCTTGAGCTTGCGCCAGGGGTTCCGGGATGGCGTCAGCCAGAGGTTCTTGGCGAGCTGTTGTGTAATGGTGGAGGCGCCACGCATGCGGCCGCCCTCGAGCGCCTCGCGCAGCGCCGCCTCCATCTCGGAGGTCGAAAACCCGTGATGCGAGAAGAACTCCATGTCCTCGGCCGAGATCGCGGCCCGCTTCAGGTGCACCGAGATCCGATCCCACGGCACCCACTCCCACGCGACGCGGTCATCCTCACCGGAGTCGCGGCGTGCCGCCCGATGCGCGTCCATGAAGGCGGTGTGGCTGGGCCGGCTCGTCGCGAGCGCGGCGACGTCGGGGAAGGTCATCCACATGGCCACCGCACCAATGGCGGCCATCACGACGATGGCGAGCGCGGCCAGCTTGGCGATGCGCCACGAGCGCGGCGTCATGGAGGCGGTTGGAGGATCAGTGGGACGCCGGCTTCGGCTTCAGCAGGAGATCCTGAAAGTCGAAGCTGAAATCGGTCGCCGGTGACACGGCGTGCATCCTCGCCTCGACGATGCCGCCGTCCGGGTCGAGC
>Ga0307424_1000061_pt1 | contig 44397 bp, 45 predicted proteins | sample SalMarWE160320MG_FD_202157 | JGI IMG/M metagenome (GOLD analysis project Ga0307424, IMG submission 202157) | Salt marsh sediment microbial communities from the Plum Island Ecosystem LTER, Massachusetts, United States - WE1603-20 | ecosystem: Environmental > Aquatic > Marine > Intertidal zone >... | reverse complement strand
GCTGCCGCTCGCGGAGATCCAGACGGTGCCGCAGGATCTCCTGGCCACCATGGGGACCCGCTCGCTCGGCCCCGCCCTTGGCTGGTGGGTGAGTCTCGACGCTGTCCTGGTGCTCTCCGGCGCGGTCCTCACGAGCTACGTGGGCGTCACCGGCCTCGTACGCCGGATGAGCCTCGACCGCTGCCTGCCGCAGCAATTGCTCCATGAGAATCGGTGGCGGCATACCAATCACTGGATCATCATCGGGTTCTTCCTGCTCTGCACGTCCATTCTGTTCGTGACGCGCGGCAAGATCGAGACGCTCGCCGGGGTGTACACGCTGTCGTTCCTGAGCGTGATGGCGCTGTTCGCGGTCGGCAACATGCTGCTCAAACGGACCCGCGCCAAGCTGCCGCGCACCGAGCGGGCCAGTTGGCCGGCGGTGATCGTGGGACTCGTGGCGGTGCTGTTGGGGCTCGTGGGGAACATCCTCCTCGATCCGCTCAACGTCGAGGTGTTCGTCGTCTATTTCCTGGTGGCCGTGACCGCGGTCGGCCTCATGTTCCTGCGGATCGAGATCCTCAGGTTCGGACTCGCCGTCTCACGCGCCATCGTGGAGCGAGCGACCCGAATGAACGAGTGGGTGCGCACCACCCTGTTCAAGAAGATCGACGAGATCAACAGCCTCACGGTGGTCTATTTCACCAAGGGAGACGGGATCGCAACGCTCAACAAGGCGGCGCTCTACGTGCTCAAGAACGAAGTGACCAACCGGATGAAGGTGGTGCACGTGTACCAGCGGGAGGAGGATATTCCCGCCAACCTCGCGGACGACCTGCGGACGATTGACAAGGTCTATCCCCAACTGCGCATCGACTTCCTGGCCGTGAAGGGCACGTTCGGCCCCGAGCTGATCGAGCGGCTGGCACGGCGGCTCAACGTGGACAAGAACTACATGTTCATCGGGACGCCGGGGGACCGGTTTCCGCACCGGGTGGAGGCGCTGGGTGGGGTGCGGCTGATTCTGTAGGTCACGGGAGGCCGAGGGTCGGGTCGAGTGAATCTCAGGTGCGCCGCAAGCGACACCAGCACCATGTCGAACGGCGCCTCGCGCCCCCGGAAACCCTAGAGTACTCCGCCGCTTTGACGTTTCCTTGACGTCCCTTCGCTACCGTGCCGCAGACCTCAATAGGAGACCATCATGCACGGGTTCCGCAGTGCCTCTCGCCCGTCGCGTGCCAAGAGGTCCAATGGCCAGCGTGGGAAAGGAGGTACGTGATGCTGGGAGAGAGGGAACGCCGGAAAGCGAGAGGGAAGGAACGGCGGAGAGCGGGAATCTGGATGGCGCGCGTTCCGTCCCCCGCGCTCGGGGTCATCATCCTTCTGGGAACCGCATGTGCGAGCAGCCTGGAGCCAGGTCCCCCGCTGGTTGCGGGAACGTGGCTGCTGACCGCAGAGTGGGAGGATGTTGCAGCTCAGGACTCGATCACCTGGAGCGCGACCCTCTTTCTCCGGCAGAACAGGGATTCGCTCTCCGGCTCCTACACGGATCTATCGGTAACGCATTGTCCCCAGTCCAGTGGCCCCGGCGCCGCCGGGTGCTCCACGCACACCCCTGAGTGCTGGTGGGAGGTGTGCGGGTCTGCGGAAGGGAAGGCCAACGCTGACGGTACGGTCTCGTTCAGCCTGATTACGACCTCCACGTTCCTCCGCGCAAGCGGGACCTTGAGGGGCGACTCGATGATGGGCACCGCCTGGATCGGCCGTGAAGTAGGATCGTGGCGAGCGTTCCGCACAAGCCAATTACCATCACGCTGATTTGCACCCCGCACCAGTCCGATACCCTCCCGGGTGCGTGGGTCCTTCCGTGGCGGGCCCAAGTCCCCGACCCCGCGAAGTCGTCAGGGCGGGGGCGCCTCACGCTCACGAGCCCGTCTTGATCACCTGGGCGACTTCCTCGGCAAGACCTCGCAGCGGCTCGGGGTCGGTGGCGGACCAGCGGCCGTCCGCATCCCGCTGGTAGCGAAGTGCCTGGATCTCGGCCTTGAAGTTGTACGTTTGGCCGGCCGCATCATGAATCCCAGTGAAAAACGTCGTCTGCATCGTGACGATCACGACGCTCCGGACATCCACCACTTCCCGGGTGGCGGAGATCCGGATGCGCCCGTTCGCATTCTCCAGCAGCGAGACCGTGAAGCCTTGCGCTTTCAGGTAGTCGCTCGCAGGGTCCGGGAGCCAGACCTCCAGCGGGGGCTCGGTCGTCACGCGCAGCACCTGCATCGTGCCGCCACAGGCCGACGACAGCATGAGCGCCAGGAGCGCCGACGCGGCGCCTTGGCGACGTCGAGGTGGGGTTGGAGCGAACATGACACCCTCCGCGACTGCTGGATGAGCGGATCCCGCCGTGTGCCGACCGGCCCGAAGCACGCTCAGTAGGGCACTTGCCGTGCCAGCAAGCTGCCGCCGTGCACCGCGCCGTCAACCGTGTATGCGAGACTCCTACCTCGCGTTCTCGGCGTTCCGGTGTCCGCGTGCGAGGACGGACGTGACAACTCGCGAGGACGCTCGGGCGTGTTCTGGACTCAGGACCCGCTACGGCCGTTCCATCTCCCAAGCTCGGCGCTTCCGTTTCTTCGCCAACTCCGCCGTCGCGTCCATGAAGTTCGTGAACACCTGCACCAGCTTATGCAGACTGTCCGCGCCGCCACCAAGAACCGCCCCCGTGAAGAGCACGTCGGCTACCATGAACACGGATCGGTGCGCCGGATGGAGCGCCCGAGCATCACCCCGCATGGGACGCTCGTGCCCCTGCATCGTGCGTTCCGGCACGCGCGGCGCCAGAGCGCGCTCGTGGGCGATGATCGCCGCGCTGGCTCTGCTGTTCGGCTGCGAACCGTCAGATGGGAAACCCAGGGCCGAGACAAGCCGTGATTCCGTGCCGCTGCTCGGCCGAAGCACCGAAAGCCCGGGGTCAGGCCAGGCGTCCGAATCCCCGGCGTCCGCCAATCTGCGCACTGCATTGGAGCAGCTTCTGCGCGGACCGACCGCGGCGCCGCGGGCCGGAGACCGTCACTCGTGGTTCTCCGCAAAGACCGCCGGCGCGCTCCGGGCTGTCACGGTCGATTCGGCGGGTCACGCAACCGTCGACTTTCATGATCTGCGCCCCCTCATCCCCAACGCCTCGAGCTCAGCGGGGAGCGCGCTGCTGCTCGATGAGCTCAACACCACCGTCTTCCAGTTCCCGGACCTTCGCTCGGTGGAGTACCGGATGGATGGCAGTTGCGAGGAGTTCTGGGAGTGGCTCCAGTTCGGTTGTCACACGGTCCTGAGACAGTCGCGTTGAGCCGGCCACCCTATTCCAAGGCATCCTACCCTGACGCCTGTCTTGAGGTACACGATACCCCAGATTGAGCCATCGAGCGCGTGCTGGTCACTGGAGGGGAGGACCACCCTCCCATGCGCAACTGGAGCGCCCGGCCCTCTATCTCCGCACGACCGGAAATAGCCCGTCCCGGATGCTCACCCACAGAAACGCCGGGAGCGTCTCGTTCGAGGTGAAGGTGTGGTGGATCGTGCCGCTGCGCGGCGTCATCTCAGCAGCGTCGGGATTGTTGGCGCGCATCTTCATCCCGTTTCCCATGAACGACGCGATCCCGCGCGCGGCACCGCCCAGGATCCCACCGCTGCCCAAGATCCCCGTCGAGCCCTCGCGGGTCACCGCCACGGCCAGGTCGCGGTAGCGCGGCGTGATCGTGCCGCGCGCTACGCCGTTGTCTACCGTCGCGCTGAAGCTGATCCCCACCACACGGCCCTGCGTGAGGCGCAGGGGAGAGGTCTCCTGGACGAATGCGTTGAGGCTGGTGGCGGGCATGGCGCCGAGCGTCCCGCGGAAGCTCATGTCGAACTGCGGTGCGTCGAGCGGCACCACGAACTGCACGTCCAGCCGTCCCATGTTCTGCAGGTGCGCCGTGGCCGTGAGCGTCATCGGGTCGCCGGTCGTCCGCCGCCCCACGAAGTGGCGCACGTTGACCGCGACGGCATCGAGGCGCGCGAAGGTCATCACCCCCGGCTGTTCACGCCCCGCGCGCCGCTCGCGATAGACGACCTCCCCATCCCGTACCAGAACCGAGTCCACGCTGAGCGTGCGGTCGAAGTCGGCGATCCACCCCTGGGGCGTGCGGTGGCGCCGGTGCTTGGGGTTGGAGGGCAGGCGCTGGTCGCTCATGACGTCGAGCCGTACCGAGTCCAGTTGCAGGCGCCTGGCATGCAGACCCAGGCCCAGCACGAACTCACCAACGTCCAGGCCCTGCACGGCGATGCGACCGACGGTGGTCTTGATCAGATCGCGGCGGTACGGCCGCGACCGCGCGAACGCGGCGTCGCTCAGGGTCGGCGCGAAGGCAACGCCACGCATCGTGAGCGTCGAGTCGGTGAGGCTCGCCAGGAGCGACCCGACGCGCACGACGCTGGCGCTGTCGGGATGGGCCACGAAATTGGCCGCGGCGACCTCGACCGTCCGGCTGAACAGGGGGCGGGCCGCCGCCGTGGTGTCGGCGGGATCGATCGCGAGGTCGGACATGCGCCACTCGAGTTGTTCCCACTGGAGTCGGGCATCGCCGGCCCGCGCGCGCTGCAGGCGGAAGTCGAGCCCCACGTCCGGAAGGTCGATCCGCGCGATCCGCACCCGGGGAGCGAACGACGGGAGGCGCAGGCTCTGCTGGAGGACGAGAAACGCTCGCCGCGCGGCGGGCGGCTGGGCCGCGGCGTCAGGCACGTCGCGGGGGGGAGGCACCACCACCGCGACGCTCACCGCCCGGCAGCCGAACGACTTCGCGATGAGGCCGCCGCTGCGGACGAGCCTGATCAGGTGCACGCCACTGATCGTGCATTGGTAAAACGCGAGGCGCAGGGACGGGAGCGGTCGCGACCGCAGCGCATTGATCGCCCGATTCGTCGTGACCTGGATGGAATCCACGGCGACGCGCCGGAGCGAGAAGTTGAACCGCACGTGCCCGACCTCGAGCCGGTACACGTCGCCCGACTTCTCCGCGATGGTCGTGGCGGCCCATGAGCGGAAGAGTTGGGTGACGATCCACGAGTCGCGCCACCACAAGCCACCGACCAGGAGCACGGCGAGCACGGCGAGCCCAATGACCGTCCGCCGACGGATCGGGATGGGCCGGCTCCACATTACCGCAACGCTCCGCTATCCACCGTTGCAGTGAAGTACGCGGTAGCAGTCACGCCGGCAGCGACGGCAGTAGCTTGCGCCGCCCTGCGCGCCGGAGGTCCCTTAACCATGCCGCCCAACCTATCCCTGGTGTACGTGGGCGGCCAGGAATCGGCGATGGGCTAACCTAGGGATGGGCTGAGGCACCGGCTGTCACCCACGCCGGTCACTACGCGCACGGCCCTGCGTTCCACGAATGGGATGCAGGGCCGTGCAACGTCTTGTCAGTGGTGTAGATGCCCGAGGAGGGAGTCGAACCCACACGCCCTTGCGGGCACGGGATTTTGAGTCCCGCGTGTCTGCCATTCCACCACTCGGGCAACGGACCAAATGTAACCTGCCGCCCGCGCTTCCCTCCCAATTGCCCCCTCGGCGTCCCCCTACCCATCATTCCTGAGGCAACCACGATCCGTGTGGGAGCGGATCGCGGCCGGCGCGGTGAGGTAGATCATGCGATACTGGCGCACCGCCCTGGCGGTTGCGGCCGTCGCCGCCTGCGGGACCGATGCGTTTGCCCCTGAGACGCTCGTTGGCAACTACGCGCTCGTGTCGCTCGACGGGCGTCCCGCTCCGGTCGTCATCGACAGCCAACCAGACTCCAAGGTCCTCCTCAAGGCCAACCTCGAGGTCCAGCAGACCCTGTGGCGGACCCACGACGTGGTCTCGCGCGTCACGCTTCCCGGCAATGACACCGTGGTCATCGGCGTCGAGTGGCTGGGATTGGGCGGCACGTGGGAGGGCCGCAGTCCGACATCACTGACCTTCTGGGGAAACCGGCTGGACGGGACCTGGTACCAATGTCCGGCCGAGTTCGATCAGAGCACCGGGGTGCTGCGAATCGAGATCGGGGTATCGGGCCTCGGCACGGTCTTTCAGTTCCGGAAGCAGTAGACCCTCGGCGCCGGGCGACGGCGCGCTACTCGAACTGCGGCCCCGGCCCGTTCCCCATGCGCCGCCGCAGGAACTGCTCGAGCTATGTTCCTTGAGGAGGGGCGATCATCGGCCGCGCCCGCTGCGCCCGGGTCAGACCGGGGTCGTGCTAGTAGATGTGAGTCTGCATCCCCGGCTCGTTCCCCATCCGTCGCTGCATCAGCTGCTCGATCTGTTGCTCGAGCCGCGCAAACGCTACCAGAAGCTGCGCCTGCTGCACCGGCGTCAGGAACGTCGCCAGGTCCTGCTGCTCGGCGCGGAGCTTCTCGACCCGCTCCTGCTGCACCGCCACTACCTCGTCCAGCAACCGGGTGACGGCCGCCTCGTCCGCCGCGACACCGGGCCGGAGCTGGTCGCCGAGCGCCTGCATCGTCTCGCGCTCCCGCTGTTGCAGCGTTCGCCGGTCGTCCCAGTGGCGCCGCACGGCCTGCTGGAACTTCAGGAACTGGTCGTCGGTGAGCCCCGCCTGCCGGCGGTAGTTTTCCATGAACCGCTGGGTCACCATCGCCCGGAGACTCTCCGGGTCCTGCTGGCGAACCTGTGCCCCGGCAACACTCGGCAGCAGCGCCAGGGCCAGCACGATCGCGAGTGCGCGCATCATCCCTCCATCATCTGAAGCAGCTCCGCGAGCTGCTCGGCATTCAAGTCGTCGAGCGACACCTGGCCCGACAGCGTGACCGGCTCCACCACCAGCGAATCGAGAATCTCCCCCAGCTCGGCCGAGTTGAGCCCGGCCAGCTGCGGCGCCGCCGTCCCCGACAACGGCGGCCCCTGCACGTCACCGACCGCGAACGTGTAGTACGCCGCGCCCGCCATGATTGCGACCCCGGCGGCCAGCGCCATCCAGCGCGACACCGGCCGCGGACGCCGCGCGCCCCCGGCGGACCGCAACCGCGCCAGCACGGCGGCCGACACCCGGTCCACATCCACGGCGTCCCCCGCCCGCGCGCCGAGCTGGCTCGCTACCCGTTCGATGTGCCGTTCGTCCATGGCGCCTTCCCCCTTCAATCCCGCAGGACCCGCTTGAGACGCTTCACGGCGTGGTGGTAGTGGACCCGCGCCGCCCCCTCTGACGTCTCGAGCGCGCTCGCGATCTCGTCATAGGACAATCCCTGCTGTGCTCGGAGCAGGAAGACGTCACGTTGCATCCTTGGCAGCAACGTCACCGCGTGCGCGATCCGCGCCTCGAGGTCGCGCTCCACGAGCAGGTCGTGGGGATCGGCCGACGCGTCCACGACCTCCCGGTCCTCGAGCGGCAGCACCGGCCGCCGGCCGCGCCGCCGCCGCAAATCCGTCAGTGCATTGCCGGCAATCGCCATGACCCACGTCCGGAAACTGGCCGCTCCCTGAAACCGGTCGATGTAGCGGAACGCCCGGAAGAACGCCTCCTGCACGACGTCCTCGACGTCGTCCCCCGCCCCGGACGCCGCGAGGTAGCGGGCCACCGGCGGAGCGTGGCGCCGCATGAGCGTCGCCGCCGCTCCTTCGTCCCCCGCGCGCCACCCGGCAATGAGCTCGGCGTCAGCGGGCTCGGGATGCGCCTCGGGAGCCGTCACACCCGGTCAGACGGTAGCATAGGCCGGAAGTTAAAGGGGCGCTCCGGTCGGCTGCCGTCATTCCGGCCCCGAAGCGGCATCCCGCTCCCGGCGGGCCGTCTACGGCTCGACCGATGCCCGGCGCGAGCCTTCGAAGAAGCAGGAGGCGATGAGGCTGGACGATGCCTGCCGGTCGGCGCAGGTCTCTTCACAGTAGGCCTTGTCGGTGGTGTACCGGGAGACGTCACCGTCCGTGTAGTAGGTGACGCAGCTTCCGCGGGCGTTGCCACCACCGCAGGCCGCCGAGATGGCTGCGGCAACGACGAGGAGGGTCGCCACGGAGACCGCGGCGTGGACGGGGCGGATTCGCAGCGACATGTCGTCCTCCACCGTGCGGATCGCACGGTTCAGAACGGCGAGCCCGCCTCCCACAGCGGGCCAACCGGCTGCTCCTGCAATAGGGCCTGGGCGCCGCCCACGCAAGCCCGGACTGAAGCCCACCGGATGGGAGCCGCGGTCGTGCGGCTGAAAGGGCCGGTTCCATTGGACTGTCCGGGCGGTTACGTTCCCGAACGAACGTTCGGAATGTCCATACTCCCTTATGACGAGCGGCTCGCCGCGTTGCTGCGGGTGGCCGCCGAGGTCTTTGCCCAAAAGGGCTACCATGCCACGACCATGCGCGACCTGTCGCGCGCGTCGGGCATGAGCCTGGCCGGCATGTATCACTACGTGTCGGGCAAAGAGGAGCTGCTGTATCGGATCGAGCAGCGCTGCTTTGGTGGTGTGCTCGAGGGGGCGGAGCGGGCGGTCGCGAACGTCACCGACCCCGTCGAGCGCGTACGCGCGTTCGTGCGGCACCACCTGACGTTCTTCGCCGCCAACATGAACGAGATGAAGGTCCTGTCGCACGAGGCCGATAGCCTGACAGGCGACCGCGCGGCGGAGATCCTCGCCCTGAAGCGGCGCTACGCCACCCTACTCCAGGGGCTGATCGCGGAGGCCGAGGGGCAACATCCCCACGTGGCGGCGTACGCGTTGTTTGGCATGATGAACTGGATCTACACCTGGTACCGGCCGGATGGGGCGCTTCCGCCCACCGAGCTCGCCGATACGTTCGCCCAGTTGTTTCTGGAAGGCGTGCGCGGGGACGCGGATCGCCCCGCCAGCCCGGCTTCCACCTGACGCACTTCGCTTGACCCAACGGAGGGCACCGTGACGGCGCCCCAGCAGCCCGACGCGGCCGAACAGGATCTCATCGACCGGATTGCCGCCGGGTTCATGGTCGAGTCCGAAGAGGACATGACCCCCGGCTACAAGCGCGCCCTGATCACCCAGCTCACGGTGCAGGGCGACACGGAGCTGATGAGCGCGCCCGCGTATTACCTAGCGTCGCGGGACGCGCCGAACATCAACAGCCGTATCGCCGTGACCGCCATCGTCCACGACGAGCTGGGCCACGCCAACATCGCGTACCGCATCCTCGAGGACCTGGGCGTCAACAAGCACTGGCTGATCTACGGCCGCCAGCCGCACGAGTTCAAGCACCCCTACGGTTTCGACCAGGCGCTGGAGAATTGGGCCGAGATGGTCGTGGCCAACGGGTTCTTCGACCGCGCCGGCATCACCCTGCTCTCGGACGTGCACCAGCACACGAGCTTCGGGCCCCTGAAACGGGCCCTGGTCAAGGTCGATCGGGAGGAAGTACTCCACCTCCGCCACGGCGAGTCCTGGATGAAGCGACTCGCGAAGGCGGGCGGCGAGGTCAAGGAAGCGCTCCAGCGTGCCGTAGACTGGATGTTCCCCATGACGCTCGAGTGGTTCGGACTCCCCGATCACTTGAAGCGCCACAGCGGCCAGCTGGTCTACCGGCTCAAGGGGAAGACGAACGACGAGCTGCGCCAGATCTGGATGGGCTCCACGGTGCCCCTGTGCGAGGGGATCGGGATCAAAGTCCCCGCGCATTGGGACGAGGAGGCTGGAGAGTACGCCATCGACTACCCCTTCCCCTGCCAGTACGACGCCCAGGCCAAGCGCTGGCTGTTCGACGAGCCGCTGACGTGGGACCAGGTGTTCGAGCGGTGGAAGGCGCGCGGACCGATGAACGAGCGCTATGTCGAGATGCTCCAGGGAGCGTTCCGTGGCTGGCTCGCTCACTGAAGCCGACGTCTGGGACGCGCTCCGCGGCGTCACGGATCCGGAGTATCCGTTGAGCATCGTGGATCTCGGGATGGTCTATGACGTCCGGGTTGCCGAGGGCGCCGTTGCGGTTGACATGACGTTCACCTCCATCGGCTGCCCGGCCATCGAGATGCTGGTGTACGACGTTCGTGAGGCCGTGAACGCCCTCCCGGACGTGCGGGACATCCGCGTCGAGGTCGTCTGGAGCCCCCCGTGGACCAAGGACCGCATCACGGACCGCGGCCGCCGCGTGCTGACCGCATACGGCGTCGCCTGTTGAGGAGTACCATGAGCCCGCTGCCGGTCTACGAGGTCTTCGCCCGCAAGAGCCACGACGAGCCGTTGCGACACGTGGGCAGCGTGAACGCGGCGGACGACGAATTGGCCAAGGCCTACGCGTGGTCGCTGTACGACGAGGAGAAGTGGGTGGAGATGTGCGTGGTGCTGCGGAGCGCGATCATTCCGATTACGGGGCATGGGCGGGTACCGGTGTGGGGGAATTAGCGGGTTCCGGCGTTGAAACGCCGGCTCGGCGCCTGCGGCGACGGGTGCTGAAGCACTCTGGGAATCGAGCGCCATTCATGGCGCCTCGGCGCCAGCGCCGCCGAGCCCGGCTTTCAAGCCGGGACCGAAGCAGAAGGGGAGACATGACCGCGGTACACCGGGAGTTCGAGTCGCTGGAGGGGATGTCGGCGGACGCGGCCGAGGGGCTGCGGGTGCTCTTGTGGGCGCTGGCGGATACGAAGCTGCTGCTCGGCTACCACTATGGGGAGTGGACGTTCGGCACGCCGGAGCTGGAGGCGGCGGTCGCAAACTGCTCGCTTTCCCAGGCGGAGTTGGGGCACGTGCGACTGCTGCACGGGATCCTCACGAAGCACTGGGACGGCGACCCCGACGATCTGGTGGACACTCGGCGCCCCAACGAGTTCGCCAACATCGCCTATCTCGACCATCCCATCACCGACTGGACGGGCGTCGTGGCGATGAACGCGGTCGTCGATTTGGCGGCCACCCGTGTGCTGGCCGCGCTCGAGACGTCGTCGTTCAAGCCGCTCCGCATGAGCGTGGGCAAGATGATGGACGAAGAGCGCCACCACGCGCACCACGGGCGCGGCTGGTTCCGGACGCTCGGCCGTCGTGGGGGCGACGTGGCGCAGCAGCTCGGTGTTGCGGCCAGCCGGGCCATGGCGGCGGCGGGGGTGTGGATGGGCCCGGCTGGTGACGCCGGTGACGACGCCCTGGTCGCCGCCGGTGTGAAGAGCGCCACGAACCAGGAGGTGCTCGTGGGACTGTCGTCCGATGTCGGAGCGCTGGCGAAGGACGCCGGGGTCACGCTGCCGCCCGTGATGGCCCCCTCGTACGACGCGTGGGATCCCCGAACCCGTCGCGCCGGCAGCCGGGGGCCCACGGAGGATATCGTGTTCCATTTGCGCGGCAGCGCCAACGCGATGTTCAGGCTCGGCGAATGACGCCTAAGCCCAAGCGCTGCCCGTTCTGCGGATCCTCGGACACCGTCAAGGAGGCCGATTTCGGCACCTCCTTGATGGTCAATCGGCAGCGCTGCCGGCACTGCAATACCTTCTTCGAAGCAGTAAAATGGGGTGATCGGTCGGATCCACTCGACGTGCCCGCGTTCCTGGCGTGGCGCGAACCCACCGACCCCCGCAACTGACGGCGCCCCCTAGGCGCCGACCGGGCGGGTCCCCCGCCCTTCTCAACTCTGCAACTGGAGGACTGACGCACATGGCCGACTGGGGAGCCCCGACCAACCAGACCCTGGTGGAATACCGCGTGGAGAACGGGATCGCGATTCTCGAGCTCAACGATCCGCCGGCGAACACCTACACGTACAACATGATGAAGCAGCTCGACACGGCCATTCTCACAGCCCGCATGGATGACAGCGTCCACGTGATCGTGATGCGCGGCAAGGGCGACAAGTTCTTCTCGGCCGGCGCCAACATCACGATGCTGAACGAAGTCGACCCACGGTGGAAGTACTTCTTCTGCCTTCATGCCAACGAGACGTTGAACCGCCTCGAGCACACGCCCAAGCTCGTCATCGGCGCCCTGAACGGCCACACCGTTGGCGGCGGCCTCGAGATCGCCATGGCGTGCGACATCCGTCTCGCCTGCAAGGACGGCGGCAAGATCGGCCTGCCCGAGGTCACGCTGGGCGTGCTGCCGGGCACCGGCGGGACGCAGCGGCTCTCCCGCATCGTCGGGAAGTCGAAGGCCATCGAGCTGATGGCGACGGGCGCACTGTTCACCTACGAGGACGCCAAGGCCATGGGCCTGGTCAACGACGTGCTGCCCAAAGCCAACTTCTGGAACGACGTGCTGACCTACGCGAAGCAGTTCGTGCCGCCTGGGAAAGCCTCCAAGGCCGTGGGCCACATCAAGCGCGCCGTGTGCTCCGGGTGCGAAGTGCCGTTCGAGAGCGGTCTCGCCATCGAGCGGGAGCTGCAGCAGCAGCTGTTCCAGAGCGAAGATGCCAAAGAAGGCATCTCGGCGTACGTCGGCAAGCGGACGCCGGCGTTCAAGGGTTCCTGAGTGCGGACCGACCTCTACATCGGCAACGCGTGGCGCCCGGCCACCTCGGGCGACCCATTCGAGGTCGTGAACCCCGCCACCGAGGAAGTCATCGCGCGCGTGCAGCATGCCACCGCGGCCGACGTGGACGCCGCGGTGGTGGCGGCGCGTGGCTGCTTCGACGGCGACGCCTGGCAGTCGCTCTCCGCGCGGAAGCGCGGCGCCCTGCTCTACCGGGCCGGCCAATTGCTGGCCGAGCGGCGCGACGAAATGGCGGAGCTGGAGACGCGCCAAAACGGGAAGCCGCTGTTCGAGTCCAGGATCGACGTCAACATGACGATCGAGACGCTCGTGTACTACGCGGGCTGGACGGACAAGTACGCCGGGAACCTCCTGCCCGTGGACAACGGCGATTTCGTGTTCAGCGACCGCGTGGCCTTGGGCGTGGTGGGCGCGATCGTTCCCTGGAACTTCCCGCTCAACCTCGCGAGCTGGAAGTTCGTGCCGGCGTTGGCGGCGGGCTGCACGGTCATTCTCAAGCCGGCGTCGGAAACACCGCTGACGGCGCTCTTGATGGCCGAGATCATGGAAGCCGCGGGGTTCCCGCCCGGCGCGTTCAACGTATTGCCCGGCGGCGGCAGTACCACGGGATCGGCGCTGGTGAAGCACCCGGGCGTGGACAAGATCTCGTTCACCGGTTCCACGGTCATTGGGAAGCAGGTGATGCGCGACGCCGCCGAGACGGTGAAGCGGGTGACGCTCGAGCTGGGTGGCAAGAGCCCCAACATCATCTTCGCCGACGCGGACTTGAAGAGCGCGGTGCGCGGCGCGCAGAACGGGATCTTCTACGGCAAAGGCGAGGTGTGCGCCGCCGGCTCCAGACTGCTGGTGCAGCGATCGGTGCACGACCAGGTGGTGGAGGAGCTGGCCCAACGGGCCAAGAAGCTCACCCCCGGCGATCCGATGGACAAGAACACGAGGCTCGGCGCCGTCGTCTCCAAGAAACAACAGGAGACGGTCCTCTCCTACATCGAGGCGGGCAAGGCGGACGGGGCGACGCTCGTGGCCGGCGGCAACGCGGCCAAGGTGAACGGCAAGGGCTACTACGTCGAGGCAACCGTGTTCGACGACGCCAAGCCCGGCATGCGGATCGTGGACGAGGAGATCTTCGGCCCGGTGCTCGCCGTGATGTCGTTCGAGGATGTCGAAGAAGGCATCCACCTGGCGAATCAGACCATCTACGGGCTCGCCGCCGGCATCTGGACCAAAGACATCACGAAAGCGATCAAGGTTGCGAGGGCGGTGCGCGCCGGCACGGTCTGGGTCAACACGTACAACCTCTATGACTCCGCCGCCTCCTTCGGGGGCTTCAAGCAGAGCGGCTTTGGCCGCGACCTCGGGCGCGAGGCGCTCGATGGTTATACGGAGGCAAAGACGGTATGGGTGGGGCTGCGATAGACGGCGGGCCGGCGGGCCGACGGGCCGACGGGCCGCAGTCCAGCCCGCAAACCGCCCGACGGCCCGTCCGTGGCGGGGGCATGCCTGACGTCTTCATCTACTCGGCAGTAAGGACGCCTGTCGGAAGAGCGGGGGGGGTGCTGGCCGATGTCCGTCCGGACGATCTCGCCGCGATTGCGGTGAAGGCGGCGGTCGAGCGAGCGGACGTCGATCCGGCCACGGTCGACGACGTGCTGTTGGGGTGCGCGAACGGCGCCGGCGAGGACAACCGCAACGTGGCACGCATGGCGGCGCTGCTCGCTGGATTCCCCGTTTCCGTTCCGGGCCAGACCATCAATCGCCTCTGCGGCTCGGGGCTGCAGGCGGTGGTGAGCGCGTTTCACGCGGCGCGCGCGGGCGAGGGTGACGTGTTCGTGGCGGGCGGCGTCGAGAGCATGACCCGAGCGCCCTACGTGATGTTGAAACGCGGCACCGGCTGGGATCGGCGCCCTCCCGAGATCGCCGACACGACCGTCGGCTGGCGGTTCGTGAACAAGCACATGCCGGCCGAATGGACCATCGGCCTCGGCGAGACGGCGGAAAAGGTCGCGCGCCAGTATGGGATCACGCGCGAGGAGCAGGATGCCTTCGCGTACGAGAGCCAGCAGCGGACGGCCAAGGCGATGGCGGCGGGGGTGTTCAGGGACGAGATCGTGCCAGTGGAAGTTGGGCGGACCGGCGGACCGGCGGACCGGCGGACCGTGGACACCGACGAGCATCCCCGGCCCGACGTCAGCATGGAAAAACTGGCCAAGATGAGGCCGGCGTTCGTGAAGGACGGCACCGTGACGGCTGGCTCGTCGAGTGGCATCAACGACGGTGCCGCGGCACTCGTGGTCGGACGGTCCGACCGTCCGCCGGTCCGCCGGTCCGCCGAGCCCCTCGCGCGGATCGTGGCCTCCGCCGTCGCTGGTGTAGATCCGAGTGTCATGGGGCTTGGACCGGTTCCGGCGACGCGGAAGGTGCTGGAGCGGGCCGGATTGCAAATCGGCGACGTCGATTTGATCGAATTGAACGAGGCGTTCGCGGCACAGTCCATCGCGTGCATTCGCGATCTCGAGTTGGACCCCGCCAAGGTCAATGTATTCGGCGGCGCCATCGCGCTGGGACACCCGTTGGGCTGCACGGGCGCCAAGCTGCTGACGACGCTGGTGCATGGACTCACGCGCACGGGTGGCCGGTACGGGCTCGTCACCATGTGTATCGGCGTGGGTCAGGGCATTGCCATGATCGTGGAACGGACGTGACCGTCTACGAGAACGTGCTGGTCCACGTCGCTGCGGGCGTGGCGACGCTCACGTTGAACCGACCGGCCAAGCTGAACGCGTTCGCCGGTCAGATGCGGCAGGAGATCGCGGATGCGGTCCACGCGCTGGCTGCCGATGATGCCGTTCGCGTGATCGTGGTGACCGGCGCCGGCCGCGCGTTCTGCGCGGGCGCCGACATCGACTACATGCGTGAGTTGGCCGAGCGATCCGATGTCGAGGGGTTCCGGGGCTTGGTGGAAGCGGGACGCGCCGTCGTCACGGCCATCCGCGCAACCCCCAAGCCGGTGATCGCCAGCGTCAACGGACCGGCGGCGGGTGGCGGGGCCAATCTCGCGCTCTCCTGCGATCTCCGCATCGCATCGGACCGGGCGTCCATCGGTCAGACGTTCAGCCGCATCGGCATGCATCCGGACTGGGGCGGGACCTACTTCCTACCCCGACTCGTGGGGCCGGCCAAAGCCCTCGCGCTGATGTTCAGTGCGGAGATGGTACCGGCCGAGGAGGCGCTGCGTCTCGGGATTTTCGGCCAAGTGGTGCCGCACGACCGGTTGGCGGCGGAGACCGGGGCGCTGGCGGCACGCGTCGCCGATCAGCCACCGCTCGCGCTCTCTCTGATCAAGCAGGCGGTGTACCGGAGCGGTGATGCGTCGTTGCCCGAAGCGCTGGATACGGAGCTCGAGCACCAGTTACGCTGCTTCCAGAGCGCGGACGTGCGGGAAGGCCTTGCCGCGTTTCTCGAAAAACGCTCGCCGATCTTCCGCGGTGCCTGAACGCCGTCCCCTGCCCCTCGTCATCGCCCACCGGGGCGCCTCCGCGGACGAGCACGAGAACAGCCTCGCCGCGTTCCGGCGCGCCGTGGAACTGGGCGCGGACGGCGTCGAGCTGGACGTTCATGCCACCTCGGACGGGGGCATCATCGTCTACCACGACGCCGACCTCGAGGGCGAGCCGATCCGGAACCTCAAGGCCAAGGCGATTCACGAATGCCGGCTCCCGAACGGGGAGCGCGTGCCGACACTCTCGGACGCGCTGGCGATCATCACCCCATATGCGGAGGCGTTCATCGAAGTGAAGGGGCTCCCGGCCGAGGCGGATGACGTGCTGCTCGCGCTGTTCGACGCCGCCCCCCACACCGAACGCTGCCACGTGCACTCGTTCGACCACCGCATCATCCGGCGGCTGATGCAGAAGCGCCCCACGCTCGACACGGGCGTCCTGAGCGGCTCGTACACCCTGGACCCCGCAGCCGACGTCCGGGCCGCGGGCGCCTCGGTACTGTGGCAGCAGGTGGATTTGATCGACGTGCCGTTGGTGGCGCAGGTCCATGCGGCCGGATATCGCGTGTTCTCCTGGACCGTGGACGCCCCCGCGCGCATCCGCCGGCTCGCGGCCGACGGAGTCGATGGGATCTGCACCAACCGTGCGGACGTGGCACGGGAGGCGCTGGGATGAGCGACATTCGTCGCGTGGCCGTAATTGGCGCCGGCACCATGGGACATGGCATCGCCCAGGTGGCGGCACAGGCTGGGTGGGAGGTCACCCTCACCGACGCCCGACCGGAGTCGCTTGCGCCGGCGCGCGAGCGCATCCGCGCCAACCTGGGCGGTGGGGTTCGGCGGGGGAAGGTCCAACCCGAAGCCGCCGCGGCTGCACTCGATCGCATCACCACCGTTCCGGAGCTGACCACCGCGGTCGCCAACGTCGACCTCGTTGTCGAGGCCGTGGTGGAGGATCTCGCCGCGAAACGCGACGTGTTCGCCACCGTCGCCGGCACTGCCCCCGTCAGCGCCACGCTCGCGACCAACACGTCGTCGCTTTCGATCGGCGCGATCGCCGAGGCCGTGCCGGATCCCGGACGGGTGGTCGGCATGCACTTCTTCAATCCCGTGCACATCATGCAGCTGGTCGAGATCGTGCGGCACGAGCGCGCGGGCGACGCGCACGTGGAGCGGGTGGTCAGCGCGGCGCGCGCCATGAAGAAGCGGCCCATCGTCGTGCGCGATACGCCGGGCTTCGCGTCGTCGCGCCTTGGCGTCGTGCTGGGGCTCGAGGCAATGCGCATGCTGGAACAGGGCGTCGCCTCCGCCGCCGACATCGACATGGCGATGGAGCTGGGGTACGGGCATCCGATGGGACCGCTCAAGGTCTCCGATCTCGTGGGACTCGACGTGCGGCTCGCGATTGCCGAGTATCTGCATCGGGAGCTGGGCGACCCGCACTACGCCCCACCGGCCATCCTCACGGACAAGGTCCGGGCGGGCGAACTGGGGAAGAAGACCGGCAAGGGGTTCTACGAATGGCCGACGCAAGCGTCCTGACCGCCATCGAGGGTCGCGTGGCGACCGTCACGGTCAATCGACCCGAGAAGCACAACGCGCTCAACCAGACGGCCCGGGCCGGTCTCTGCGCCGCGCTCGCCCGCCTCGAGGAGGATGCCGACGTTCGCGTCGTGATCCTCACCGGCGCCGGCGAGAAGGCGTTCGTGGCGGGTGCCGACATCCGCGAGTTCGCGGAACGCACGCCGATCACCCAACATCGCTACATGTCGCAACTCAACGTTACCGACATCGCCGAAGGACTCTCGAAGCCGGTGATTGCCGCCATCAACGGGTTCTGTCTGGGCATCGGCTGTGAGCTGGTCATGGCATGCGACATCCGCATCGCCAGCGAGACCGCCAAGCTCGGGCAGCCCGAGGTGAATCTGGGGCTGCTGCCGGGCAGCGGCGGCACGCAACGGCTGCCGCGGCTCGTTGGCCTCGGCAACGCGTACAAGCTGCTCTATACCGGTGACCTCGTGTCGGCGGAAGAAGCGCTGCGCATCGGTCTCGTGGACGAAGTCGTTCCCTCCCGCGAGCTGATGCCACGCGTACGCGCGCTGGCTGACGCGATCGCCGCCAAGAGCCCCATCGCGCTCCGATATCTCAAGGAGGCCGTGCGGGCCACCACCCGTGCTCCCCTGGACGAGGGCTTGCGTCTGGAGCGATCGCTGTTCGGCTTGGCGTTCGCTTCCCGCGACAAGGAAGAGGGCGTGCAGGCCTTCCTCGAGAAGCGGAAGCCCGACTTCACCGGCGCATGACCACGCCGCCGGGCGTCACCGACCTGCACATCCACGTGCAGCCGTGGGAGCAGCTTCGGCCCGAAGTGGCCGCGGCCATGCGCAAGGGGAAAGAGGATCACTGGGAACGGCTGCTGGCGTTGATGGCGGATCCGCGCGCGTTGCTCGACGTGATGGACGAAAGCGGGATCTGGCGGGTGGGTCTGGTCAACTACCCAAGTCCCGACGTCATGGGGTTCGACGACTCGACCAACGAATTCGCGGCGCGATACGCGAGTGCGGATCCGGAGCGGTTGATCCCCTATGGCGGGGTCCATCCGCGGTTCACGAAGGACCCCGAAGGACAGGTCGAAGCGCTGCTCCAACTGGGCATCCGGATTCTCAAGATCCACCCGCCGCATCAGGTCTATCCCGCGAACGCATACACCATGGGCATGGAGTCGCTTGCCCGCATCTACCGGCGCTGTGAGGAGCGGGGTCTTCCCGTGACGGTGCACACGGGCACCAGCATCTTTCCGGGAGCACGGTGCAAGTTCGGTCGCCCGATGGAGCTGGATGACGTCGCGCTCGACTTCCCCAACCTCACGATCATCATGGCGCACGGTGGCCGGCCCCTGTGGATGGACGAGGCGTTCTTCATCCTGCGCCGGCACCGGAACATCTACCTCGAGATCTCCGGCATCCCGCCCCGCAAGTTGCTGGACTACTTCCCTCGGCTGGAGGAGATCGGGGACCGGGTCGTGTGGGGCACGGATTGGCCGAGCCCCGGCGTTCGGGATTTGCGCGAGAACCTCCAGCAGTTTCTCGCGTTGCCCCTTCCCGAGGAACTGAAGGAACGCATCACGCGCCACACGCCGGTGAAACTGGTGCCGCCGCGGTGAAGCGCATCGCGCTGCTCGTCGCGGGCCCGATGGCGCTCCTGCTGGCGGTGCTGCTCCCGGCGCCGGCTGGCATGACGGAGCCGGCGTGGCGCGTGGCCGGACTCGCGGTGTGGATGGCGTTGTGGTGGCTCACCGCCGTCATCCCCCTCGAAGCGACCTCGCTGGTGCCGCTCGCGGCCCTCCCGCTGATCGGCGTGTCGTCGTTGGACAAGGTGACCGTGACGTATGCGGACCCCGTGATCTTCCTGTTCTTGGGTGGGTTTCTCATTGCGGCAACCCTGGAGCGGTGGGCGCTGCATCGCCGCTTCGCCGCCGTCACGCTGGGCGCGGTGGGCTCGAGTCCCCGGCGGGTCATACTCGCATTCCTGCTGATCACCGCGTTCCTGAGCATGTGGATCTCCAACACCGCCAGCGCCGTGATGATGCTACCCATCGCGTCCGCCACCGTGGCCCGCGCGCCCGGCGCCGAGGAGCGAAGCGGGTACGCCATCGCCGTGATGCTCGCCGTGGCGTTCGGCGCCTCCATCGGTGGGGTCGCGACGATCATCGGGACGCCACCGAACGCGATCTTCGTGGCCAACGCCCGAGAGCTCGCGCACGCCGAATTCACGTTCGCCTCCTGGCTCCCGATCGGCCTGTCGCTCGCGCTGCCCCTGCTGGCCGCGTGCTGGCTGATCCTCGTCGTCGTGTTCCGGGTCCCGCGCGAGTTCGACGGAACGGCGCCGGCGCCGGTGGAGACCGCGACCCGGTCCCTCGAGCCGGGCGATCGGTTCGTGATGGTCGTCTTTGCCCTCGCCGCCCTCGGCTGGGTGCTGCGCACACCCAAGCAACTCGGCGCGCTGCGCGTACCGGGACTCACCGACCTGATGCCCGGACTCACGGACCCTGCCATCGGGCTCATCGCCGCATTGGTCCTCTTCGCGGTTCCCTTGCCCCGCTCCCGGTTCCGGACGGCGCTCGACTGGAAGACGGCGAGCGGCATTCCCTGGGGAATCCTGCTCCTGTTTGGTGGCGGCATCACGCTGGCAGCGGCCTTCGAGAGCTCGGGACTCTCCGGCTGGATCGGCGGACGCCTTCACGCGCTCGCGGGGCTGCCGGTGCCCGTGGTGGTCGCGGCCACGACCGCGTTGTTCATCCTGCTGACCGAGCTGACCAGCAACACCGCCACCGCCGCGCTGGCCATGCCCTTGATGGCGGGCGTCGCGCAGGGCATCGGTCTCCCGGCCGTCCCGCTGATGCTGGCGGCCGCCCTCGCCTGCTCCATGGCGTTCATGCTGCCCGTGGCGACGCCTCCCAACGCCATCGTGTTCGGACATGGAGGCATGCGGATCGGCGACATGGTGCGCGCGGGCGTGCTGCTCGACGCCATCGCGGTCGGTGTCATCACTGTGCTAGTTTCCCTGTGGACATTCTGGACCATTCCCGGTGCGTGATCTCACACCAGTCGCCAACTTCAGGACGCGGGTCGAGGCGGAGCTTGCCGCCCGCTTCCTCGACGTGCCCTACGTCATCAGCTCCAGCGAGGGCGGACAGTACGGGCCGCTGGCGGATGGAACCACGATCTTCGTGCGCGCGGACGACGTGACAAGGGCGCGGGAGCTCCTCGGCGAGGCCAGTCCCGCGGACCCCACGGCATTGGACCCGTGACTGGCGATCGCATGTTCACGCTGCTGGGCGCCGCCTCGGGGCTTCTCGCCGTCGCGGCGGGAGCATTCGGCGCCCACGCGCTGCGAGCGCGGATTCCGGCCGACCTGCTGGCGGTGTTCGAAACCGGAGTCCGGTACCAGATGTACCACGCGTTGGCGTTGTTTGCCGTGGCATGGTTCAGCACCCGATCGACGGCTCCCCAGGTGGCGTGGGCCGGTTGGCTGTTCGTCGCCGGGACCATCGTGTTCTCGGGCAGCCTGTACGCGCTTTCCCTCACCGGCGTGCGGTGGCTCGGGGCCATCACGCCGGTTGGAGGTGTCGCGTTCCTCGCGGGATGGCTCGCCCTCGCGTGGGCGGCGGTCTCCCGCACGTGAGGCTCCTTCTCATTCCGGAAACGCCCTAAACATGGCACCGACGGTGTACTTCAATGGCGCCTTCGTCTCCAAGGACGACGTGCGGATTTCCCCCGACGACCGTGGATTCCTGTTCGCGGACGGCGTCTACGAGGTCGTACGGAGCTACCAGGGGCAGATCTTTTCGCTGGATGCCCACCTGGGTCGCCTCGAGCGTGGCCTTCGCGCAATCGAGATCGCGGGAGTGGACGTGGCCGGCCTCGGATCCGTGTTTCGCGAGCTGTTGACGCGGAACGGCCTCACGAGCGACGCGACCGTCTACCTGCAAATCACGCGCGGCGCGGCCCCTCGCGTGCACGCGTTCCCCGATCCACTGCCCCCGCCGACGGTGTACGCCGAGGCGCGCACGTTCGCCCCGAAAGGCGACCCGGCAGTGGGGATCCCGGTGATCACCGTTCCCGACGTGCGTTGGGCCCGGTGCGACATCAAGACCGTGGCGCTGATCCCGAACTGCCTGGCGAATCAACGGGCGCGCGAGGCGGGCGCCGTCGAGGCCGTGTTCGTGCGTGACGGCGTGGCCCTCGAGGGGACCGCCAGCAGCTTCTTCGCCGTGATCGACGGCGAAGTCCGCACCGCGCCCGCCTCCAACTACATCCTGCCGAGCATCACACGGGGCGTCGTGCTCCAGGTGTGTCGCGAGGGCGGCATCGCGCATCGGGAGACCCCGGTGTTCGTGCAGGAGCTGCCGCGCGCCGCCGAGCTGTTCATGGCGGGCACGACGCTCGAGGTGATGCCGGTCGTCCAGGTGGACGGTCGGCCGGTGGGCAACGGCCGTCCAGGTCCGGTCACGACGGGGCTCCACGCCGCCTTCCGCAAGCTGGTGCCGCGGTTGCCGTGACGGCTCCGTCTCGTTGCCGTATTGGCCGATTGCTGATCGCGACGGGCGTGCTCCTGGGCGCGACCGTTGTGCCGGCTGGCGCCCGCGCCCAGGACACGAGCGCCGCACTGCCCACACTCGCCGGGATTCGTGTGACCGTGCTGCCGGCTGGGTTGCAGCTCGCCGCGCGGCGCGATTCGTTTCGCATTCTCATCCAGGACTCCGTCGTCGGCGGTCAGGTGATCGAGGTCCGCCGACTCGGAGACAGCGTGGTGCTCCACGAGCGCACGGTGATCCCGCCACTCGACATGAGCCAGGAAACGCGCGTCGTCATGGACGCGCGGTCGTTGGCACCGTGGTCGGTCGAGCAAACGGGTCATGTCGGCTCCCAGCTGGCCAACACCCGGATCGTGATGTCCGACGGCCGGGTCCGGGGTCGCGCGGAGACCCCTGGCGTCGGAGGCGAGAGCCGAGTCACCGAGGTCGACACCCTGTTCCCGGTCGGCACGATCGACGTGAACCAGATCCCCCTCCTGGTGCCGCTCCTCCCACTCGTGGAGGGAATAGAGCTCGGCATCGATGTCTTCAATGCGGCAGACGGGTCCATTCGCCCGTACCGGCTTCGGGTCGAACCAGATTCAACGGTTGATCCCTCAGAACGCGACCCCGACGTCGTTCGGGTCCTCGTGCTGGGAGGTGAGCCAACCCGATGGTACGTGCGACGCGATTGGTCGCGGCAGGTCGTGCGAATCGAGGGTGTGAAGCAACCGCTGGTCTTCGAGTTGGTGCGGTAGGGCGCGGGGCCACCGGGTACGCCGGCACCATCCAACTTAATACAGGCTCGCAGCTTGGAGCGCCCTTCTCCGCCCCCGGATCAGCCCCGCAGCTCGCCCTCGGCACCAAGTATGCGCATCCACGAAGGCCGATCAGGACGTGTGGAGGACGGCCCGGCCGGTGGCGCCCCGAAGACGGGCTTGGCCACGGGCCGTAGGTGCTTGACGCCACGGACCTTAGAGGGCACTTTGGCGGGGTGTTTTGCGATATGGATTTAAGGAAAGCTCTCGGTTGCTAGCCATGCAGCAGTGTGCGCATTGTGCCACACCGGTGCCGGACGACGCGCGCTTTTGTCACGCGTGCGGTTCGCTTGTCTCCGACGCGGAGGGACAGGCGCGCGTTTCGGGCACGATGACCCAGGACTCGTTCGACAAGATCGAAGAGCTCCTGCGCATCGAAACCGCCGGCGACTACGAGATCAAGCAACTGCTCGGCAAGGGCGGCATGGCGGTGGTGTACCTCGCGCGCGAAGTCCATCTCGCCCGGAACGTGGCCATCAAGGTGTTGCCGCCGGAGCTGACGTTCGGCCACGGCGTCGAGCGGTTCAAGCGGGAAGCCAAGACGGCCGCCGCCCTCGACCACCCGAACATCATCCCCATCTATCGCGTCTCGGCGGGCGGCACGCTGTTCTGGTACGCCATGAAGTTCCTCGAGGGCCAGTCCCTCGAGCAAATGCTCAAGGACCGCGGCAGGATCTCGCTCGACCTCACGATGAAGATCTTGGCGCAGGTGGCCGACGCGCTGGACTACGCGCACGAGCACCAGGTCGTGCACCGGGACATGAAGCCGGCCAACGTGATGCTCAACAGCCGGAACCGGGTCATCGTCACCGACTTCGGCATCGCGAAGGCGCTCTCCGAGGGGACCCTCACGGCGTCCGGGTCGGTGATCGGCACGCCGTACTTCATGTCGCCCGAGCAGGGCATGGGGAAGATGGTGTCGGGCGCCTCGGACCAGTACTCGGTCGGCGTGATGGCATACCGGATGCTCTCGGGCAAGGTGCCGTTCGAAGGGGATTCGGCCATCGACGTGCTGCACAAGCACTGCATGGTTCAGGCACCGCCGCTCGAGACCGCCGCGCCGGGGCTCCCAAGGCACCTCTACCTCGCAGTGCACCGGGCACTGGACAAGAGTCCAGAGCGTCGGTTTCCCACTGTGCGCGCGTTCATCGAAGCGATGGAAGACCAGAACGCCATGTCGGCAGCCGCGATCTCCCTGTCGGGAACGGGTGCAAGCGACGCGACGCTCGTCGTTTCGACGGACCAGTTGTCGGTGTCGGATCTCGCGACGACGCCCATGCCGAGCCTTGGCGCGTCCATTCCTCCGGTGATCGCGGATACGCGGGCCGGTACGCGGCCGCCGCGTCCGGCACCGCCGCCCGCGAAAAAGAAGAAGGGGTTCCCCATCGGGCTGGTCGTTGGGCTGTTGGTGGTAGTGATCGGAGCAGGTGGGGGCACGGCCTACTATCTGTCGACGCGCGGGGGTCCAACCACGACACCGCAGCCGGTGCCGCAAACACAGGCCCCGGCATCGGGCACCCAGACGGCACCGTCGCAACCACAGGCGCCCGCTACGCAGTCACCGCCGCCGCAGCCGGCACCGGCGACACAGTCGCCCGCGACCCAGCTGCAGCCTCAAACGCAACGTCCCGAGTCCGTGGCCCCGCCCGCGCCGCGAATCGGGACCCTCTTCGTGACCGGGCTCCCGGAAGGCGGCTCGATCGTCATTGACAACGGCAAAGTAGTACGCAATCAGACCAGCGTGGATCTGGATCCAGGGTCGTACCGCGTCACGCTGGCCGCTCCCGGGTTCGAGGCGCAAAACCAACGCGTACGCATCTCCGCCGGCCGGACCGTGCAACTGACGTTTCGCGCAAGCGCCGTCCGAGCCCAGGCGTCGCAGCCGAATAAGCCGCCGGTACCTCAGCCGCAGCCGCCCCCCGGGCTTCAGCCCAACACCGGCGTGCTGTTGCTGGGGCTCAACGCCGCGGCTGAGCTCGTCCTTGACGGAGACAACAAGGGCACGCAGCGCCGCTATCGGGCCGTGCTCCTCGCCACCGATCACGTTGTGCGGCTGAGCGCCGTCGGGTATCGAGACACGACCGTCACGGTGCGCATACCGGACCGCGATTCGATACTCGTCAGGGTCAATCTGGAACGCAGATAGTCGCGACCGAACCCCCCAAGGGAGGTCCGTGCATGTCAAGAGTCTCGTTCGTCGCTCGCATCGCAGCCACTGTCGGGGTCGCGATGGTTGCGTTCGTCGCGCCCGCCCGCGCCCAAGACCGGGGCGACTTGATCCGCCAGGCCGAGCAGTTCTACCAGAACTTCCAGACCGAACCCGCTCTCAACAACCTGAAGATCGCGCTCGATCCGACGCGCGGTGAACCCGACAGCCTCTGGGCCCACGGCGTCCACTTGCTCGCGCAGATCTACACCGAGCAGAACGATACGGCCCTGGCCATTGCCTGGTTGCGGTGGGCTATGCGTGCCAGCCCAGGCCTCCGCATTGACCCCTCGAAGTTCAACCCCGACCTCCTGACCATGTCGGAGGCGGCGCGCGCGTTTGCGCGACGGACAGAGAGCGCGGGCGACTTCGTCACGGATACGCACTTCGAGTGGCCGGCCAGCCGGACGGTCGAGCAGCTGGGGCAGGTACGCATTGACCCCGCTGGGCTGGGTACCGCCGTGCGGGTTCTCCTGCAGGGACCCGGGGACGCACAGGGGCGAGCGGTCCTGGAAGGACGAACGGCGACGGGGCTGCTGCCCGGCTCGTACGAAATCCAGGCAGGGGCGGACGGGTTTTCGGCAATCCGCATCACGCGAGAGGTCCTCCCCGGTGTGACCACGGTCCTCAAGTTCAACCTCCAGCTCATTGGCGTTGCGGCGGCTGGCCCTCCGACTCTCGGAGACCAGCTACTTGGCCGGATGCGGGGCGGTACCGCCCGCCTCTCCGTGTGGCGGTTTGGGCGTGGTCCGACGTGCGCCGCCGGCTTCTATGCGGGCACCGCCTTTCTCGTGACCACCTACGAGGCTATCAAAGGCGCCGACAGCACCGTGGTCACCACGTCGGACGGCTCGCGGATCGAGAACCGGGTCGTGCGCGTAGCCCTGTACGACACCACGCGCAACGTGGCGGTGCTCAAGCTCCCGTCGCGGCGGGATTCCCTCCCCCTCAACACGGCGCTCCCGCAGCGCGGGCAATGGGTTTGGCCACTCGCGTTCACCGACTGCAACAACGGCACGGTGAACAACCGCGCCGTGCGCATCGCGCTCGGCGCCGATCCCATTGAGCTTGGAGAGTCGACACAAGGGGCACAGTTGGGTGCGGCACTCGTCGACTCGACAGGTGCGGTGCTCGGTCTGACGTATCGCGGCGACCGCGCCATCCCGGCCGCGACCATCGTCACCCTGCTCGACGAGGCACGCCGGCGCGACCAGGCGGGACAGTTGATGACACTCGCCGCCGTGGCGCAGCAGCAGGGGCTGGCACCCCGTCCGGGACAGCAGGTGGCCGGTCCGGCCCCAGAAGGCGGCAAGAAGGGCGGGTTCCCCGTCATCCTCGTGATAGGGGGGTTGGCCGCCGCGGGCGGCGCGGCGGCGCTCCTGCTCCTGGGGGGTGGCAAGGGGGAGCCCCCGGCTACGACTGGCAGCATTTTCATTCGCTTCCCGAATCCGTGAGCGGCAGACCTACGAGGTGCGTTCGACCGATTCCAGTCTGATCGCCGCACCTGGTCCTGCATTAGCGAGATGAGCGGGAGACCAGTGATGGCCGCCGCTCGGCACCGAGCGCGGCCTTCAGGCCGCGACCGGGACCACGATTCATGTCATCAGAAGAGTGGCGTTCTCCCTTGAGAGGTACACGCCCGAACGGCGCCGAGTTTCTGCTGACCAATGCGGTGAACGCGCGCGATTGCGCCCGGGCTGTGCGCGAGGTCAGGAGGCTCGGCCTCGACCCCGCTCGTATCCCCCACAAGAAGCCCGACTCGTGACGAGTGGACGTCACCTTCCTGGACGCAAGCGTCCTGTTCTCGGCCGCTTGGCGCGCGGATGCCGGCAGAACGCGGCCCCGGAGGGTGAGCGGGACTGAGCTGATCGCCTCGGTTACACGCCGGCCGAACTCGGCGCAACCTGCCGGATCCGGAGCGGGTGGATTGCCTGGAGGGTCTGCTCCAGTCGCCGAGGTTCGTTCCGGAAGTCCGGACCGCGTGATCGCCCAGGCGGCGGCGACTACACGCCTCCGCCCACGGCGGGCGGCATCACGATCAGTCTGCCGAACCCGTAGCTTTCTACGCGGACCGCTCAACCAAACGAGAACGGCGACCCGGAATCGGGTCGCCGTTTCGCTGTTCAGAGGCCTCGGGCGCTCGCTAGTGCCGGCGCTGCGAGGACACCCACCGGTCCGCCGACGTAGTGACTGTGGCCGTGCTCCCGACGGCCTGGGCGATGCTCGGCGCCCGGGACGTGACGGGCGCCCCTGCGCCCCGGAGCACCCAATAGTAGCTGTTCCGCAGGGTCGGGGTCGGCGTTGCGAGCCCGGCTCCGTACTCCAACGTGATCGTACTCACGACCACTCGTCCGGCGTCCAACGGATAGGTGGCATAGACCGGGCGGAACGGCGTGAGCTGTTCCGTGATCAGGGTGGTAGCGCCGGCCGGGAGAATGCCGGCAACGGATCCATTCGTCTCCACACAACCCTGCCCGGCATAGTCGATGTTGGTGTTGCTGAGATCGTCCCCGCCACCCGCCATCTCGTTAGGGCCGAAGACCAGCGGGTGATCCGACGTCGTCAGGGTGAGCCCGCTGCAACTCGTCGTCTCGTCTGCCACCCCCGTGAGGCCCGGGATGAGGTACCCCGGAACCGCCAAGTTGTCCGCGAGGTGACCCATGAGCCAACCGCCGCCACGCACGAAGGTATCCAGCGCCGTCTGGGCCACCGCTGCCCGCTCCGCGTCGTTCTGGCCCGTGTCCCCATATGCGTTAGACGGCAGGATCACCACGCGCGCGCCGCTGGGCACACCCAGGGCCAGGTCGGCCATCGGCCGGACCCAATAGTCGTAGCCGGACTTGAGGTTGAACGGCGGGTTCGCGAGGACCAGCTCCTCCTGGTTACCCCAGCCGGGCGTGTCCTTATACATCACGATCGGGGAGGTTACGGTAAACGGGTCGCTGGTAGCGCCCGTCAGCGTGCCGGAAGAAGCAGTGAGGGTGTAGTCCACGGCCGCCCGGTCGATGCTGATGCCGCTGAACGTGGCGATCCCGTTGACCGCGTTGACCTGGACTGTCCCGAACAGCCGGCCGTTGCCGGGCGGGTTGTCGCCGATGGCCAGGGTCACCGGATCCCGGGCGGTGGTGACCCGCGCCCCCGTCGCGTCGCGGATCTCCACTTGAATGGCCGGCGACATGGCGCTGCTGGTCACCGCCGCCGGCGCTTGGACCGTGAACGCCAGTTGGGTCGGGGTGCGCGGTGTCACGGTGAGAGCCACACCTCCCGGCGTACCCTTCCCCACCGCCGTGATCGTGACGCTGCCCCCACCCACCCCCGTCGCGAGCCCCGACTGATCCACGGTGGCGACGTTGTGGTTGGTGGATGACCAAAAGAAGTTGACGCTCGGGACCAAATTGTTGTTGGCGTCCCGCGCCTCGGCGGTGAACTGTTGCGTGGCGCCCGCGGCGATCGTGGGAGTGGCCGGCGTCACGGTCACGGTGGCCACGCTCTGGAGAGCCACCAGTGACGCCGCCGCGCTCCAGGCGCCCCCCGTAGTCACCACCTCATTGGTCGCCCGGACCCGCACGAAGTAGAGCGCCTCCGCCGGCACCGTGATCTGGGTACTCGTCCCCGTGAGGGTCACGGACGTGGCGCCGGCGAAACTCGCCGACTGCCCCCACTCCAGCACGTAGCCCGTAGCGTTGGCGACCCCAGAAAAGGAGACCGGGAACTCAAGCACCTCGGTAGTGTCCTGCGGGAACGGCGCCAGGACCGGGCGGAACGAATCCCAGTTGCCGATCGTGGCCGTGGCGGTCTGGCCGGCCACGACGTTGACGCCGCTCACCGACCCGAAATGGTCCACCTCGCTCGCGATCAGACCTTCCACCACCACGGCGTAGCTGCCCGGACTCAGACCGTCGATCGTCCCTTCGCAGGTGGCGTTGCACTGGAACGTGGCCGTCTTGTTGTCGGGACCGGTGACCGTGACGCTAATGCTCTCGAGGGCGGCCGCCTTCTCGGCGCCGGACGGCCCCGAGGCGGAGGTGAGCTGAAGCGCGATCGAACCCATCCCGGGCGGACCAGCCGCACCGTCGCCGCACGCAACCGCCAGGACGCCCGCACAGAGCACTGCCGGGAACCGCCGCATGATGCTCACCTCGAACCGCCGCATGATCCTCACCTCGAACCGCCGCATGATGCTCACCTCGGAAGGGTTGGCCCCTGCTAAGATTCCCGAGACGGGAACGGTGCGCAAGAGGCGGCCACGGCACCGCCGGTGCCCCGGGGGCTCAATCGGGACCGGGGCCCTCGCACAGCCGACGGTCTGCGCGCGCCGCCGGCCCGAACGTATCGCGTCGGGTGCAGGCCGTTCGGACCCCGTAGCCACGACGCACGGTGATGCTCAAGCGCCATCATTACCGCCGGGCTTCTTCGCCGCCGCCCTGCCGGCCTGCGGCAGCAAGCAGTGCTGGTTCCGCCTCAGGGTCGAGCTGGCCCCCCACGGACGGGTTGGGCGCGCAACCTCCACCATCGAGAAAGCCCAGGGCGCGTTGCACGAGTTCGCCACTCAGTGCTTCGCCGAGCACCTCCTGGCGGCGCAGCGCGGCTTCGAGCTGCTGGAGCTGGGCAACCTAACCTGGATGCGCGGCCGGACCCGGCCGCCGCCCGCCAGCTGGGCGCGGACCACGGACTGGGGACGGCCCTTCTGGGCCACATCGTCGTCGCCAACGTCCGGCCCCGCGCCTCCATCGGCACACGCCAGCGCGTGGGCGCCGACGTGAGGGTGGCGATTCCATCCGCCCGCTCTCGGGCGAGTCGGGCGCGAAGCTATGAACCAACTCCGCCCGCGCCCGCGAGACGGTGGGATCGCGTTGCACATGCACGTATACACTCGCAGTCACGCGCGCGCCGCCCCGGCACTGCCTAAAGCGGAGAGTCCGAGCGCGGGGGGCGCAGCCCGCGCGTGTTGACCTCGTCACGACCGCCTTTGCCAGCGCGCGCGCAGCACGGTTGGTCCGACGATCAAGAGTGTGGACCTCTCCCCGTGGCGGCCTACGGCAACCTCCCGTCCTCCACGATCCAAACGGGCTGGGCGCACACCTGCGGGCTTACCACCAAGGGCAGCGCCTATTCCTGGGGCTCGAACTCCGACTCACAGCTGGGCGACGGTTCGTCGGTGCAAGACAGCCCACCGGAGTCCAGGTGGCGGGTTGCCTGACATTCAACACGCTCACGGTAGGTGGGTACCATGCGTGCGGACGCGTCGGGACGGCGGTGTGGTGCTGGGGTGGAGGATGGGACGGACAGTTAGGTTCCGGCACGGTCGCAAGCAGAAACCAGCCGGTTCAGACGATCCAGTAGCATGTCACCAATCTCGAACGGGTGACCCGCATTGCGGGCCACCACCCGTTCGCATCGGCGCGACGGACCCGGCTCGGCCGTCGCTTGACGTTCGTCGAATCGGGTGCATGATGCGGGGATGACCGGGCTACGTTCCACCTGCGGCCATTGCGGTGCCCCGCTTCCCGACGGCGCCAAGTTCTGCCATCGGTGCGGGGCCGCGCAGGTCACGGATACCCGGTCCGAACTGGAGCGACTGCGGGAGGCGCTCGGCGCCGACTACAGCATCATGGGCGAGCTGGGACGCGGCGGCTTCGCCGTCGTGTACCTGGTCGAGGACCACAAGACCCGGAGGCACCTGGCGGTGAAGGTGCTGCGACGGGAGCTGCTGGTGTCGCACGTGCTGGTCGAGCGGTTCCGGAGGGAAATCCGGCTGGCGTCCCGGCTCGATCACCCCAACATCCTCCCATTGATCTTCTCCAGCGACAGCGCGGACTTCGCCTACTACGCCATGCCACGGGTCAAGGGGAGGACGCTGAAGGAGGTGCTGCGCGCAAGGGGGAAGCTTCCTGTGATCGAGTCCGTCCGACTGCTGCATGACCTCGCGTCGGGGCTCGCGCACGCGCACGACCGGGGCGTCGCGCATCGGGACATCAAGCCGTCCAACATCATGCTGGAACCGGATGGGAAGCCGTTGATCCTCGATTTCGGGTTGGCGCGGGCGCTGGCCGCCGCCGAGGGCAGCACGCTGACGGTGTCCGGGGAGATCATCGGCTCGCCGCAGTACCTGGCACCCGAGCAGGCCGCGGGCGATGCCAACCTGGATCACCGTTGCGACATCTACAACTGGGGACTGCTGGGCTACGAGATGCTGGCCGGCGCCCCCGCGTTCGAGGGCGAGTCGGTGCAGGAGGTGCTCTACAAACAGGTCGCCGAAGAGCCGCCCAAGCTCAACGACCGGCGACCGGATGCCCCACCGGACGTCATTGCCGTGATCGAGCGCGCGCTCCAGAAAGACCGCGCGGCGCGCTGGCAGCAGATGACGGAACCGTTGGGAATTCTCAAGAGCTTGATGCCGGCGGCGGGACTAGCGCGGTTCGATCGGACCGGGAAGGTGCGGTAGGCGGACCCGGCGGACCCGAGGCTACTCGGGCTGCATCAAGAAGACAAGTACGCTACGAGCGGTTTCGTCGGGACCCATGCAAAGCGGGGCGACCTTTTGGGCCGCCCCGTTTCGATTCAGCACTCACCACTTCGTTTTGTTAAACGGGTCCGTCGGGACCGCCGGGTCCATCGGGACCGCCGGATCTACGCCGGGTAGACGTTCACGAACTTGCGGTCTTTGCGACGCACCTCGAAGGTCACCTTCCCGTCCACCAGGGCGAACAACGTATGGTCGCGCCCGCAACCGACGTTCTTCCCGGGATGGAACTTGGTACCGCGTTGCCGGATGATGATGTTCCCTGCCCGCGCCAACTCGCCGCCGTACATCTTGACGCCGAGGTACTGCGGATTGGAATCGCGGCCGTTGCGGCTGGAGCCGACGCCCTTCTTGTGTGCCATGGCTACCCGACCTTCACACCCGTGATCTTCACTTCGGTGTATTGCTGCCGGTGACCCGTCTTCTTTCGAACGTTCTTCCGGCGCTTGAACTTGAACACCTTGATCTTCTCGCCCTTGACGTGCCCGAGGACCTCGGCCTTCACGGCGGCGCCCTTCACCGTCGGCGCGCCCGTGACCACCTTGTCGCCGTCGCTGGTGAGCAGGACCTCGTCGAACGTCACCTTGGCGCCCGGCTTGGCATCCGCCATAAGCGGCACCAGGACGCGCTGCCCCTCACTGGCCCGGACTTGCTGCCCGCTGGCGCGGAAAATCGCGTATGACATAGACGCCAATCGTACCCAGGAACGAGGGGTGGGTCAAGTGCTAAAACCGTTGGGCGTTTGCGGTTAGTGGTTGGTGGTTAGCAGTCCGTTTCCCGAGAGCCGGCGGAAGCTCCATGCCGCTTGGCCAACGAGGAGGTGGTACGACCAACGACCAACGACTAACCACCAGCGGCGGGGAGCGGAGTCAGGTCAAGCTACCAAGTACTTCTCCGTAACATCCCGCCCGGCCGGCTGGCTCACGAGCCGGAACTCGTCCACCCCGATCATCGGGTCGTCGCGGACCTCGACGTCGAGCTTCACCGCTTTCCGCAGGGTCTTCAAGAAGTTGGGCTCCTGCTCCAGCAGGAACAGCGCCACCTCGGGGTGCAGGCGGATCACCACCTGTTGCTCCTTGTTGCCGTGCGCCACGCGCCGGAGCGTTCGTTCCAGCCGCCCGACCACGACCTCCGGTCGGAACACTCGCCCAGTCCCGCTGCAGGACGGGCAGGCATTGGTCATCGACTGCCACAGGGACGGCCGGACCCGTTGCCGCGTCATCTCGATCAGCCCCAGGTCGGAGACCTCGAACGCTCGCGTCCGCGCGCGATCGCGACCGAGGTGCGTGCGCATCTCCTGGAGGATCTTGTCCCGGTTGCCCTGGCTCTCCATGTCGATGAAGTCGATCACGATGATCCCGCCGATATCCCGCAACCGGAGCTGCCGGGTAATCTCTCGAGCGGCCTCGAGATTGGTCTTCAGGATGGTCTTCTCGGGGTCTTTCTTGCCCGTGTACCGGCCCGTGTTCACATCGATCGAGACCAACGCCTCGGTTGCCTCGATGATCACGTAGCCGCCCGTCGGCAGGTCCACCCGGCGCTTGTACAGGTTCGCGATCTCGGCCTCGATCTCGAACTTGTCGAACAACGGCACCTTGTCCTTGTACAGCGTGAGCCGCTCGATCAGGTCGGGCTCGACCTCTTCCAGATACCGGTGGATCTCATCGTGCAGGTCCGAGCTGTCCACCGTGAGGCGATCGACCTTCTCACTGAACAAATCGCGGATGATGCCGCTCGTGAGCGACGCCTCGCGCTGCACCAACGCTGGCGGACGGACGAAGTGGGCCTTGCGCTTGATCTTCTTCCAAAGCGCGAGGAGCGACTTCAACTCCCGCTTGAGGTCGTCCGCCGTGATGTCCTCGGCAACCGTCCGCACGATCACGCCGCCCGCGTCCTTGGGCAGGAGCCCCGACATCATCTGGCGGAGGCGGGCCCGCTCCTCGCGGCTGTCGATCTTCCGACTCACCCCCACCTTGGAGGCGTATGGCATGAACACCAAAAAGCGGCCCGGGAGGGAAATCTGGGTCGTGACGCGGGGCCCCTTGGTGCTGATGGGCTCCTTCGTGACCTGGACCAGCAGGGTCTCGCCCCGCTTGACGTGATCCTGGATGTTCGGGAGCTTGCCGCGCTTCTTCCCGTTGTCCTTGTCCTCGTCGTCGATCTCGTCCTCGTCGGGCTCGATCAGGTCCGAGGCGTGGAGGAAGGCGCTCTTTTCCGTCCCGATGTCAACGAAGGCTGCCTGGATGCCGGGGAGGACCGCATCGACCTTCCCCCGGTAGATGTTCCCGACGGACCGCTGCAGCTCCGGGCGGTCCACCAACAGCTCGACCAATCGGTCGTCCTCCAGCAGGGCCACGCGCGTTTCGCGCTGGCCGCCGGAGATCAGAATCTCTCGCTTCAAACTGGGTATCCTCGTGCGGTCTGATGGCACTGCCCACCGCCGGGCACGGACGCGCCCCTCGCCCCCTCTCGCCGGGACGTCCCGGCAAGACGGGTGCGAGCGGGCCACCAAATGCGTCCGCCGCGGTGACCAGGGCTTTCATAGTTGGGAAGCCGCTGAAATGCACGGCTGTAAGATAAATACTATCAGGAACTTACGTCAACCTAGAGTTCGCCTCGACTTGGCCGGATGGGCCGCCATCGGGCCTCGATCGAATCGGGATCCAGCTCTCTCTCGCAAGCCGTATCAGTGCGAACACCCGCGGAGGGCGGTGCGTCGTCGGCGCCCATCCCGAGATAGTCGAGTGCCGCGTCGAGGAGCTCCATCAACCACGCCACACGGCCCCCTCGGATGCCCTACCCCGCACGGCTTGGATCCCTACCGATGAACGCGCGTCGCGAGCCCGTGCAGCGTCACCGGCGGCCGCTTGTTCACACGGCTCGACCACGCCACATCCCTAGCACACCGACCAACTGGCGTCGTGACAGACGAGGTCGAACGTCACCGGCTCGCTCTCTCGCACGACGTTCTCGCCATACAGGATGCCCACAATCTGATAGCGTCCGGGCGCCCAGCGTATGAGGTCGGAATTCCTCACGTGCGGGGTCGGGTACCAGGTGAACTCACGCACGAGCGTCTCGCCGGCCGCTACCTCGACATCCCGAGTCTCGTAGCATCCGGATCCCGGTGAATCGACGCGCTCTCCGTCCGGCGCCACGAAATAGTAGTCCAGCGGGTAGCCACAGGCCGGCAGGTGAATGGTCCGGAGGGTCGGGTTCCGGGCTTCGAGCCGGACAACCATGCCGCTGTCCGCCTGCACCTGCGTCGTGTTCAGGCTGACGGAGACAAGGAGCAGGTCGGCCGGATCGTCGGGAAGCAAGCAGGCGGTTGCCGCCACGAGTGCGGCGAGAAGCGGAAGGGGCCGCATTGGATACCTCCTGTTCCGAGGTAGCCCGCATCACACGCCTGTAATCTCGTGAACCCCTCAGGAACAGGCAAGGCGGCCGGCCAAGGTTCCGCTGGTATTGGTCGGCTTTCCACTCGGTCCGGCTCAGACGTTGCCACCTTCGCGCACCACCCCTGCCACCACGCATCAACACGGCGAGGGCGTGATCAGGGAACCCAGCGTCAGCTGACGATTTCGCCCAGCAGATGCCGCGCAATCACGATCCGCTGGATCTCGCTCGTCCCCTCCCCTATCTCGCACACTTTCGCGTCGCGCATCATGCGCTCGACGGGGTAGTCGGCCGTGTAGCCGTAGCCCCCGTGGACCTGCACGGCCTTCGTGGTCGCGCGCATGCAAACCTCAGAGGCGTAGAGCTTGGCCATCGCGGACTCGGTTTTGTGCGGCTTGCCCTGCTGGTAGAGCCATGCCGAGTGATAAACCAGATGACGCGCCGCCTGGATCTCGGTGGCCATGTCGGCGAGCTGGAAGTGCACGCCCTGGAAGGACGCGATCGGTTTCTCGAACTGCTTCCGGGTGCTCGAGTAGGCGATGCTCTCTTCCAGCGCGCCCTGCGCCACGCCGAGGGCCAGCGCGGCCACGCCGATCCGGCCGGAGTCCAGCGTCTTCAAGAAGTTGACGAATCCCTTCCCCAATTCGCCCAGCATGTTCTCCTTGGGAACGATGGCGTCCTCGAAGATCAGCTCGCGCGTGTCGGACGCGCGCCAGCCCATCTTGTCTTCTTTCTTGCCAGCGAGGACGCCCGGCATCTTGGGCAGGTCCGGCGCGTGGCCGATCCCGACCCGCTTGGCCTCGGCCAGGTCCACGGTGTCCTTGGTGACGATGAACGACGTGATCCCGTGGTTTCGCGTCTTGGGCTTGGGATCGGTGCGGGCCGTGACCACGAAGATCTCACCCACGCCGGCGTGCGTGATGAAGATCTTGGAGCCCCGGAGCACGTAGTGGTCGCCTTTGTCCTCGGCCACCGTCTTGGTGCCGCCCGCGTCGGAGCCGGCCTCCGTTTCCGTGAGGCCGAACCCGCCCAGCACTGTGCCCTGGGCAAGCAGCGGCACATACCGGCGCTTTTGCTCCTCGGTTCCGAACTGAACGATCGGTGACGTGCCGAGCGTGGTGTGCGCGGACACGGTGATCGAGTGGCTCGCGTCCACGCGGGCCAGCTCTTCCACCAGGATGATGTAGGACAGGTAGTCCATCCCCGCCCCGCCTAGCTCGGGATCCCAGGTGGAGCCCAGGAACCCCAGCTCGGCCATCTTCTTCACGTTGTCCCAAGGGAAGCGCTGCTCGCGGTCCAGCTCGCGGGCAACAGGCTTGATCTCACGCTCGGCGAAGTCGCGGACGATCTCGCGGAGCTGATGGTGGTCATCGGAGAGAAACGGGGAGTCGATCATGGCTACAAAATAATGCGGGGTGCGGGTCGGGTGGGTGGGGACGGTTCTAAACAAGAGCAGTGGGGCAGCGGGGCAGAGACAAGGCAGGGATGGACCGTTGCTGGTACGCCCGGCCGGATGCTGAGTGCCAGCTTCTCTCTGCCCCGCTGCTCTGGGGTAACCGCCTAGCTTTCTCCCCCGAGACGGTCCCGCATCGATACCGGAACCCCCAGCACCTCTGACCACACGAACGCCCGTCGCAGATCGTAGGAACTGAACGTCGGGCTGTCGAAGCTGGTGATCCTGGCGACCGGCTGCTGGGCATACCGCTCGTGAAACTTGGTGTGGCTTTTCTCCCCTGCCCCTTCCAGCGTCTCCAGCGTGGCGGCGCCACGCTCAAGTCCCTCTTCCCAGGTTGTGGTCTCGCGGACCTTCGACGCGCGGTCAAGCCCGGCCTGCCACCGCGCGGTCTCGTCCGCATCCATCGGCTCCAGGCTGACGGCCTCGGTCTGTTCCTCGAGCGGTGGGAGCCGTCTCGGTTCGGAAGACGCGCGCCCCGTGACCAGGCCCTCCAACTCCCGCAGCAGATCCTGCTGCGAGGTCGGCAGTCCGGCCTGGCGTTTCTCCAATGCCGTGCGCGGCTCGAGCCGAGTCCCCGTCGGCATCTGCTGCGGCCGCTTCTTCTTCTTGCCGCCCAACAGCCCAAAGAGGATGAACGCGATGAGCGCCAGGATCTGGAGGAAATCGCTGTCCATGATCAGGAGCTCTGCTTTTCCTCGCCCATGCCGCCCTTGGCGATGGCCTGGCGCATAGCCGTGTCGCTCTCGACGTTGCGGTAACGCATGTAGTCCATGACGCCGAGCGTCCCCTGCCGGAACGCGTCGGCGAGCGCCAGGGGAACTTGCGCCTCGGCCTCGACCACCTTGGCCCGCATCTCCTGCGTCTTGGCCTTCATTTCGCCCTCGAGCGCGACCGCGGCCGCGCGCCGCTCCTCGGCCTTGGCCTGCGCGATCCGCTTGTCGGCCTCGGCCTGGTCGGTCTGCAACTCAGCGCCGATGTTCTTGCCGACGTCCACGTCCGCGATATCGATCGACAGAATCTCGAACGCGGTCCCGCTGTCGAGGCCCTTGGCCAGCACGGTCTTCGAGATGTTGTCCGGGTTCTCGAGCACCGCCTTGTGCGACGCGGCGGAGCCGATCGTGGACACGATCCCCTCGCCAACCCGCGCGAGAATGGTCTCCTCGCCGGCGCCGCCCACCAGCCGGTTGATGTTGGCGCGGACCGTCACCCGCGCGAGCGCGATGAGCTGAATGCCGTCCTTGGCCATGGCGGCGACCTTGGGCGTCTGAATCACCTTGGGATTCACCGACACCTGCACCGCCTCGAGCACGTCCCGGCCGGCGAGGTCGATGGCCGTGGCTTTCTTGAAGTCGAGCGCGATCCCCGCCTTGTCCGCGGCGATCAGGGCGTTGACCACACGGTCCACATTGCCGCCCGCCAGGTAGTGCGCCTCGAGAATGTCCGTGTTCAGCTGAAGACCGGCCTTGGTCGCCTTGACCAGCGGTCGCACGACCGCCGCGGGGTTCACCTTGCGGAGCCGCATGCCGATCAAGCTCCCGATGGCCACGTGCACCTGGGCCGCCAGGGCTTCGATCCACAAGCGGACCGGCACGAAGTGCGTGAAGAGGCCAAGGACGATGACCCCTCCCACCACGACGAGCAGGAGCAGGACCGGTCCAAGCGCGGAAACATCCATGAGCGTCGCTCCTTATGAGTCCAGCGACTTGTGGTCCCCGGACAGGGCCGCCAGGGGCTCGACCACCAGTCGGTACGCTTCGGCACGCAGGATCCGCACGGACGCCCCGCGCTTCACGTAGTCGCCTTCGGTGACGACGTCGATCCGTTCACCATCCAACTGCGCCGTCCCCGCCGGATGGAGGTCTGTGAGGGCCACCGCAACGCGGCCCAACAAATCGTCGCGCGCGTCCGCCGACACATAGCCTTCCTCCGCGTGGCTCGCGGTCCGGAGGAAGATGCCGCGCCACCGCCCGCTGGTGGGCAGGTTTCGCACGATGAGGTAGATGGCCGCGATGATGATGCCAAGCGAGGTCGCCACGATCCCGCTCGCGCGCGCGACGTCCGCCCACGTGGGCAAACTGCCGAGCAGCGCCAGGAAGATGGCCGAGCCGATGCACAGAATGCTGATGATGCCGGCGATCCCGAAGCCGGGCACCACGAACACCTCCAGCCCGAGCGCGATGAGCCCCGCGGCGAGCAGAATGAGCTCCTCCCACCCCGCGAGCCCGATGATGAGATGGCTCCCGAAGAATCCGCCCAGCGAGAGGAGGCCGACGATGCCGGCCATCCCGAACGAGGGTGTCTTGATCTCGATGACGAGTCCCAGCACGCCGATCGACAGGAGAATGGGGGCCACAAACGGGTTCGACAGGAACCGCACCAGGCCCTCGGCCCAATTCTGTTTGGGCCGGACGATCTCGGCATCCTCAATACCGAGCCGCGACAGCACGTCATCGAAGCCCGCCACCTCGATCCCGTAGCCCACTCGCTCCGCCTCGCTCGCGGTGAGGGTCAGCAGCTTCCCCTCCTCGACCACACCCGGGATGGCGATCGTCTCGTCCACCATGGCCTCGCCGATCCGCGGATCGATGCCGCGCCGCTCCGCCAGCGCCCGGAATTGCGCGCGCATGACGCTCTGCGCCTTCTCGGACACCTTGGCACCCTGGGCGTCCACCACCGTGGACGCGCCCAGCGTGGCCTCACGCACCATGAAGACGCTGTCCGTCGAGACGCTGATCAAGGCACCGGCCGAAATGGCGCGCGGGTCCACGAACGCGTACACGGGAACGGTGGCCTGCGAGATGGCGTCCACGATCTGGAGCGCCGCATCTACCCGGCCCCCCAGCGTATTGACGTCCAGGATCACCGCCCGGGCGCCCGCGGCCTCGGCTTCGTCAAGGGCGCGCTTGATGAACGGGGAGATACCCAACTCGATAGTCCCGGTGACCGGGACGCGGTAGACCACCGGACGCTGCGCGGCGACCGGAGCCGCCCACCCGATGGCAACGAGGATGACGACCAGCCGACGCACACGATCCTCCAGAAACGGCATATCCTAACCTAGGAACTGGGCGGAACCGATGGAAGCGCGTTGTCGGATTCGGGCGGCGGCGCCGGCTTCCATGCCACACCCTCCAGCCAGCTCCGCGCCTTCACGATCTCGTGCCGGATCTCCCACAGATAGAGCGCGATGGCGAGGAGGAGAAACGTGTTGGCAAAGGTGAGCAGGCGCGCGGCTCCGAAGGGATACCACAGATCGAGCAGCCTGCCACCGAGCAACGTCACGAGCTTGTCGACACACGCCACGGCGACGAGCGCGAGCGCGACGGTGAGGCCGAGACGGCGCGTGTTCAAAATGGAATACTCGAGTTTGGATGACCTTCTGCGACCCATGCGCGCCTCGACGAGAGAAAGGGCACCGCCAAGGTAGTCCCCTTCCCGCTCGTCGCGCCATGGCTCATTGAATCGCGTGCCTCCGGGTAACCGCCGCGGAGCTTCACGAGCGGGGAGCTGGCGTCCTGCGAGGCGTGCGCGAGTGCGGGCTCCCGCTAGGGAAGCCCTGCACAAGCCCGCGAGCAGGGAGCGGTCACCGCCGCGCGGTATCCGCGAGTGAACTCGCGGCTCGGCTGCTGCCGGTAAACCGGCGTCCCGCCGCCGCTTCAGTGGCGGACGCCGAGCGGCGAGTTCACTCGCCGACCACGCGGAGCTGACACGCTGGGTTTGAGGCTACGCTGTGGTTCCCTAGGGAGTCCTCTTGCCGATCATGTGGCGCCAGCTTCTCCCGAGCAGGCCGGCATCGCACCGGTCACAGCCGCTGCAACGGACCTCATCTTCCCCGAGATACTGAAGCAACACCTGCCGGCGACACCCGCGCGTCCGCACGTAGGTGTGCATGGTCTCGAGCCCGGCCGCCGCCCCCGGCCCGCCCGCCAGGCTGGCGGTGAGGGTGAGATCGCGCTCGGTCCAGAGCAACACGCAGCGTGAGGGCGCTCCGTCCCGCCCCGCCCTGCCCGCCTCCTGGTAGTACGACTCGGGGCGCGCCGGGATGCCCGTATGCACCACCAAGCGCACGTCGGGTTTGTCGATGCCCATCCCGAACGCGTTGGTCGCGGCCATCACGCGAATCGAGCCGTCCAGGAACCGGCCGAGCAGCGCGCGTCGAGCTGGGCCGGGCAGGTCGCCGTGATACGGTGCTGCCGCCAGGCCCTTCCGGCGGAGCCAGGCCGCCACACCGTCCGCCCGATTCCGCGTCGGCACGTAGACGATCGTGGTTCCCGCGATGGGCGTGATCAGCGCGAGCGCGCGGTACAGCCGTTCGCGCTCGTCCGCGCAGCGCTCGACGGCGAAGTGCAGGTTCGGCCGGTCGAACGACGCCACCACGCGCACCGGGTGCTCGAGGCCGAGGACCCGCACGATGTCCGCCCGCGTGGCGGGCGTCGCGGTCGCCGTCACCGCCAGCGTGGGTGGCGCGCCCAACGCCTGACGGTGTTTGCCGAGGTCGCGGTAGTGCGGGCGGAACTCGTGGCCCCACTCAGAGATGCAATGGGCTTCGTCCACGGCCAGGAGACCACACGCGAGTCGCGACTCGCGGATCATCCCGGGCAGGCGCTCGGGGGCCACGTAGAGGAGCGTGAGCCGACCCGCCAGGGTCCGCTCACGCACCGCGCGTCGCGTCTCCGGGTTCTGCGTGCTGCTCAAGTACGCCGCCGGGACGCCCTTCGCGGACAGGGCGCCGACTTGATCCTGCATCAGCGAGATGAGCGGCGACACCACGAGCGTCAGCCCGCCGCGCACCACGGCCGGGAGTTGAAAGCAGATGGACTTCCCCCCGCCGGTCGGGAGGAGCGCCAAGCAGTCACGTCCACTGAGCGCGGCCAGCACGACGCGTCGCTGCTGGTAGCGCAGATGCGCGTACCCCCAATGGTGTTCGAGCACCCGCTCGGCACGGTCCAGCAGGCCGGTCGATTCCATGCCTCTACATTGGTGGCAGCGCGCACAAAGCCGTCAGCGTTCCAACGCACCGATAGGCGAAGCCTTGCGTGCGTCTTGGGGGGTCCACGAGTGAACTCGCAGTGCGGCCTCTGTCGGTAGGTCGGCGATCCGTCCCTTGGGGGCGCCGCCTGCGTCGCTACAGCGGGGTACGGATCGCCGCGATCACCACGGCCAAGTCGCGCACGGTCGCTCCGCACAGCAGTGAGAACGTGCCCGTCATGGTTAGGCTGTCGTTGGCGACCGCGCCTGCCAGCAGGAGCGCCCGACGTATGGAACACCCGGGTGGGAGGGGTGGCGCACCCGAGAGTTCGAGGTCGCCATCAATCGTGACGACCCCCACCAGGTCTTCGACGGGTTGCGCCTCACAGGACTGGGTCGTCCCAAGCGCATAGCTCCCCGCCACGTCGTCGCGCGACTGCGTGGACAGGGTGACCGTCACGGGACATGTCACCTCGAGGCCCGGTACCTGGGTCGTGTAGGTGCCGGTGAAGATCCCGGTGACGTCAGGGTAGACCGGCAACGGAGCGCCGCTGGTACTGCCCGCGAATCCAAGCCTCCACACCACCTCCTGCGGGCAACGGTACGTGTAGCGGCCAGACAGCGTGATGCTGTCGCCCACGACCGTCCCCACGAGCCCGATGTTGGCCTCCTTCAACGTGCAGGTCATCGGTTCCACCAGCTCCGCCAGCGCGTTGATCGTGCCGGTGGAGCGCACGACCCCGGCACCCGCCTCGATGGTATCGATGCAGCCGAGACCGGGCGCGTATCTCCGCAGCAGCTCGAACGTGGTGCGGAAGACGCTATCGGCCTGGTCGGCGATGGTGAGCGCAGCGGGACAACTTATCCGGTCGCTTTCGACAGCGAGGTTCCACGTGCCGAGGTAATGGCCCTCGACGTTGGGGATCGGCCGGGGGGCGCCATCCCCGCCGCCGCACGCGGCAGCAAGGACAAACGCGCTCAACGGTGCCGACGGCCTCGACAGACGGGTTCTCTTCACACCGTCAAGCTACGTCATGGGAATCGGGGAACGCGAGGCAGGTGCCAGCCACGCTCGCTACATTCCTCGCCCCGGAGTACAATGAGACCCATGGCGCGACTCTCCGACACCGAGTTGCTGGCACGACTCGTCGGGTTCGACACTGCGGGCCCGAACGGCAATCTCCCTCTGATCGAGTTCCTCTCGGGCTACCTCGATCGGCCGGGGGTGCGTGTCTCACGACTGCCCTCACCGGACGGCACCAAGGTGAATCTGTACGTCGAAATCGGTCCGGAGCCCGCGGGCGACCGCCGCGGACTCCTGCTCTCCGGGCACACGGACGTCGTGCCCGCCCACGAGCCCGAGTGGGCATCGAATCCGTTTCAGCTCACGGAGCGCGATGGCATGCTGTTCGGCCGCGGCGCGGCCGACATGAAGGGCTTCGTGGCGATCGTCTCGAACCTGACCGCCGAGCTCGATCCAGGCTCCCTTCAGGCACCGCTGACGCTCCTGTTCACCTACGACGAGGAAGTCGGCACGCTGGGCGCCCGCCACTTTGCCGAGGCGTGGACGGCGCACGACCGCCTGCCCCGCCACGCGCTCATCGGCGAGCCCACCCGGCTCCAGGTCGTGCGCGCGCACAAGGGCATTGTCGAACTGCGGATCACGTTCCTGGGCCAAAGCGCCCACTCGGGGTATCCCCACCTCGGGCGGTCCGCCATCGAGCCGGCGGCCGCTGCGGTGATGGCGCTGGCGGGGTTGCGACGGTCCCTGGAGCAGGAGCGGCCGGACACAAGCGCACTCTTCCCCGAGGTGCCGTTCGTCCCGCTCAACGTGGGGACGATCCGCGGTGGCGCGGCGCCCAACGTGATCCCCGACCATTGCGCCCTCGCCGTCACGATCCGTCCGCTCCCGGGCATGGAAGCCCAACCTTTGGTCGAGCGCGTGCGGGACGTCGTCGCGCGCTCGGCGAGCGCCGAGCGGTGGACACTGGACGTAATATGTGAGTGCCCTCCGATGCTGACCCAGCCCGACGCGCCGGTGCTCCGCTCCTTGCTCGAGCTGGTGGGCCCGAGCGCACCCACGGCCGTTTCCTACGCCACCGACGCGGGATGGCTCCAGACGCTGGACATGGACTGCGCCATCTTCGGCCCGGGAGACATTGCCACCGCGCACCGGGCGAACGAGCACGTGCCCATCGCGGATCTCACGAAGGCCAGGGCGGTATTGGAGCGGATGATCGAGCGGTTCTGCGGGGCCCCCGCCTGACGCCACTGAGGACAAGCCCGTGTGCGCCTATTTCTTGAGGAACGCCTCGATGGCTTTCCGAAAATCCGGCGTCGTCCGCGCCACGGCGTTGACATCGGCACCGAGTTTGATGCCATCCGCGAAGCCGCGGCCGTCCAACTGGTAGAACAGCCGCTTGGTGAGCGCGAGCGCGGACGCGCTCGTCGCCGCCAGGCCCTTCAGCACGTCGGTCGTCTCCGCCTCAAACCTCGTGGCGGGTACCACGCGGGACACCAATCCGACGGCGCGCGCCTCCTCGGCGCTGAGCACTCGGCCCGTGGTGACGAGGTCGAACGCCGCCTTCTCCCCGGTGATCCGGCGCAGGATGGCCATCACCATCGCCGGGACGAATCCCTTCCCGACCTCGGGATAGCCGAACTGCGCCGCCGCGTGCGCGAGCACGAGGTCGCACGCGGTCGCCAGGCCGCACCCTCCCGCGAACGCGCGCCCGTGCACGACGGCCACGACCGGCTTTGGCAGCTCGCGCATCCGCACGAAGACATCACCCAGACGTTGTGCGCTCGCACGGTTCTCGTCCGGAGACCGATGGGCCGAATCGAGCAACTCCTGGAGATCCGCCCCCGCGCAGAAGTCCTTCCCCGCCCCGCGCACCGCGACCACGCGCACGTCGGCGTCCAGTTCCGCCCGTTCCAACGCCGCGTGCAGCGCGTCTACCATGGGCGCGTCGATGGCGTTCCGCTTGTCCGGACGGTTCACCGTGACGGTGAGGACGCCGCCCGCGAGCGCG
>Ga0307424_1000060_pt1 | contig 44708 bp, 37 predicted proteins | sample SalMarWE160320MG_FD_202157 | JGI IMG/M metagenome (GOLD analysis project Ga0307424, IMG submission 202157) | Salt marsh sediment microbial communities from the Plum Island Ecosystem LTER, Massachusetts, United States - WE1603-20 | ecosystem: Environmental > Aquatic > Marine > Intertidal zone >... | reverse complement strand
GTTCAACGAGTTGGTGGTGGGGAATCGCGACACGTTCCGGATCGAAAAGCGCTACCTCCCCAAGGGGGGTGGCGTCGTCTGGGCCAGCATCTCGGTGTCGGCGGCGCGCCGGCCGGATGGCGCCGTGGACCACCTGATCGGCGTCGTCGAGGACATCACGCAGCGCCGGCAGTTGGAACAGCAGTTGTACCAAGCGCAGAAGATGGAGGCCGTGGGCCGACTGGCGGGTGGCGTGGCGCACGACTTCAACAACTTGCTGACCATCATGCGGGGGGAGAGCGAGCTGGCCCTGTTCGACTTGCCCGACGATCATCCGGCCCGCGAGTCGCTCACCGCCATCCGGCAGGCCAGCGATCGCGCGGCGGTGCTCACCGGGCGGCTCCTCACGTTCTCCCGCAAGCAGATGTCGGAGCTCACCGTCTTCGGGCTCAACGACCTCGTCACGGAAGCCGAGCGGATGTTGCGCCGCCTGCTCGAGGCGAACATCCGGTTCTCGGCCGCTCTGGGCGACGGCATCCTCGCCGTCCGTGCCGACCGCGGTCAGATGGAGCAGGTGTTGCTCAATCTGGTCGTGAATGCGCGTGACGCGATGCCGGCTGGCGGCGAGCTGACCATTCGGTCCGGTGTGATGGAGATCGACGCGCAGACGGCGGCCCAACACCAGGTGGGCCCCGGCGCGTTTGCCGTGCTGATCGTCTCGGATACGGGTGTCGGGATGAGCGAGGAAGTCCTGGGCCACATCTTCGAGCCGTTTTTCACAACCAAGCCGAGGGGGCAGGGAACCGGGCTGGGGCTTGCCACCTGTTTCGGCATCGTCAAGCAAGCCGGGGGGTTCCTCGATGTGACCACCGCGGTGGACGTTGGAACGACGATGGCGGTCTACCTGCCGTTGATGGGGGACGCCGTTGACGCCGTCGATCCGGCCGTGCCGGTGGTGATCCGGGGCGGGACCGAGACGATCCTGGTGGCCGAGGACGAGGGCGCGGTGCGTCGCATCGCGTGCCGCATCCTGACGGGCGAAGGGTATCGGGTGTTGGAAGCCGGCGACGGCGAGGAAGCGCTGGCCGTGCTCGCGACGCATGATGGTCCGGTGGACCTGCTGCTCACCGACGTGATGATGCCTCGCCTCGGAGGTCGCGACCTGGCGACTCGGGTGGCGGAGGGCGAACGGCGTGTCCGGGTGCTCTACATGTCGGGATACACGGATGACGAGGTGCTGCGGCGGAGTTTCGAAGGAGAAGAGGCCATCCTGATTCGCAAGCCGTTCACGCGCGAGACGTTGCTCCGTCGCGTGCGAGAGGCTCTCGACGAAGCCATCGTGGGTTGAGGGGATACGAGGAGAAGCAATGGCACACGTACTTGTGGTCGATGACGATGCCGGCTTTCGCGCGACTGTGGAGCGCATGCTCCGGCTGCTGGGACATCAGGTGACGATGGCCTGCTCCGGTCGCGAAGGGTTGGAGCGCTTTCGGGCCGACCGCCCGGATCTCGTCCTGATGGATGCGTACATGCCGGACGGCGACGGCATCGAGACGATGGCCGAATTACAGGAAGAAGCGCCCGGGACGCCGGTGATCCTGGTCTCTGGTGGCGGATTCCTGACACGGGAGGAAGTGCTGCGGCTGGCGACGCGCCTGGGCGCGTTCGGGACGATCGGGAAGCCGTTCTCCCTCGAGCAGCTGCGCAAGGCGATCGACGCTGAACTCGCCGATGAGCCGGCCCCACGACGGGGCACGAACGGAGCGGCGTGATGACCGTGGCCGAGTCCGCCGCGCAGACCACCCGTATCCACCGCGTGCTCATCGTGGACGACGATCCGGACACGCGGCGGACGCTCGCGCGGGCCATGCGGCGCTTCGGGCACGAGGTCGAGGAAGCCCACGATGGGTACGACGGCCTGGCCAAGCTGGACGAGGGCGTGGATCTGGTGCTCCTCGACGTCAACATGCCGGGTATGGATGGTTTCGGGTTGGTGGAACGCATGCGGCGTGACACCCGCCACCGGGACGTGCCCGTCATGATGGTCACCGGCCAGAGCGGTGAGCAGAACTGGCGACGCGCGCTCGAAGCGGGCGCGAGCGACTTCATCGGCAAGCCGATGGATTTGTCGGAGCTACAACTCCGGTCTACCTGGCTGCTGCGCATGAAGGCAGCCTCGGACGAGGTGCAGGCGCACAAGGGTCGGCTGGAGGAACTGGTGGACGTGCGCACCGCGGCGCTGCGCGAGGCGTTGGACGAAGCGGCGCGGGCGCAACAACGGACGTGGGACGCGCATCTCGACACGGTCCGGCGGCTCGTGCTGGCGGCGGAGTACCGCGACGTGGATACCGCCGCGCATGTCGAGCGCATTGGGCGCTATGCGGGGATGCTCGCCGAGATGATGCGGCTCCCGGAGGCGGAGGTGGCGCTCACACGCTTGGCGGCGCCCATGCACGACGTCGGGAAGATCGGCATCCCGGATCACATCCTGTTGAAGCCCGGGCCCCTCGACGCGGCCGAGTGGCGGATCATGCGTACGCACCCAACGATCGGCGCGCACATCCTGGATGGATCGCCGTCGCCGGTGGTGCAGGCCGGGCGCCTCATCGCGCTGACGCATCACGAGCGTTGGGACGGCGGCGGGTATCCCGCCGGACTTGCGGGAGAAGAGATCCCGCTCCGGGCGCGGATCTGTGCGGTCGTCGACATGTTCGACGCACTCACCACGCAGCGGCCGTATCGGGACCAACTGTCGTTCGCGACCGCCATCGCGCTCCTGGAAGCGGAGCGTGGCCGCCAGTTCGATCCCTATGTCTTGGACACGTTTCTCCGGAATCGAGCGGCGTTTGCGGCGGTATTGAAGGAATTCACGGCCGGAGAGCAAGGAGCGTCGGCATGACGACCCAAGGGGAGCCTCAGACGGACAAGGGCCGCGTGCTGGTGGTGGACGACGACGCGGAGGTGCGGCATACGGTGGTGCGCTTCCTGGAGCGGCGGGGCTACGAGGTGGCGGAGGCCAGCTCGGGCCCGGAAGGCCTGGTGGCGGTGGCCAAGTTCCGGCCGGGGCTCGTGTTGCTGGATATCAACCTGCCGAGCATGAGCGGGCTGGAGGTGTTGCCGGAGGTGTTCGAGGTGGACCCGTACGTGCCGGTGGTGATGCTGACGGGCGCGGCGGACGCGGCGACGGCGACGCAGTGCATGCGGGAAGGGGCGGTGGACTTCCTGATCAAGCCGTTCGGGCTGGACCGGTTGGGGTCGGCGGTGGCGGAGGCGCTGCGGCGGCGGGACACGCTGGCGCAGGACCGGGAGATTTCGCGGTGGCTGAAGCACGAGGTGGCGACGCGGACGCGGGAGCTGGACGAGGCGCGGCGGCGGCAGGAGGAGTTGACGGTATCGGCGCTGGATGCGCTGGTGATTGCGCTGGAGGAGAAGAGCCCGTACTTCGCGGGCCGGGCGACACGGGTGGCCGATGTGGCAGCGAGCGTGGCGACGCAGCTGGGGTTGGAGGAGGCGGAGGTGGAGCAAATTCGGGTGGCAGGCCGATTGCGAGACTTGGGGATGATCGGGATACGGGAGGCGATCCTGGACAAGAGCGGGCCGTTGACGACGGAGGAGTACGCGCAGGTGCGGGAGCACGTGTACATCGGGACGCGGATTCTGGCGCCGTTCACGCATCTGGGGCCGGTCATCCAATACGTGCAGTACCACCACGAGCAGTGGGATGGGCAGGGGTACCCGGAGGGGCGGGCGGGCGAGGCGATTCCGCTGGGGGCGCGGATCGTGGGGGTGGCGGAAGCGTTTGACGCGTTGACGTCGCCGCGGCCGTACCAGGCGCGGGCGACGGCGCGGCAGGCGGTGGCGCGGGTGCGGGAGTTGGCGGGGACACGGTTCGACCCGACAGTGGTGGATGCGTTGGCGGCGGCCGTCGGCCAGCGCCAAACGCTCGAGTTCGTGCCCAGCGAGGAAGGGCCCGGTAGTCCCGCTGACGAAGCGCCGCGTCGCAAACGCCGGAAGCGAGACGTGACCTAGCACACACCACGCTCCAATGGTGTGATGTGGGACACGCGCGCGGGGCGCATTGTGATGTAGACCTGTCAGCCCTCCGCCCACAGGGTCCTCCCTCGAGCCGCACACGACAATGTGGTGTTCTACGGGCAGTTCACACGCAGCAAAATCCCGACATTGAACTCAGCGACGCACCACTCGGACGGACGTGCTCGAGCTCGCGCTGGCGTCGCGTTGGGATGTCGGGATGCTGCAGATCGTCGGGACGCGAATCAGCCGCTGGTGCGGTCGAACGATTGGCCTGGGAACGCTGGGATTGGTGGCGCTCATGACCCTCGGCTCCGTCGCGCATGCACAGAGCCCGCGACGCCCGCGGACCGCGACGATCCAGGTGTCGGTGCTCGTGGTGGTGGCTCCGCGGTTCAGCGAGCTCGCGCCGCAGGCACTGGCCAACCTCGTCCAGCCACCCGTGGCCGGTGTGCCGCAGGGAGCCGTCACGAGCGACAGCCGGGGTTGGTCGATCGGGCCGACGCTTGGATCGGAGATGAGCGTGGTCGTGGAGCGGGTTGTGGCCGCCCTGAGCGGTGGGTCGGCGCCGGAGATGCTCATGTGCCACCCGACGAACGCGGTGCCCGATTGCCACACGCAGTCGCTGCGGACGCCCGTCACGGTCCGGGGCGCGAGTGAGCCATCGGTCTTCCTGATGCACGGAGCGGAATTCGGCAGCACGCTGTTCCGCGCGACGATCGCGTACATCACCACCTGACGGACCCGGCGGTCGCGGCGGTCTCGATCCCGCTTTTTCCGCTCATCGCGCCGTCAGAATGGCATCGGCGGCCCCCATTGTGTGGTCTGCTCGGACTGCGGCGAAACCCTCCGTTGGTGCCCGGCGTCTATACTTGAGGCAACCGTTCAACGACGAGTGCGGCGAGGATGGACGTCCGGCAGGCGCTGCAACAAACCCTGGCAGGCGCGTACACCGTCGAGCGCGAGCTTGGCGGGGGCGGCATGTCGCGCGTGTTCCTGGCGCGCGATCGGGTTCTCGATCGCCGCGTCGTGGTGAAGGTCCTGCCCGCCGACCTGGCGGCCGAGCTCTCCGCGGAACGGTTCAAACGGGAGATCGCGGTCTCGGCGTCGCTGCAGCACCCGCACATCGTTTCCGTGCTTTCCGCCGGCGACGTGGACGGCATGCCGTACTTCATCATGCCGTTCGTCGATGGTGAGTCGCTGCGGCAGCGGCTCGTCCGTCGCGGGCCGCTCCCGGTCGGGGAGCTGGTGCCGATCCTGCGCGATGTCGCCCGCGCGCTCGCCTTCGCGCACGAGCGCGGCATCGTTCACCGGGACGTAAAGCCCGACAACGTGCTGCTCGCGCATGGCTCGGCGGTACTGACGGATTTCGGCGTGGCCAAGGCGCTGAGCGACGCGCGGTCCACGACCGCGCCGTCGGCCACCGGCGCGCTCACCCGCGTCGGCACCTCGCTCGGCACGCCCGACTACATGGCGCCCGAGCAGGCGGCGGGCGGTGACGGGGTGGACCACCGGGCGGACATCTATGCGTTCGGGGTCATGGCGTACGAGCTGCTGGCCGGCAGCGTGCCATTCGCGGGGCGCTCCCTGCCGCAGCTCCTCGCGGCGCAGATTGCCGAAGCGCCGCCACCCCTCGCCGCACGCCGCCCGACCGCACCGGCGGCGCTGGTGAACCTCGTGATGCGCTGCCTGGAGAAAGACCCCGACCAGCGGCCGCAGACGGCCGCCGAGATCGTCGCCGCGCTCGAGACTCCATCGGTCACGAGCGGTCCCGTGAGTACCGCCGCGCAGCTGGCGGTTCCCGCCGCGCGGAGCCGGCGATGGAAGATGATCGCGGGGGTGGGGGGAGTGGCCGTGGTGATAGCGGTCGGGAGCGTGGCCATGCTCCGGAGGCCGCCACCCGTGGCACCCGCGGCCCACGAGCGCTCCATCGCGGTGCTGCCGTTCGCGACCGTTGGCGCGGATACAGCGAACCTCTACTTCGCGGAAGGGATGACGGAGCAGCTCACGAGCGCGCTGGCGGACGTGCCGGGCCTCCGCGTCGCGTCGCGCACGGCGGGCCTCGCGCAGGCGGATCGCACGCGGGATCCGGAAGAACTCGGGCGCGCGCTGGGCGTCGCGACGCTGCTCGAGGGCACCGTACGGCGGGATGGAGAGCGCCTGCGGGTGAGCGCGCGACTCGTGAGCACGGCCGATGGGCTCACGCTCTGGTCCCGCACGTTCGAGCGCGCGGTGGCCGACGTGTTCGCGGTGCAGGACAGCTTGTCGGCGGCCATCGTCGCCGCCATCCGGGAGCGCTTCGGCGGGGAGCTCGCGCCTCGCATGGCCCGTCACGGCACGAACGATCTCGAGGCGTACGACCAGTACCTCCGGGGCCGGTTCTTCTTCGAGCGACGCGGCGCCGAGGGCCTGCGCCGCGCGATCGCGCGGTTCCAGGATGCGATCCGACGCGACTCGAATTACGCAGACGCCTGGGCCGGCCTGGCCGCCGCGTACGGCGTCCTGCCGCTCTACGGCGGAGCGTCGGTGGACTCGGTCCTTCCCCTGGCGCTCGCGGCCGCGGATCGGGCGGTCGCCCTGGACACGACGCGCGCGGCGGTCTACGCGTCGCGGGGGAGCCTGCTCAACTCCGCGTGGCGGTGGCGTGAGGCGGAAGCGGATTTCCGGCACGCCATCGCGCTGGAGCCCGACTACGCGACCGCCCATCAATGGCTCGGCGAGAACCTGCTCGTCCGGGGCCGCGTGGGCGAGGCCGTCGCGGCGCTCGGGCGGGCGGCGTCGCTGGATTCGCTGTCGCCGATCATCCTGGCGTCGGACGCGGTCGCCCGGGCCACCGCGGGAGAGACCGAAGCGGCCATGCGGCTCGGGGAGCGCGCCGTGGCGCTCGATCCCTCGCTCGATGCCGCCCGGTTTCTCCTCGCCGCCGTCCACCTCTATGCGCGGGACCCGAACGGCGCGATCTCCCTGCTGGAACCCGTGGCGCGGGGGAAAGGCCCTCCACCCATCATCCTCGGGCTCCTCGGTTACGCGTACGGTGCGGCCGGGAAACGCGACGCCGCGCAGGCGGTCCTCGCTCGCATCGACTCGACACACCCGCAAGGTGGAAACGCCGCCGCGATCGCGCGGGTCTACCTCGGGCTTAACGACCTCGACGCCGCGCTGACCTGGCTCGACACCGCCGCCGACGTGCGCGACCCGTTCTTCTCCAGCGAGTCCATGGCCTCACCGCTCTTCGATCCGTTGCGGGCGAAGCCGCGGTTCAGTGCGCTGTTGCGGCGGCTGAATCTGGATCCGGAGTTGTTGCAACACCGCTAGGTTCGGTCCGTTCCACTGGCGGGATAAGCAGGATAAGCAGGATAAGCAGGATAAGCGGGATGGTCGCAGCGGCCCCTTCCGGATTCTACGCTGCACTCGGTAATCTGTTGTCTGCTCCGCATTCAGTAGGTCGGCAATCGGCAATCGGCAAACGGCGATCGACAATTTGCAATCTCCAATCAGCAATCTGCAATCAGTCGGCATCCATCATGTGACCGCGATAGCCGGTAACCCGCAGGAGAACGTGGACTTCTACAACGGGCTCCTGGGGTTGCGGTTGGTGAAGCGGAGCGTGAACCAGGATGACCCCGCGACGTACCACTTGTTCTACGCGGACGGGGCGGGGCATCCGGGAAGCGACCTCACGTTCTTTCCCTGGCCGCATCTCCCTCCGGGAACGGTGGGCGCAGGGATCACGACCGAGGTCGCCTTCGCCGTTCCGGTGGGGACGCTGGGCTTGTGGGAGGAGCGCCTTGGCGCCGCCGGCGCGCAACTTGGGACGGGGGAGGAGCGGTTTGGCGAGCGCGTGCTGCCGTTCGCCGATCCGCACGGGCTGTCGCTGTCACTCGTGGAGACGAGTGACGACCACGAGTTCACGCCGTGGGACCAGAGTCCGGTTCCCGAGGCATCGCAGATTCGCCGGATCCACGCGGTGCGGCTGTGGGAACACGTGCTCGCGCCCACGTCCGTGGTCCTTCAGGAGGTTCTCGGCTTCGCGCCGCTCGGCGACGACGGAGAGTGGCAGCGATTCGGGCCACCAGGTGGGGGATCCGGCCGTTGGGTGGACGTGCGGGAGGCTCCCGATGCGCCGCCCGGGCGCATGGGCCGCGGCTCGGTGCATCACGTTGCGTACCGCGTCGCCGATGAAGAGACCCAGCGTCGCGTGCGCGCGCGGGTGGAGGCCGCGCGACTCCGACCCACGCCGGTGATCGATCGCTTCTGGTTCCGGTCCGTGTACTTCCTGGAACCGGGCGGCGTGCTGTTCGAGCTGGCCACCGATGGACCTGGGTTTGCCGTGGACGAAGACGCGACGCACCTGGGGGAGCGACTCGTGCTGCCGCCCTGGCTGGAGCCGGAGCGGGAGAATATCGAGGCGGCGCTGCCTCCGCTTCGGATGCCGGGCCGGGTCTGATTTCGCATGCGCAACGCGTCAGGTGTGCGGGATCCGTCGCGGGGTGGGTCCCTCCGTCCGCTGCAGTTCGCGAATAGGGGGAGTTGGTAACTCGGGCACCCGCTCACTGACGTGTACTGCGGGACCCACCCCGCGCCCACCCCGCGACGGGTCCCCGGCTCTCTTCATCTCGCCATGAGTGCTTCCAACACCCGCGCGACCACGCGGGCGGCGCGGACGTACTCGCCAAGGTGGATGTGCTCGTCGGGTGTGTGATCGAGCGCGGAATCACCGGGGCCATACACCGCCATCATCGCATCGGGCCACGCGGGGCCCACGATGGTGAGGTCGGCGGTGCCCGTCTTCAACACAAAGCTCGGCTCACCGCCTTCGGCGCGAATGGATCTGAGGAACGCGGCGACGAGCGGGGTCGTCTTCTCGGCCTTGAACGCTTCCTGCCCGCCGCGGAACCGGCACGAGAGGCTCGATCTCTCGGCTTGCCACTCCGACACGGTGCTGTCGAGCCGAGCAGCGAGGTCTTTGCGGAGCGCTGACAGACGCCCGCCTAGGGGTAGGCGGAGCCCGACGCTCAGCGTCGCGATACCGAAGGCGCCGTCGTCGCGTGTTCGGATCGAGCGCAGCGTGGCGGAGTAGCGGTCGAACTCCCGCTCCGGGCGGTCGCGATTGCGCTCATCGCAGAAGTGCTCGACCGCGTGCCAGAGGTCCACGGCGCGCTCGGCCGGCAAACGCTCGCGCCCCGCGGAATGCGCGAACGGTATGCGCAGCGTCAGCCGCAGCTCGACGGAGCCGCGATAGCCGAGGGTGACGCGATCCCAGCGGCTTGGCTCTCCCACGATGACCGCCACCGGGGCGGGGCGCGCACCCCAGGTATCCACCAGGTGCCGGGCGCCGCGGCTGGTCCACGATTCCTCCTCCACCGCACCCACGATGGTGACGCGCCATCCGGCCGGCACGGTGACGGCGGCGCCGGCGACCGCGAACGCGCACAGCGGTCCTTTCGCGTCCACGGTGCCGCGTCCAGAGAGGCGATCGTCGTCGTGCCGGAGCGGCACGGTGCCGGGAAACGTGTCGATGTGGCCGAGCAAGAGGATCTCGCTCCGGCCCTCGCCGCGCGTACCGACGGCGTTACCGGCGGCATCGGGCGCGGCGGCGAATCCGCGCTGTCTCATCCACCGCACGAGGTGCCCGACGGCCAGCGACTCGTGCTTTGGCGGGCTCGGGATGGCAACGAGCGAGGTCAGCAGCTCGATGGCGGCGTCACGGTCGATGGCCGGGCGATCACTCACTGAGCGAGGGTCTCCCGAATAGCCGTGAGCGCGAAGGCCAGATCGTCCTCGGGAATCGTGAGCGGTGGCAGGAGCCGGAGCACGTTCAGGCCGGCCGGCAGCGCCCACACGCCGCGGTCCATGAGCTGGGCCAGGATCGGGCCGACCTTCTGCTTGAGCTCGATGCCGATCATGAGCCCGCGCCCTCGCACCGCCCGGATGATTGGCGCCTCGAGCGCACGGAGGTCCGCCAGGAGCGCGGTCCCGAGGCGCGCGGCGCGATCGGCGAGGCGCTCGCGTTGGAGCACGTCCATCGTCGCGAGACTCGCGGCGCAGGCGAGCGGTGCGCCGGCGAACGTGCTGCCGTGGAAACCCGACTCGAACGTGCCGAGGCCGTCGCGCCAGACGGCGGCACCCATGGGGATGCCACCGCCCAAGGCCTTGCCAAGCACGATCACATCGGGCGCAACCTCGTGCCACGCGGACGCGAACCGTCGGCCGGTGCGGCAGAAGCCGGTTTGGATCTCGTCCACGATGAGCAGGGCCCCGCGCTCGCGGCAACACCGTTGCAGGCCCTGAAGGAATGGGGTCGATCCTTCGTGCACGCCGCCTTCGCCCTGGATGATCTCGACGACGACGCCGGCCGTCCGGTCGCCGACCGCGCGTTCGACGGCCGCAAGATCGTCGAAGGGGACGTGCACGAATCCGGGGACGAGCGGCGCAAAGGTCTCGCGTCGCGCCCCCGACGCGGTGGCGCTCAGCGCGCCGAACGTACGCCCGTGGAATCCCCGCGCGAAGGAAACGAATTCGACGCGGCCGGTGTGATAGCGCGCGAACTTGAGTGCCGCCTCGACGGCCTCGGCGCCGGAGTTGGCGGGCTGAATGCGCGACAGCACGCCCTGGTCGTTGGGGGGGAAGTCCGCGCGCAGGAAATTAACGAGCGCCGCGAACCAACGGGCGCGCGTGTCGTTCGGCGCGCTCTCGGTGTGCATGACGAGGGTGCCCGCCTGGGCGCGGATCGCGTCCGTGACGGTAGGATGTCCGTGCCCCAGCGCCGCCCAGCCGTGGGCCGCGGCGCAGTCCACGTAGCGCTTACCGTGTGCGTCGAACAGCCGGGAGCCTTCGGCACGCACGATCGTGACCGGCCGGCGCCTCACGCCACCGGAGCCGTGGCGATCCTCGATGGCGGCGGGATCGAATGGTGTGTCGCGCGGCTCAGTCACCGATCACGGTTCCTTTGCCGGCCAACGCCTGCCGCACCGGTTGCGGCACGCGGGCGTCGGCGAAGATGACGCGGAGCACGCCGCCTTCGAGCGCTTCCTGCGCGCCCAACACCTTCTTCTTCATGCGCTCTTCCGCGACGGCCATGAACCGGGCGACCTCCGCGGCCGGGATGCGCCGGATGAGTGACGCCTCGTCCGGAAAGCGCTCCAGCAGGCCGGGCACGTTCGAGAGGATGACGAGCGTCTCGGCGCCAAGCGCGAGCGCGGTTTGCGCGGCCGCGCGATCGCCATCCACGTTGATGGCCGTGCCGTCGTAGCTCGCCGCGGGTGGCGTGAGCACCGGCAGGAGACCGGCATCGAGCAAAGAGCGCAGCAGCGTGACGTTGACGCGCTCGACCTTCCCGGTGTAGTCGTCGCGGACGACCACCTGTCTTCCATCCTTCACCGCGCGGATCGTGTCCTTCCGCGGTCCCTCCCAGATGCGCCCGTCGAGCCCGGAGAGTCCGACCGCGTTGACGCCATGACGTTGGAGCCGCTCTACAATGCCCTTGTTCACCTGGCCACAGTAGACCATCTCGAAAATCTCGAGCGTACGGCGGTCGGTGCGACGCGAGACGTGGCCGCTCGGGGAGGTCAGGAACTCCGGCGGGTGTCCGAGACGGGTGGCCACGTCGTTGAGCGTCGCGGCGCCACCGTGCACCAGGATGAGCCGGTGTCCTTCCCTCCAGAAGGTGGCGATGTCCGCGGTGACCGCGCCGAGGTCAATATCGGCGCCGCCGCCAACCTTCACGACGACCAGGGACGCGTCGGGCACGAGACTAGGAACCGACGGCGGAAGCCGTGCGATGGGTCCCTCCGTCCGCTGCAGTTCGCGAGTACGGGCGGCCGGTACTCCGGGCACCGCTCACTGATGCGTTCTCCGGGACCCACCGCGCGACTTCTGAGCGGCCATTCTCATATTGGATGCAGGCCGGGGAACGTCAGCCCCGCGGTTTCATCGAAACGACACATGAGATTCATGGATTGGACGGCGGAGCCGGCGGCGCCCTTCATCAGATTATCGATGGCCGCGATCACGACCAGTCGGCGGCCGCCGGAGCGTTCGTCGACGGCGAAGCCCACATCACACCAGTTGGTGCCCGCCAGCAGCTTGGGATCGGGGTAACGGTGGATGCCGCTTTTCGCGGAGACGAGGCGCACGAACGGCTCATTGGCATAGGCCTTACGATAGAGACTCCAGAGATCCCGCTCCGCGACGGATTCCGTGAGCGTGCAGTGGGCGGTGATCAGCGCGCCCCGCACCAGCTCTACACCGGTCACGGAAAATGCGACATCGAGGTCGCCCAGCTCCTGGAGGATCTCGGCTTGATGCCGATGACCCGTCGGCATGAACGAGCGGACGGTGCCGCTCCGCTCCGGGTGATGGGACGCCGCGGTCGGGACGGCACCGCTCTCCGACGAGCCGACCTTCACATCGGCCACGACGCGCTCGAGCAGCCCCGCATCGGCGAGCGGCGCGAGCGCGAGAATGGCGACCGTGGCGTTGCAGCCCACACCCGACACGTAGCGCGATTGGCGGATGGCGTCACGCCCGCGCTCGGGGAGTCCGTAGACGAACTTGTCCAGCCACGCTGGTGCGGGGTGTGGAGCGCCGTACCACGTCTCGTACGCCTCGGGACTGCGCAGCCGGAAATCGGCCGACGTGTCCACGATTCGCCCGGCCAAGTCCGCCCAGTGATCGATGCGGGTGGCCGCCTCCCCATGCGCCTGCGCGAGGAACAGGACATCCGCGCGCTCGACCTCATCGAGGGAGGTGAACCGGAGGTCGGTGACGGTCCGCAGATTGGGGTGTGCGCCGTGTACGAACTTCCCGGCCTGGCTTCGCGACGTCACCTGTCGCACGGTGACGTGGGGATGGGACACGAGCAGACGGAGCAGCTCCCCGCCGACGTACCCGCTTCCCCCAACGATGGTAACGGTGACGCGTTCGGTCACGACGCGACGGCGCGCTGGGCGGGGAGACCCGTGCGCGCAACATCGAGAACGTACTCCGCGACCAGGTCGGGAATCGGGATGCCGGTGGCGGGCACGCTGTTCCGGAACTCCATGGTGTAGTTCACTTCGTTCACCAGCAGCTCGCCGTCCGGCCGCTCCAGGAGATCGATCGCGAGCACGCCACCACCCACGGCGCGGGCGGCTGTGCGGGACAGGCGGTCGATCTCATCGGTCACCGGACAGTTCTCCGCCCGCGCACCCCGCGCGGTGTTGGTGATCCAGTGGTCCCCGTAGCGGTAGATGGCGGCCACGGTGCGGTCGCCGAGCACGAAGGAGCGAATGTCCCGGCCGGGCTTCTGGATGTACTCCTGGATGTAGAAGATCGAGTGGTGATAGCTGCCGAGCACTTCCTTGTGCTCGAGCAGGGTCTCCGCGCTCTCGCGGTCGTTCACCTTGGCAACGAGGCGGCCCCACGAGCCTACCGCCGGCTTGAGCACGACGGGATAGCCCAACCGATCAATCGCCTCGAGCGCCGACGCGGGCGTAAACGCGATCAGGCAGCGCGGTGTCGGCACGCCCCGGGCACGGAGCACCGACGTCGTCTCCAACTTGTTGCCGCAGACCAGCGCGACCTCGTAGTCGTTCACGCAGGGGACGCCGGCGTCGCCCAGGATGCGGAGCGCGTAGAGCGCACGGGAGTGATTGATGCAGCGTTCGACCACGACGTCCACCGGCAGGGCGGGTGGATTGCCCAACTCGAACACGACCTGGCGGTCGTCGAACACCTCGGCTGTCACGCCCAGCCGCTGAAACGCCTGGATCAGGAGCTTCTCTTCGACCCGCACACGCGAGAGGAGGATGCCGATGCGGGGCTTACTCACCCCAGTCTTCCTCCTCCTCCGGCGCCTTGACGAGGGTCCAGGGGTCGCCCTCGACCACCTCCAACTCCTGGCCGCATTCGGCGCACTGGACGATCTCTCCAGCCATGACATCGTCCGCCAGGGTTACTGACGCGCCGCACTCGGGACACTCGGCGTCAAACGCCATTGGGGACTCCGGGCGGTTAGGCGGTTAGGCGGTCAGGCGGTTAGGCGGTCAGTCCGGCTTCGCCGTCAGGCCCGCGCTGGTCGCGTTGCATGAGAACTCGTGCGGATGCGGGCGCACGTGCTACAGAATCAAATGGCAGCAGCGGGGGTGTCAAGTTAACCGCCTTCGTTTAAAACGGCCTCGGCGGCCCCCCCTCCCGCGGTCCTCCCGGGCCACCCCGTCCAGCACCGCCGCGGCGGAATCCGCGCCGCTCGAACTCGTCGAAGCGCTGCCGCTGCTCGGGGGTCAGCACGGCCCGAATCTCAGCGCGGACGGAGTCGTGAATTGCCATCAGCCGGGGCATGGTCGTCCGCACCAGGGAGTCCGTGATGGGCTGCCGCGCCGCGAGGATGGTGCGAATCCGTTCCTGTTGGTCCGCGCTCAGGTCCAGCCGGTTGAGGCCCGCGGGGAGGGCATCCCGTCCGGGCCCCAACGCCATGGACGGTGGCGGCTGGCTCGCGAAGTGGGTGGCGCGAATCCGTTCGGCCGCCATGCCACCCAGCACGCCGGCGACAAACGCGAGGAGGAGCAGGGCGACGCCCTGAACGCGCACCCGACCGAGAGACTCGATTCCGCCCTTCATTGGGCCTCCTGAAGCGCCTGGAACACCTGCGCCGCGGTCGGCGGCCCCTCGGAGGTGAGCCAGGGCGACATCGCGGTGGGAATGCCGAGCGCCTCGGCGACGCCGGCGGTTTGCGGCTCCGTCGCCACGGCGGTGTCCTGGACCTCCACGAGCACGCCGACCGCGGCAAGCGTGAGCGCGGCAGCGAGCGCGAGGGTCGGCCGCCACCAGCGCACGACGGTGCCGATAGGCGTCACTCGGGCCCGGCGGCGAACGAGCCCCGGCGCGGCGCCTGCCATGATTCGCCCCACCGTTCGCGCGAAGCGATCCGCGTCGCGCGTCGGGTCCAGGGGGCGCAGATCCACCCGGTCGTCATCCATGCAAGTACTCCTTCATCTCTGGTCCGCCCAGGGCGACCCGCAACGTGCGACGCGCCTGGAACAGATGCTGGCGGGCCATCACTTCGGATATCCCGAGGGACTTGGCGATCTCGCGGTGCTTCCACCCCTCGAGATCGTGCAACAGCACGATCTCGCGCTGCACATCGGGTAGCGTGGCCAACGCCTTCGTGAGCGCGGCGCCCAGCTCGTGCTGCTCGACCGCGCGATCCGTTCGGTCCGGGCCCGCGGCCGCCATGGTCTCGAGCGGATCGCCGGCCCGCACCCGCTCGTGCTCGCGCATGTTGTGCGCCCGATTGCGGACGATCGTGAGCAGCCACGCGCCGAACCGATCGGGGTCGCATTCGTCCAACCGCTCGAGCGCCTTCACGAAGCTTTCCTGCACGACGTCCTCGGCGTCCATCGGGTTCCCCGTACGGGCGAGCGCGGCGGCGTAGGCGGCGCGATAGAACGCGCGCACCAAGCGCTCGAACGCCCCGGCATCTCCGCGGCGCGCCCGCTCGACCAACTGCCGGGTCTCGATCATCGTTCCATAGAGTCGACAGCCGGGACCGGTAAAGTGTTAGTAGGAGCGGGGATAAGGGTGAAGGGTCTGAGGTCAGACGGCAAGGCGGCCAGACGCCTAGCGGACGGCGAGTGGCAGGAGGAAGGTGGCCTCCCCACGGGGACCCGCGTCCGCGCACGGAGGCCACCGTTCGCCTGGGTACTGGGAACCGCTGGCCGTCTTGCCGTCTCGCCGTCTATCCTGTCTCCTGTCACCCGACTCCCACCCGCTACTGCCTGAGCAACCGCGTCACCTCGCGCCGTGCGGTTGTCCAGGCGGTGAGTAGCGTGTCCAGCGCGCTGAGCTGGTCATTCGCGGCGGCGAGCTGGACCGCGGTGGGAGCGACATCCGCGCTCTGGACGTCGCCGTAGAGTGACGCCAGGGCGCTGATAACCTGGGTGAAATTGTTCCCGCCGAGATTGCGGTCGAGCGTGGCCAGCTGCCCGTCCAGGGCAGCGAGCAGGGTTGCCAGCTGCCGTGCGGCGCGCGGGCGCGCGTCCGCAATGCGCTGGCGAGTGGATCGAACGGAGTCGCGGGCCGCGGAGGCGCGGTTCAGTCCCTCGGCAATTCGCGTCGCGACCTCGAACTGCTGCCGCAGGTCCGCCGTGGAGGTCTTCACCCGGGGATCCATGCGCACGGTCAGTGGCGCCGTGGAGACGTTGCCGTTCACCGTCAGGCGCACCGTGTAGTCTCCCGGCATCACCCACACGCCGCGCGGCTCGACGGGCGTGTTGTGGGCGATGGCCGCAATGGGATAGCCCAGGCGCACGCCGGCCGGTCGCGGATACCGGAGATCCCACACGAAGCGGTGCAGTCCCGGCGCGGCCGACAGGGGCTGCGGCGGGCGCGGCCAATAGTCGGGGACTTGTTGTCCGGTGAGCGGTGCCTCGGGTGGATCCGTGCTCGCGTACCGGCGCACGAGCGCGCCGCCTGCAGCGAGAATCTCGAGCGTCACCGTGCCGGACGCCGCCGGCCCGAGATAGTAGTCCAGGATTGCCCCGTCCGGCGGGTTCTCCGCCGTGGGCTCGTCGGGCGGGAGCGGCGTGTCGGTGTTCATGTTCCAGCGCACGCGATACGCCGGGGCGGGCCGGAACAGGGCGTCCGCGCTCCAGACGTCGGTGGTGGCCTGACGGATGGGGGTAATGTCGTCCAGGATCCAGAAGGAACGGCCGTGCGTGCCGATGACGAGATCGTCGTCCTTGATCACGAGATCGCGGATGGAGGTCGCGGGCATGTTGAGCCGCAGCGATTGCCAGTGGTCGCCGTCGTCGAAGGAGACGTACACCGCCAAGTCGGTCCCGCAGAACAGGAGGCCCTTGCGTGCCGGATCCTCGCGCACCGCGTTGACGATGGCGCCATTCGGCAGCCCGGCCACAATCTCCTGCCACGTCATCCCTCCGTCACGCGTCCGGAAGATGTGCGGCCGCAGATCGTCGAGGCGGAACGTGTTGATGGCCGCGTACGCCGTGCGCGGATCGAAATGAGAGGCATCCATCAGCGAGACCTTGGCCCACGGGCGGTCGCGGAGCGCGGCGGGCGTCACATCCGTCCACGTGGCACCGCCGTCCCGCGTCACCTGGATCAGGCCATCGTCGGTTCCCGCCCAGAGGAGATTCGAGTCGAGCGGCGACGGCGCGAGCGTGTAGATGACGCCCCGATGGGCGCCGTGTTCGGGATCGAGCGAGGTGAAGCTGCCGAGGTTCGCTGGCACGGTGTACGACGCGCGCGTGAGATCGGGGCTGATCATCGTCCAGTTGCGCCCGCCGTCCGCGGTCTTCCACACGTGGTTCGACGCGAAATAGAGCACGCGCGGATTGATGGGGGAAAACAGCAGCGGCTCGGTCCGGACGACGCGAAAGTCGTCGCCGCGGAGCGGACGCGGGCTCACGTCCTGCACCTGTCCCGTGCGCCGGTCGTACCGCGTGACCTTCCCGCCGTACACGAAATTCGGGTCGAGCGGGTCGGGAGCGACGTAGCCGTACTCCTCGACGCCCACCGGGTGCCAATCGCGGAACGTGATCTCGCCGTCGTTCCCTCGGCTCGCGACGCAGGCGGAGCCGGATTCCTGCTGCCCGCCGCAGACGCGATACGGGAACGCGTTGTCGGTGCTGACGTGGTAGAACTGCGCGGTCGGCTGGTTGTACCACGTGCTCCACGTCTTCCCGCCGTTGACCGTGATCACGGCGCCCTGGTCCGCGGCGTTCAGGATGATGTCAGGGTTCTTCGGGTTGATCCACAGTCGGTGGTAGTCATCGCCGCCCGGGGCGCCGCGCCAGCCCGTGAAGGTCTGCCCCCCGTCGGTGGACTTCCAGGTCACGACGTTCGCCACGTAGACCACGTTCGCGTTCGTGGGATCGACCCGCACCTCGTTGAAGTCACCGTCTCGGCCCCACAGGCGGAAGTCGGTGTTCACCAAGTACCAGTGCTCACCCGCGTCGTCGGAGCGGTAGACGCCGCTGCCGGTTTCCGCGCCGACCACGGCGTAGAGACGCGTCGGCAAGCTGGGCGACGTGCCGATCCCGATACGGCCGAGTCCGTCCTTCGCGGTCGGCAGGCCGGTGCCCAGCGGACGCCAACTGCTACCCCCATCGGTGGACTTGAACAGGCCGTTGCGCGCGGACTGCGTCCAGGAGCTGCCGATTTCCCACGGCGCCTGGCGGGCTGCCCAGAGCACCGCGTATACGGTCTGCGGATCGGCTGGGTCGAAGGCGACGTCCATGCCGCCGGTGTCGTCGTCCTTGGAGAGCACGCGATCGAAGGTCCGGCCGCCGTCGGTCGACCGGTAGATGCCCCGCTCCGGATTGGGGCCGTACGGGTGGCCGAGCACGGCGACGAACAGCCGGTTGGGATCGTTCGGGTCGACGATGATCTGCGCGACCTGTTGCCCGTCGCGGAGTCCGAGATGCGTCCAGGTGTCTCCGCCGTCGGTCGATTTGTAGATCCCGTCGCCGGTCGAGAGGTCCGGTCGCTGGAGACCTTCTCCGCTCCCGACGTAGATCACGTTGGGATCGGACGGCGCGATGGCGATCGCCCCGATCGAGCCGGTGGGTTGGTCGTCGAAGATGGGCGTCCACACCGTCCCATAGTCCGTCGTCTTCCACACGCCACCGTTGTTGACCCCGAAGTAGAACACGTTCGGTTGATCGGGAATGCCGACCGCCGCCACCGTGCGCCCACCGCGGAACGGGCCGATCATGCGATAGTGGAGTTCCTTGAGGAGCGTGGTATCGGCGATCTGGGCGGAGAGCAGGGACGGCAGGAGAGCTAAGAAGAGCAGCGGGGCAGAGGGGCAGAGACGCTGCCGGCGAGATCGGATTGGCACGTCAGACTCCTGTTCGAATGCCGATTTCAGATTGCAGAGTGGAGAATGGGATTGGAGAGTGCAGAATGTCGAACGGGAATGCAGAATCGAGAATGCAGAACAGGGCGATCGATCGGCAGTCGGTCTGCACTTTCCACTGTGCGTTCCCATTCTGCATGCTGCAATCTTCACTCTGCATTCCCATCCTGCAATCTCCACTCTGCAATCACAACAGCGTCCCCGTCAGGAAGACCTTGGCCACGCCGAAGTAGATCATCAGGCCGCTGACGTCCACGAGGGTTGCGACCAGGGGGGCGGAGGCGCTCGCGGGGTCCAGGTTGACGCGGCGGAGCAGGAAGGGCAGCATCGAGCCTGCGAGGCTGCCCCAGAGGACCACCCCCACCAGCGAGCAGGCGACCGTGAGCGCGAGCAGGAAGTAGTGGGCGCCGTACATATGGCCGACCCCCTGCCACACCAGGATGCGGGTCAGGCCGATCGAGCCGAGGACGATGCCGAGCACAAGGCCGGCGACCACCTCGCGCCGAAACACCCGCCACCAGTCGCCGAGCCGCACTTCCTCCAGCGCCATGGCCCGGATGACCAGGGTGCTCGCCTGCGATCCCGAGTTGCCGCCGCTGCTGATGATGAGCGGCACGAAGAGGGCGAGCACCACGGCGTGGGCGATCTCCCCTTGGTACGCGGCCATGGCGGTGGCGGTGAGCATCTCGCCCAGGAACAGCGCGGCCAGCCATCCGGCCCGTTTCTTCACGAGGGCCGCGAGGCCGACGGTGAGATAGGGCATGCCGAGCGCTTCGGTCCCGCCGACCTTCTGGATGTCCTCGGTGGCCTCGCTCCGGACGACGTCCGCGAGGTCGTCGAAGGTGATGATGCCTTTCATCCGACCCTCGCCGTCCACCACCGGGAGGGCGAGGAGGTCTTCGTCCACGTAGATCCGGCCGACCGCTTCCTGATCGAGGTACTCCGAGACCGTGACGGGGTCTGGATGCATGATGTCCCGTACGATCCGCTGCTCGCTGGCCTGGAACAGCTCGCGGAAGGAGAGCACGCCGAGGAGGTGCTGTTGCTCGTCCAGTACGTAGGCGTAGTAGATCGTCTCGACGTGCGGCGCCTGGCGTTTCAAGTAGGGGATCGCCTCCGCGACCGTCATGGCCGGTCGGATGCGCGCGAAGCGCGGGTTCATCAGCCCGCCGGCTTCGTCCTCCGCGTAGGCGAGTAACGCGCGGACCTCGGTGCGCGTCGTGTCGTCCAGCAGGCCGAGGAGCGTCGCCTGCTCCTCGGGCGAGACCTCGCCGAGCAGGTCCGCGGCATCGTCGGGCGCCAGCGATCGGAGCCACAGGCGGTGCTCCGTGGTTGGCAGCGTGCGGAGCAGCGCCGCCTGCTCGCGCGGATCGAGGCTCTCGAAGAAGTCCTCCCGCGCGTCGGACGGGAGCGCTTGGAACGCGGCGACGCGTTCGTCGTCAGACAGGCCCGGCCAGGCTTCCCAAAGCTCCTCGGCCGTCTGTCCGGTCGTTTCGGCCATGGTCTCCGCTCCGATGGTGGAGGGCGTGCAGCGTGTGGCGCTCGTAGCTTGTGACGTTCTTGTTCGCGAGTCGCTCGATCCTCACGCCGATCTCGCGGGGTTGGAAGGGGTGAAAGTGATATCCGGATCTCCTCGCCGCCACTACTGCCATTGGTGGATGGGGCAAACCCTGGGCGGTCCAGATCGTCCCGCGGTTCCAATCCGCACCACCATCTTGCCCCAAAAACCCGGACGTCCTAATTTGCCAATTCGGCTTTGTCCGGAAACCACAGGAGCCTTGTCGAGCCTCATGCGATTCCCCATCTGCGGCACCAAGGGCACGCCCACCCCCCGTCTGGGGGGTATGCGGGCGTTTCCTGGGATTCGTGTGCCCGTGAAGGTCGGCTACGACTCCCGCGTCGCCACGGGCGACCCGCACTGGAGGAGCTCACCCTAGAAGTGTAGGACCGCGTCTCGCGTGATCCGGCCTTCCGGGTGGCTCTCAAACAGAGAAACCCGGAAGGCCGGACCCGTTTTATGACGCGACAGACGCAAGACCAGCACATCCTCGAGCGCTACACCGACCAGCCCGCTCGGCTGCCGGAGGAGCTGCGCCCCCAACTCGAAGCGGAGCTCGGGGGGGACATCCGCCTGTACGCCCTCGCCGACCTCGACGCCGACCTCCGCCTCGCCGAGACGTGGGTCGCGCTGGGCGATGCCAGCGTGGCGCTCGCCCGGAGGGACGCGGTGAGCGGCGTCTGGGCAACCGCGGGCTTTGCCCGAAGCACCGTCACCGCCGTGCGGGAGACGTCGGGGCTCTCGAACGGCGTGCTGACGGTGGAGGGCGCACCCGGCGAGCCGCCGCTCGCGGTGTTGCGCTACACCCAGCGGCAGCGCCGTGCCATGGAGAACCTGCGGTTCGTGCTGGACGAAGCGCTGGGCGGGCGAAGCGTGCCCACCGGAGACGCGGACGCCATGTACGTGGGCGGCGTCGCCGGGCCGGTGCGCGAGGCCCAAGCGCTTGTGGCCGGTCGTGAAATGACCGTGCTGCGGCGACTGCTCGGCTACCTCAGACCCTACCGGCGTCAGGTAGCGCTCGGTATGGCGGCGGCGACGGTGATCACGGCCGTGAGCCTGGTGCCGCCACGCCTGGCCGGGTACCTGATCGACCGCGTGGTGCGGCCGGTGCAGGACGGCGCGCTGCGCTTGGATCGCGCGGTCCACGTGGCGTGGCTCGCCGTCGCCGCCATGGCCCTGGTGTACCTCGTGCGCCAGGCCGCGGCCGTCGTGCGCCTCAGGCTCATGTCGGTGATCGGCGAGTGGGTGACGCGCGATCTCCGGCGGGAGCTGTACACGCACCTCCAGCGCCTGTCGCTCTCCTTCTTCTCGCGCAAGAAGACGGGCGGGCTCATCACGCGCGTGACGTCCGATACCGACCGCCTGTGGGAGTTCCTGGCGTTCGGGTTCGTGGACGTGTCGCTGTCGCTCGTGATGCTGGTGGGCTTGAGCGCGGTCCTGCTCACCCTCGACTGGCGGCTGGGGCTCGTCATGACGGTCCCCGTGCCCCTCTTCTGCTGGATGATCTTCCGGCACGGCGAGGGGATGGAACCGTTGTTTCTGCGAGCGTGGCGCAAGTGGTCCCGCTTGACCGACGTGCTGTCGGACACGATTCCCGGCATGCGAGTGGTGAAGGCGTTCAACCAGGAAGGGAGGGAGACCGAGCGGTTCAGCACACGGAACGCGGATGTGACCGACGAGATCAACCGGGTGCACCACGTGTGGACCACGTTTTGGCCCGCGCTCGTGCTGCTCGTGCACCTCACGACGCTCGGTGTGTGGGTGTTCGCGGTGCCTCGACTCCTGGGCGTGGACGCGCCGGGGCTGTCGGCGGGGGCGTTCGTGTCGTTCCTGCTGTATGCGACGATGTTCACCGCCCCGATAGAAGTGATCGGCCAGATGGCGCGGATCATGAACCGGGCGACCACGTCGGCGCACCGCGTGTTCGAGGTGCTGGACACGGAGCCCGAGCTGACCGACGACCCGCACCCGGTGCGGCTCGAGCCGGTGCGCGGGCACGTGGTATTCGAGAACGTGACGTTCGGCTACGACGGCGTCCGGCAGGTCGTGCGCGGCATGAGCTTCGACGTGGCGCTGGGCGAGATGATCGGGCTCGTGGGTCCATCGGGTGGTGGGAAGACGACGGTGATCAACCTAGTCGCGCGGTTCTACGACGCGACCGGCGGCCGAGTGTTGGTGGACGGCGTGGACATCCGGCGGCTCGACTCCGGTCACTACCGCCGGCAGGTGGGGATCGTGCTCCAGGACCCGTATCTGTTTCACGGCACCGTGCTGGAGAACATCCGGTACGGGCGTCCGGAGGCGACGCTCACGCAGGTGATCGACGCCGCGCGCGCGGCCAATGCGCACGATTTCGTGTGCAAGCTGGCGCACGGCTATGACACCGTCGTGGGAGAGCGGGGACACACGCTTTCGGGCGGCGAGCGGCAACGGGTCTCGATCGCGCGGGCCATTCTCAACGACCCGCGGATCCTGATCCTGGACGAGGCCACGAGCAGTGTGGACACGGAGACCGAGTACGAGATCCAGGAGGCGCTCGACCGGCTGATTCGCGGTCGTACCGTGTTCGCCATCGCGCACCGGCTCTCAACGCTGCGGCGCGCGGACCGGCTGTTCGTGATCGAGGATGGCCGGATCGTCGAGTCCGGCACACACGAGCAGCTCTTGGCGTTGCCGAGCGGCGTGTACCGGCGGTTGTACACGTTGCAGCGGGAATTGGCATGACGGCCGGCCGAGGGATAGGTGGCGAGCGGTTGGTCAGGGGGGACCGAGGGGCAGCGCAGGAGTTGACGGCACTTCAACCGAGGGAGGCATCATGAGCACTGTCGGGTTGGCGCAGAAGACCATCGCGCAGCACAGCGGGAGGCCGGAGGGGGAGCTGCGTCTCACGCGACGGCCCGACGGCCGGCTGTGGGCGGAGCGGAAGGGCGAGGCGCGGGCGGTCTCGGTGCGGCGCTGCTTCCCGTGGTCCGAGCCCGCGCGCTTCGTGTCGCTCCGGGACGACGAGGAGGAGGAGTTCGCGCTCGTGGCCGATCTCAGCGACCTGGACGGAACGTCGCGGGCCGCGCTGGAGGCCGCGCTCGCGGAGGCCGGGTTCGTGTTTCGCGTGACCGCCATTCGCGAGGTGGACGAAGAAGTCGAGATCCGCGGGTGGCGCGTGGACACTGTTCAGGGGCCGCGGCGGTTCCAGACGCGGTTGGACGACTGGCCGCGCGAGCTGCCGGGCGGTGGGATCCTGATTCGGGACGTGGCCGGGGATCTGTACCACGTGCCGGATCCCCAGGCGCTGGACCGGAAGAGTCGGCGGCTCTTGTGGGCGTTCGTGGACTGAGCGACCGCGACAGCGGCGCCGTTCAGATGGTCAGCACGACCTCGGTATCTTCCGGCGTGAACGTCCGCTCAACGCAGATCGGACGCAGGAGGCGTCCCGGTGCGGCCCGGGTGGAGTCCGGGCCCGCCGGGAACTCCGCCTCGCGGGAGTAACAGAACCGCGCGACGTACTCACCGGGTGGCGCGGGGCGCCGCGTCTCGCACCGCGCGACCGAGTCGACGACGCTGATCAAGCCGTCCCACGCGAACTCGACTCGCCGGGCGGCGCCGGGGCCGGCGATGTTCTGGACAAAGGGAATCGCCGCGCCGCAGACGACCGGTTCGGCGCCGCAGTCCGGGATGGCGCAGCGCTCTTGCAGGAAGACCCGGGTGCCGCCCCGCGAGGCGCGCAGCCATCCCACACCGGGATCCTCGTCGTTCAGCTGCACGAAGACGGGACCGGTGACCGCCGGGCCGACCTCGATCGCGAACCGGACGACGTGCGGCGTCGCGCGTGACATTTCAGCCCGCGCCCCTGGGCGCGCGCACGCCAGGGGGCAGGCGAGCGCCGCGCCCAGTGCGAGGGCGTGCAACGTGGCTCGCGCACCGTTGGACGCGCTCACCGTTGCGGTCGCCGGCCTCGTGGCGGCGGAACGGGCGCCGTGCAGCTCACCACTTCCTGGGTCGCGATTCCAGCGACGTCGTTGCCGGGCAGGCCCGCGTCGAGTACCAGGAACGCCCAGTCGTTGTAGTCCTTGAGGATCTGCACGATGCCGTCGGGGTTTCCACTGCCATCCTTGTTGATGTCCACCGCGATCCCGACGTCCACCGAGTCGCCGTCCCCGTTCCAATCCCACGGGGGGCCTGGTGGATTCCCGCAGATTCCCTGGGTCTCGTCGAGGTTGTTCTCGTCGAGATCGATGTGGGTCCCCGTCGAATACGTCAGCACCCCGTCCCCCGGCGGCGTGCAGTTGTTGTCCACACCCGGGAACTGGTACCGGTAGTTCATCACGGAGTTGTAGTTGGGTTTGTAGTTGGGGAGGTTTTCGAACCCCCCGTGTCGGAGCAGCAGATTGTGCCCCAGCTCGTGCATGATGGTGTGCGCGACGTTGTGGTCGCTTCCGGCGCAGTGGAGCGAGACGATCATGTCGTCGCCGGGCAGCTCGGCCTGACCCGAGCTGTTGCTGTTCGTGTCGTATCGGTGCGGCAGCAGAACGTAGTGAAAGTACCCGCTGCGGTTGGTGGCGAAGTTCGCGCTCTTGTGGGAGTTGTACTCGGTGCCGGAGACGAAGCCCACCAGCACGCCGTCGGGGTCCGCGATGAGGTTGCCGCCCGTGAAGGGCGCGCCTGGCGATGGTCGCCGTCACCACTTGGCCGCTCGTCGTCACGTTGTTCCCGGCCTCGTCCTTCACCCGCAGCACGGGCTGTTGGGCGATGGCCTGCCCGTTCTTCGCGGTGGAGCTTGGCGACGTCACGAGCGAGAGCTCGGCGGCGGGGCCGGGTTGAAGGGCGATGGTGCCGGACGTAACGGAGGTCAGGCCCGGGCTCGCGAACACGAGGGTGCGGGTCCCGACTGTACCGCTCAGGTCCAAGTCACTGAAGACGGCCCGTCCGTCGTCGTCGGTCTGGACGGTGGTCGTGCCGCCGAGCGCGCCGGTCCCCGTGGCGATGGCGACCGTGACCGCGACGTCGCTCCGCGCCGCCTCGAGCGTGTCCTTGTCGAACAGCTGAACGATCGGTTGTTGGGTGAAGCCCACGCCGCTCTGCGCGCTGTTGGGAGCGTCGGTCGCGAGCCCCAGCAGGCGGGGACGCGCTCCGATGGCAGCGTGGGGCCGCCGCATGCGGAGGCGAGCATCACAGCGCCACCGATGCCGGACAGGAACAGGAGGGCTCCGTACCGTCTCACGAGGCGCGTCATGGGGACACCCTGGAAGGTGACCCTTGCAATGTGCGGTCTGAGGGACGAGGCCGCTAGCGCGGGAAGGACGACCAAGGACGACGAAGGACGACGAAGGACGACGCGGGACGACGACGGGCGACCAGGGACGACGAAGGCCGAGGACGGACGGCGACTCACCGAGTCCGTGCCCGTCCGTCATCGTTCCTCCTTGCCCGGCCTCGCTTCCGCATCGCCCAGCCACCCGCGCCGCAGCTCGTCCTCCGGCACGCTGCTCAGATAGGGCTTGAGGTCCACGATGGGCGTGCCGTCGAGCATGTCGACGCCCTGCACAACGAGACGATTGCCCTCTCGACGGAGCAGACGCACCACCGTGAGCCCAAGCGGGTTCGGGCGGCGCGGGGCGCGGGTGGCGAACACGCCGTGCGGCCGGGTGTCGGTCGGCGGGTGGGCCAGCAAGCTGAAGCCCTCGGCGCGGTGGAAGACCCACAGCACGTAGAGGTGCGAGAAGCCCTCGATGTCGGTGAGGCCTTCCGCGAAGCGAGGGTCGATCTCCAGCACGCCCTCCACATCGTGTTTGGCGCCCGGCCCCTTGGGAATCTGGGACGTGTCGGAGTACGGACTGCGCACGGTCCCGATCGGATCGAGGACGATCATGGTGCCCCAAAGGTAGTGCGTGGGCGCGTCCTGACTGGCCGTGACCACCGTCGCCCGGTACTTTTTCGGCATCCGAGTTGTAACGGTTCCCGACCGGCCGGCAGGCGCGGTCGCAGTATCTAACTTCTTGATTCACAATGAGGTACGGTAGCCATGGCCAGTCAGGACCTGTCCGCCACCGCGCGGGCGCTCGTTGCCAAGGGGAAGGGAATCCTCGCGGCCGACGAGAGCTTCGGCACCATCGAGAAGCGCTTCAAGAGCACCAACATCGCGTCCACCGAGGAGCATCGCCGGTCCTATCGGGAGATGCTGTTCACGACCAAGGACATCGGGGACTACATCAGCGGCGTCATCACGTTCGACGAGACGCTGCGCCACAAGTCGCAGAACGGGGTTCCCTTCCCGAAGCTGCTGGACAAGGCCGGCGTGATCCCTGGCATCAAGGTGGACACGGGTGCCAAGGAGCTGGCCGGCTATCCCGGTGAGAAGATCACCGAAGGCCTGGACGGACTTCGCGAACGCCTGAAGGAGTACCACGGGTTGGGGGCGCGATTCGCCAAGTGGCGGGCGGTGATCACGATCGGCAAGGACATCCCCACGCGCTTCTGCATCGACGCGAATGCCCACGCGCTCGCGCGCTACGCGGCGCTGTGCCAGGAGGCGGGCATCGTCCCGATCGTGGAGCCTGAAGTGCTCATGGACGGAGACCACACCGGTGAGCGGTGTGACGAGGTGTCGACCACCACGCTCGAGAGCGTGTTCTTCCATTTGCACGCCCATCGCGTCAGCTTGGAGGGAATGCTCCTCAAGCCCAACATGGTCATTCCGGGCAAGAAGTGCGATGCCAAGTGGTCCGCCAAGCAGATCGCCGCAGCAACCGTCCGCTGCTTCCGGCGCACGGTGCCGGCCGCGGTGCCGGGCATCGTGTTCCTCTCGGGCGGGCAGACGCCCCAGGAGGCAACGGCGAACCTGAACGCGATGAACGCCATGGGGGCGCATCCGTGGGAGCTGTCCTACTCGTACGGGCGCGCCCTGCAAGACGAGGCGCTCAAGGCCTGGGCCGGCAACGCCGACGCCGTCGGCGCCGGACAGAAGATGTTCTCCCACCGCGGGCACATGGTCAGTGCGGCGCGGTTCGGGAAATACGACGTGAAGATGGAGAGTGCGGCGTAGGGGAAGCGGGGCAGCGCGGCAGGTCACTCGGCCCGTCTCTGCCGCGCTGCCGCGCTGCCCTGCCGTGGAAACTGTAGCTGTGAAAGTTACGTAGTGGCTAGCACATGACGGCGTCCATCACTCCCGAATTCCTCTCCTTCCAGGAGATCCTCGCGGGTCGTTACTCGCTGGAGCGGGAGCTGGGTCGTGGTGGCATGGGCATCGTGCTGCTGGCGCGCGACGTGGCGCTGGACCGACTGGTGGCCATCAAGCTGCTGCCGCCCGACGCGGCCGAGGTGCCCGATGTCCGTGAGCGCTTCCTGCGCGAGGCGCGCACCGCCGCCGGGTTGTCACACCCCAACATCGTGCCAATCCACAGCGTCGAGGAGCAGGGGAAGTTCGTGTTCTTCGTCATGGGGTACGTGGACGGCGAGTCGCTGCGGCAGCGGGTCGAGCGGAGCGGACCCCTCACCGTGCGGCAGGCGACCAAGTTCATGCAGGAGGTCGCGTGGGCGCTCGCCTACGCGCACGAGCGGGGCGTGGTCCACCGCGACATCAAGCCGGACAACATCATGCTCGAGCGGGACGGCGACCGCGCGATCGTGATGGACTTCGGGATCGCCACGGTCGGTCCCCAGCGACCGAGCACGGAGATCGTCGGCACGGCGCGGTACATGAGCCCGGAACAGGCGAGCGGCGATATGATCGACCGTCGCTCGGATCTCTACTCCCTCGCTGCCACGTTCTTCTACGCGCTCGCGGCGCGCGCGCCCTTTGAGGCGGGCAGTAGGCCGGCGCTCCTTGCGAGTCACGTGTCACAGCCGGCGCCCTCGGTACGGGAGTTTCGTGCCGAGGTGCCTCCCAAGCTCAACGAGATCATCGAGCGGTGTCTGGCGAAAGACCCGGCCGACCGGTTTCCGTCGGGCGACGAGCTTGCGAAGTCGATCGGTGACATTCGCGGCCGGGACTTTCGGGCACCGCCACTGCTACGGCGCTTCATGCGCAACGCCGAGATCTCCACGGCGATCATGCTGGCCGGGACCGGGATGTTGCAGGCCGGGCGGAACGGGTTTGGCCTCAATATCATCTTCTTCGCCGTGCTGGTGCAGCTTGGCAGCGCCGCGCGCCGACTCCTGCGCGAGGGCTACACGTTCGACGACATCCGGGCGGCGTTGCTGGCCGAGGCCGAGCTGCAGAAGGAGGAATCCGACGCGATCCAGGAACGGAAGATCATGCGCCGCATCATGGGGATCTGGCACCGCGTGTGGGCCAGCAAGTTCGGTCGCCTCTTCTTCCGGGTGGCCGGTGTCGGACTGAAGAAGCCCAAGCACCGAGCGATACCCGGCGGCGAAGCGACGGAATTCGCCATCGGCCGCGCGGCCACCGAGGTGTTCGACGCCCTGCCCAGCGAGCATCGGAAGAAGCTCGGCGGTGTGCGTCAGGCAATCGAGTTGCTGGAGGAGCGCGCCGAGGTGCTGCGCGCCGGTGGTGACACCGGGGCGCGACTCACCCAGGCCGTGGCCGCGCTAGAAAAGGTCCGGATCGGGCTGCTGCGACTCCAGGCCGGGACGATCACCCCGGGCGACCTCACGGCCCAGGTGGCGGAGGCCCGCGAAATCGGAGAGCGGGTGGATCAGGTACTCGAAGCACAGGAGGAAGTGAAGCAACTGCTCGCCTAGCCCTTGCGAACCGCCGGCCGTCTCGCCGTCTTGCCGTCTACCCTGTCACCGCTCCACTTCCACGCCTTTCGCCTCCAACTCCTGAAGGACTTGCCCGTCCTTCGCCGGATCTACGGATCGGGTGAGCTCCCAGAGCATCCGCACCTTGAATCCCGCATCCACCGCGTCTTCGGCGGTCCATTTGACGCAGTAGTCCCGGGCGAGCCCGCAGATCATCAGGTGGGTCATGCCGCGTTCGTGCAGGTACCCGCCCAATCCGGTGGGCGGCCGGTCGCCCCAGCGATTCCAGTTGTTGCGGAGCGCCGAGTACGAATCCACCGCTGGGTCGTTGCCCTTCCGAATGATGGCGTCCACCCAATCCCGTGACAGCTCCGCGTGGAGTGACGCGCCGAGCGTTCCCTGCACGCAGTGGTCCGGCCAGAGCACCTGCTCGTGACCGTACAGGTCGATCACGTCGAACGGCTGCTTGCCCGTGTGATGGCTCGCGAACGACACATGGCCGCGCGGGTGCCAGTCTTGGGTGGCGACCACGACGTCGAACCGCCCGCTCATCATGAGATCCCGGATGGGTGCGATGATCTGGTCGCCCTCCGCTACCGGGAGCGCACCACCCGGCATGAAATCAGGTTGGAGGTCGACGACGATGAGCGCGGTGCGGATGGAGTCACTCATGATGCCCTCTGGCGTCAGGATTCACGCCTTGCTTGAGCAGAGGGGCAGAGGGGCAGAGAGAAGCTAGGGCTGAACGCCGTTCACTCTGGGGAGGTCGTGAAGGCAGATGGAACTCCGCAGTACCTTCTCTCTGCCCCTCTTTTCTGCGGTTCCCCCTCTGCTCTCAGGCGTCATGCCCTTGAGAACTCTGCTCTATCAATTGCCGCTACCTCGTCCGCCGAGAGCTTGATCGCGGCGGCGTGCACGGAATCCAGCGCGTGCTCAATCGTGCGAGCACTCGGGATGGGAATCACGGTGGTGCCCTTGGCTCGCACCCAGGCCAGCACGATCTGATGCGGCGACGCGCCGTGCCGCTCGGCGAGCGCGACGACGGCCGAATGCGACGGCAGCTTCTTGTTCAACCGCCCGCCACCCACGGGACTGTAGGCGATGAAACCGATGCCGCGCGCCACGCAGTGTTCGACCACTCCCGTCGTCAACGCCTCGCGGAAGAACGGATTGAGCCGGTTCTGGACGCTCGCGATGGGGACGATCGTCCGAGCCTCGTCGATTTGCGCGACGCTCACGTTCGACAACCCGACATGGCGGATCTTCCCCTGCTCCTGGAGCTGCTTGAACGCGCCCACGCTGTCGGCGAAGGGAACGTTGTCATCGGGCGCGTGAAACTGGTACAGGTCGATCGTGTCCACGCCCAGGGCCGCGAGCGACCGCTCGCACGCCGTGCGGATGTGGTCGGGCCGGCCGTTCCGTTCCCACCGCCCGTCGGGCCGGATCATGCCCGCCTTGGTCGCCACGATGAGCCGGTCGCGTTGTCCCTTCCACGACGCGAGCGCCTTCGCAAACAAGCGTTCGTTGTGGCCGATGTCCGTGTCGTCCAGGCAGTAGACGTCGGCGGTGTCGAGCAGCGTGACCCCCGCGTCGAGCACCGCCTGAATTACCCGAATGCCGTCGCTCTCCGGCGGCCGGTCCACGATCGAGAGATGCATGCCGCCAAAGCCGATGGCGGAAACGACGGGGGCACCGGCTCCCAGGGGTCTTGTATGAATCATGTCGCCTTTCTCCGGGTTGTAGGAGAAAGTAACAGCCGGGGAAGGGCGGTAGGGTAGACGGCCAGACGGCCAGACGGCCAGCGGTTTGCAGTTGCTGGGAAGAAGGTGGCCCCCGTGCTTGGCGTGCTGCCCCGTGCACGGAGGCCACCTAGGTCCTCCGAACTGCCAACCGCTGGCCGTCTGTCCGTCTTGCCGTCTATCCTACGGCCCTTGTCCCCAATCCTCCCACCTATCGCCTTTCACGAGGTGGCCGCGGCGGACGGAGGGTCGGATTGGCGGCGAGCGCCTTCATCACCTCATCGATTGCGCGCTGGAGTTGCGGATCGTGACCGCGCACGAGCTGCGACGGATCGTCTTCGACGTAGATGTCCGGCTCGACGCCGTGGCCCTCGGGGAACCACTTACCCTGAGGATCGTACATCCGGAACGTCGGCACGGTGACGCTCCCGCCGTCGATGAGCGGGGGCGCGCCGGAGATACCGATCAAGCCGCCCCACGTGCGCTTCCCGATCAGCGGACCGAGTTTGGCCTCCTTGAAGAAGAACGGGAACGCGTCGCCACCGGAGCCGCTCCACCCGTTGATGAGCATCGCCATCGGGCCGACGTGGGCGACGGGCGGCCACTGCCAGCTCTCGCCGTTGCGCACCGCCCAGAAGGACAGCATCGGCCGGTTCAATAGCTCGATGAAGCGGTCGGGAATCTGCCCGCCGCTGTTGAACCGCTCGTCGATGATGAGCCCGTCCTTACGCCACTGGGCCATGAACTGCTTCAGTAGCTCGCCCTGCGCGTCCACGCCGGTGCTCTGTACGTAGATGTAGCCCACACGGCCCTTGGTGGCCTTGTCGACGATCTGGCGCCGCTGCTCGATCCACTCCGCAAAGCGCACGTCGGTGTCGTTGGACACCGGCTTCACCAGCACGGTGCGCGACCCGTCCATGCTGGCCGAGCTGTTCACGGTGAGCAGTGCCGGCTCGTTGCCGAGCCCCTGGAACGCGGCAAACGGGTCCTTGGACGTATCGAGCGGGATACCGTTTACGGCCAAAACGTAGTCGCCCTCGTGTATGTCGACCCCGGGTTCCGCTAGCGGCGACCGTACGTCGTCCCATGGCGCCGACCGCACGATGTGCTTGATGCGGAACGCGCCGTTCTCCAGCGCGAAGTCGGCGCCGAGCAGGCCGACCCGTCGCGTCGGCGCCTGCTCCATGTCGCCGCCGCCCTTGTACGTGTGCGACGAGCTCAGCTCCGCGATGAACTGGCCGATCACCCAGTCGACGTCCCAGCGCGTCACGGCGTCGTCAATCAACTTCCCGTACCGGTCGCGCAAGCCGTCCCAGTCCACGCCGTGCATGTTGCTGTCGTAGAAGAAGTCGCGTTCGAAGCGGTAGACGTCGGTGAAGATTTGTCGCCATTCGGCGCGCGGATCGACCACCTCCTGCATCTCGGCGATGCGCAGCGGCTTTTCGATCTTCTGGCCGGGCTTCACGTCGATGATGGCAAAGCGCCGGTTGGTCGCGACGAGGAGCTTGTTCCCGTCGGCTGACAGCACGAAGCCATCCACGTCCGGGAGAATGGTCTTCTCTTCTCGCTCGGTCAGGTCGTAGTAGATCAGCGGAGAGTCGCCACCACCGGCACCGCTGCGCGGCCCGCGCTGCATGATCACCTTGCCCTTCACGGCCGCAAGGCCGTTGTAGTTGCCGGGCTTTGGCGGAAGGACCACGGCGCGACCCTCGAACCCGTCGAGCGTGATCTCGACCGCGGGCTTCGTGGTGTCGGCCTTGGCGGCCTTGCTGGTGTCGGCCTTCGCCTTGCCGGTGTCTGCCTTCTTGTCCGCGCCCTCCATGTCGTTCTTCGGCGCGAGCGGCGACGGCACGTCCGGCCGGAGCCCAACGGCGAGCAACACGGTGGAGTTCGGGTAGGTCCACGTCCCGTCGAAATCGCCGTACACCGGCTCGAAGTTCCGGTTGGACATGTAGTACAGGTACTTGCCCTCCGGATCGAACACCGGCTGGATGTCGGAGTAGTAGCCGGAGGTGGCCTGGTGGAGCGATCCGTCCTTGGTATCGTAGAGGAAGATCGCCGCGTTGCTCGACGTGATCGGTCGCGCGTACGTGAGCCAACGGCTGTCCGCGGACCAATTGAAGGACATCCCCTGCAACGCGCCGTGGCCCATCCACACCGCGCTACTGTCGATGCGGGTGAGGCGGTTGGCCCCCAGATCGTAGATGTAGAAGCGCATGTTCTGGTCGGCGAACGCGACCCGCTTACTGTCGGGCGACCAATGCGGCGCGTAGCGGAAGCCCTTGCCCATGGACGTGAGCTTGCGCTCCTCGCCGGTGCCGTCGGCGGGCCGTACGGTCAACTCGTACTCGCCGCTCTTGTCGCTCCAATACGCCACCGTCTTGCCGTCCGGCGACCAGGCCGCGTACCGCTCGGCCACCCCGGGGGTGCGGCTGAGGTCCAGCACCGGACCGTTCTCGGCCGGCACGGTGAACACGTCGCCGCGGGCGGTGAACAGGGCACGCTTGCCGGTGGGCGAGATGTCGGCCCCCTGGATGAGATTCGGTACGGTCTCCTCGCGTGGCTTGAGCGTTGCGAGGTCGGTGACCACTTCGACGTTGACCTGCACCGTTCGGCCGGACGTCAGCTCGTAGCGATACAGACTGCCGCCGGCCTCAAACACGATGTCCTGCGGGCCGATGGCGGGGAACGTGATGTCGAAGTCCTTGAAGGTGGTGACCTGCTTGGTGGCCCCACTGGTGGGATCCAGCGTCCAGAGGTTGAAGCGCTTCGCCGGACCGCGGTCGGACAGGAAGTACAGGGTGTTGCCGGCCCACATGGGCTGGGCGTCGTTCGCGTCGTTCTTCGTCAAGTTGGTAGCCGACGAATCCCGCAGGTTGAACAGCCAGATGTCCGGTGCCATGCCGCCGAGGTAGCGCTTCCAGTTGCGGAAGTCCCGCGATATCGGCATGTAGGCGATGCTGCGGCCGTCCGGGGAGAAGGCACCGAACTCCGCGTAGGGGAGTGGGAGCTTGGTGGCGATGCCGCCGTCGGCCGGCGCCTGGTACAGCTGGTTGTAGCGGAGCCGGCCGCTCTCGCGCATGGACGCGAACATCACGCGCTGGCCGTCCGGATTCCAGTCCACCAGGCGATCGGGCATGGGATGGTAGGTGACCCGCGTGGGCGTGCCGCCCATCGTCGGGATCACGTACACGTCCTGGTTGCCGTCGTAGTTCCCCGTGTAGGCGATCTTCGAGCCGTCCGGCGAAAACCGCGGGAAGGACTCCTCGCCCAGCGGGGAGCTGAGCCGCAGGGCCACGCCGCCGGTCTTGGGAACGACCCAAATGTCGCCGGCGTAGACGAACGTGATATGGGTAGCGGAAACGTCGGGATAACGGAACATCCGGGCGTTGATCTGCGCCGACAGCGCCGCGGGCGCCGTCAGTGCCAGGGTCATGCCCAGAAGCCAGGGGATACGACGCATGAGGTCACTCCGAGGGATTGGTGTCTGGAAGGTGTCGGACAGTATGGCACTGTGGCCCATACTACGGAAGGATGCCTGACAGGATTCAGCGGTCGCCCCGCCCGACGCTGTCCCGGCCAAAGCGGTGGCGCAGTTCGTCCAGGGCCCGCGACAGCTTGCGGTCCCGCTCGGTCTCCGGCACGTCGACCTCCTCTGGAAACAGACCGGCTTGGTCGGGTTCGTCATCCCGCGTGAGCTGGGAGAGCGAGACCGACAGCAGACGCGCCGGAACGTGGCGTGCCCTCCGCAGCTTGGACAACAGCTCCAGCGCGAGCGTTGCGATTGCGCGATCGGCACTCACGGGGCGGGGGAGCGTCCGGCTGGCGCGGCGGTCGCGGAAATCGCGATCCCGAATCCGGACACTAATGGTCCGCGCGCGGTACCCGTCCCGCCGGAGGTCGGCGGCGGCGCGATCGGAGAGCCGGAGCAGCTCGCGGCGGAGATCGTCGTCGTCGTCGAGATCCGTGGCGAACGTCTCATCCCGCGAGAGGGACTTGGCCGTGAGACGGCGTTCCACCGCCGCGGACGCGGTCCCACGGATGCGGTCGTAGAGCCAGGCGCCGGCCCGCGCCCCGAGCCAGCGCTCGAGCGTCGCGCGGTCGTGTCGCAGGGCGTCGCGGACCGTCCGGAGGCCGAGGTGGCCGAGCCGCTCCTGGAACCGGGGGCCCACGCCGGGGATGTCGGCGAGATCGAACGTCGCGAGGAACTCGGCCTCGGATCCGGGCGGGACGATGAGCACGCCGTCGGCCGCCGGCGTGCGGTGCGGCTTGGCCCGGCCGGCCGCGAGCTTGGCGATCAAGCGGTTGGTGCCGCCGCCGATGGAAACGACGATTTCGCTCTCTCGGAGGACCGCCGCGCGGATACGTCGAGCGGTCTCCTCCAGCGACTCGCCGCCGTACAACCGCTCGGTGCCGGAGAGGTCGAGGTACATCTCGTCGATAGAGGCCGGCTCGACGACGGGCGTGAATCGCTCGAGCACCCGGACGATGGCGCGACTGCGCTCGCTGCACGCCCGGCGCGGCACGCCGACGACCGTGGCGTCGGGACAGAGTCGCAGCGCGCGCGCCGTCGGCATTCCCGAGTGGACGCCGAACCGGCGGCACGCATAGGACGCCGAGGTCACGACCCCACGACCAGTCGGCGATCCCCCGACCAAGAGCAAGTCGGCCTTCCCGGCGCCGTCCGGGTCGACGAGCCGAGCCACCTGGACGTAGAAGGCGTCGGCGTCGACTTGGAGGAGGCGGGGGGGAGGTGACGGCATACAGGGGGTAGGATAGACGGCGAGACGGCAAGACGGCTAGCCGACCGGAAGGAGGTGGGGGGGAGGTGACGGCATGTCGGAGAGAGGACAGACGGCGAGACGGCAAGACGGCTAGCGGACGCCGAGTGATAGGATGAAGGTGGCCTCCAAGCACGGATCGCAGTTCCTGCACGGAGGCCACCTCACACCCAAGCACTAGAAACCGCTGGCCGTCTTGCCGTCTGACCTACCACCCCACACTGTCGCCTACCCCCCGACCCCCGAACGTCACTCTCTCATCGTCTCGAGCGGATCCGCGCTTGCGGCGCGTCGCGCGGGGAGGTAGCAGGCTACGGCGACGACGGTGGCGAGACCGGACACCACGCCAGCGAAGGTCAGGGGGTCGAGCGGTGCCACGCCAAAGAGGAACGTCCGGAGAAACCGGCTGAGCCCCACCGCTCCGCCGACGCCGAGGGCGAGACCGATGGCGGCCAGCCGCAAGCCGTCCCGCACCACGGTGCCGACCAGTCCGGTCGGCGCGGCGCCGAGCGCGATGCGAATGCCCATCTCACGGCGGCGGGCGTTCACGCCGTAGGCCACCACCCCGTACACGCCCGCCACCGCGACGATCACCGCCGCCAGACCGAAGATCGCGAGGACGACAGCCCGAAACCGGGGCACGCGCACCGACTGGGCAATCAGCTCGGTGGGTACCGCCACGTCGGTGACCGGGAGCGAGGGATCCAGTTCGCGCACCGCGCGGCGTATCGCGCTCACCGTTCCGGAGACCGGCAGCGACGATCGGACCACGACGAAGAGGCCCTCCGCCCAGGTAGCCTGCGCAATCGGTCGGTAGAACGTCGGCTCCCGCGGCTCGGCGAGTGAGCGGCGATGCACGTCGCCGACGACCCCGATGACGGTGGTCCAGGGGTTGTCGGGTCCACCCAACCGCATCCGCTGGCCCACGGGATCCTGCCCGGGCCAGAACGCGTCGGCGAGCGCCTCGTTGATCACGGCGACGGGTGGCGCCGCGTCCCGGTCGCTCGGCGCGAACGTGCGGCCGCGCCGGAGGGGGATGCCGAGCGTGCGGAAGTAGTCGGCGGCGACGACGTTGCCGCTGACGGCGGGAGCGTGGTCTTCGTCCTCGGTGCGTCCTTCGGGCACGGCGGGTCGGGAGTAGCCGTGCGTTCCGAACGGCAGGTCGTAGGTGAGCGTTGCCGCGTCCACGCCCGGGGCGGCCGCGATGCGTTCTCGCGCTTGCTCGAAGAACGCGACGCGGGAGGCGGCCGCCCGCAAGAACAGGGGCACGGCGATCGAGTCCGGGGTGTCAGGTGGCAAGTCGGGCAGCGCGACTTTCGGCGTAATCCGCGCGGCGACGAGATTGCCGGGCTCGAATCCCGGGCGCACGGCGGTCAGACGAGCGAAGCTCGTGATGAGCAGGCCGGCGCTCAACGAGAGGGTGACGGCGACGGCCATCTGCGTCACGACGAAGCTCTGCTGGAGGCGCCGCGCCAGCGCACTCACCCTCGCCCCATGGGCCGCCCCGTCGCGGAGCCCGCGCGCGGGCTCCGCGCGCGCCCCCGTCCACGCGCCGACGACACCGAATACCAGGCTGCAGGCGAGGGACGCGACCAGCGCGACTCCGAGCACGGCGGGGTCCATCCGCACCTCGTCGAGGCGCGGAATCCGGCCCGCCCCGAGCGTGACGAGGGCGCGGAGCAGCAGCAGGGCGACGCCGATGCCCAACGCGCCGCCGCCGAGACCGAGCACGGCGCTCTCCGCCAACAGTTGGCGCGCGAGCCGTCCGCGGCCGGCGCCGAGCGCCGTGCGCAGCGCGATCTCGCGCGCCCGCGTGGCACCCCGCGCCAGGAGGAGATTCGTCACGTTCGCGCAGGCGATGACCAGCAAGAGCACGACCGCACCAAGAAACAGGTAAAGACCGTCCCTGGCGCCTCGCACCTCGAAGGCCTGTCGCGACTCGACGAACAGGCCATAGCCCTCGTTGGCACCGGGCGCCTCCGCATCCACCCGCGCCGCCAAGGCGGCGAGGTCCGTTTGCGTGCGCGCCACGGTCACGCCAGGCGCCAGGCGTCCAATGACCGTCAGGAAGTTGGCGTCGCGCTCGGAGCGTGCGGCGTCGCCGCGCAGGGGGACCCAGAACGTCGCGGCGTCCGACGGAAAGGCGAACCCCGGCGGCATCACTCCCACCACGACGTGCGGCGCGCCGTCCATGGTCACAGTCTGCCCGAGCACGGAGGAATCGCCGCCGAACCGCGACTGCCACCACGCGTGGCTCAGGACGATCACGGGCGCCGCCCCTGGCTGGTCTTCCGCGTCGGTGAACCAGCGTCCGAGCCGTGGTCGCACTCCCAGCACGGCGCCGAGGTCGGCGGTGACGCGGTAACCGTTCAGCCGCTCGGCGCCCTCGGGTGTCACGTAGGTCATGCCGGTGGGGGTGTATGCCGCCAAGCGAACGATCGCACGCGCTCCATCACGCCAGTCGGCGAAGTCCGGGTAGGACGCGGTGGACCGATCAAAGCCGTATCGCGGCACGGTCCGGAAGACCATGACGAGCCGATTCGACTCCGGATAGGGAAGCGGGCGCAGCAGCACGCCGTCGACGACGCTGAACACGGCCGTCGTGGCGCCGATGCCGACGGCGAGCGTGAGCAGCGCTACCGCGGCGAATGTCGGTTGCCGGAACAGCATGCGCGCGCCAAAACGGAGATCGTGCCCGAGGTCGCGACCGAACATGGGAGGCCTCCGATGATCATCCGTCGAACGCGTGGTCTCGCGCGTTCGCCAGAGCGCAACCACGTTGGGGCTCGCGAGCTGACGCCAGTACCACCGTCGCGCGGCCGTTAAACCCGTGCGGGCGACACGGTCACGGAAGCCCTCGAGGAGATCGCCGTCGATCGGATCCCGCAGCGCGGGCGGCGCGAGTCGCACCAGGAGCCAACGGGCGAGTCGCGGAGGATTGGGGCCCGCGCTGCTCACCCGCGAGCCTCCACGCCGGCCCACATCCGGTTCAGTGTCGTCCGCGATTCGCACAACGCCGCCCGGCCCTCCGCCGTCACGGCATAGCAGCGCTTGGCCTTGCCGCCGCGGACCGGCGTTGGCGCCCCGAGCTTGGAGCGGACGAGTCCTCGCCGCTCGAGCCGATCGAGGGTGACGTAGACCGTGCTGATCGCGACGACCCGTCCGGCGCGGTCCTCGAGCTCTTGTTGGATGCGAGCGCCATAGGCGTCGTCCCCGAGGCGGAGCACCGCCAAGAGGACGAGCTGCTGGAGGCCGCCAAGGAGAGTGTCGGGCATCGGTATTATATACTACAGTGTCAGAAAAACATCAATCTGGCCTCCGGGGCGCCGACACCACACCTTTTGCAAAGGTCACGTGAGGAGGGGTGCGCGTGAGGTCACGACAGCGAATTGGCCATCAGGTCACCGCCAGACTGATCCTCGTGCTCGTCATCGGAGTAGTCGCGGGGATCGTCATGTATCGGTCGTCACAGGCCGACCTCGAGCGGTCCCAGTCGATCACTCGCGAGGAATACGCGCAGGGCTTCGAGGCGTACCGGGCGAGGCTGGCCGAGGACCAGCTTCCCCTGTGGGGAAGCGTTGCGACCTTTGTTGTGGTGATGCTGGTGGTGATAGGCGCCTACGAACTCCTGGCCGTCGGCATCGGTCGGCTCCTCGCCGCCATCGTGCCAGGTCGTGAGCCCATCGCGGCGCTGGATGAAGATGGGACGGTGTCGGCCGGGCCACTCATATCGCGATTCCACGCGATGCGGGGGCGCGTGGCCATTGGTGTCGCCGCCGCGGTCGCCGTGATCGTCATCGCCGGGCTGCTGATGTACTACCGCCAGTACGAGGTGCCGGCCGACGCGGACATCTTCTCCGCCCTCGAGGGTACATGGGCCAGCTCGGAGAGCGAGTGTGCGACTGATGCACACATAATCTCCTTCACCCCAGACCACAGCCAGATGGTCATCGTCCACGCGAGAGCCTTCGAGGGTGCGGACGGCCAAACCGACTCGATCACGCACTACGACATCATCGAGCACACGCGCGGCCGTATCCGCGGTGCCATTCAGGGTGAGCTACGGCGCACGAAGGACGGTAAGCCCGTCGTGTGGGACCTGGTGTTGCGTGGCCCCGACCGGTATGCGTGGCACCGCACGGATTGGTTGTCTCCGTTCACGCTCACGCCCAGCGTCGTTCGGTGTGCGCCGGTCCTCCAGGGACTTGACGGCGACGGGGGATAGCATGTGATGGAGGCCGTTGTCCAGTCTCCGCGCCTGACCCACCTGCGACCCGTCCACCTACTCCGAACGCAGATCGTCAGCGGACAATCAGAAATAGAGCGTTCCGGCGACATAGCCGGTGATCGGGACCGCGCCGTACTCCGAAGCCGGGAGCCCAGCCACCGTTCGATCGGCTCCGACTCCGAGAAACGCGCCGCCGCTCACGGTGATCTCTCTCGCCGCGTTCCAGACGAGCGACGGCGTGACGAGCGCGCTCTTGTCTCTCGCGTTCCAGATCGTCAGCGCGGCCACCTGCACGAGCGGGTGCAGGTCGTAGCTCGCCTGCGCCATGATCTCGTCGCGCCCCAGCACCTGAAGCTCGCCGCGGCGGTAGGCGGCCGAGAGGGTGAGCACGGTGAGGCTGTCGGCGGACGGCGCGCCGAATCCGTCGTGCTGGTACTCGACGATGGCGTAGAGGGTTCGGCCCGCGACGGCGAAGCTGCGGTCCGCGCCCAGCGCCGCGCGGAGGACGGTCTGGCCGGGTTCGAACCGCAGCACGACCTCGCCGCGCAAGGCCGCCCCGGCCAGCACCGTCGTGAGGCCCATCGCGCCGGCACCCCGATCGTGCAGCACGCCGCCCCATCCCGAGAGATCCACCGATCCCACGGTCGCCTTTCCCCGTAGCAACGCGGTGGTGGTGCGCGTGCCGGCGTAGTCCGCGATGCGCACGGCGCCGTCCAGCTCGCTGAACGCCGACGGAAACACGCGCACGCGCGCCGCATCCACGCCCGTGCGGTAGTCGCGGAAGGGATCGGCCGGGTCGAACGGCGCGAACGGATCGGCGGGGGTGAGAAAGAGCGTGGTGGCCCACGAGATGGTTTGCCGGCCCACGGTGGCCTGGATGACGTCCGTGGCCGCTTGCAGGGCCGCGCGGTCGAGCCGGTGGCGCCAGACGGCGTGGTCCGAGCTCTCGATCGTGCCCTGGAGCGGCAGCCAGTCGCCGCGTCCGGGTGTCACGCCAACGAGGCCGCCGAGGGCCGTGCCGCCCGTGACCGAGGACAGCGTGAGGACGTGCTCGTACGCCACGTCGAAGGAGAGGGGGCCGTAGCGTGAGGCGCCCATGAGGCGCAACCGCTGGAGGTCCTGGACGCCCGACGGCGTGAACGGCCCGCTGGCGCTGCCGAGCGCCACGTTGAGCGCGTAGCCGCGAAAGGTGAGGTCCTGGGCGGCGGCGACAGACGCGAGGCCGAGCAGGACGGCCGCGAGGCCGATCCCGCGTGGGATCATTGCCGGGTGTCGCTCGCGATGCGTCCGTCCACGAGCCGGATGGTGCGCCGGGCGCGCGCGATCAACTCGGGGTCGTGCGTGGCGAACACGAAGGTGGCGCCCAATTCCCGATTGAGCTGCGTCATCACGTCGAGCAGCGCGCCGCTCGCGACGGAGTCCAGGTTGGCGGTCGGCTCGTCGGCGAGGACGAGCGCCGGTTCCCCCACGACGGCGCGCGCGACCGCGACGCGCTGCTGCTGGCCGCCGGAGAGCTTGGAGGGCCGGCGGTCTTCCAAGCCGTCGATCCCGATTTTCTCGAACAGCGCGCGGACCTTGCGCTCCCGTTCCTCCGGCGGCACGCCGCGCAACAGCAGCGTGAACTCGGCGTTCTCGAGCGCGGTGAGGATCGGGAGCAGGTTGTAGGCCTGGAACACGAAGCCGATGCGTTCCAGCCGCAGCCGCGACAGGTCGTGCTCGGAAAGGCTGCTGATGTCTTGCTCGTCCACCCACACCCGCCCGCGCGAGGGCCGGTGCAGGCCGCCGAACAGGTTGAGCAGCGTCGTCTTGCCCGAGCCCGACGGTCCGGCCAAGACCACGAACTCTCCGGGATCGATGCGCACGGTGACGCCGCGAACCGCTTCCACGGCCATGCCGTCGTGCTCGAAGATCTTCCAGACGTCGTCCGTCCGGACCGCAGCGCGTGAGGTGTCGGTCATCCTTCGAATTTCATCGCCTCGGCGATCTCGATGCGAGTCGCCCGCCAGGCGGGGTAGAGGGAAGCGACGATGCCGATGATCACGATCCAGGCGAGGTTCTGGAGCATGTGGTCGAGCCGGAACAACGGGATCATGACCGGATCGATGATGGCACCGGCTGCCGTCATCTCGCCGCTATAGAACTTCGAGAAATCGAGCCCGTGTCGGAAGATGCCGAACGTCACCGCCAGGCCGAGCACCGCGCCCACCAGACCGGCAACGGTGGTGAGCAGCGTGCCCTCGAGCAGGACGAGCGTCGCCGTGTCGCGTCGCTGGAGGCCGAGGGCGCGCAGGATTCCCAGCTCGCGCGTGCGCGCCAGCACCGCCATCAGGATGGTGTTGACGATGGCGAGCGCGACGATGAGCAGCAGCACGAAATGAAAGACGTAGTTGCCGTAGTCGTCGAGCTTCACCGCCGAGTCCAGCTCGGGCGTCGTGGTCTGCCAGGGAATGGCGGCCGCGTTCCCGACCGCCCCGAGGGCGGCGGTGAGCGTGCGGACGACTCGCTCGGTTTCGCGACTGTTGTGGAGGAGAATCGCCACGGAAGACACATCGCCGCCGACCCCAACCCAGTCCTGTGCCGTGCGCAGCGGGATATGGACGATGCCGTCGTCCACCTCCGGCAGCCCCGAGCGGAACGTCCCCACCACGCGGACCAGCTGATCGGCGATCGTGCTGTCCACGCCTTGCGTGGTGAGCACGAGGCGATCGCCCACCTGCAGTTTGAGCCGCTTGGCCAGGCCGACCCCGATGTAGGCCTGGAGCCGATCGTCGGGCGCCAACGGCCGGCCTTCCGCAAGGCGCGCGTCGAGCTGGGAGAACGTGGGCTCGACGGTGGGGTCCACGCCGTACACGACGACCGGCACGGCCCCGCGCGACGAGCTGGCCAGGCCGTGCAACTCCAGGCGCGGGGCGGCCGCCTCGACCAACGGGGCCAGGTCGGGGCGCGCGAGCGCGTCCAGCGCGGCACGCGCGGCTGCGGCGGGCAGACGATCCTCGATGGCGCGGCGGGGCAGGTAATCCGTTTGCATCACGGCTACATGTCCCGAGGCCAATCGCACGCCGGCCTTGATCCACGTTTCGTGCGCGCCGTCGCCGAGGGAGCGGGTGAACACGAGCAGGGCCAGTCCCAGCACCATGGCCATGGCCGTGAGGATGCTGCGGCGCGCCTGCCGCCGCAGGTTGCGCAGCGCGAGCCGCGCCAGCACGACGAGACGCGCCATCATCGTCCCGCGAGCGTCTCGGCCGCCGGGGTCTTGATGGCTCGGTAGGCGGGATACAGGGAGGCCACCACGGCGGTGAGGATGAGCGACAGGGCCGCCCAGCCGAACATCGCCCACGGATAGTCGGTGCGGAGCACCGGGCGGATGTAGGAGCCCATCATGCTGAAGCCACCGAAGAACAGACTCAAGTCGAGCGGCGCGTGGTGCCACCACGCGATCAGCGCGAGGCCAACTACGGCGCCGATGCCCGTGGCGATGACCCCCAGTGCGACCGCCTCGGTCACGATGGACCGTACCAGCCCGCTCGGCCCCGCGCCCAGCGAGCGCAGGAGCGCGATTTCGAAACGCCGCTCGAACGTGGCCATCAGGAGCGTGTTGGCGACCCCGAAGATGGCCATCGCGAAGACGATGACGAGCACGAGCCAGAACGAGCTCTGGGCGAGACGCGCATAATCCGCCATCTCCGGCCGGAAGGTCGTCCAGGGCTCGACCGCGATGGGCGGGTCGGTGATGGCCTGCTGGAGCTCCGTCGCGATGGCCGGGGCGGCCCACGGCTCCGGCACGCGCACGACGACCTCGTGGATCCGGCTGGGATCGAGGGCGATCAGGTACTGAAGCGTCCCGATCGGCAGCAGCGCCGTCGAGACATCGAGGTCGCCGATCCCCGACACGTAGATCCCGCTCACGGTGAACAGGTCGTTGCCGAGCGACCCGTCCGCGCCGGGCGCGACGACGACGACGGTATCGCCGACGTGGGCGTTGAGCGTGCGCGCCATCTCGCCGCCGACCAGGATCTCGTTGGCGCCTTCCCTGGGCACGTGTCCTTCGGTGAGTGAGCCGAGCAGCAACGTCGTCCGCGCTTCGCGCTCGGGATCGATGCCGAGCAAGGTGGCGCCCACCGTGGCGCCGCCGGTGCTCACGAGTCCGCCCGCGTACACACGCGGCGCCGCCGCCGCCACACCGGGCTGCGTGTCGGCCTGGGCGAGCAACCGGGCTACGTCCGTGCCGTCGCGTCCACCGATGGTACGGTGCATGTCGCGATCGGGTAGGTAGTCGGGCGCGTGGATCTGGATCTGTCCCGACAAGACGCCGGTCCCGTTGCGGAGCATCTCGCCCACCATCCCGTCGGTGAGCCCGGCGAGCACGACCACGCCGCAGTAGCCGACCGCCAGCCCGCCCGCCGTGAGGATGGTCCGGCGACGGTTCCGGCCGAGGTTCCGCCAGCCGATGCGGGTCCAGGGGGAGGGCATTAGGTGACCCTATTCGGGATTGTGGCCCGCGCCCGCCCCGCGGTTCCCGGCTTGAAAGCCGGGCTCGGCGGCGCTGACGCGCCGACGCGCCGTGAACGGCGCTCGGCCCCGTGAGTGCTTCAGCACTCGTCGCCGTGAGGCGCCGAGCCGGCGGTTCAATGCCGGGACCGGAGCATGACCGCCGGTGGATCGGTGACGTTCCACTCTAGTGATTGGTGCGCTGCAAGCGCTGGAGCGAGAAGAACGAGGGTTCGAGCGGCACGTCGAATTGCAGGCTCGTGTAGCGCAGCACCGTGCGCTCGCCGGGCTTGTCGGTGGGCTCGACGGTCATGACGGCGGGGACGAGCCGGCCGCCCATGGTCTGGAA
>Ga0307424_1000059_pt1 | contig 44982 bp, 33 predicted proteins | sample SalMarWE160320MG_FD_202157 | JGI IMG/M metagenome (GOLD analysis project Ga0307424, IMG submission 202157) | Salt marsh sediment microbial communities from the Plum Island Ecosystem LTER, Massachusetts, United States - WE1603-20 | ecosystem: Environmental > Aquatic > Marine > Intertidal zone >... | reverse complement strand
ACGCCTACTACGTGGCCGCGGCGGACTTCGTGACCACCGAGGACGGGACCGGGGTGGTCCACACCGCGGTCATGTACGGGGCGGACGACTACACCCTGGGGGAGGCGCTGGACCTGCCCAAGCGCCACACCGTGGACGAGACCGGGCGCTTCACCCCCCTGGTCCCCGGCTTCGCCGGGCGGCGGGTGCGGGAGGTCGACCCGGAGATCGTCGCGGCCCTGGACGCCGCCGGCGCACTCTATGCCACCGCCCCCTACGAGCACAGCTACCCCTTCTGCTGGCGCTGCGACTCCGCGCTCCTCTACTACGCGCGGGACTCCTGGTATCTCCGGACCACCGCGCTCAAAGAGACCATGCTCCGGGAGAACGCCACCGTCCACTGGTTCCCCCGCCAGGTGGGGGAGAACCGCTTCGGCAACTGGCTGGAGAACAACGTGGACTGGGCCATCACCCGGGACCGCTACTGGGGCACCCCGTTCCCGCTCTGGCGCTGCGAGAAGGACGGCTGTGCCGGCGCGGTGCTGGCCGGGAGCCGCCAGGACCTGGCGTCGCACGGGGGAACCGTGCCCGAGGATCTGCACCGGCCCCACGTGGACCGGATCACCCTGGCCTGCCCGGACTGCGGGGAGCCGATGCGGCGGGTGCCCCAGGTGGTGGACGTCTGGTTCGACTCCGGGAGCATGCCCTTCGCCCAGTGGCACTACCCCTTCGAGAACGAGGACCTGTTCGCCGAGTCCTTTCCCGCCGACTTCATCAGCGAGGGGATCGACCAGAGCCGCGGCTGGTTCTACTCACTCCTGGCCATCAGCGTGCTGGTCACCGGCGAGACGCCCTTCCGGAACGTGGTCTCCAATGAACTCATCCTGGACGCCCAGGGGCGGAAGATGTCCAAGCGCTTGGGGAACACGGTCGACTCCTGGGAGATCCTGGACCGGGAGGGGGCGGACGCCCTCCGCTGGTACCTGGTGGGGAACTCGCCCCCCTGGGTCTCCACCCGCTTCAGCCGGGAGGGGGTGACCGAGGTCTCCCGCCGGTTCTTCGGGACGCTGCGGAACGTGGCCTCGTTCTTCGCCACCTACGCCAACGTGGACGGGTGGACGCCTCCCGGGAACCCGCTCCCGGAAGCCGGGCGCCCGGTGCTGGACCGCTGGGTCCTCTCCCGGCTGGACACGGTGGCCGCCTCCATGCGCGAGGACCTGCGGGGGTACCGGCTGACCCGGGCCGCCCGCACCCTGTCCGCCTTCGTGCAGGGCGAACTCAGCAACTGGTACGTGCGGCGGAACCGCCGCCGCTTCTGGAAGGGGGAGCAGGGGCCGGACAAGGACGCGGCCTACGCCACCCTGCACGAGGTCCTGGCCGTCATCGCCGGACTCCTGGCCCCCTTCGCCCCCTTCCTGGCCGAGACGCTCCACCAGTCCCTGGTCCGGGGCCGGGTTCCCGGGGCCGCGGACAGCGTGCACCTGACCGGTTACCCCCGGCCGGGGGAGGACCGCCGGGACGAGGGGCTGGAGACCCAGATGCGCCGGGCGGTCGCGGTCACCGAACTGGCCCGGGCCGCCCGGAGCCAGGCCGGGATCAAGGTCCGCATGCCGCTGCCCCGGGTCCTGGTCCTGGGCGGGGAGCCGCTGGACCCCGAGGTCCTGGAGGTGATCCGGGACGAAATCAACGTGAAGCGGGTAGAATGCATCAACCCGGAGGAGATCCTGGAGTACCGGTTGCGTCCCGGCTTCAAGGCGCTGGGTCCCCGGTTCGGCGCCTCGGTGAAGACGGTGGCGTCGGCCATCCGGACCCTGGACCCGGAGCGGGTCCGCGCCGGGGTCGCGGCCGGGCGCTGGACGGTGGCCCCGGAGGGGATGGACCCGGTGGAGGTGGGGGGGGAAGAGGCCCAGGTCGAGACCGCCCCGCCCGAGGGGCTGCTGATCCTGGAGCAGGGGGGCGAGAAGATGGCCCTGGACACCCGGACCACCCCCCAGCTCCTGCGGGAGGGCCGGATGCGGGAACTGGTGCACCGGCTGCAGAACCTGCGCAAGGAACAGGGGCTCGCGGTCACCGACCGGGTGCGGGTGGCCGTGGGCGCCGACGGCGAGCTGGCCGGCGTGGTCCAAGAGTTCCGGGAGACGATCCAGGCCGAGATCCTGGCCCCCTCGCTCACCCTGGGGGCGCCGTGCGACGATCATCCGAGGTGGGACCTGGACGGCGAATCGATCACCGTCCTGCTCGAGAAAGAACCGGGATGAACAAGAAGGACCTGAACCTCATCGAGAAGAAGCTTCTCTCCGAGCGGGAGCGCCTGGCCCGCGAGCTGGAGCACCTGGACGGGAGCTTCATGCGGAACCTGAAGGAGTCCTCGGGGGACCTCTCCTCCTACGCCTTCCACATGGCCGACCAGGGCTCCGACGAGTTCGAACGCGAGATGAACACCCTGCGTTCCTCCACCGAGGGCCGCCTGCTGCTCGAGACCATGGAAGCGCTCCGGCGTCTCTACCGGGGGGAATACGGGATATGCGCCAACTGTGGCAAGAAGATCGTCCGGGAACGCCTCCTGGCCATTCCCCAGGCCCGGCTGTGTCTGGCCTGCAAGGCGGGGGAAGAGAGGGCGGGCCGCTGACCCGCTCGCGCCTCACCTTCGTCCTGGCGGCCCTGTTCACCCTGGCCGCGGACTTCGCCACCAAGCGGCTCATCGCCACCACCTTCTATCCCCACGAGGTGCGGCGGATCGTGGGGGACTACCTGCGCCTGACCTACATCCACAACCCGGGGGCCGCCTTCGGCCTCTTCCCGGGGAGCCGCCCCGTGCTCATCGGCATCTCCATCGCCGCGGTGGTGGTGGTCGTGGTGGTGGCCTGGAACCGGCGTAACCGGCCCCTGGGGGTGATTCCCCTGGGCCTGATCCTGGGCGGGGCCCTGGGCAACCTGGTGGACCGGATCCGTCTGGGCGAGGTGGTGGACTTCGTGCAGGTCGGCTTTCCGCCCGAGACCTATTTTCCCGTATTCAACGTCGCCGACTCCGCGGTGACCATCGGGGTGTTCTGGCTGGCCCTGGGGCTCCTGCGCTCGGGCAAGGACGAGGGCGTCCATCTGGAGGAGTCCGGGGACGGGGAGGAGTCGGTTGCGGGTGTGGCGTCATCGGGTGACCAGACCTGAGGCGGGGGACCGGCTGGACCGGTTCCTCCAGACTGCGCTTCCGGAGCTGACCCGCTCCCGGATCAAGCGCCTGGTGGTGGACGGCCGGGTGCGGGTGGACGGGGAGCCGGTCAAGGCCGGCCACCGGCTCCGCTCCGGGGAGCGGCTGGAGGTGGTCATCCCGCCCCCGCCCGCGATCACCCCCGAGCCGGAGGCCCTGCCGCTGGTCGTGGTCTACGAGGACGCCCACCTCCTGGTGGTGGACAAGGCGGCGGGCATGACCGTGCATCCGGGGGCCGGCCGTCCGGGGGGAACCCTGGTGAACGCGCTCCTGGGGCGGGGGGTTCCCCTGAGCCCGGTGGGGGCGCCGCTCCGGCCGGGGATCGTGCATCGCCTGGACCGGGGGACCAGCGGTCTCCTGGTGGTGGCCAAGACCGAGGCCGCCCACCGGGCCCTGTCCGCGGCCCTGGCCGAGCGTGGGGTGACCCGGCGCTACTGGGCCCTGGTCTGGGGGGAGCCGCGACCGGCCGCCGGGGCCATCTCCGCCTCCCTGGCCCGGAGCCGGGCCGACCGGCGGCGGATCCGGGTGGTGGCCTCGGGGGGACGGACCGCGGTCACCCGCTACCGGGTCCTGGCCCGGGCCCCGGAGGTGAGTGCCTTGGCCCTGATCCTGGAAACCGGACGGACCCACCAGATCCGGGCCCATTTCAAGCATCTGGGGCACCCGGTCTTCGGGGACCCGGAGTACGGGGGACGGGGGCGCCGGGCGGCCGGCTCCGCCCCCGAGGTGCGGCAGCGGGTCCGCTCGGCCCTGGATCGCCTGGACCGGCAGGCCCTGCACGCCGCCCTCCTGGCGTTCCGGCATCCGGCCACCGGAAAGAAGCTGGTCTTTGAAAGCGCCTTGCCGGAGGATATCCTGGAGGCCGCCGCGGCCCTCGGGGTTCCGGAAGCGGCCTTGGAACCGGACTTGAAGGAGGAGGCATGAAGATTCATCGCGAGGACAGCGGGGGGGTGACCATTCTCCGCCTCAACGGGAAGCTCATGGGTGGCCCGGACGCCGAGGGCTTCCAGAAGCTCGTCAAGGAACTGGTCGAGGCTGGCCGCAAGCAGGTTCTGGTCGACATGGGCAAGGTCTCCTGGGTCAACTCGACCGGCCTCGGAATTCTCATCTCCGGCTACACGACTCTCCGCAACGCGGGGGGCACCCTGAAGCTCGTCGGGGTCAACAAGAGGATCGACCAGATCTTCATGGTGACGAAGCTTCACACCATCTTCGAATCCTTCGAAGAGGAAACCCGCGCCCTCTCCAGCTTCTGACCGCACATGGAACCAGCCAACAAGAACGGGAACACGATTCGCCTGTCCCTGCCCAGCCGGCTCGAACTGCTGGGGGTGGTGGACAAGATCGCCGACGGCATCACTGAATTCCTGAACTTCGAGGATGTGGACAAGGATGCGGTGGCCATCTCCGTCATCGAGGCCTGCACCAACGCGATCCAGCACGGGCACCACGCGGAGGAGGCCCGAACGGTGGCCGTGACCTTCGAGCTGGAGCCGGACACGGTGACCATCTCCGTGGAGGACGAGGGGGGCGGCTTCCGGCCCACCGAGGAGGAGGACATGACCCCGCCGGACCTCCTGGCCACCCGGGGCCGCGGGATCTTCATCATGCGCTCCATGATGGACGCGGTGGACTTCGACTTCACCAACGGCACCCGGGTACGGCTGGTCAAGCGCCGCAGCCGCGGGACCGCGGACGAGAAGGGGGGCGGAGGCCCCGAGTGAGCCGGATTCTCGCCGTGGACTGGGGGCGGCGGCGGCTGGGCCTGGCGGTCAGCGATCCGGACCGGGTGCTGGCCCGCCCGCTCCCCACCCTCACTGTCTCCGGGCGCATCGACGCGGTGGCCGGGGTCCGGGAAGCGGCCGAGCGCGAGGGTGCCCCGGTGATCCTCCTCGGCCTCCCCCTGGACATGGACGGTGGCGAGGGGGCCTCGGCCCGGGAGGCGCGGGCCCTGGGGGACGCCCTGGGCGGGCTCGGGTTCACCGTGATCTTCCACGACGAACGCCTCTCCACCGAGGAGGCCCGGGAGCGCCTGCGCGCGCGGGGGGAGCGCCGCCCGCCCAAGGAGCGGATCGACCAGGTGGCGGCCCTGGTGCTTCTGCAGGACTACCTGGACCACGAGGCCCCAGGCCGTGGGTAAGGCGCTCCGGGTCGTCATCGTCCTTCTGGCCGGCGGGGCCGGGTTCTTCCTGGCCCTCCTCTCCCCGGTCCAGTCCCGGAACCCCTACCGGGTGGACTACGTGGTGCTCCGCGGCGAGACCCTGTCCGACATCGCGGCCAACCTCCAGGATCTGGGCCTGGTGCGGGACCGCCGGGCCTTCTCGTTCCTCACCCGCCTGGAGGGAAAGGCCCGGAAGCTCCAGGCCGGCCCCTACCGGGCTTCCTCCGGGGAGTGGGCCTGGGAGATCGTGAACCGCATGGTGGTGGGGGACTTTCAGGACACCTCGGTCACCGTCCCCGAGGGGCTCTGGGTGACGGAGGTGGCCCCGGTGGTGGCCCCCTTCGTGGCCGGGGGGGCGGACTCCTTCCTGGCCGCGGCCGCCGACAGCGTCCTCCTGGCCGGCCTGGGGGTCCCCGGAGGCCGGGCCGAGGGCTTTCTCTTCCCCGACACCTACCGGGTCCTGCTGGGGACCCCGGCCCGGGCCCTGGTCCGCCAGATGGTGCGGACCTTCTTCCAGATCTGGCGCCGGGACCTGGCGGCCCGGGCCGCGGAGCAGGGGGTGGGCCTCCTGGAGGCGGTGACCCTGGCCTCCATCGTGGAGGCCGAGGCCCAGGTGGCGGAGGAGCGCCCCCGCATCGCCGCCGTGTACTGGAACCGGCTGGAGCGGAACCTGCCGCTCCAGGCCGATCCCACCGTGCACTACGCGCTGGGAGAGCGGCTCTCCCGCACCCTCTATGATGATCTCCGGGACCCGTCGCCCTATAATACGTACCAGCACCCGGGGCTCCCCCCGGGTCCGATCTGCAACCCGGGGCTGGAATCGCTCCGGGCCGTCCTGTGGCCCCGGGAAGGGTGCCGGGACCTCTATTTCGTGGCCCAGGGAAACGGGACGCATCTCTTCGCTCCCGACTTCGCCGGCCATCTGAAAAACCGGCGGCTCGTCCGGCGGCTCCAGCGGGAGGGGACTCCCCAGTGAGCGGGAAAGGGTTCTGATGGACAAGAAGGCGAAAGGCAAGCGGAACGGGGCCGGGGCCGGCGATCTGCGGTTCGGGACCCGGAACTACACCGCGCTGGGCGCGGCCCTGGCCTGCATCGTGGTCGGGTTCGCACTCCTCTCCCGGGGTTCGATCACCGCCGCCCCGATCCTCCTGGTGCTGGGGTACTGCGTGCTGGTGCCCTACGGTCTGGCCACCGGCCGCCGTCCGGCGCCCTCGGGCGAATAGCTCAGTTGGTTAGAGCGCTTGCCTTACACGCAAGAGGTCACAGGTTCGAGCCCTGTTTCGCCCACCACGTTTCGGGGTTCAAGCCCACAGCGTTGTGTTACAATGACTTGAAGAGCCGAGGGGCCGGGCGCCCCGGTCTCGATTTTTCTGCTTAATGTTTCCTTGACATTTGGTTAACCTCGCCTTAGACTAATTTCAGCCTGGAGATTCCCCGGTGCTTCTCTGTTTCGATTTCGGCCTCGGGGGCTCACGTGGGCGCGCCGAACCGTCGGCGTTTCCCGCCGGCTTCATGAGAGGATGGAACCGGCGGGGAGCCCCAGGCCAGTGGAATGACTCCCACATTCCTGAACGGTGCCGTAAAAAAGCAGTGCTACGACACACTTGTGGAGGTGCAACAATGTCTCGCTCAACTCTCGCCATCCTGCTCATCGCGGCTTCGGCCATGCTGGCGGCGACGGCTTTCGCTAACGTCATCGACCCGGCCCTGTGCACGGTCCCGGACGTCGTTACCCTATCTCCGGGCACGCGTTACGGCGGAAACCCCATCGGCGGGTACACCGTGAACGTCGAGGGGACGATCGGGCCGGTCAACGGCGCCATCGTCGAAGTGGAGTTCTCCGAGGATGCGGATGCGCTCGTGGCCTGGTGCCAGGGGCAGACCCACCCGATCCTCACCGGCTCCACCGATGCCAATGGTGACGTGTCCTTCGAGTTCTTCGGCGGCGGCTGCCTGGATCTGGCCAAGGCCCCCACGGCCACCTTCTCGACCTACATCGTCCAGGTGCGTGCCGACAACGTCGTGCTCGACGAGCCGGCGGTCAGCTCGCCGGACCGGGTCGACGCGGCCGGCCGGGTCGCCACCGACGACAAGTACGTGCTGTGTGACGGCGGGACCACCATCGTCGGGCTGGCCGACGCCGTGGCCCATACCCGTCCCATCAAGCTGGCCCTGGTGGACCAGTGCTCCAAGTTCACGTCTCCGTTCACGGACGCCGTGGGCCTGGACGACGCGGTCTACGTGACCCCGTACATCAAGAACTCCAACTTCTGCACCTGCCAGTAGGCAGGAGACAGAGGGCCTGATATCTGGTATACTCCCTGGGTGCCATGGCCCGGCGGTCCGAGAGACTGCCGGGTCCCCGCCGGGGGTCTCCCGGCGGGGACCTGAGGGAGTTCGGTATCAGGCCTTCTCGTCGTCTCCCCCGGGGAGGATGACTTGAGGGCGGTGCCTACCGTCTCTTTCGCAACTAGCTGTATCGCTTAAGGAGGTCGCTCTCATGAAGCGCGTGCTACTCAGTCTGGGACTCAGTGTCCTCTGCTTGGTGGTGGCTTCGTCTCTGGTGTTCGCGGGCGTACACGACCAAGCCCGGTTCGCCCTGAACGCAACGCCCCACTTTACGCCAACGACCAAGCAAACCACCTGTCAACATTACTTCCAGACCGCGGGGCTGAGCGACGCGGACTGCCTCGACTACACGGTGGACGTGCCGGTGGGCGGCTCCGACGTGTGGGTCACGGTCGGCCAGCTCGGCTTGGTCGGGATCACCGGCGTGTCCTTCGGTGTCGACTACGTGGGCGCGTCCGGCAGTGGAATCGATCCGAACTACGTGAGTTTCGAGTACTGCGGTGACGGCTACGTCTACGGCAACTCGGCCGACGGCAATCCCGACCACGAGTTTCCGTGGCAGGGCGGCGGCGTCCGGATCACCTGGAGCACCTGCCAGAACACACCGTTCCCCTCGGGGGTGCAGTGCACGGTCGGTATGCTCTACGTCTATGCCTACGATGCACAAACGCTCAGGTTGACCTCCAACAACAACCTGGCGACGGGGGTCCCCGAGCTGGCCGTGACCAAGTGCGGCGGCGGCACCACGGACCTGATCGCGGTGCTGGAGCCCTACGGCATCGTGAACGGGGACGCCGCCCTCGGTAAGGTAGGGTTCGGCAACGGCCAGGGCTACAACCCCTGCGGGGTCGTGCCCACGGCGGAGACCACCTGGGGCCAGCTGAAGAGCCTCTACAAGAAGTAGAACCGAGGCTTTCCAAGAAAGCGCCTCTTTGGGGCGGCGGCCCGGTACCGGGCCGCCGCCTGTTATTTTGCCCCGAAGGAGCCCGGGCCCCCGGGCCCCGGCGTGGAGGCAGGGGGGGCCTCGGGGGGGGCCTCGGGCGGCCGCCTGGACTCGGGCCGAGCGGCCACCCTCCGGTTTTGCTACACTTCTACCGGGCTTGCCTCGGGGGGGGGGGGCGGGCCGGGTCGCGCCCGGCGCCCGGAATCCTGGAGAAAAACCGCCTCCAGGGGGTAGACCAAGGCGACGCCGGCCCACGGCGACCAGAGCCTCCCACGACCGAGGAGCCAAGGAGCTGTCCCTGCTATGATGACGCCGACCCGCAATCTGTTCTCCTTCCTGTGCGCCCTGATCACTCTGGCCGCGACGGCGGCCCCGGGTTTCGCCCAGACCGGCGACGCCAGCGTGGCCCTGGTCCTGACCAGCGCCCAGGGCAACTGCGACGCCCTCAGGCAGGCCGCCCCCTCCTGCGCCAGCGAGAACCTGCAGATCGAGGGGAGCCTTTACACCCCCTACTACGCCGTCCTCTGCGTCATGAACGCCGACCCGGACAAGGGCATCGCCGGGTTGAGCCTTGGCGTGGACTATGACGGGCGGTCGGGGTCGGGGGTGGACGTCATCCAGTGGACTCTCTGCGCGGATTATGAGTTTCCCGGGGACTACTGGCCGGCGGCGGGTACCGGGAGCCGGATCACCTGGGTCGCCCCTGAAAATTGCCAGCAGCAGATGCCGGACGGGCTGGACGGAAGAGTGACCGCGGTGGCGGGGTACTTCTACCTCAGCGCCTACAGCCCGGACCAGATGGAGATCGTCAAGCACACCGGACTCCAGTCCGGACCCGAGCTGAAGGTGACGGAGTGCGTTCCGCCGTCGGAGTTCGACGTCAAGCCGGAACACGCCGGCAAGCTGGGATTCTCGGATGACGGCAGCGTGAAAGGCCAACTGGAGTGCGCCAAGATCCAGACCGTGAACACCACGTGGGGACGCGTCAAAGAGATGTACGGAAACCGGTAACGGTCTTGCGGCTTCTCGGCTGCCTGCTGCTTCTGGCCCTGGCCGCCTCGGGGTGGTCCTGCGGGAAGGCGGAGGCCCCCGCGCCGAAGGTCCTGGTCATCGGCATGGACGGGGCCACCTGGGACCTCCTCACCCCCTGGATGGACGCCGGGGAACTCCCCCGGCTCCGGGCCCTGCGCGACGGGGGGGTCTTCGGGACCCTCTATTCGGTGCTCCCGCCCCTCTCCCCCCCGGCTTGGACCACCGCCTTCACCGGGGTCAACCCCGGGTCCCACGGCATCTTCGACTTCTTCCGGCTGGATCCGGACTCCATGAAAGCCTACACCGAGACCGCGGCCAGCCGCCGGGTGCCCGGGATCTGGACCCTCCTTACCGATGCCGGGCGCAAGGTGGGGGTCCTGAACATCCCCATGACCGACCCCCCGGATCCGGTCAACGGGTTCCAGGTGGCCGGGCTCCCGCACCCCGACTCGGTCGGCTACGCCTACCCGCCGGAGCTGGAGGCCCGCTTGCACGCCCGGGGCTATCGCCTGGACCGGATGGGGGAGGCCCTGATCCAGGGCCAGGAAGGCGCGCTCCGGGACGAGATCCTGGACACTTTCCGGCGCCGGCGGGACGTGGCCCTGGACCTGGAGCGGGAGCACCCGGACCTGGACCTCTATTGGGTGGTGTTCACCGGCACCGACCGCATCCAGCACTTCTTCTGGAAGTTCATGGAGAAGGACCACCCGTTCTACGACCCGGCCATGGCCGCCCGGTTCGGGGACAGCATCCTGGACGTCTACCGGGGGGTGGACGCGGCGGTGGGGTCCCTGGTGGACCTGGCCGCCGAACAAGCCAAGGCCTCGGGCCGGGAACTGGCGGTGGTGGTGCTCTCCGACCACGGTTTCTGCGGCATCCACCGCGCCTTCCGCCCCCAGTCCTTCCTGAAGCATCCGACCGACGGCGAGCCCCCCATCACCGACGTCTACAGCCTGGAGACCAACGCGTCGCTGCTCTACGTTCCGGAGCGGGGGAGGGAGCCGGGAGCCACCCGGTCCCCGGCCGAGCACGCCCGGGTCGTGAACGACATCCTCCGCCGGGTCTTGGCCGTCCGGGACCCGCAGAACGGGCTCTGCCCGGTGGTCTTCGGGGCCAAGCGCGAGGACGTCTACCGGGGGCGCTACGTGGACAAGGCGCCGGACCTGGTCTTCCTGGCCCGGGAGCACTACTACCTGATCAACGAGGAAGGGGACAAGGCCCCCTTCGGCACCCCCGCCTTCTCCTTCAACGCCCATCACGACCTGCGCGGCATGTTCATCGCCAACGGCCCCATGTTCCGCACCGGCCACGTGGAGGGGCGCCAGAGCCTGCTCGACATCACCCCCACCCTCATGTACCTGGCCGGGGAGACCGTGCCCGGCTACATGGAGGGGCAGGTGCTCACCGGGCTCTTCCAGGACGCGTTCCTGGCCCGGCAGCCGGTGCGGCGGGACTCGAGCGAGGCGCAGGAGACCGGGAGCGACGAGGTGGACCCGATCCGCCTCATCCCCTACCTCCAGTGACGTGGAAAGGCACGGCATCACCATGAGCACTCCGGTTCGTTCGGCGGGAAGGTGGTTGGTTCGGGTGGCGGCGGCCGCCCTGGTCTGCGGCGCCGTCTCCTGCGGGGGCGGGCACGGGCCCCAGGTGGTGGTGATCGGCCTGGACGGGGCCGATTGGCACCTGATCACCCCCTGGATCGAGTCCGGGGAACTCCCCAACCTGAAGGCCTTCCTGGAGCAGTCGGCGGTGGGCGATCTCACCACCGTCTATCCCATCCTGAGCCCGGTGTGCTGGACCTCCGCGGTGACCGGGGTCAACCCCGGCAAGCACGGCATCTTCGACTTCCAGAAGGAGGACCCGGCCGGGGGCGAGCCCCTGATCGAGACCGCCGCCAACCGGCGGGCCCAGCCGATCTGGGTGCTCCTCTCCGACGCCGGCTACCGGGTAGGGGTGATGAACGTGCCCATGACCTACCCGCCGGACCCGGTCCGGGGGAAGATGATCTCGGGTTTCCCCTTCCCCAGCGGGGACGTGAACTTCACCTACCCGCCCGAACTCCAGGAGCACCTGGACAACTTTCCTCTCGACTTCCTGGGACTCACCCTGCGGAACCGCACCCCGGACCAGATGTACGCCGACTTCCTGAAGGGCCAGGAGGCGCGGCGGAAGGTGGCCCTGGACTGGCTCCGCAAGGGCCACGACGACTTCCTGTGGCTGGTCTTCACCGGCACCGACAAGGTCCAGCACTTCTTCTGGAAGGACATGGACCCGAACCACCCGAGCCACGATCCGGCCTCGGCCGCCCTCTACGGGGACAACATCCTGAACCTCTGGAAGCGCCAGGACGCCATCCTGGGGGAGATGCTGGCCGCCATCCCCCCCTCGGCCACGGTGCTGCTCCTGTCCGACCACGGCTTCGACGCCATCTACCGCCAGGTGAACATGGCCAACTGGCTGGCCAAGACCGACCTGGGCACCTGGCTCCAGAACCACGCCATCCCCCCCATGCTCGTCACCAACGGGCTCATGCACTACATTCTGAAGGGGCAGCTCAACGGGTCCTCGGACCGGGAGGCGTTCCTGGACAAGCTGATCGCCATGTGCCGGGACCTGCGTGACCCGGTCACCGGCACCCCGCCCTTCGAGAGCCTCTTCCGGCGCGAGGACATCTACTCCGGGCGCATGGTGGAGAAGGCGCCGGACCTGGTCTTCCAGGAGAGCCCCAAGTACTACGTGACCCGGGGGGTGCCGGACTCCACCGACCTGCCGGTGTTCCAGGACGTGTGGACCACGTCGTTTTCCGCCCACCACCGCCCCCAGGGCATCCTGGCCATCCGCTCGCCGGCCCTGCGCCCGCCGGAGGGCGGGGACCTGGCCCAACGGCTGGCCGCCGGGGGCGACTTCCACGACGCCCAGATCCTGGACGTCACCCCCACCCTGCTGGCCCTGATGGGGGAGGTGATCCCCAAGGAGATGGACGGGCGGGTGCTGGACGAGGTGATCCGCCCCGACTTCCTGGCCAAGCACCCGCCGCGGATCGAGGACGTGGAGGGCTTCCTGCTGGACCGGCTGCCGCCGTCGACCCTCACCCCCGAGGAACGCGAGCGGATGAAGGCCCTTCCCTACATCAACTAGCCCGCCGGCCGCCATCGGGCCCGGTCCCCTCGAGACACGGGATCGAGCCTACTTCGACCCCACCGTGGACATCGAGTCGATGGCCGCCTGCACCCGGTCCAGGTTGATCTGGAGGCGCCGGTTGGCCGGCTGGATCTTGAGCGCTTCCTGCAGGACCTTCCTGGCGTCCTGGAGGCGGCCGACCTGGGTGTAGGCGGTTCCCAGGTTGTTCAAGAAGATGACGCTCCCCTGCATCTTGTCCCGGATGGACTCGAACAGGGTCACCGCGCGCCCGGGCTCTCCGTCGACCAGGCGCAGGGTTCCCTCCACGAACACAAGATCCGGGAGCCTGCCGAACCTGGCATAGGCGGCCTGCAGCGTGGAATCCGCCGCCGCCGTCTCCCCGGCCCGGATCCGGGCCACGGCGTCCTCCTGGACCCGGCGGAGGGAATCCGCCTGGGCCGGGAGCCCGGCGGCGAGGCCGTGGGCGCGCAACCCCTCGAGGTTGTCCTGGGCCACTCGGTAGTTCGGAGCCAGCTGCAGCGCGGACTCGAACGCCTTGGCCGCCTGGTCGTAGAAGCCGATCTGGACGTACATCGTGCCCAGGTTGTTCCAGGGCTCCGGGTTCCACGGCTCCAGGCGGATCAGCTCGGCGAAGACCGAGCCCGCGTCGGACCACTTCTCCTGGTACTGGTAGACATCGGCCAAGGCTTGGAGCCCGGGGACGAAGTCGGGATGGTCCTCGCGCAGCCGTTCCAGCTCGCGTCCGGACTCCTCGTAGACGTGGTCCCGGGCCAGCATCCGGGCGATGGCCAGCCGGGGATAGGGGTTGTCGGGGTTCGCGCGCAGCGCCCGCTCGTACTCCCGCATGGCCACCGATCCCCGCTTCTCGCTGTCGTAGAAGACTCCCAGGTAGTAGTCGTCGTCGCTCTGGATGGCGTTTCCGGGCACGAGCCCCAGCGTCGGCGCGGCCCCGAAGATGGTCACGAAAAGCACGGCAATCCCGGTGGCGGCCAGGCGCCGTCCCGTGCCCCCCCGCCACCAGACGTCCACCAGAAGGGCCAGGCCGACCGCGGCGCAGGCCACGCCCAGGAGTCGGGTCTGGGGATCGGCGAAGGTCAGCCAGGAGGCGACCAGACCGGAGAGGACTCCGGCCCAGAGGATCCCGACCCGGCGACGGGCCAGGACCAGCCCGGCCAGGCCGAGCGGGATGAGGATCCGGCCCAGCCAGGTCACCACCCCCAGGCCCTGTCCGTCCGCCTCCTTCCTCAGGAAGGCCGGGGAAACATCCCCGGCCAGGGGATCGCCCTGGTAGGTGGCCAGGAGCTTCACCCCGTTCCGTCGCAACCCGGCCAGGGGGGAGGTCACCGCCTGCTTCACCCCTCGGCCGGCCCAGAACCACTGCGTCTCGGACCAGGACAATCCGCGGTCCTCGGCCCGCGACGCCTCGCGGAGGAAGTCGAGTCCCGTCCACCACCGTTGGGCGTCCGTATCCCCCCGGCGGGGAACGACCCCCGAGGCCAGGGCCCGGTGCCCCCGGAAGAACCCGACGCCGTTGAGCGGGCCCGGCACCGGGGCGGCGTGAAGGGCGAGTCCGGCCGCCAGGACCACCGCGAGCCAGGCGCCGGTCAAGCCGAGGGCGGCGGGGAGGCGGCGTCCCCGGCCCGGCGCCCACCAGGCGGCGGCCAGAAGGAGGATCCCCAGGCCGGTGCCGAGGAGCGGGTGTAGACGGTAGGCGAGACCGGTGGCGGCGCCGGCCAGGATCCAGGAAACCCAGTTTCGGCGGTGGTCGAGCAGGAACAGGGCGAACAGGCCCGCCACCGTCGCCGCCGCCGCCGGGGCCAGGGAGCCGGCGGCCAGGACCAGCGGCCCCGAGGCGGCCGCGGCCAGTCCGGCCAACACGCTCGGCCAGGGACCGGCCCGCTTCCGGGCCAGGGCCCAGACCAGGATCGAGAGCAGGGGCAGGAAGATCAGGATCAGGATCCGCCGTGCGTCCCGCACCGCGGTGAGGGAGTCGGTGGCCAGGGGAGACAGGGCCGCCGCGAAGAGAGATCGTCGCGACGCAGGCGGTCCGCCGGTGCCGGAGGCCACGGCCCTGGCCTCGGCCCAGACCACGGACTCGCTCGCCATCGGACCGCGCTGAAAGGGGCCCCGGTCCACTCGCAACGCGACCAGGAGGGTGATGCCGACCACTCCGGCCAGCAGGACGGGGACGGCCAGGCGTCGCATGGCCTAGAGCTTCTCCATCTCGGATCGGGCCTGCTCGACCAGGTGGGGGTCGGAAGACCGCTCGATGACGGTGCGGAAGGCCTCCCGGGCGGTCCCGGTCTGGCCCAGGCCGGCCCGGGCCATCCCCAGGTGGAGAAGCGATTCCCAGGCTCCCGGGTCCTTCTCGACGATGGAGGCCAGGACCTTCTCGGCCTCCCGCCACCGTTCCCGCTTCAGGAGCACGTATCCCAGGGTGTCGCGGTAGTTGGGATCGGGGTCCAGGGACACCGCCTTCCGGGCCAGGGATTCCGCCTCGTCCAGGTCCTGGTTCTCCGCGGCCAGGCGGTAAGCCAGGCTGTTGAGGAGGTCCGGGTCCTTGCGGTCCAGGGGCAAGGCCCGGCGGAGGAGCGCCAAGGCGCCCTGGAAATCCCGCTCGCGTTCGGACACCAGGCTCAGGTTCTTGATCACGGTCGGATAGAACGGTTCCCGGCGGAGCGCCTCTTCCCACAGGGTCCGGGCACTGTCCAAGGCGCCGCGGTTGAAGGCGATGGCCCCCAGGTTGTTGAGGGCAATCGCCCGCTCCTGGTTCGTCCCCGTGGCCAGGACCTTCCTGAACCCGACTTCGGCGTCGGCCTGGTCGTTGGCCAGGAGTTCCTGGATGGCCGCCTCGTTGACCTCGTTGCTGTAGAGGCCGCGGGCGGTCACTTCCTTCGGCGCGATCCGCAGGGCGGCCTCCGCCGCTCCCAGCTGGTCGGACACCCCGGGGGGGTATCGGTGGTTCTTGGCGGCCACGGCGATCTCCCGCGCCGTCTGGTAGGCGCGGATCTCTCCGGCCAGGGACGAATCGACGCCGCCTCCGGTCAGGAAGCCGACCGGCGAGACGCGATACGGATACAGGAGATCCACCCCCGCCGACCGCGTCGTGTCGAACATGTGCCGGGGAACGGCGTACTCCAGGTACAGGTTGTCGTCGGTCACCCGGTCCGGCCACCCGTCCACATAGGCCTGGAGTCCGGCCCGGTCGGTCACGAACAGGGACAGGATCTGGGCCAGGGGCAAGATCTCGAGCTGGGCGAAATCCTGTCCCGGCTTCCCCGCCATCGCCGTCCGCAGACGGTCCAGGTCCAGTTCCAGGGGATCCTGGCTGGCCACCAGGATCAGGTCTCCCGGGGCTCCCTGCCACAGGTGCAGGTAGGGGTAGGCGTCGATGAAGGTGGCCAGCACCGTCTTCAGGTCCCGCTCCTGGAACTGGTAGGTCTGGACCCACTGGCACACCACCCCGCCGGGCCTGAGGTGCTTCTTGGTGAGTTGGAAGAACTGCCGGGTGAAGAGCGAGCCCACGCCGGAAATCCACGGGTTCGAGGGTTCGCTTACGATGACGTCGTAGGACTTGGCGGTGAGGAGCAGATGGTTCCGGCCGTCGTTGATGATGATGTGGTTCCGGGGATCGTCCAGGCAGTGGTAGTTGTAGTCCTCGAAGTAGCGCGCCGCCTTGAGCATGCTGGGCAGGAGTTCCACCGTGTCCAGGTGCCGGAGGGGATGGGTGAGAAGCGCCCCGGCCGAGATGCCGCTGGCCAGGCCGATCATGAGCGCGTCCTGGGGCTCGGTCCGGTGATAGAGCACGGCGAGGTGGGAGATCATCTTCTGGGTGATCATGTCCCCGTGGGTAGAGGCCTCGATCTTCCCGTTGGTCCGGAGGGAGATGATGTAGTTGGTGAGCCAGACCGAAACCGTGGCCTCGGTCGCCTCGTCGTAGAAGAGGAGATTGTTCTCCTCCATGGACCTCTCGATGGTCTTGGCCTTGGCGGTGATGATCGGAGCGTACACGTAGGCTCCGGAGGCCATGATTCTCGGGTTCCAGGGCTTGAGCCCCAGGATCCACGCCGGCACCAGGAGCACCGCCACCGCGACCAGCCCCCAGCGCACGCCGCGGGGGACCAGGCTCCATCGAATCACCCCCACCAGGAGCAGGGCGGCGGCCAGGTTGACGAAGGAGGCGGCCAGGATCGAATCCTGGCGTCCGAGCCAGGGGATGAGCACGAAGCCGGTGAGGAAGGAGCCGAGGATCGCCCCCACCGTGTTGGCGGCGTAGAGGCTCCCGAGCTGCCGGCCGGTCTCCCCGCCCCCCACGTAGATCCGGGTGACCAGGGGGAAGGTGCCCCCCATGAGCACGGTGGGGAGGAACATGGTGAGGCCGGCCAGGCCCACCCGGTAGGTCTCCAGGGCCAGCCAGGAGTGCTCGAGCTTGGGGAACCCGGCCACGAAGAACCCGGGCAACATCTGCAGGATGGGGATGGTGAACAGGGCCAGGACCGGGATGCCGGCCTGGACGAAGGCCAGGAGGGCCTCGGGTTTCCCGGAGCGGTCGGCCAGGCGCCCGAAGACGAAGCTCCCCAGGGAGAGGCCGAGCAGAAAGGTGGTGAGCATCGCGGTGAAGGCGTAGGTCGTGTTCCCCAGGACCATGGACAGGGTCTTGGTCCAGGCCACCTCGTAGGCCAGGGCGGCGAACCCGCTGGCCGCGTAGACCCACAGGACGGTCCGGTGGAGCCGGAGGGTAGCGGGAGCGCGGGGTCCGGCCGGGCGGGCCGGAGCCGGCTCGGCCGGCCGGGCCGCGAGCGGGATCCGGCCGGCCAGGACGACCGCGGTCGCGGCCACCAGGAGGTTGAGGCCCACGGCGACCCAGGTGGACCCCGCCAATCCCAGGGCCGGGAGCAGGAAGAAGCCCCCGGCCGCGCTTCCCAGGACCGCTCCCAGGGTGTTGGCCCCGTAGAGCAGCCCGGCCCGCACCCCCAGGCGCTGCTGGGAGAGGAGGAGCTTGCCCAGGACGGGGAGCGTCCCCCCCATCATGGTGGTGGGGACCAGGAGGACCAGGAAGCAGAGGACGAATCGGACCAGGCTCAGGGTATAGAACCCCGGGTCCAGGCCCTGGTAGAGCCCGGCGTAGACCCGGTCGAGCAGGGAGAGAAGCGAGGGGAGGAGGAGGGCCCAGAGGCCGATACCCCCCTCCAGGAGCCCGTAGACCCGGAGCGGGTGGCCGCGGCGGTCGATCCAGCGGCCGAAGAGGGTGCTGCCCAGGGCCAGCCCGGCCATGAACGCGGCCAGCACGGTGGCCACCGCGTAGGCGGACCCGCCGAAGACGTTGGTCAACTGCCGGGTCCACACCACCTCGTAGACCAGAGCGCTGGCCCCGGACACGAAAAAAAGCCCCAGCGCGGTTCCTTCCAGCGGGGACAGGAGGGCACGCACCGGAGCGGGAACCGCCCGGGTCTCAACGCTCAAGTTCACGCTCTTTCTCGGCGGGAGCAGAACGCCGATGGTAACAAGTGGTTAGCATTCTCGAAGCCCATAAGGGTACCAGACCCCCCGGGGGGGATTCAACCGGAGCCCGGGAGGGTAAGGGATCTTGAGGGGCGGCCACAGTCCAGGTACACTTGGCGTCGCTTTTTGTTTCCCGTGCCCGTGCCCGAAAAGGGTCCCGGGACGGTGCCTTGATTTGCAGATACGGCGCCCCTCGTGACGACGGGGCGGTCGGGGAGGTCCACGCCATGAAACGCTTCCAGTTGCTTGCGCTCATCGCCATCCCGCTCCTGGCCGGAGTGGGCTGCGGGGGAGGAGGCGGTGATCCCGTGCTCGCCGACGTCGGATCGAAGCAGATCCGGGTCTCGGACCTGAAGCAGGCCTACGAGAACATGAAGCCCGAGGACCGGCCGGCCTTGGTCTCCACCGAGGACAAGCAGAAATTCCTGGACGATCTGATCAACAAGGAAGTGATGGAAGCCCTCGCCTTCGAGGCGTACCCCGAACTCACCGAGCGGCAGACCTGGCGGCTCAAGCGCTTCCGGGAGAAGACCTTGACCGACGCCGTGCGCAAGCGACTGATCAGGGACCAGATCACCATCACCGACGCCATGAAGGACAAGATCTACGCCAACATGTCCCGGGAGCGGAAGCTCATGGCCATGCTGATCCCGGACGCGGACGCCGCCCGCTACGTGCGCCAGAAGCTGGACGAGGGGGGGGACTTCCAGTCCCTGGCCCGCGACTACTCCATGCAGTGGGTGAGCCACGAGTCGGCCGGCGACCTGGGCTGGAAGAGCCCGGGGGTCTTCCCCTACGACGTGGACGTCCAGGCCTGGGAGGTGCCGGTCGGCACCACCCTCGGGCCCATCGAACAGCCGATGGGGAGCTACATCGTGCGGGTGCTGGACGAACGCCCCAAGGCGGTGCAGGGAAGCCGGGCCGACATGGACGGCGTCCTCGAGCAGGCGATCCTGGAGCCGCTGTACATGAACCGCCAGAAGGCGGTGCAGGACTCCCTGAGGGCGGCGGCGGATCCCTACTACTCGGCGGAGGCCAAGGCCCTGCTCACGATGAAGTACCTCTGGGAGCCGCCCGAGGAGAGGCGGGGGGACCCCATGGCCGTCCTGGACGCCCAGCGCGTGGTTCCCACCTTCACCGATGAGGAGAAGAAGACGGTGATCGTCGACTTCAAGACCGCCCCGGACTGGACGGCGGCGGACTTCGCCGAGCGCCTCTCCTGGTATCCGGCCGGACTGTGGCCGCGCGGGCAGTCGGAGGATCAGCTGGTGGAGTGCCTGGACATGATGGTGCGCGACTACCTCTACCTGAAGGCGGCCCAGGACCTGGGCCTGCAGGACGAGGAATTCGAGCGCAAGGTGGACAACCAGAGCCGCCAGATGCGGGTGACCTTCTACTACTACAACGACGTCATGGAGAAATACACCCCCAAGCAGGGTGAGATCGACGAGTACTTCCAGTCGCACCGGGACAACTTCCGGGCCCCCGAGTCCTACAAGGTGGCGTTCTTCGCGGGGAAGGACAAGGCACTCATCCAGAACCTGCACGACGACCTGGTGGCGGGCATGGCCTTCGCGGACATCCGCAAGAAATACGAGGCCCAGGATCCGGATGTGGTGACGGTCGGGGAGTCGGAGTGGATCTACACCGGACAGGACGTGGTGCGGGACGACCTGGTCGGGACCCTGAAGGAGGGCGGGGTGAGCGACCCGGTGACCCGCTCCGACGTGACCATGATCTACAAGCTGATCGCCCGGCGCCCCCCCCGGCAGCTGACCTACGAGGAAGCCAAGGAAACGGTGGACCAGCAGGCCAAGACGGCCATCGTGGACCAGAAGCTGACCGCGTTCCTCCAGGAGCAGCGGGAGAAGATGGGGGTGAAGGTCCACGACAAGGCCCTGGCCAAGGTGGAGTTTCCCGAGCCCAAGGAGGGCCCGGCCCCGGCCCAGAGCTAGCCACCCCGGGGCGGGCCGGTCTCAGTGGCCCTCGAGCGCCCGGAGCAGGAGACGCTGCCAGGGCGGGGCCAGGAGCGTCTTGAGCACGATGTCGGCCAGGATCAGGCCCACCCCCAGGGCGAAGAGCCGGCCGGGGAACCGGGGGGTTGCCGGCCCTCCCCGCCGGCGACTCCAGGCCGCGGGGAGCAGGGCGCCCAGAGCGGCCCCGCAGACGATGAAGCCGATCACCCGCACCTCGGCCCAGATGGGCCAGCCGAACAGGGCGGCCACCAGGGGGCGGGCGCTGGCCCCGACCAGGGTGGCCACGTAGAAGTTCATGTAGTTCAGGAGCACCGTCCCCAGCACCAGCCCCAGCCCGCCCGCGGAGAGGGCGGAGAGCACGCAGAACGCCGCGAAGTGCCGGGCGTGGATGGGGAGGAAGAGCCGGGGGGAACCCTCCGGCCCCTCGCCGGTCTGCACCCAGTGCACCATCTCCGCCGCGTAGGGCGGCCCCCGGAAGACGGCCGCTCCCGTCCGATCCGGCAGGAGGAGGGTGGCCGCGCCCACGGCCAGGCTCTGGAATAGCGCCCACAGGACCACCCAGCCCACCGCGGCGCGGAACCGACCCGCGCGGACCCGTGGGAAGAACACGGCGAAGGGGACCGCCGCCCCCAGGAACGGCAGGAGCCACCGGAACCCCAGGGCCACCCCCAGCGCGGTGGTCAGGGCCGCCCCCGCGGCCAGTCCCAAGGCGAGAACCCAGGGCGGCCGGCTCCGGAACCGCGCCGGGGCGGGGGAGGCGCTCACAGCAGGTACGCCACCGCGAAGCCGACTTGGGCGGCAAGCATCATGAGGTACATATGCGTCCAGGAGGGGTGGTTCTCGGTCTTGGCCAGGGCGTCGGGATCGCGCAGGACGAGATAGACCACGTAGACGCCCCAGGCGCACAGTGCCACCCCCAGGAGGCTGAGGGCAACCGGATTCCCGGTGAGCACACCGGTGAGCGCGCCCAGCGGCATGAGCAGGAACGGAAACACGAAGAAGGGCGAGATCATCCAGGCCGCGGTCCGGACCCCGTAGATCACGGGCAGGGTGCGGCACCCGCCGGCGCGGTCCCCCTCCAGGTCCGCGAAGTCCTTGGTCGAGCTGGCCCCGAGCAGGAAGAGGCCGAAGATGAGCCCGATGAACCAGGGCTCGGGGGCCACCACCGTCTTCACGCAGGACCAGCCCGCCACCTTGAGCAGGAGCCCCCGGGGGATGGCGATGGTGAGGTTGGCCCAGGCGCCCCGGGCCTTGGTCCGGAGCGGGGGGACGGAGTAGATCGAGGTGAACACCGCGGCCGCTGAGGCCAGCAGGAAGCACTGGGTGCCCACCGCCCAGGCCAGGACCAGGGCCAGGGCCCCGAAGCCCCAGGTCAGGACCCAGGCCGCGTTCATGGAGAGCCGTCCGCTGGGCAGCGGCCGCTGGGGCTTGTTGATCCGGTCCACCTCCAGATCGTAGATCTGGTTCAGCCCGTTGGAGGCTGCGTTGAGCACCGCCGCCATCAAGGTGCCCAGCACCAGGTTGAGGCCCACGCTCCAGGTGAAGGGGGTCGGGGGGTGGGCCCCGATGGCCGCCACCCCCCCCGAGAGCATGCCCAGGGCCGGGGGGGCCAGGGTAAAGGGGCGGGAGAACTCCCAGACCAGAGCCGCCGGGTTGCCGGACGAGCGGGGTTTCGGAAGGGTCGACATGGGTCTCCTGGTTCCTGGGGCCGGACGGGGACGCTAGGGCAGGCGGGCCCGGGGGTCAATACGGGAACCCCATCCGCGGCCGGGGGTTGTACAATCCGTAGCGCTTTCGCCGGATGGGACGCCCTCCTCCTCTCGCCCTCCGGGACGGCCCGAACCCCGAAAAGGTAGGTCTGGCATGGGTATGGCTAACCGACGCGTCGCCTGGATCCTCGGTCTCCTCGCCCTGGCCGCCCCGGCCGGAGCCGCCACCCCCGGAGTCACCGTGCTGCGCGAGGGACCCGACGGGCTGACCCTGCGGATCCGGGTTCCGGAACCGGTGCAGGTCCCGGTCCAGGTCCCCGAGGGGGATCGCTACCTGCGGATCACGCTGCCCGGGTTCCCGCCGGGGAGCGGCGAGGATCCCGGCCGGCCCGACCTGCCGGTGGCCGGCTACCCGTTCGGCCTGCCCGAGGGGACCACCGCCCGCCTGGTGCGGACCTCGGTCCTGGCCTCCGACAGCTTCCAGGGCCTGCCTCCGATCCCGGTGCCGGTGCGCCGGATCGTCCCCGGCGACCAGGTGAACGGGGAGACCGCCGACTACCGGACCGACCCCGCGGTCTACGGCAAGTCGGGCCTGGTGCCCGCGACCGTGGCCGAACTCGGCCCGGTCCAGGGGTGGCGGCACCAGAGGATCCAGACTCTCGTCCTGCATCCGGTCCGGGTCGATCCGGTCTCCGGACGCTACCAGACGATCCGGGAGATCGAGGTGGAACTCGCCTTCCGGCCGGACCGCGCCGCCCCCGGCCCGCGCCGCCGCCCCGTGCTCCACGACGCGGCCGGTTGGGACGAGACCCTGGACCGCGCGGTGGTCAACCCGGCCAGCGCCCGCACCTTCCGGAGCCGCCCGGTGGCCGTCCTTCCCCGGTCCCCGGCCCAGCCCGGAGACACCTACCTGCGGGTGCGCTTCGGGGGGAGCGGCCTGGCCCGGATCCCCTTCTCCGATCTGGCCGCCGCCGGCTGGCCCTCGGGGATCCCGGTGGGCGAGGTGCGGGTGGAGGAGCACGGATACGACGGCGCCCTCGGCGATCCCTACGTGGTGCACAACCTGGCCCGCCGGGTCGAGGACACCAACGCCGACGGGATCCTGAACGACGGCGACTACCTCGACTTCTACGGGTTCAACTACCAGGATCGCTTCCAGCCCCAGATCTCGGACAGCCGCTACGGCTACTTCCACAGCTACTGGATCCACGCCGGGCCCGGGGGAGCCGACTTCCCGGTGGTGGACGGGTATCCCGCGGGTACCGACTACACCCCGGTCACCAGCTACCCGGACAAGCTCCACCTGGAGCAGAACCAGATCTACATCAACGATCCCAAGGATTCCGGGGTCAGCATCTTCCCGATCTACGACAGCTTCTACTGGCTGGGCTCGGCGGACACCGACAAGACGTTCTACTTCCCGGTGGCGCATCTCGCCCCCGACGCCACCTTCCGGGTGCGCGCCCGCTGGCAGGGGAAGGACACGGTGCCGGCCACCAGCACCCACATCGTCTCCCTGGACCTGAACGGCCGTACCGTGCTCGACCAGGGAGTCTTCTTACTGCGCTTCCAGTACATCTACGAGGGGACCACCCAGGTCGCGGCCGGGACCCTGATCGACGGCATCAACACCCTGACCGTGCGGGGCCGGGCCGAGGGAACCGCCAACCGCAGCGGGGCGTACTTCGACTGGTTCGAGATGACCTACGACCGCACCCTGGACGCCACCGACAACCGGATCCAGATCGACACCGGGGACCGGACCGGAAAGCTGGAATACGCGGTCCCGGGTTTCACCTCGCCGGACATCCTGGTCCTGGACGTGACCGATCCCCTGGACATCCGGGAGATGAACGGCCGGATCGAGGACACCGGCGGGAGCTACACCCTGAAAGTCCGCCTGACCGCGACCCAGGGAACGCCGAGGAAGGTGGCGGCCTACGTCCCCTCGGGGGTCTCCGGCCTGCCCCCCTCGGAACACCCGTTGCCCCCGGATCTGCCCCAGGAGGCGATCCAGGCCTGGCTCCCCCGGGACCTGATCGCGGCCGGGCAGGGGAGCGACTACATCCTCATCACCCACCCCGAACTCCGGGACGCCTGGCAGCCGCTGATCGATCAGCGCCAGACCGAGGAGCACCAGGTGTTCCTGTGCGACGTGTGGGAGATCTACGACCAGTTCGCGGGCGGGGACAAGACCCCCTGGGCCATCCAGCGGTTCCTGACCCAGGCCTACCGGAACTGGGATCCCTCGCCCACCTTCCTGCTCCTGGGCGGGAACGCAAGCGAAGACTACCGGAACGACACCACGGGCTCGTTGCCCGACCTGGTCCCCACCCTCATGTACTTCGGGAACGTGACCGGGACCACCGGCTTGGAGCTGTCCGGCACCGACGAATGGTACGTGGCCTTTCTCCGCGCCGGGGATTCGCCCCAGGACGTCCTTCCCGACATGTACGTGGGCCGGGTGCCGGCCCGGACGGTCCAGGAGGTCCAGGACTACGTCCAGAAGGTGGTGAAGTACGCGACCATGGACCCCGGCGACGCCTGGAGGAACCGGGGCTACTTCCTGGCCGACGACCAGTACTCGAGCAGTATCTTCTTCAACGCCGGGTACTGCTTCCAGCCGGCCGAGATCTCCTTCAAGGGCGAAACCCGGGCGGTGTGCGACTCCATCCACGGCCCCGCGGGACTATCCTCCTTCGACTGCCAGACCTTGTTCCTGGCCGATCACCTGGACACGGTCTCCGCCCTGAACCGCCACCCCGGGGATTCCAACGACTGCCCCGGATCCCCAGGCCTCGTTGTTACCCGTTCCTATACCCGGTCGAACCTGGTCTCGCTGCTGACCGGAGGTCTGAGTCGGGGCTGCCTCATCTGGGAATTCAGCGGACACGGGAACCGGAACCTGCTTACCCACGAGTCCATCATCGAGCAGCGGCCCGGTACCTCGGCCCAGGATCTGGCCAAGATCAACAACATCGACAAGCCCTTCGTCTTCATGGGCTACGCCTGCCACCTCTGCGAATTCGAGTACGTGAACGAGAAGACCTCCGGCAACTCGATCGGGGAGTACCTCCTGCTCGCCCCTTCGCGCGGGGCGGTGGGGGTATTCGGGTCCTCCGGCTACGAATGGCTGCCCACCAACCCGGTGGTCCAGGAGGCCACCTCGCGCGCCCTCTTCTGGGATCTGCCGCGGGACCCGTCCACGGGACGGCCCCGGCGACTATTCGGGGAAACCACGGCTCGGGCTCTGGCCGGCCTGGTGCTGGCCAATCCGAGCAGGGATTACTACCAGGGCACCATGCGGTCCTACCAGACCCTGGGCGATCCCGCTCTGCAGGTGGACGTGACCGGGGGCGTCTTCCAGGTGCAGGTGGACGGCACCCCCTGGACCGACGGCACCCCCCTGGTCGGGGCCTCCTTCCAGGACTCGGTCTCGGTGACCGCCACCATCTCCGACGACGTGGACCTCTCCTCCATCCGGGTACTGGAGGCGGGGACGGAACTCCCGGAGAGCCGGCTCCAGCGGGTGCTGCCCGACCCGGCCCAGAACGGGGCCCAGACCTACCAGGTCGCCTTCAAGCACGGCCTCCGCCTGGGGAGCTACGACGTGGTGGTGGAAGCCCAGGACTGGGTGGGTCGGGTGGCCACCTTCACCCTGCCCGTCCGCATGGAGACCGTGTTCAAGGCCGACGGCACCCTCCTGGGTTCGAATCCGGAGGACAACCTGGTGGACCCGGGGGCGACGCTGGAGATCGAGGTCACCAGCCCTGTTCCCCTGGCCGCCGAGGACTTCACCCTGCAGGTGGACGGTGAGCCGGCCCAGCCGGCGGTGGCCCAGGTCTCCGACCGCGACTGGGTGCTCACGCTGAGCCGGGAATGGTCCCCGGGCGACCACCGGGTGGAACTGAGCACCGCCCACGCCGGGGCCCAGTGCCTTCCCGACGCCTGCCCGGTGGTGCGCTCGGTGGGCTTTCGGACCCTGGGGGCGACCCTGGACTTCGTGGGGGAGAACTACGTCTACCCCAACCCGGTGGAAGGGGACGACACGGCCATCGTCTACACGTTGAGCCGGAACGCAACCCGGGCCCAGGTGGTCATCTACACGGTCAGCGGCCGCCGGGTGCTCCGGGCCGACGCGCCCACCCGGGCGGGACGGAACTCCTTCCACTGGGACCTGCGGGACACCGGCGGCGACCGGGTGGCCAACGGCATCTACCTGGTCTTCCTGGAGATCGACGGGACGGGGAAGGAGCACCGGAAATCCGCCCTGGACCGGATCGCCGTCACCCGGTAGCGGCGCACGCCCCATCCGGTTGCGGCTTTTCTTTCCACCGGCGCCCGAAGGCCGGACCCCCCGTGGATTTGCCGCGCCGGCGGTCGGGAATGTCGCGCCGCGCCTTGAATCCCCGGCTCCCGATTCCGGGAGGCCAGCAAAATCGCGGCTTTCCCGCCCGAATTGGGTTGACCGACCAATAGCTCGGTGATATTAGATGGGGAACGCGCAAAGCGCTGCGCGTGGCCAGACACCCAAGAATGGCCGTCACTCAAGAATGGAGGGTTCTCCGGTGAACAAAGCCGATCTCATCGAAACCGTGGCAAAGAAGACCAACCTGACCAAGAAGGACGCCTCGTCCGCCGTCGACGCCACTCTGGACGCGATCAAGAGGGGCACCAAGAAGGGCGGGGTCTCGATCGCCGGGTTCGGATCGTTCAACGTCAGCACGCGCAAGGCCCGCCTCGGCCGGAATCCGCAGACCGGCGAGGAGATCAAGATCAAGGCCTCGAAGTCCGTGCGCTTCAAGCCGGGCAAGGCCTACAAGGCCATCCTCTAGCTCCGGTTTCGGACGGAAAAACACGGGCCCTCGCTCCGGCGGGGGCCCGGTGTTGTATCCGGAAGCGGCCCGGTCCGGTTCCCCGGGGATCCGGGCCTAATTGTTTCCCGGTATGGTTTTGGGGGATCCGGCCGTCCCGCCGTCGGGCCCGCGGTGCGGGAAGCCGGTCACTCCCCGGAGGGGGGGAGGGTGGCCGAGAAGACCACGCGGTTCTTGCCCGTCTTCTTGGCCTGGACCAGGGCGGCGTTGGCCGCCCGCCACAACGAGGCCCCGGTGGTGCCGTCCTGGGGGTAGATGGCCCCCCCGATGCTCACGGTGAGCCGCGTGGTCACCGCCTCCCCGGCCAACCCGGTCACCGTGATCTGGGACAGCTCGGCGCTCCGGCGCAGCCGGTCGCACACCGCCTGGGCGTCCTCGGAGGTGACGGGGGAGGGGAGGATGAGGGCGAACTCCTCGCCTCCCCACCGGGCCACCGAGTCGAAGGGGCGGAGCCCGGACTTCAGCACCTGGGCGGTGGTGGCCAGCACGCGGTTTCCCGCCTCGTAGCCCAACCGGGTGTTGACCGCCTTGAAGTCGTCGATGTCGGCGATGGCCAGGGCCAGGGACTTGTCCTCGCGCTTGGCCCGGGCGATCTCGTTCTCGAGCTGGAGGTTGAAATAGGCCCGGTTGTAGACCCCGGTCCCCGCGTCCACGAAGACCAGGTCCTCCAGGACCTGGCTCCGGTGCAGGAGATCGGTGGCGCACTCCGAGAACAGGCTCAGGAGACCCTGGCGGTCCTCGTTGAAGTGGAAGGGCCGGGTGCTCCAGGTGTGGAGCACCCCGTACACCGAGAGGTCCGGGTGCCCGATCGGGATCATGGCCAGGGACTGGAACCGGGTGTCCAGGCCGCCGGAGGCGGGATCGATCTGGGCCGGGAGCTGCGGCAGCACCACCAGGTGATTCCGGGCGAGGACGCAGTCGGTGGCCAGCTCCTCGTCGTAGGCGGGGCTGTCCAGCTCCTTGAGCACGCCGCCGCGGTCGTCCCGCAGCCGCTGCCAGAAGGAGACCCGCTCGCACTGGAGGATCTGCCGGGCGGTCAGCATCACCTGCCGCAGCACGTCCGCCGGTCCCCGCAGGAGCTGGGAATCCTGGGTGAGCAGCTTGTCGTAGAGATGGAACAGGGACCGGATCTGGTCCAGGTTGGTGGCGCCTTTCCAGTCCCGGAGCGGGAGCGGGATCTTGTAGATCCCCTCGTCCTCGTCGGTGACCGGGGTGATGAGGGCCAGGGAATCCCCGCTGGTGAGATCCCGGTAGCGGCGGACCTTCTCGTCCCCCTGCAGGACCTCTTCCACCAGGCGCAGGTGTCCCAGGTCGGTGAGCCGGTCGAGGATCTCCAGCCCCACGCGCTCCAGGGCCCGGGCGTCGCCGCGTTCGAGGGTCAGGGCGATGCGAGCCCGGTCCGCGGCGGGCAGCTTGTCCACCGGGAGCACATTCTGCAGGAGGTCACGGAACGGAATGGTGCGGCGCTTCATGTCCCCCGGGTCCCCTGGGTTGCAAAGCCGAGATGCAGTCGCTGCCCGAGCCGGAACCCCCGAGGCGCTCCTGGGGGCGGAGCACGGGGGCACTAAACGGTTATAATTTTAGCAGATACGGCCTGTGAGGGTCAAATTTGACCCCTTCCGGACCCCGGGGCGGTCCGCGGCCCGGGCTGGAAACCTGCTTGCTTTCGGCCGGAATGCGCTGGATACGTAGTTGCCAGCGTTAAACCCTTGATCTATAGTTCATTGGAGAGGGGGGGGGCGGGGCTGGGTAGGATTGATCCAGCGGCCAAGGAACCAACTACCCGAGTCCGGGGTTCCCGTCGAAGGAAGCGAGTCACCAAGTGACGGCGGCATCGTAACTTGGAGACGGCGGGACCCCCGGCGCCGGTCTGGCACGGTCCCTGCGTGCAATCTGGGTGTGGAGGAGTGCAAGGGTTTCTCTGAAAGAGGTACTTCGATGAATGGGAAGAACACACCCCGGGGGCTCGTGGTTTTGACCGCCGTCGCCGTGGCGTTCCTGATAGGGGTGTTTGTCCCGAGCGCAGACCTGGAGGCCAATCTCTCCAGCAACTCCGGTGAAACCGACGACGGGTCCGGGACCTTCGTGGAGACGCATGGCCCCGGCGGGTTTCCGGACGGGAATTCGGGAGGTGGGAGCACCACCGGCCCGGGTACCCGGGATGCTGATCCGGATTGGCCCACTCCGGGCGGTTGGAGCACGGATTTCGTGCTGGTGCCCGATCACCGGAGCGACGTCCGCGTCCCGGTACTCGGTCCCTTGGGACAGCTGTTCGGTTGGTTCCTGAACCAGGACTGGCTCGTGAACCAGGTCGACAGCAGATACACCGAACGCGTCTTCACCACCGTGACACCCCGTCGCTAGACGTGGGGTGACAGTCTCACGCGGAGGGTTGGAGTTATGGGAGAGCCCGTGAGAGGGGCTGCCTCGAACAGGGTGGGTCGGGTCGAGAGCGAACGCGAGGAGTTGTTCAGCGTCGCCGATCTCGAGCAGGCCGCCGCGAACTATGAGTCCGCGATCCGGTCCTACCGGAACGCCCTCGACGGGAACCCTGTCCCCGTCGACAAGGCCCGGGGCCTGACCGGCATCGGGAGCTGCCTGGAGAAGATCGGGCGCTGGAAGGAAGCGCTCAACGTCCTGGAGGACGCGGTGGCCGCCGCCCGTCTGGCCGAGGACGCTGCCCGGCTGGCTCGCACGCTGCTGGAAATGGGGAAGGTCAAGCTGGGGCGCGGCGACATCGAGGGCGCCCTGGACTGCGGGCGCGAGGCCCTGAGCCTGGTCAACGCCAAGGACCACGCCTCCACCTACGGCTTCGCCCTGAACCTCACCGGCACCGCCTACTATCGCCGCGGCGTGCTCGAGGAGAGCGCGGATTGCTTCGAGCGGGCGCTCTCCGCCTTCAAGAGCGCGGGCGACATCCGCAGCCTCTCCCTGGCCTACAACAACCTCGGTCTCATCCACAAACAGAAGTGCGACTGGAATCGGGCCCTGGAGTACCTCCAGGTGGCGTCCAGCCTCCAGGCCATCGAGGGGGACTACCCCGAGCGCCGGGCCGGGATGCACAACCTCGGCCTGGTCCACTTCCGCATGGGCCACTGGAGCCGGGCCCGCGAGTGCTTCACCGACGCCTTGGCCATCTCGCGCCAGGTGAACGATCCCCTGGGCATCATCCGCGGCCTGCTGGCCACGGCCGGGGTGGACCTGGTCCAGCGGCACTGGGAAGCCGCCCTCTCCGCCCTGGAACAGGCGCTGGAACTCTGCTCCGAAGAGCGGTATCCCCAGGAGACCGCACTCACCTATCGCGCCCTGGGACAGCTCCACCAGGCCCGGGGCGAACTCTCCCGCGCCCGGCGCTGCCTCGAGGTCTCCTGGCGCAAGGCGATCGAGGTCTCCGAGGAAGGGGACCTTGCCCGCGAACTCCTCCGCCTGCGGGCGGACCTGGCCCTCCTCGAGGGACACCCGGCCGACGCGGCCAACCTCTCCGCCCGCGCCGTGGCCCTCTCCCAGCGGATGGACGACCGCATGGAGACCGCCCTGGCCCAGATCTCCATGGCCAAGGTCCTGCTCTCCCGCGGGGACACCGAAGGCTACGAGTCCCTCCACAGCGCCCAGGACGCGCTGCGCCGGCTGGGCAGCCCGCTGCCCCTGGTGCAGGCGCTGGTCCAGGAGGGCAAGGCCCGCCTGGCCCGGGGCGAGGATCTGGCCCGCGCGGCCCAGGTCCAGGGCGAGGCGCTCAAGCTCCTCCAGGGGCTGGAACTCCCGGAGATGGAAGTGGAAGTGCTCATCGACCTGGCCCGCACCGCCGGGGCCGAGGGCGAACTCAACCGGGCCGGGGAACTCCTGGAGTCGGCCCGCCGCCTGGCCACCGAGGTCGAGGATCCCGGCACCGGCCGTCTCCTGGCCGAGGCCCAGACCGAACTGGAGACCCAGCTGGTCGAGACCTCGGTCAACAACCTGGGCGCCTTCCGCACCGCGGGACGCCTGGAGGAAGTGGTCGAGTCCCGCCGCCCGTATCTTTCCAAGCTGAACGACGTGCTCGAGGTCATGGCCCACGCGGTGGAGGCCGACGGCGCGGCGCTGTTCTTCCTGGACGAAAGCTATCCCGGGGCCACCCACCGCATCGGCTCGGTGCCGTCGCAGAAGCTGGCCCGGACCCTGCGCAAGATCCACTCCGAGAAGCCGGAGATCGTGCTCGACGTGGGCACGGCGGCCCGCGAGCCCTGGATCGAGATCACCGCCCAGCGCAAGGCCAGTTCCCTGCTCCTGGTGCCCATCTACGGCAACGGCAGCACCGCCTACCTGTACCTGGACCGGCTGGCCGAGAGCCGCCGCTCCGCCTTCGGCCCCAGCCACCTGAACCTGTGCCTGGCCCTGGCCCCGCAGCTGGAGGCGCTGGTCGACCGGGTGAGCCTGGAGACGGTGAACCCGAGCGAGGAGGACACCCTCCAGCGGCGCACCTTCCTGGCCGACGTGGTGACCCAGAACCCGGAGATGATCGACATCCTGAAGCTGGTGGAGAAGATCAACCGCACCGAACTCACGGTGCTGCTCCAGGGGGAGACGGGCACGGGCAAGACCCTCATCGCCCGGGCCATCCATCTTTCCAGCCACCGCGCCGACGGCCCCTTCGTGACCGTGGACTGTGCGGCCCTGCCCGAGAACCTCCTGGAGAGCGAACTCTTCGGGTACATGAAGGGCGCCTTCACCGGCGCCGGCCACGACAAGAAGGGCCTGTTCGAGGAGGCCGACGGCGGCACCATCTTCCTGGACGAGGTCGGTCGGGCCGGGCTCGGCGTGCAGCGCCGGCTCCTGCACCTGCTGGACAAGGGCGAGGTCCGGCCGGTGGGTTCCACCAGCTACCGCAAGCTGAACGTGCGCGTCATCTGCGCCTCCAGCGCCAGGGACCTGCTGACCGGAGAGGAGCACGGCCCCTTCATCAAGGACCTGTACTATCGCCTGAACGACATCATCATCCGGGTGCCCTCGCTTCGCGAACGCCCGGAGGACATCCCGCTCCTGGCCGAGTACTTCCTGGAGACCTTCAACGGGCAGACCGGACGCCACGCTCCGGGCCTTAACCGCACGGCCATGCAGCGGCTGGTCCGCTACGACTGGCCCGGCAACGTCCGGGAGCTGGAGAAGGTCGTGCGCCGGGCGGCCATCCTGGCCGAGGACGGCGAGACCATCGGCGTGGACCTCCTGCCCCAGGAGGTGCTGAACGCCACCGAGGGGCATGGCGGCACCGCCTCGAGCCGCGACGCCGACCTCCGCGCCACCGTCGAGGACATGGAGCGCCGCATGGTCGTGGAGGCCCTGGAGAAGCACGGGTGGAACAAAACCCGGGCCGCCCAGGATCTGGGCCTCTCCCGCAAGGGCCTGAAGAACAAGATCACCCGCTACGGGCTCCGGCCCCAGTCGTAGACCGGCCGGGCCGTGATGCAACTGGCCCGGGCCGTCCGCCTCCCGGACCTCGGTCGCTTCGTTCTTCCCGCCCTCCTGATCTGCACCCCGCCGGCTCTGGGCGAGTCGCTTCCCGCCGGCCTTCCCGATTCCTCCTCCGCCTCCCTCCTGCAGCGGGCCCTGGCCGGGAGCATCGCTCCCGGGGACTCTGCCCGGCTGGTGCAGGAGCTGCGGCACAAGATCCTCTTCGACCGCCACGATCTCCGGTCCCGGCGGGAGCTGGCCGGTCTCCTGGGCCGGAGCCCGGACATCGAACTCCGGCGGGAGGCCATGCGGGCCCTGGCCGAGGCCCTGCTCATCGACGATTCCGACCCCGGGCTCTGGATCCAGGTGGCGCGGCTCCAGGAGCGACGCGGGTTCCAGCGGGAGTCGCGCCAGGCCCTGTTTCGGGCCCTGGAGTCGAACCCGGGGCGGGCCGACGTCTGGGACGAACTGGCGTTTCACCAGTTCCGGCGCTTCCAGACCACCCGGCGCACCGTGTTCCTGGACGAGGCCCTGGAGGCCAGCCGGCGGTCGCTGAGCCTGGACCCGGACAACCCGGCCGCGCTGCGGCGGGGGCTGCGCATGGCCTACATCCTGGGCGAGGAGCACGCGGTGGACTCGCTGTGCACCCGGTGGGAACGGGTGGATCCCCAAAGCGGCTGGCCGCGCCTGGTGCGGGGCATGCTGCACGCCGACGCCGGGGCCTGGACCCTGGCCATGGACGCCTTCCGGAGCGGCCTGGCCCGCCTCACCCCGGAGGAGCGGAAGCCGTTCCTGCGCCTGGACCTGGTGGACCCCGGGGAGGAGGGACTCCGCCGGGCGTCCCCGGACACGCTGCAGTACTTCGCCGACTACTGGCGCTGGCGGGACCCGACCCCGGCCGACGCCGAGAACCCCAGGCTGGTCGAGCACTACCGCCGCATGATGCAAGCCGAACTCCTGTTCGCCCTCGACGGCCTGGGGATCCACGGCTGGAACCACGCCCCCGGGCAGATGATCGTGCGCTATGGGCTTCCCCAGGGATGGAGCTACCGGGACGACGTGGTGCGGATGGACGAGTTCCGGGTCTCCACCGCGGGGCTGGGGGCGCCCAGCATCCGCGTGCGCTACGGGCAGGCACCGCCCCCCTTGTACCTCACTTTCGTGGACTACTACCTGAACGGCCGCTACTTCAACCCGGTGGAGTCCTTCCCCAGCGACATGGATTTCTTCTTCGCCAGCATCCCCTCGCTCTACGAGTCGCTGCTGGGCATCCCCGAGCTGGATCAGTCGGTGGAGGTCTGGCGCTTCGTGGATGACCGGGGGAAGGGCCGGATCCAGGTGGGGGTGGCCCTCTCCCCGGACACCTGGTCCAAGGCCCTGCTCGCCCATCCCTACCAGCTGGCCAGCAAGCTCACCCTGTACGACCCGCGGTGGGAGATCACCGACGCCTCGGTGGCCAGCTGGGCCGGCTTCCGGGAGGATCCCCTGGGCCGCCTGGTCGGGAGCTTCCAGCTGGACGGGATGCCGGACAGCCTGATCCTGGGACTGGAGACCGAGGACCGCGGCAAGCAGGCCCACGCCGGGACCATGACCGGCCTGCCCCCCCGCCGCCAGACCGACGTGCCGATCCTGAGCGACATCGCCTTCCTGAGCAGCGTGGACTTCACCGCGACCGGCGGCCTCTACGACTGGGGGCCGGGGAACGGGATTCCCAACCCGGGCCACCTCTACCGGCCCGGGGACGACGTGGGGCTGGCCTTCGAGGCCTACCGGCTGGAGCAGGATGCCGACGGCAACCACAAGGCGCGCCTCAGCATCTCGGTGGGACGCCAGACCCGGAGCGGCTTCCTGAACGTGCTCCTGCACCGGGGGCAGAGCCCTCCGGAGGCGGAACTCGTGTTCGATGCCACCGGTCCCGGAGCGCGGATCCGGCAGCTCCTGACCGTCGATCTCCCGTCCCTCGATCCCGGCCGGTACGTGCTCCGGCTCCGGGTTCGGGATCTGGTCGCCTCCCGCAGCACCGAACACGAGGCGTCCTTCGTGATCGTGGGGCCGGGGAAACTCCAGTGAGCCTGCGCACGGCGGTGCTGGTGTCGCTCGTCCTGCACGCGGGCCTGTTCCTGCTCCCCGCCGCCGGACTGCTTCCGGGTCCCGGGCGTCCGGGGCCGGAGTCGGGGGAAGGGATCGTGGTCTCGCTGTTCGAGTCCCCGGGCCGGGAGTCCCCGGCCCTGGAGAGCGAGCCGGAGACCCCGCCGGAACCGGTCGTGCCCCCGGTTCCGGACCCGGTACCCGACCCCGCGAGCCCGGTTTCCACCGCGCCGTCCCCGGAGGCGACCGCGCCCCCGACCCCGGCCGTGGCAGGCGGTGGGGAGGCCGGGGCCATTCCTGGCCCCGGCCACGCCGGCGCCGCCGGGGGGGACGGCTCCGAGCCGGTCCCGCCGCGGACGGCCTTCACTCCGCCCCAGCTCCTGGCCGGCGCCTTGCCCATCGATCCCCAGGACTCCGAGGCGCTCGACGTGCCGGCGGAGATCCCGGTCCGCATCCGGGTGGGGACCGACGGCCAGGTGCTGGAGATCGTGCCGCAGATCGCGGATCTCCCCCCGGCGGTCACCGCGGCCCTCGAGCGATCCGCCCACGCCATGCGCTTTCTGCCCGCCCGTCGCGGGAACCGGCCGGTCGAGGCCTGGTTCGCCATGACCTTCGTCTTCCGGCGCTAGCCCGGATCCTCCACCGACGCCGTCCGCGGGGCCATCCGGCCCGGCGGACGTTGACACCCCTCCCCCGGCTGCTATAGTTGCCCGGTCGGGTTGGCGCTGGCCGGGAAGCTTCATGAACCGGTTCGTGATGCGTCCGGGCTAGGGGTTGTTGCGCCCTCCCACCTCACCCGGCGCCCGGAAACTCACTCGCCGAAAGGAAGTTGGCCTGTTCACCGAGATCCTGGACGATTCCTGCGTGAAGCTGGACCTCAAGGGCTCCACCAAGGAGAGCGTCATCGAGACCCTGGTGGGTGTTCTGGCGGAGGCGGGGGTCGTCACCGATCGCGCCCGCATGCTCGAGGATCTCGTCAAGCGGGAGCAGGTCATGAGCACCGGGATCGGCGGCGGCATCGCGGTGCCCCACGCCCAGAGCCCGGGGGCCACGCGGCTGGCCCTGGCCCTCGGCCGACTCGTGGAACCGATCGATTTCGAATCGCTGGACGAACGGCCGGTGCGACTGGTGTTCATGGTCGTCGGGCCCGAGGAGCGGGGCGGGTTCATCCGGGTCCTGGCCCGGATCAGCCGTCTCCTGTATTCCGGTGATCTCCAGCGCAACCTCTTCCAGGCCCGGACCCCGGCCGAGGCCCTGGAGTGCCTCCGGCACGAGGACCTGAGGATCACCGGTTAGTCCGGTCCATGACGGATCCGGACCAGCCCGGACGAGGAGACCGGCCGTGTTGAGCGTGTGGCTTCCGGTGGCGATATACATCGCCCTCATCTTCACCCTGTCGTCCATTCCCAACCTGACCCCGCCCGGACACGTGCCCAACTCGGACAAGGTGGCCCACTTCCTGGAGTACGGCACCCTGGGCTGGCTCCTCTCCCGGGCCTGGCACCGGACCTGGGGGCGGCGGGCGGTGGCGGTGGTGGTCGGGGTGGTCTGCGTGGGGGGACTGACCGCGGCCGCCGACGAACTCTACCAGGGCACGGTGGCCGGCCGGCAGCAGAGCCTGGCCGACTGGCTCACCGATCTCATCGGCCTCCTCACCGCGCTGGCCCTGGCCGCCTGGTGGCGCCGGCGGCGGGGGCGCGCGTGAGCGGCAAGGCGCCCCGCGGCACCCAGGACATCCTCCCCGGCGCCTCGGCGGCCTGGACCTGGGTGGAGTCGCGCCTGCGCGAGGGACTCCTCCGCTACGGCTACCGCGAGATCCGCACCCCGGTGTTCGAGCACACGGATCTCTTCCGGCGCGGGGTGGGGGAGTCGACGGACATCGTCCAGAAGGAGATGTACACCTTCCCCGACCGCAAGGGACGGAGCCTCACCCTGCGTCCCGAAGGCACGGCCCCGGTGGCCAGGGCCTTCGTGGAGCACAAGCTCTACGCCGGGGGGCGGCCGGTGAAGCTGTTCTACCTGGGCCCCATGTTCCGCTACGAGCGCCCCCAGGCCGGACGCTACCGCCAGCACCACCAGGTGGGGGCGGAACTCCTGGGCACCGCCGCCCCGACCGCGGATTTCGAGATCATCGCCCTCCTGGTGGACCTGCTTTCCGGGGCCGGCCTGGACGGCCTGGCCGTGCAGGTGAACAGCGTGGGGGACGCCCGGTGCCGCCCCGCCTTCTCCGGGGAACTCCGCGCCTACCTCCTCGAGCGGGTGGACGCACTCTGCCCGGACTGCCGCCGGCGCCTGGAGCTGAACCCCCTGCGGGTCCTCGACTGCAAGGTGCCCGGCTGCCGGGAGGTGGCCCGCGACATCCCCAGCATCCAGGACCACCTCTGCCCGGACTGCCGGGCCCACCAGGAGGAGGTGCTCGGCCTGCTCCGGGATTCCGGGATCGCCTTCCGGGTGGACGACCGCCTAGTGCGCGGGCTCGACTACTACACCCGCACCGTGTTCGAGGTGCAGCACGGGGGGCTGGGTGCCCAGAACGCGGTGGGGGGAGGCGGGCGCTACGACCGCCTGATCGAGGACGTGGGGGGGCCGGCCACCCCCGGGGTCGGGTTCAGTTCGGGGATCGAGCGCATCCTGCTCGCCCTGGAGACCGAGGGGGCGGTCCTGCCCGGCGATCCGCCCCCCCAGGTGGCGCTGGTGGTGGCGGGGGAGGATCCGGCCCGGCGGGCGGCCCACGTGCTGGCCCGGCGGCTCCGGCGCCGCTTCGCGGCCGAGGTCGAGTTCGATCCCCGGAGCGTGGGGGCGCAGATGAGGGCGGCCAACCGGACGGGGGTTCCGGTGGTGGTGGTGGTGGGAGACGAGGAGATCGCCTCCGGCAAGTGGACGGTGAAGGACATGCGGACCGGCCACCAGTCGACGGTGCCGGATGCGGAACTGGAAGCGCATCTGGCCCGGCTGGCCGGCCGGGGGGATGCGGACGCGGACACGGACGCGAGGAAGGACCGATGAGCGAGGAAACGGGACCGGCCGCCGAGGCCATGGGAGACTGGGTTCGGAGCCACCACTGCGGGGCGCTGCGCGGCGACGACGCCGGGACCGAAGCGGTGCTCATGGGATGGGTGCACCGGAACCGGGACCACGGCGGCGTGCTCTTCGTGGACCTGCGGGACCACACCGGGATCACCCAGGTCGTCTTCCACCCCGAGAAGGTGGACCCGGAGACGCTCCGCAAGGTGCGCGCGGTCCGGGCCGAGTTCGTGCTCGCGGTCCGGGGCCGGACGGCCCGGCGTCCCGGGGAGATGGTGAACCCGGATCTCCCCACCGGCGAGATCGAGGTGGAGGCCGCCGACGCCCGGGTGCTGAACGTGTCCCGCACGCCCCCCTTTCCCGTGGACGACGAGACCGAGGTGGGGGAGGACCTCCGGCTCCGCTACCGCTACCTGGATCTCCGCCGCTTCTCGCTCCAGGAGACGCTGCGGCTCCGGAGTCGGGCCACCCTGGAGATCCGGAACCACCTGGCCGGGCGGGGCTTCGTGGAGGTGGAGACCCCGATGATGGTGCGCCCCACCCCGGAGGGGGCCCGGGACTACATCGTGCCCGCGCGGCTCCACCCCGGGAAGTTCTATGCCCTGCCCCAGAGCCCGCAGCTCTACAAGCAGATCCTCATGGTGAGCGGCATGGACCGCTACTTCCAGCTCGCCCGCTGCCTCCGGGACGAGGACCTGCGCGCCGACCGCCAGCCCGAGCACACCCAGATCGACATGGAGATGGCCTTCGTCCGGGAGGACGACGTCTTCGGGGTGGTGGAAGAGCTCATGGCCCACGTCTTCCGCTCCTGCCTGGGGGTGGACCTCCCGACCCCCTTCCCGCGGCTCACCTACCGGGAGGCCATGGATCGCTACGGCACGGACAAGCCCGATCTGCGCTTCGACCTGGAACTGGTGGACGTCTCGCCCCAGGTCGCCGGCTCCGGCTTCGGCGTGTTCGCCCAGGCCGTGGCCCGGGGTGGGGTGGTGAAGGCGCTCCGGGTGCCCGAGGGGGCGGCCCTGAGCCGCAAGGAGATCGACGGGCTGGAGGCGGCGGCCCGGACCTACGGGGCCAAGGGCCTGGCCTGGACCAAGGTGGGGGCCGACGGGTTCGAAGGGGGGGTGGGCAAGCACCTGGGCGAGGCCCGGCCGCTGGCCGAGGCGACGGGGGCGGTGGCCGGGGACCTGCTCCTCTTCGTGGCCGACGCCTGGAACGTGGCGGCGAAGTCCCTGGGCGCGGTGCGCTCGGTGCTGGGGGAGCCGCTGGTCCGGGGGCGGGAGCAGGAGTTCCGGTTCCTGTGGGTGCGGGAGTTCCCGCTCTTCGAGTTCAACCCCGATCGCGGCCGATGGGAAGCCGCCCATCACCTGTTCTCCATGCCGATGGAGGAGCATCTCCCGTACCTCGAGACCGACCCCGGGAAGGTGCACGCCCACCTCTACGACCTGGTGGCCAACGGGGTGGAACTCGCCTCGGGGAGCATCCGGATCCACCGGCGGGACATCCAGGAGCGGGTGATGAAGGTGGTGGGGATGAGCCTGGAGGAGGCGGACCGGCGCTTCGGTTTCCTGCTGGAGGCCTTCCAGTACGGGGCGCCCCCCCACGGCGGGATCGCCCCCGGCCTGGACCGCCTGATCATGCTCATGAGCGGGCGCCGGTCCCTGCGGGACGTGATCGCCTTCCCCAAGACGGCCCGGGCGGCCAGCCTCATGGACCAGGCCCCGTCGGAGGTGGATCCCCACGATCTCCTGGATCTCCACATCCGGATCGTGGAATAGGCCCCCCTCCCCCCGATCCGGAGGGGGGATTGTGTAACTTGCCTGACGACAATCATTTATGAACTCGCCCCGACCCCGGTTCCGTTGACACCCCCCCGGGTGGATGGTAGCGTCGTGGCCCATGGGTTCCCGGAGCGGAACCCTTTTGTCCTTTAGGGGGCGATCTTGCCGATAACGCCGAAGGAACCGCCGGGGGGGGTGCTTTGCGCCCCACCGGCCTTGGTAGCGAGACGGAACCCCGAGGGGAGTATCTTTGGGGAGTCGTCCAACGGTAGGACATCGGCCTTTGGAGCCGAGAATCAAGGTTCGAGTCCTTGCTCCCCAGCCATCGCGGGAGGTTGATCAGGGGAATCGGCTCGGCCCGATGACCCCGCACCATGGATCCAGGCAGTATCCAAGTCGATCTCAGCCGGGTTGAGTTGCTGTCGCTCCTCGGGGAGCGCGATATCAACCTACGCCGTGTCGAGGAACAGTTCCAGGTCCGGACCGTCCTGCGCAACGGCACCCTGACCGTGACCGGGCCCTCGCCCAACCTGGAACGCGCGGCCGACGTGCTCCGGGAGCTGGTGGAGCGGGTGCAGTCCGGCCAGATCGTGGACCTGAGCGACGTCGACTACCTGGTGGAACTCCGCACCGAGGAAGGACCCGAGGCGGTGGCCGGGTCCCGGCCCACCGAGGAACTCGTCTTCGACCGGCGCAAGGTCCAGCTCAAGTCCCGGGGGCAGATGGACTACGTGGAGGCCATCCGCGCCCACGACGTGGTCTTCGGCATCGGCCCGGCCGGGACCGGCAAGACCTACCTGGCCGTGGCCATGGCCGTCCAGGCGCTGAAGCTCCGGCAGGTGGAGCGGATCGTGCTGACCCGTCCCGCGGTGGAAGCGGGCGAGAACCTCGGCTTCCTGCCCGGGACCTTCGAGGAGAAGATCGATCCCTACCTGCGTCCCCTGCACGACGCCCTGCGCGACTTTCTGGCCTTCGACAAGCTGAAGCGCTTCCAGGAGATGGGGGCGCTGGAGATCGCGCCCTTGGCCTACATGCGCGGGCGCACCCTGTCCCGCGCCTTCGTGGTGCTGGACGAGGCCCAGAACACCACCCTGGCCCAGATGAAGATGTTCCTCACCCGCCTGGGCATGAACTCCTTCGCCGTCATCACCGGCGACGTCACCCAGGTCGACCTGGTGAACCCGGAAGAGAGCGGCCTGATCCAGATCCAGTCCATCCTGGACGGAACCGAGGGGATCGCCTTCGTGCGTTTCGGCCCCCGGGACGTGGTCCGGCACCGGCTGGTGAAGTCGATCCTGAAGGCCTTCGAACGTCACGAGGCCCGGATCCGGAAGAAGAAGGAGTCGCGCACGTGACCCCCAAGTTCAGCTCCCTCCTCACCGGCCGCCGCCGCCGCCGGACCAGGCTGGAGCACGAGAAGGTCCCGGTCAAGCCGCGGACCCGGCTCCTGGTGCGGATGCTCCTGGCCACCCTGATCCTGGCCGGCTCCATCTTCTTCTTCCCCCTGGCCGGGACCTTCGAGCCCCCGACCTACAGCGAGGGCTCGATCGCCGGCGAGGAGATCATCGCCCCCTTCAGCTTCGACGTGGGCAAGCCGCCCGAGGAACTCGAGCTGGAACGGGCCCGGGCGGCGGAGCAGGTCCTGCCCGTCTTCGTGCCGATCCGCCGCGGGGCGGCCGCGAGCCGCACCCTGGACCGGATCGAGCACGTCCTGGGCAAGCGCTCCCGCCTGACCGCGCTCCTGGACTCGCTCTATCTCAACCTGAGCGCCCCCACCACCGCCATGCTCGCCTCCCCGGACTCCGGGCGGGTGCTCACCCACGAGGCGCGCCGCTTCCTGGAGCAGGCGCGGACCCAGCGCCTGGTGGGTGAGGAGGACGCCGACCTCCTGCGCAGCTACAGCCGGATCCGGGTCCGCCTGCCCGAGGGCGAGGAGCAGCTGGCCACCAGCCAGGTCCTGGACCTGGGCCGCCTCTCCGACCGGGCCTGGGAGCGAGGCATGGAGCGCCTGGGAGCCCGGGGGGCCGACGCCCTGGCCGAGCTGGTGCGGCTGTTGGCCGCGCCGAACCTGGTCTACGATCCGGCGGCCACCCAGGCCGACCGCCAGGCGGCCCGCGCCGCGGTGGCCACCACCCGGGCCACCATCCTGAAGGGGGAGCGGATCGTGGACGCCAACGAGCGGATCACCGCCGACCAGGTGGTGGTCCTGGAGGCGCTCCACGACGCGCTGCTGAAGCGCGCCTCGGTGAGCGGCCCCAGCGCCTGGCTGCTGCCACTCCTGGGACGCATGCTCCTGGTCGGGGTCTTTCTGGCCCTGCTCACCGTCTTCCTGCGCAGCCTGCGCCGGAGCATCTGGGACGATCTCGGCCTCCTCACCCTCATGGGGTCGGTGGCGCTGATGACCCTGGGTCTGGCCGGCATCGTGGCCCGGTGGCCGGATGCCCACGAGTTCCTGGTCCCCATCCCCTTCGCCGCGGTCCTGGTCACCCTCCTGGTCGGGAACCTGGTCGCCCTGGGCCTGGCCGTGGCCCTGGCCGGCCTCATCGCCGCCGTCAGCGGGTGGGGGCTTCCCGTGGCCCTGATCGGCGCCACCGGCGGCATCATCGCCTGCTATGCGGTCCAGAACGTCCGCCACCGGATGAACTTCTTGAGCGCGATCGTGCCCATCGCCCTGGGCATGATCCTGGTCATGATGGGGCTCCACCTGGTGGGACCGGGGACCCCGTGGTCCACCCTGTTCCGGCGGATGGCCTGGCTGGTGGCCAACGCCGGGCTCTCGGTGGGGCTGGCCATGTTCGTGCTCCCGCTCCTGGAGCGGATCTTCGGCCTGGCCAGCAACGTCACCCTGCTCGAACTCTCGGATCTCAACCTCCCCATCTTCAAGCGCATGATGCTGGAGGCCAACGGCACCTACCACCACAGCATGATCGTGGGATCGCTGGCCGAGGCGGCGGCGGAAGCGGTGGGGGCGAACCCGCTCCTGGCCCGGGTGGGGGGCTACTACCACGACATCGGCAAGATCGCCAAGTCGGGCTACTTCGGCGAGAACCTCCGCGAAGGGTTCCGGAATCCCCACGAGAAGCTCACCCCGCACATGTCCAGCCTCATCCTGGAGTCCCACGTGCGGGACGGGCTGGAACTGGCCCGGGAGATCGGGCTGCCCCGGGACGTGGCCTCGTTCATCCCCGAGCACCAGGGGACGACCCTGATGCAGTACTTCTACAACAAGGCCCGGGAGATGGACCCGGAGGTGGACGAGCGCGACTACCGGTATCCCGGGCCCCGGCCGCGGTCCAAGGAGACGGCGGTGGTCATGCTGGCCGACGGCTCCGAGGCCATCGTGCGCTCCCTGAGCGAGCACAATCCCAAGAAGATCCGCGGGGCGCTGGCCCGTCTGTTCGAGACCCGGATCGGCGACGGCCAGCTCGACGACTGCGGCCTGACCATGGCCGACCTGAGCCGCATCCGGGACGCCTTCACCCACGTCTTGACCGGGGTGTTCCACGGACGGGTCAAATACCAGTGGCAGCGCGACGGGGGCGAGGAGGCTCTGGATCCGTCCCGGGGCGCCCGCATCTTCCATCCCGAACTCGAGACGGCGATAGGAACCACATCGGGTGAGTTTGCGGGTACATCTCAAGCGGGACGCGAAGCGCCCCGCCGTTGACGCCGTCGGCGTCAAACGCTTCATCAAACACGTTCTCCGCTCCGAACAGGTGGAGGACGGCGGGGTCACCATCGTGCTCACCGACGACGCCGGGATCCGGGACCTGAACGGGCGCTTCCGGGGACGGGACCGGGTGACCGACGTGCTGGCCTTTCCGCTGGGCGAGGACGACGGGGCCGGGCTCTACCTGGGGGACGTCGTGGTGTCCCTGCCCCGGGCGCTGGAACAGGCCCCTCGATTCCACAACGACCCCGAGCGTGAGTTGGCCCGCCTCATGGCCCACGGCCTGCTCCACCTCCTGGGCTACGACCACCACACCCCGGCCGAGGGGCGGCGCATGAAGGCGGCGGAACGGCGGGCCCTGGCCCGGCTGGCCCCGGGATCCCTGCTCCCCGACGCCGGCGCCGCGTTCCGGGTGTGAGCGTGGAACCGCTCGCGCTGCTCGCCCTGGCCCTCGCCCTCTTCTCCTGGTGGATGGGCGCCACCGGGGCCGCGGTGCGCCGCCGGATCATCCTCCTGGAGGACCGGCGGTTGGACGGCGAGGACTACAGCCGGGTGGCCCTCTTCCGCCGGCTGCGCGACGACCCGCTGGCCCTGGCGCTACGGATCCGGCTCTCCCGGGCCACGGCCGCCGTCCTCCTCCCCCTGGGTCTCGGCCTGGCCGGGGCGACGCTGGGCTGGCAGGGGGCGGTGACCGGGGGCTTCCTCGGCTGGTTCCTGGCCGCGGCGGCGGAGGCCACCGGAGGCGGGACCCTGGCCAACCGCCTGGGCCGGGTCCACCGCGGGGCCGGCTACGCGGCCTGGGCCCGCCTGGCCCATCCCGGCGCGCGTTTCGTGCGGCCGTTGCTGCGCCGGCGGATCCGGCGCGGCGGCCCCCAGGAGCAGCACGCCCTGGTCCTGGCCGAGGCCCGGGCCACCCAGCTTCCGGCCGGAGGCCGTCTCGGCCACACCGAGCGCCGCTTCCTGCGCCGGTTGCTCGCCTCCACCAGCATTCTCGTGGCTGACATCCTCACCCGCTGGGACGCGGTGACCGCGGTGAAGGTGGACACCTCGCCGGCCGAGGCCGCCTCCCGGGTCCTGGCCTCGGGCCGGAGCCGCCTGCCGGTGCTGGAAGGGGATCGGGTGGTGGGGCTGGTCACGGCCAAGGACCTCCTTCTGCGGGTGGCCGGCCCGGCCGTCGACTCCGACGTGCGGGCCTTCATGCGCCCGGTCTACTTCGTCCGCCAGGAGGAGACGATGCAGGGACTTCTCCAGGAACTCCAGGATGCCCGCGCCCACCTGGCGGTGGTGGTGGATCGCCTGGGCCGGACCCTGGGCATCGTGACCATGGAGGACATGCTGGAGGAGATCGTGGGCGAACTCCACGACGAGCGGGAGCGGGAAGGGGAGACGCCGTGACCCCGGGAGCGGCGGCGGTGGCCCTGGGCCTGCTGGTCCTGGCCGTGTTCCTGGACGAGGCCGTCCTGTGGTTCGGCAAGCACGCCCTGGAAGCAGCCGACGGCGAGAGCGACGCCGACCGGGGCCGAGGCCTGGCCCGCTCCGCCCGGGGGAGCGGCCTCCTGGCCCGGTTCCTGACCGCCGCCGCCTTCGTGGTCCTGGGCGCCGTGGCCTGGGGCGGCCCGGGTCCGGTGCCGCGGCTGGCCGTGCTCGGTCTGGCCGTGGTGTGGATCCTCGGCTCCGGGGCCCTGGTCGCCGTGCAGTGGCGGAGCCCCTCCAGCCTGGCCGGCCGCGCCGCCTTCCGCCCCCTGCGCTGGCTGGGAGGCCTGCTCCGCGGGATCCTGGTCACCTGGGGCCGCCTGCCCGGGCTGGACGCGCCGGCCGCCGCCCTGGACCTGGTGCGGGAACGCGACCGGGAACTGCGCTGGCTGCTCGGGCTGGCCGAGGGCGAGGATCCCGAGCGGGTGCTGGCCACCCTGCACGAGTTCGGGGAGTCGCGGGTGGAGGACGTGATGGTCCGGCGCGAGGAGGTGGCGGGGATCCCGGCCGGGGCCTCGGTGCCGGAAATCGTGGCCCGGGTACGCGAGGAGGGACACTCCCGCTACCCGGTCTATCGCGACTCGCTGGACACGGTGGTCGGCGTGCTCCACGTCCTCGACCTCCTCAAGGCGCCGGCGGGGGCGACCGCGGCCT
>Ga0307424_1000058_pt1 | contig 45124 bp, 48 predicted proteins | sample SalMarWE160320MG_FD_202157 | JGI IMG/M metagenome (GOLD analysis project Ga0307424, IMG submission 202157) | Salt marsh sediment microbial communities from the Plum Island Ecosystem LTER, Massachusetts, United States - WE1603-20 | ecosystem: Environmental > Aquatic > Marine > Intertidal zone >... | reverse complement strand
CCAAACCCGCCGGCCCCTTCTTCGAAGTCAGAAGATGAAGGTCAAGCCGGTCTCTAAACCCTTTTCGAAAATCATCCCTCACCTTCCTGTTCCACTTGTGGGTCACATTCACAGCGCTGTAGATATTTCCTGTATACCATCCTACTTCAAAAAACGCCAGGATACCACCCAAAACATTGTGGTCCTGATGAAAGGATTCTATTGTAGCCCAAATAAAAAGCCCATTCAAGAGAAATGCGACGATAGCGTCTTTGTACCGTGACACATAAGCGTGCCCCAGACCTGGGATAATGCCCGCCATGATACCGGCAGATACAGGGTCTTTGTATGGGAGCAGTTCCCCTTTGAGGCTCTCTGCTGAAAGATATTTAGCGCTATCGTAAAGCTGGCTCCCCATTTCCACCTTTTTGAAATCTTCAGATGCCTCCTGCCATCGGTTCTCCTGCATCCTGGTCCAACCAAGCCGGTAACGGGCTGCATTTTGCAACTGGTGGGAGGGATATCGCTCCAATACCTGCCCAAAATAGTATTTCGCCTCGTCTGACACTCCCTGTTCATAGTAGGACTCACCGATCAAAAAGAGCGCCTTTCCGGCAAAGGGGCTGTTAGGATCATCCCCGACAGTCCGCAGAAAAACCTTCCTCGCCTTTTTATATCGGCCATCCTTGAGATAACAGATGCCGATCAAGTGACGGGCCAGCGAGTTTCGCCTATCCTTCGGGAAAAAATATATAAATCGGTCAAACTCACTGATTGCCCGGTCATATTCACCCGTTTCCATATAGGATTGCGCGAAATCAAACTGCTCATCACTATCGATTATGAGTTGCCCAGGGAGAGCAGAAGATACACACACTAAAAGGATACCCAAGCTTGCGATCACGCAAGATAAGACCTTAATCCTAATCTTGCCCATCTTTGGAATACCACCAGAAATCATTATTTTCAACCGGATCAAGGATCTTGAGTCGCCCATTACGCCTCACAAGGGGAGAAACAGATCCTTCATCCCCTTCGTGAATCAGACGATCAACGGTCATAGCCCACCCCACAAAAAAACCGTGCTTCCTAAAGGCCTGGGCGCTATACGATGAGCAGGTGGGATCGCTCGGACACCTGTCTCCGTCCACCGCTGAAATGTGCTTTGAAAAAAATGAGGCAAGCCAGGCCCCGATGTTAATGTCAGACTCAGTCCTGTTGGCCGAATTATCCTTTTTGGTCTCATTTATTCCGGTTCGGGAGTTCTCACCGCACAAACCCTGGTTGAGATTCGGAAAACTGCTGAACAGGGCAACAAAAAGAACAACCTTGCCTAACAGGGACAAAAAATTGAGCATTGCAGATTGAATATTGAATATTTGAGGGATCTGTTTCGGCCCTTCCTGAGCACAGAAAATATGGATATTTTGGTGAGAGACGCCTGTTCCGAGTTTTCTGAATAGGCACATAAGATATTAACCAAAGCACTCCCAATCTTGAGGCAACTATGAGTCTGTTTCGGTTGCTTCCCTCTGTAAACGTTGAGGCCACTCATCACAGTTGCGAATCGACTGAATCCGACATTAATGAACTGCCACAAATAAGTCAAGGTGTTCACGACAACTTATTGACTTATGATTATTCCTTGACGTTACACGATTTTCCCTATATTCTCTCCCCTAATGGGAATTTGGAAACTTGTGTAACCTGGCAAGCTTGGAGCTAATTTCGACTTTCAAGGAGCTATCGCCGCATTAAGGACAAAACAGTATAACTTCAAATCCTCCCTTGGGCGGGTCCTAACCACTCAACAAGGTAGGGAATTACAAGGAGAAACTAAATGGCCTGGGACTGGGATAAACTGCAACAGCAGAAAAAGAGGGCGACAGGCGGTACCCCCGGCACCCCTCCTTCCATGGAGGAGGTCTTTGAAAAAATCAAGGGCGTAAGGAAGAAATTTCCCGGGGGGACGTGGCTCATTATTGTCGCGATTATCCTCCTTTTCTTTGGCTCAAGCTGTTTTTATACAGTGGCAGTAGATGAGGTGGGGGTCATACAGAGGTTTGGAAAATACGTAAGGACCACACAACCGGGGCTGAATTTCAAGCTGCCGAGAGGGATAGAAAAGGTAACCAAGGTAAAGATCAAATATGTATTTAAGGAGGAATTCGGGCTCCGGACCCTCCAGGCCGGTGTGCGGACACGGTATGCCTCAGGCTCCTCATACCTGAACGAGTCCCTTATGCTGACAGGGGACCTGAACGTGGCCGTTGTCCCCTGGATCGTGCAATACCGGATAAAAAGCCCCTTCAATTATCTGTTTAAGGTCCATAACGTGAGGAAAACTTTCAGGGATCTGGCTGAGTCCAGCATGCGTTTGGTCGTAGGCGACAGCAGTATCAATGAGGTTATCAGTAAGCGTGAAAAAATTTCCGTCGAGGCCAAGACGCAGCTGCAAAAATTATTGGATGAGGCCCAAACCGGCATCAAAGTGGTCACAGTGGAGATGAAAAAGACCAATGTTCCCGAGCCGGTTCAGCCCTCCTTCAATGAAGTTAACCAGGCGGTTCAGGAAAAGGAGAGGATGATCTATCAGGCCAAGGAGGCATACAACAAGATTATTCCCGCAGCCAAGGGAAACGCGGAAAAGACCATTAAGGCCGCAGAGGGGTATGCCCTTGACCGCGTTAATCGGGCGAAGGGCGATGCGGCAAGATTCCTTGACATTTACCAGGCATATGCAAAGGCCAAAAATGTCACCCGCAGACGTCTATATTTAGAGGCTATGCAAAAGATCTTACCAAAGCTCGGAAACAAATATATAGTAGCCGCTGAACAGAAAAATCTTCTCCCATTGCTCACCCTCGGGAAACCAGAAGGAGGTAAAAAATGAAATTAAAACTCCTGCTCATTCCGGCAATTATCATACTGATCGTCATTTTCTCAGGGGCCTATATAATAGATGAAACCGAGCAAGTGATAATTACCCAGTTCGGTAGGACGATTGGGGGGCCAAAAAAAAATCCGGGGCTCTATTTTAAGATCCCGGTTATCCAGCAGGCCAACTTTTTCCCCAAGAACCTGCTTGAATGGGATGGGGATGCAGGACAGGTCCCCACATTAGACAAAACCTATATCTATGTGGACACATTTGCGCGTTGGAAGATAGTAAACCCCTTGAAGTTCTTCCAGACGGTCAACAACGTAGTGGGCGCCCAGGCCCGCTTGGATGATATCATTGATCCGGCGGCAAGGAACTTTATCACTTCCTATCCCCTCATCGAAACCGTCAGGAATACCAACCGGGAATTAGATAGGCTTGATACAGCCACAGACAATGAAGAGGAAGAGAGACCGTTAGGCGAAGTCACAATGGGAAGAGGAAAGATCACTCAAGGGATCATGGCGCAAGCCCAGCCCAAGTTAGTGGATTTCGGCATAGAGTTAGTGGATGTGCAGATAAAACGGCTAAACTATGTGGAGCAGGTCCGCAAATCGGTTTACGGAAGGATGATTGCTGAAAGAAAGCAGATTGCCCAGAAATTCCGCTCGGAAGGGGAAGGCGAGGCCCGTATAATCGAGGGTAGCCAGGAAAAGGAGTTGAAAAGAATCACCTCCGAGGCATATAAGATTGCCCAAGAGAAAATGGGTAAGGCGGATGCCGAATCTACCATGATCTATGCCCAGGCCTATGATAAGGACCCCGAATTCTACTCATTTGTGAAATCGTTAGATGTGTATGAAAGGACCATGGATAAGGAAAGCTCGCTTCTCCTTTCAACCGATTCGGACTTCCTGCAATTCTTCAAGAGTTACAAGGCAGGAGAAATAAAGGGAGCTACAAAATGGTAAGAACAGAGATATCACTCTTCCTCAAAAACGTCCCCGGCGAACTTGGAAAATTAGCAAGCATGTTAGCTGAAGCCGGGATCAACATCGATGCATTGACCATCCAGGACGCATCCGAATATGTCCAGACGCTCTTTAAAGCAAGAGGGAAGTCCCTTAAGAGAGTCGCATCGGCAGCAAGCTACGGCTCCATGAAAAAGGACTCGGTCGATCATGCTCTGATCCGGCTTCTGGTTGAGGATACTGACAGGGCTATCGATTTCTTGTCCAAGGGCGAATACATATTCGACATTATGCCGGTCATCGCATTAGAGATTGATAACAGGCCTGGCAGTCTCGCTGAAATGGCAAAGAAATTCGGTGAGGAAGGGGTTAACATCAATTACGTATATGGATCAGCCTTGGCCGGAGACAGTAAGTCCCTCTTCATTTTCTGCCCCGAAGATATCGAACTCGCGGCCCAGATTTTCAAGGATTAGCCCCCCGCACACTCTCTAAGATCAACGATTTTGAGCTGAACCTTCTCAGATCCCTGCCATCTGTTCAATCCGGGGGTAAAAATTATATCAACCCTCTTCCCGTCAAGGGGATGACAGTGGCCAAAGCCGAAACCGATTGCCTCCAAAGTCGTCTCTCCCTGGCTTACCCTGAGTTTGAGATGACGCTCCCCTACAACACGTGATCCTGAAACATGAAGTGACAGTGCTCGGAAAACCGGCTCGAGGTTTCCTTCGCCAAAAGGGGAGAGGGCCATTATCTGATGTATCATCTCCTTGCCAATCTCTTTAAGAAGCAGATCGCAATCCACATGAATTGTAGGGACAAGATCTGCGGCAGTCATCTCTTTTTCGGCAAGCCCTTCCAGCTCACCTTTGAGGATCTCAAGGTTCTCTTCATCTAACCTGAAACCTGCTGCGTGGGCATGTCCGCCGAACTTTTGAAACAGGAGGCCAAGTCGGCTCAAGGCCTTATAAAGGTTGAAACCGTCGATGCTCCTCCCCGATCCGGTGGCAATCCCATCCTTGACGCCAACAACCAATGAAGGCCGATGATATCTTTCCACAAGCCTCGATGCAACGATACCGAGAACCCCCTGATGCCAGTTTTCTCCCCACAAGAGAAGGGTTCTGCGATCGGCGATCGGCCTCTCGCTCCGGATCATATCTTCTATCCGGTCGAGGATACTCTGTTCCAGTCTCTGGCGCCGGCCGTTTTCAACATTAACCTTCAAGGCGAGCTCCTTGGCCTCCTGACCTTCGGTAACGGTCAGGATTCGCAGCCCGACATCGGAATCACCCAGCCTCCCCGGGGCGTTAAGACGGGGAGCAAGCCTAAAAGCCAGATCATCAGAGGATATCTCTGAACTCTTAACACTTGCCACATCCATCATGGCCCTTATCCCGGGCCATCTTGAGTCAGCCATACGTCTTATGCCGCCCTTAACAAGCATCCTGTTCTGGCCTAACAGCGGCACCCTGTCCGCAACGGTTCCCAAGGCAACCAGATCAAGATATTCCCTTAGATCAGGCTCGGGCCGGCCCTTGAACCAACCCTGGTCCCTCAAGGCAGCCCTGATTGCAACGGTCAAGAAGAAGGCCAAGCCCACTCCTGCAAGATCTTTGAAGGGAAAGGGGCAGTCAGGTTGGTGAGGGTTGATTACCGGACAATCGAGCCTGGGTTCCCCCGGCACCTGATGGTGATCTGTAACAACCACCTCCATGCCCAGGCCTTTTGCCACATCTATTTCTCTTGCACCGGAGATGCCGCAGTCCACTGTGATGATGAGTCCTGTCCCGTTCCTGCTGATCTGCTCAATGGCCCCACTGTTAAGGCCATAACCCTCTTCCAACCGGTTGGGGACGTAAGATGTCACAGGTATGCCGAGATCTGAAAAAAAATGCACAAGAACCGCCGTTGCAGTGAGCCCGTCCGCATCGTAATCCCCATATATGGTGATTTTCTCACGGGTCTCCATAGCGGCAAGGATGGTTTTTATTGCACTGTCCATCCCTTTCATGAGCATCGGATCAGCCATTTGGGATAAGCGGGGTGAGAGGAAAAATTGCGCAACTGAGTTCTCCGTAATGCCACGGTTGATTAGCAGTTGCGCCTGTAAGGGAGTAATGCCTGCCTTGCGGGCAAGTTGAGAAGTGGCAGGGGATGTGGGCTTTAGTTTCCAGACCTTATTAGGAGACACGGCAGGGTTCACTGATTAAGGATTTCCCGGTGAAAGAGGGCTTCAGGGTTACCCGGCGCCATAGCGGATTCATTGAGGTCTTCATACTATCGGTCCCTTGATCTGCTCAAGAGTTTTTCTATGGCCTCTACATCTTCTGGAACATCAACTTCAATGGAGTCATGAACGGTCTCTAAGACCTTGATCCTATATCCATGTTCCAGTGCCCTCAACTGCTCAAGCTTTTCCAAGCGTTCGAGCGTTCCTTCCGTAAGGGAGCTGAACCGAGTCAGGAAATCCATATGGAAGCAGTAGAACCCAAGATGCTTATAATAAACCCCATCGGGCCTTTGATCGCGACAAAAAGGGATGGGACAACGGGAAAAATAGATTGCGAATCCCTCTCTGTCAGTAACTACCTTAACATGATTGGGATTTTGAATATCCCTCTTATCCCTGATCTTATACTTTAATGTGCTCATCGGTATTGCCCTGTCATTCACCAGTGGTTTGACCAGATCTGTCACTACAGAGGGTTGAAATGACGGCTGATCACCCTGGATATTCACAACGAGGTCATCATCTTGCAGTCCCATCTTCAGGGCTGCTTCACCGATGCGGTCCGTGCCGGAACGATGTGTTTTCGCAGTAATAACAGACTTCCCCCCGAACTGATTAACGCAGTCTGTGATCCGGTCATCGTCCGTTGCAACGTAGACTGCTGAAAGCTCAGGGCATGAGAGGGCGCGTTCATAGGTGTGTTGAATCATCGGTTTGCCGGAGATCAACGCTAAAGGCTTACCGGGAAAACGGCTTGAATCGTATCTTGCCGGTATAAAAGCAAATATTTTCATAAGCGGAATAATTGAGGGATTGAGGAATTTAGGCATTCAGGCATTGAAGGTGCTCTATTACCAATCGTTTCGTAAAAGATCAAGAAAATTAGGTTTTGGAGCTACAGCTATTTTTCTTGGGGCGACCTACCTGCAATAATTCCCAATTCCTGAATCCCTAAATTTGCTCTCAAACATCAATCCAATAGCTTGCGCAGGCCGAATCAGACTCCCACGCTGTGACCCTGCTTATCTTGACCCCTTGGATGTTCAGTCTCTGTGAGAGGGATTCAAAAATATGGCGGGAAATATTCTCTGAGGATGGTTCGGCATTTTCAAAGGGCGCCAATTCATTTAAAAATTTGTGGTCCAGTTCATCTATTACCCCTTTTGTCTCGCCTTTTATCACCCTGAAATCGATCAGCAGACCGTCGGTTCCCAAGGTGTTGCCTTGCACGCACACCTCTATCTTCCAGTTATGTCCATGCAGGTTCTCACATCCGCCCTCAAGCCCTCTCAGTTGGTGTGCCGCAGCAAACTGGGTGGATATTTTCAGTTCGTACATGCGTTTTACCCCTCACTCGCCCTTCTCTTCCTTTTTTTCTTCATCCGTTTTCTCTGCTTCCACTGCCGGGGCTTCTTCTTGATTTTCTAACGCAGCTGTTTCTTCTTGATCTTCTAACGCAGCCGCTTCTTCCTCGGTCTTTCCGCACTCGGTACATTTACCGTCAACTATGATCCCTGTGCAGGCCCCATCAGGACATAAGACCCGGTCTTCAAGATCAAGATCGTCATCACATTCAAGAAAATCCTCATCCCGGGGGATCTCTTCAACGCCTTCCTTCAAAGGGGCCCCGCATGCCATACAATAATTTGCATCCTCAAGGACCATTTCTCCGCACTTGGGGCAGGGAGAACCCGGGAGCTCTTTTTCACAATGTGGACATTTCATACCTAATAATCTCCTCTTTAAAATGGGACTTTCCCCCCTCTAATCAGGGGGCAGCCAATCGATCGAACCGCTTTTGAGGTAAAGATTATAGGGAAATTGGGGTTGAGTGTCAAATATTAATGAGGCTTGCTATAATCTTTTACTTTGCCATGACAGGTGTTATACTTATTTCCAATTTTGAGAGAAATAGGCAGGTCAGGAGAACGGAGTCGTGAAAGGAGGCCCAATATGAGAAATCGCAATTTTTTGCTTCAGTCGGTGTTTATTGCATTTTTGTTCAGTCTAATCATCCCCTTAGGGCTCAGTGCCGAGATCGAAGGACCGGCCGGGGGTCAGTTGAACCTTAGAAAGGTGGCGTTGTTTAAAAGCGGTGTGGGATATTTTGAGCTGCAGGGAAGTGTGAAAGCAGGAGAGGGGATTGAACTCCATTTTAAACGTGAACAGATGAATGACCTGCTTAAAAGCCTTACCATACTCAACTTGAGCGGGGGAGAGGTCGGCAGCATCGTTTATGACAGCAAAAAGACCGCAAAGCAGCAGTTGAGCGATTACGCCTTTGATCTCCGAAAGGGCGATGGCCTGCCACAGGTGTTAGAGCAATTGCAGGGAAGCAAGATTGAACTGATAATCGGAAGCACCACCATAACTGGGACCATTGTCGGCGTCGAAACGCGGGTCACCATGGAAAATAAGATCAAGGTTCCGCTTTTTTATCTGAGCCTCATGGACGGCAATGGCCAACTGCGCAGTTTCGACACCAATGAAATTAACGGAGTAAGATTCCTTGATCAAAGACTTCAACAGGACATAGAAAGGTATCTGACGATCCTCTTTCAGAAAAACCTAAAGGATGAAAAAGCCGTCTTCATAACCCCAACGGGAGAAGGGAGACAGGAACTTCTAATGGGTTACGTGACGGAAGTTCCGGTATGGAAGGCAACTTATCGCGTTATGATCCCGGAGGAAAAAGAGGGTATCAAACCGTTCCTCCAGGGATGGGCCATTATTGATAATGTGAGCGGCAAAGACTGGAAAAATGTGCAGCTTTCCCTAATCAGCGGTTTGCCCATATCGTTTGTCCAGAATCTTTATGACCCGCAATTCAAAAAAAGGCCGGTCGTTAAAATGGATAAGGCGGCCCCCTTGGCGCCGGCAGTCCCGGAGGCGGGCATGCGAACAGACCAGATGGTGGCAGCCGCGGCTCCAATGGCTAAACCTAAACAAAGACGAATGAAATCCTTTGCCGCAGGGAGAGAGATGAAGGAGATGCGCCTTGAAGGAGTAAATCTTGAGGAGAGAATGCGGGAATTAAAAGTAGACACAGTTACCCGTGAGAAGGGAGAGATGTTTGAATACAGGATTGACCACCCTGTTACAATAGAACAAAACCGCTCGGCCCTGGTACCGATTCTGGCAGCAGAAATCGATGGCAAGGCAGTCGATCTCTACAACGAGAAGACACGGGTGGATAACCCCCTCGCAGCGGTAAGGCTGAATAACAGCACGGGTTTGACATTGGAAGGGGGACCATTGACCGTTTTCCAGGGAGGCAGCTATGCAGGTGATGCATTGGTCAAGACCTTCAAGCCGGATGAACAGCGCTATATTACCTATGCCGTTGATCTGGGTCTCCGTGTCAATACCAAAATGGGAACCAAGAGCGAGCAGATTGACCGGGTGATTATCAACCGTGGGCTTATCCGCATGCGGAGGGGGATCATTGAGACGAAGACATACAACCTTGACAACAAGAACGCCCACTCAAAGACCGTTGTCATCGAGCATCCCTACCACGCAAACTGGAAACTTCTTAATAAGGAAAGACCGATCGAGATAACCGACAACTACCTCCGTTTTGAAGTCAAGGCCCCCGGACTAAAAATAACAAAGTTCAGTGTCAGGGAGATGAGGGAAAGTTGGGAACGGATCATGATCAGCAACCTGACGCCGGATCAAATCATTGTTATGGCCCGTAAGAAATATCTCACTGAAAATACACAGAACAAATTGCAGAAAATCGTCGCCCTCAAATCGGAAATCAGCAGCATTGACAGGGGCCTCAAGGCGATACAAAAAGAGCGGGGCCAGATATTTGAGGATCAGAAAAGGCTCACGGAAAATCTGAGAGGCTTAAGGCAAACGACAGAAGAAAAAAGCCTCCGGAACCGATATGTCAAACGACTTAACCAGCAGGAAACTCGATTGGAGGAACTGCGCAAAAGGGAAAAGGCACTGAATCAGGAGTTCAAAACAAAACAGGGAGAGATGGAAAGAATGATCGGGGCCCTTGAGCAGGATTTGAGCCCCGCTAAAGCGGGGCAGGATTCATAATCACTACTTTCCGGGATGGACGATGATACGATCCCCAGGATGAATAGGTTGTTTCAGATCAATTCGGTTCCATATGATAAGCGCCGCCAGGGGAATTTTGAATTTCTCGGCAATGCCTGAGAGATTGTCTCCCTTCCTGACAACGTAGACCCGTTCATTTTGACCCAAGGAAAATTTCTTGACAAGCCGCCTGTATCGTTTTTCGAACCCTTTAGATGCTCCCTTGGGGACAAGTATCTCATACGTTCCAGAGCCGATATGGTGACCCCTTATTTCCGGATTGAGATCCTTGATTACCTTGAAACGGGTCTTTGCCGCCTCTGCCACAATCCGAATAGGCACGTCCCCAACAGATTTCACGCGGACCTTATCAAATGCCAGTGGGAGGTAGTGATCATCTTTTTTCAGTCTAAAACCGAACTTTTCAGGTTCTGAAAAGATTATCTTGATAGAGAGTATCCGGAACAAAAACCGTTGCGTTTCAAGGGGGAGATAAAGCTGGTAGTAATCATCGGTCTGCTGTTCCAGTATCTCAGACATAAGCCCCTTTTCGCCCATATTATATGCAGCGGCTGCAAGGGTCCAGGACCCAAATTCCTCATGAAGATCCCTAAAATATCTGATCGCCGCGCCGGTTGATGCAAACAGGTTACGTCGCTCATCAATCCGGCGGTTGATGGTTAGCCCGTATTTGCGACCGGTTTGCATCATGAATTGCCAGAATCCCATGGCCCCCTTTTTTGACCCTGCATGTGGCCTGAGGGCACTCTCGGCAACTGCGACGTATTTGAGATCGTCTGGCAGGCCGTTCCTTTTAAGCATTTTTTCAATGTATGGCAGATAACGTTTAGAGCGTTTCAGCCACAGAACTACCTGCGGACGGTTCCAGAGAGTGAGAAGAAACTCCTTTTCAAATCTTTCTTTGACCTCTCTATTATCAATCGGCACCGCTTCCCCACAAAAGGCGTGAGACGCGGCAAGATCGAGGGATGAGATCAGGGAGGGTGCGGGGCTAATTGGCCCAGGGGTTTCTCCAAGAGCAGATGAGCAGAAGAGTAGCGCCTGGCAAAGAAAGAAAAAGAAACTCCATTTTGTCAATTTAAGCATCTATATCTGTCCCGAGAGAATCGCAGACGCTATATCTGCTGGTCCCGAAAAAACATCATCAATCCCACTTCTCCTTTAGTGACATCAGGGCCATGGCGTTCTCAAAAGGGACATTCTTTGTATAATCGCATCCTAATGTCAGAACATATCCCCCGCCCTTGCCCCAGGCCTTAATACACTCCTTCGCCTCAGCCACAACCGCGTCCGGTGTTCCGGAAAGGAATGCCCCTCCCGGCGCCACATTCCCGGCCACGCAGACCTTGCCCCCGAGAATTTTCTTCGCGGTTCGCAGGTCCACCTTGGATTCAAGGCTGAAGCAGCTCGGGGCGATATCCGCAATATCCTCTAACACCTGGGTCGTATCGCCACAGATGTGTATCATCGCGTACTTCCCTTTCCCCTTGATTCTGGCGACAAGCTCCTTCAAGAACGGCGCCACAAACCTCCTGAACGAATCGGGTGAAATCAAATCCCCGGAAGCTACAGGATCAGAGAGGTTCGCTCCTAAGATGTCTTCATGTTCAAGGATCGGTTCGATGATCGACCAGATCAGATCTGTTGAAAACTGGATAAGTTGTATCAGCCTGTCGGGTTCCTCGATGGTCGCAATCGATACCGCTTCCATGCCCAAGATCCGGGCCGCCAGGGTGAACGGGGCCCATTGGGTCGGCATGGCCAGGGTCTCCTTACCAATGGCATCGGCAACAAGATGATGAGAACGAATAATCCCCTGCATGACCGGATGATCGAGGACCTTTTCTATTTTCAATTCATCGAGTTCATCTAAGCTCTGGATAACGGTTTTGGTGAGGGCTGGTCCGTCCGAGGATCTGTCCTCTATAGGGCAGCCTAAAAAATGGACGGGGTAGTTGATGAAATTGGAGCCCGTCCATAAAAGGTCGTGCCCTACTTTGCGAAAGCCCTGAATAAAAACATCAGCGATTTTTTCCGGATTCTCTTTAATCCCCGCAAAGGTTTCTCCTGCCATATGCACAAGCCATGCACCGCCCCCAATAAGGGTAACTGGCGTCCTTTCGGGTTCCTTCAAGTCAAAGGCCATCTTTGTAATCTCTCTTCCGTTCATAACACCCTCCTGAATTTTTTTAGCCGGATAGACCGGCCTCCGGCTCGTAAAGCCTACGGCTCGGAGAGAATAAAATAAGGTCTCACTGTTTTCGGAATAATACTAAGTCCTTCTTCCTTCTTGATAGCTTTGCGTGATATTATTATCTGAGTGTTTTACGCGAAAACATCAGGTCCACTTGGTTAGTTAGTGTCCATCCAGATATGAGCTAGTTTTTGCAAGATCAAGGAAGACGAAGATTTTAACCACAAGAATGCATTTAGTATTTTGAGGATTAAAATTTGAGTCTGACGTCCCGCCGACGGCGGGATGGAAAATAGCCATTTATGGGTGGACACCGGTTAGTATAGAGAATACACGTATGGAGGTCAAGGAACTTACTGCGTGAACGGATAACATCCAAATATGCCCCTGACCTCGTATCCGGATCTTTGCGTCGGCGTCTTTATTTCACAGAATAAGAAAGTCCTGACTTTTTTATCTGATAGGGTAAATTAGCCAAAACATTTCTGTGCCAATCTCAAATGCCGAAAGGCTATTGATTGGGGCCTCAGGGATCTGACCCGTATTACTGACGTGGAAAACGTGGCCACGGTGATGAGTCTGTTGCCGGAAAAGGTCGGTTCTCCCTTGTCCCTTAATGCCATCGGGGAAGATGTGGGAATAAGCTATACGGCCGTCAAAAACTGTTTCTCCGCCCTGCAATTCGCCTATGGCCTGTTTCTGGTCCCGCCCTACAGCACAAGAATGTCAATGAACATCCTTCAAAAAAAGCTTGATTTTTGAGCCTGAAAAGTATTATTAAGCATATGATTAGCAAAACTTTTAAGAGTCTGAATCGAGGTATGACATGGCAAGTATAACAGCCAATCAATTGAAGACTAAAGGCGTGTCGGCCCTGGCGCCGATAATTGACGAAAACAAAGCCGCGATGATCACCGTCAGAGGCAAGAACAGATATGTAGTTATGGATTTTGATACTTACAATCACCTTCGAGAGTGCGAGCTTGAGGCGGCAATTGTCGAGACAAAAAGGGAACTTGAACACGGGGAGGTTTTTAAGGACTCCATTGACGAACATATCAAGCGTATTGTCGATGAGCTATAATATCATCTTCACAAAAAATTATACCAAGCGGGCCACACGTTTCTTCAAAAAACATCCGGATCTGATCGGGCAATATGAGAAAACACTCAAACTTCTTGAATTAAACCCACAACATCCTTCGCTGGGTCTTCATCCCCTGAAAGGGAAATTGAAGGACCTGCATTCCGTTTCCATCAACATCGGTTATCGCATAACCATCGAATTGTTCATTCACAAGAAAACTATTGTCCCTGTGTATATCGGTACACACGACGAGGTCTATAGATAAGATATCTGTAATCCGGACAGTGAGATGGCGAATGCCTTGGTAGCAGGGGACAGGGTAGAAATCCGAGGGTTAGAGAGTTTCGATGTACTATCATAACAGGAATAAACGCGAAACTCGAAAGCGGTTACGTTCTTTATGGGTGGCAGCTCTCGTCCTCTTTTGGCTGATAAATGGCGGATGCGCTGGCCCCGAAGTTGCAGAAAAACCGTATTTTGTTAAAACGGGCGACCTTCTCCGATTCGAACCTTTCGAATTGGATATTCAGGTGGCGGGGATCATCGGCGTGGAACATGGTGATACCCTGGTGGAGGACCCGGGATGGCGAGAGTATCTTTTTCAAATCGAAAACCATAGCGACATGCCGCTGACCGTGAAAAACGTCAAGCTTTTAAATGCTGAAGGTCGTTATCTGGAATCCGCCGCCGCCTACGAACAAATTATCAGACCTCCGGATGTTGCCGCCGAAGTGGCCGGTGATATCGCCACAGATGCGGCAGGTATTGCTGTGGGCCAAGTCATTCCTTTCGGCGGCTTGATTGTCAGGGCGTTTTCAAATGCTGCGGCTGCTTCGAGTGCCGGGGCAAGAGCCAATGCAAAACGATCTTTTTCGTGCCGAGATTGGGGAAAATAGCCATTCTCGGACAGCCTCCTAGAACCAACTGCTATGGGCCAACAGCATGCCAGATTTGCCCGATTTGTTCGCGAGAATATTCCCGTACCTTGAATCCAGAGACCCAGAAGATCCTTTCTGAATAATATCTGTAATGTGGACCGAAGATTTTTGAAGTATTCTGATTGTAAGTGTAACCAGATGAGATCTGTGTAAAGTGAGACTATCTTCTCTTGACATTTCGCACTTAACTATTCTAAATTAATATCAAAGATCGTTAAATTCATAACATTTATTAGCCTTTCAAAAACCATCATCATCACCCATACAAAAGGGATGATTCTATGAGCGCAGAAAAATATAGAAGAAGACTAACGGCCATTTTGAGTGCTGATGTCGCTGGATATAGCCGTCTTATGGGTGAAGATGAAGCAGCTACCGTTAGTACTATCACCAACTATCGTGAAATCATGGCTGATCTTATCGAACAGCACCGGGGTCGAATCGTGGATTCTCCAGGTGATAATGTTCTTGCTGAATTTGCCAGCGTGGTCGATGCGGCCCAGTGTGCGATGGCGGTCCAGAAGGAGATCCAGTCAAGGAACACGGAACTTCCGGAGGACCGGAAGATGCAGTTTCGCATCGGGATCAACCTCGGCGACATCATCGAGGAAGGGCAGCGGATCTATGGCGATGGTGTGAATATCGCGGCAAGGCTCGAATCCCTGGCCGATCCGGGCGGGATATGTATATCCAAGACCGCATTCGACCATATCGAAACCAAGCTGCCCCTGGGGTATGAATACATCGGAGAGCAGTCCGTCAAGAACATTTCCAAACCGGTGCGCGCCTACAAGGTGATCATGGATCCGCGGGTGACGCGATCCGGCGGTTTGTTAAGAAAGGTTGAATTGCCATCCTGGTCCAAAAGGGCGGCCATCATTGCGGGAATCGCCATTGTGACCATTGCCGTGGCCTTCGGCATCTGGACCCATTACCTCACCGGCCGTTTGACCGACCCCGCCACCAGCAGGAAGGCCTCAATCGTGGTATTGCCCTTTACCAATATGAGTGGGGATGCCGAGCTTGAGCATTTCAGTGACGGGATTACCGAGGAACTGATCGGGAGGCTCGCCCATGTGAGCGGGCTGAAGGTCATCTCCAAGACCTCCGCCTTTTTTTACAAGGAAAAGGCTGTGAACCTCCAGACAATCGGCAAAGAACTCAAGGTCGGGAATGTGCTTGAGGGGAGCGTCAGAAAGTCCGGGAACAAAATCCGGATCTCGGCCCAGTTGATCAACGTGGTGGATGACACCCACATATGGTCGGAGACCTATGAACGGGGGATGAAGGACGCATTCGCGATCCAGGATGAGATTTCCAAGGCCGTCGCCCAGAGCCTGAAGATGGAGCTCTTGGGCGTTGAAGATGAACCCCTGGCCGAGGACTATGTCCGCCGTTTCAGTGTCGATACCATCGTCAAGAAAGGCGAGACCATTGATGATGGCCTCTCCGCCTTCGGCGCCAATATCGAGATCGCCGGGACCGTAAATGGGGGAGTGGAGGCTTTTGGCGCGAACATCGATATTTCGGGAGAGAACCGGGGTGATCTGCGCTTCGTGGGTGCCAATGTCACGCTCTCGGGAGAATTCCTCAAGATGGTGAAGGGTGCGGGCGCAAACATCACCATTTCAGGCGTCTTTGAAGATGATCTGAAGGTGAGCGCGGCCAGGATCACGATCACTCCCACAGCCGTGATCAAGGGGGATTTCATTTACGCTACCGCATTGCTTGTGCGGAAAGAGGGGTCCCAGATTATGGGGAAGGTGATCCAACTCGGGTCCGAGGAGGGGAAGGCCTGGATCAAGAGCCATTTTCCCCATCCAAAGGGCCCCGACTATGTGGGGATATGCATATTATGGCTCATCGCCACCATCGCCTTTATCGTGGTCGGATTTCTGGTCCATACCTTCCTCCCCAGACAGACGGAAAAGATTGTTTCCCTTCTTAGAGGTTCCCTCTGGAAAAGCCTTTGGGTCGGCCTGGTATTTATCGTACTGTCGCCCGTCTGCATCGCCCTGTGCCTGGGCACCGTGATCGGCATACCGGCCGGGATCATGGCCGCCTTTATCTTTGTCATGATGCTTTATATAAGCCGGGTCTATGTGGCGCTGTGGATCGGCAGGCTGCTCCTTGGGAGGTGGAAGGAATCCTTTGCCTCCTGCTTTTTCTGGCCTTTTGTAACGGGAACCACCCTTATCGGGCTACTCTTGCGGATTCCGTGGATCGATTGGCCCCTCCGGACCCTTATCCTTTGCATCGGTATGGGTGCCATGTGGCAGGTCCTCTGGGGTTCGGCCCGGCCAGCCAAGAAGGCCTGATAACGTCCCCCATCACCTCATCGGGGACCGTAACCCCTACCTCCATAATGATGGGTTCAAGGATGGTCGGGCTTGCGTCTTGCATGGCCTTCTTGAGGCACATGCTGGCCGCTATCTTATTCTCAAGGCCTCACTTAGACCCTTTTCCGCGGCAGGGACGAAATTTCTCGGTACGCCTTAGAGGAGCCTCCCTACAACCTGAAATCCATCATAGTCTCTATATTGTTGACTTTGAATATTTTCAAAAAAAGTGAAGGATTGATCTGCCAGTCTTGAATAATATTAGCGGATGTGCGATGCTGACTTAAGGCAGTCTTAACCTGTTGGGTGTCTGATAAATTACTTTTTTCTTGGTTTTCACCCCTGATTCTTCATCCTCTAATTTCCATGAAAATCAGATAATATACGCCCAAAAGGCAAAAATCCTCAAATCGCAAATCAAACCCCTTGAATTCGGTCCGAACGTCCAGTATTTTTCGCCATTATGCTCACCAAAATCATATCAGGCGGTCAAACAGGGGCAGACAGATGTAGGGGCCTGTTGTTGGCTGTTTTGCTCTACAATAATGCTTGAAACTAATGAGCAACCCATTGTGAAATACAGGGTCACTGTGCATGGAATAAGGTAATAAGCGGGCCTGGTGTCACAGCTTGATTAGGAGATCAATGCGACCCCGATTTTCCAAGAAATATTGGTGGGTATGCGGGTCATTAAGAAAGGGCGGTGGTCCGGCCTATTTGATACAGTTCTCAATTGTTAAACCAGCTAAATCGGCCAATGCGGATTGTCTTTTATCAAGGCTCAGGAACCTGTTTGCCTTGATGGCGAGGGCCGAGGCTACATGCATCATATCAAGTGACCTTGAACCGGAGGTTTTCGTGTGGCTTTGGGACAGGTCGAGAGCCAAGTTAAGGGTGTCTGTCCAACTTATCTGAGGCCGATAGTATACTCCCCTTCTTTGATGTTCATCAAATTTCGAAAGGACAAGCAGGGCCTGTTCCTTTGTCATTTCCGTCCTGAACTGCTTCAAATAGATAGCATTTGTGAATTCCAGCTCATGAAAACGCGTTAAAGGAATGGCTTCATTATTTTCTCTTATCCAATGGGAGACTTCAAGAGAATATTCTTCTTTTATGTACAGTTTGACAATTACACTGGTATCGATGTAAAGCATTTAGAATCTATCCTCTCTTCCCTCAACTACGATTGCGCTCAGAGATTTTCCCTCAACCTTTATCGCCTCATTGTAGAAATCCGGCCAGTCAATTTTATCACTTGGCCCCAACGCCGCTATTTTGGCAACCGGTTTCCCTCTTCTGGTCACAGTTATTTCTTCACCCGCCCAAATGCTTTTTAAAACCTGGGCAAAGTTCTTCTGGATTTCCCCAACTGTTGTCGTTTTCATGTCTAAGCCTCCTTGTTTACGCATATTATATGCGTAAACAGCGATATTTCAAGACTATTTGTGCCCACAAAAAATCTCCCTGGTGAGATCTATTTTTTAAATTTTGCGCCTTTTTGTGGCTTTATCAAGTATAATGCGTTAAAAATTGGGCCGTCACGGTTACTTCCCCTTGTCTTGATTGACAGTTAGTTGGTCAAAATGAATTTGACAGAATCTTACAGGAATTGCGTTCTTTGCCCACGCCAATGCAGGGTGAACCGCGTTGCTGGTGGTAGTGATGCAACTGCCGGTTATTGCGGTGAAACCGATCAACTCAGGGTTGCCTATGTCGGTCCTCATTTTGGCGAGGAGCCGCCTATCTCCGGAAAGAATGGTTCAGGGACCATATTTTTCACAGGATGCTCGTTGAAATGTTCCTTTTGCCAAAACCATCAGATCTCACAGGACGACCTCGGGGCAGGCACGAGTTTGGAAGAGCTGGGGGCAAAGATCATAGATATGGTTGAACATGATCATGTCCATAACATCAATTTCGTGACCCCGGATCACTTCTTTCCTCATATCTTTGCACTGATGTCCCTCTTGCGCCGGGATGGCTTTGATCTTCCCGTGGTCTATAATCTCTCCGGATTTCAGTCGGTGGAGTCATTAAAGTCAGCAGAAGATTATGTTGATATCTATCTTCCCGATTATAAATATTCAGGTTCGTCATTTGCCGCCGCACTCTCCAAATGCAGGAATTATCCCCGGGTAGCGCTTGCAGCCATCGCAGAGATGGTCAGTCAGAAGGGTTTTTTAGACTCATCCCTCACTGACTCCCCCCTTGCGGCAAGAGGGGTTTTGGTCAGGCACCTAATTCTGCCCGGAAAGGTGACGAATGCAATCAATGCCCTGACCACACTTTTTGTTGAGTTTGGCCCGGATCTCCCCTTAAGCCTGATGTCCCAATATCATCCTGTTGCTTATCAGGAGGATGAGGATTTGAATCGACCCGTCTCGGAGGAGGAATTTGACAGGGTATATTCCCACGCAAAGGATCTTGGCTTTGAACATATTTTTGTCCAGTTTCCAGAGAAAGGTGCAAATCAACATCGAGCAGTTTCTCCGTTCTTACCTGATTTTGAAAGACCGGACCCGTTTCCGGCTACCGGCCCATGCCAGAGTGGAAAGAGATGAAGGATGGTATTTCTCGGGTTACGAATAGTCGGCATCGTTCATTTATCGCTTTACACTTTTTCATTCTTTTTGACAGGATTTACAGGATCACTTTATCTTGTTGATCATTATGTAAACCAAAATTTAAACTCAAGTTTCGCACCCCAAGAACTACTTTTTAGGCAAGTTATGAATGAAGGCTTGTTCCAATATTAGGGGCTACTTACATAAAGCCGTCAAATTATGTTTTCTCTTTTGTTCAAATGGTTTCAACCTCAGTTTTTCAATGTTGAATACTAAGCATAACATTTAAGTAGACTTACAACCGTCGGATTGTAATGTTATATTTTGAATGATGGGGTGCGAAACTTGAGTTTAAATTCTTGAAGTGATTCACCTTTTTGATTGACAGGATTTGTACCAGAATCTTATCCAGTTCATCCTGTTTATCCTGTCAGAGATTCTTTTTGCGTTTTTTGTGCCTTTTTCGGCCAATTTTTATGCTCAAAAGTGTAAACTACTTTTCTGCCTTTATGAAGGATGCCGAATAGTCTGTAGCTTTCCGGCTTTGCGTGAGACATTTATGGAAATTCGAAAAACGGAAAAACTATTCGGCATCGGCCCGCTGGGTGCACTTCTCAGCACCTTGCTCCTGGCATTTTTTTGGTGGATAGACCACATTCTTGGACACGCCTCAATCATAGCGCATCCAGCGCCATTAAAGTGTGCAGCGGCGGTGCTGATCGCCATCGGTTTGGGGCTCCATTTCTGGACGATGTCTACACTACGAAACTGGTGGATAAACGATCGCCTCTGCACCACAGGACCTTTCAAACATTTCCGTCACCCCATGTACGCTGCGTGGATCACGTTCATATCCGCAGGCATAGCCCTGTTGCTGAACTCCTGGATTTTGCTCTTATGGGTTGCAGCGCTTCATCCGATCTGGCATCTGCTGGTTACCAAAGAGGAAAAACTGATGGCCGAGAATTTTGGCGATGACTACGTGGCCTATAAGGCTCGGACTGGCCGTTTTTTCCCGCGGGTATTTTACCGATAACATCCTTCTGTGTACAAAGAAAAGGCCCCTGATCGAGGGGCCTTTTTTGACAGATATCGTTCAAGTAAGGAAGGAAATTACTCCCATGCCTCCGCCATCTTTTTGTAGAAGTTGTACCTCTCCTTCACGTCCTCTTCGGCCTTTTGAAAAAGCGTTTCCGCGTTTTCCGGAAAGGTCCGGGTCAGGCTTGAATAACGCACCTCGCCCATCAGGAATTCCTTGAAATCGGCCGCTGGTTCTTTGGAATCGAGGACAAGTGGGTTTTTGCCCTCATCTTTCAGCATCGGGTTGTACCGGTAAAGGAGCCAGTATCCTGCCTCAACGGCCCGTTTTTCCTCCTCCTGGCTCAGACCCATATTGATACCATGATTGATACAGGGAGAATAGGCAATGATGATGGAAGGCCCGCGATAGGCCTCGGCCTCCCTGACGGCCTTCAGGAGCTGGTTCTTGTTGGCCCCCATGGCAACAGAGGCCACATAAACATATCCATAGCTCATGGCCATGTGGCCCAAGTCCTTTTTCCTGGTCGGTTTTCCGCTTGCCGCAAACTTTGCAACCGCTCCGGTGGGTGTTGATTTGGAAGACTGGCCCCCGGTATTGGAGTAGACCTCGGTATCTAACACCAAGATGTTTACATCGTGACCCGATGCGATGACATGATCCAATCCCCCGTAACCGATATCATAGGCCCATCCATCCCCACCGATAATCCAGATCGATTTCTTGGTGAAGTAGTCGCTCCTGTCCAATATCTCCAAGAGTAAGGGATTCAACCCGGCATCCGGATCCATTATCTCCAATTCAACCTGGTCAACAATTCTGCGACCGAACTCCTTTGATTTCTCCCCTTCATCCATGTTTTCAAGCCAGCCGTTCAGGGCCTCTTGAAGTTCTGTTGAGAGATCGGCTTCCAATACCTCTCGCACGAGATCAGCCAGTTTTTCACGTCGCTGGCTCACTGCCAGCTCCATACCAAACCCATACTCCGCATTATCCTCGAACAGGGAATTGGCCCATGCCGGGCCATGGCCCTCTTCATTCACCGTGTAAGGACAGGACGGCGCTGACCCGCCATAGATGGAAGAACACCCCGTGGCATTGGCAATTATCATCCGATCGCCAAAGAGCTGGGTAACGAGCTTGATATAGGGTGTTTCACCACAACCGGGGCAGGCGCCTGAAAATTCAAACATGGGCTGACAGAATTGGCTCCCCTTCACAGATGTGGCAGGCATGAGGTCGTCCAATATTGGGAGCTTTGTTGAAAACAGGTGATTGGGGACCTGCAACCCCGTCTGTGTCTCAAGAGGCTTCATGATAAGGGCCTTTTTCTTTGAAGGACAGACCTGCGCGCAGTTACCGCATCCGGTGCAGTCAAGGGTACTGACCTGGATACGGAACCGCAACCCTTTCAGTTCCTTGCCCTTGGCCGCAACCGTGATCAAGTCCTTGGGTGCGTTTTTGAGCGATTCTTCACTGGCCAGGACCGGCCTGATGACCGCATGGGGGCAAACAAAGGCACACTGGTTGCACTGGATACAGTTATCGGGCTGCCACTCCGGGACATTTATGGCAATGCCCCTCTTTTCATAGCGGGTTGTGGCCGTGGGGAAAATCCCGTCAGGGGGCATGGCACTCACCGGCAGCTTGTCTCCCTGCTGCGCCAGCATGGGGCGCATGACATCCTTTACAAACTCGGGCTCATCCTTGTCAATGTAGGCCTCGTGTCCGGCAGTGGCCCAGCCCTTGGGCACCTGAATCTTCTTTAGAAAGCCTATGGCCTTGTCCACGGCGTCGACGTTCATCTTCACCACCTTCTCACCCTTTTTTCCATAGGTCTTTTTGATGGCATCCTTCATGTATTTAAAGGCCTGGTCAGGAGGTATCACATCGGCGATCTTGAAGAAGGCCGCCTGCATGATCATATTGATGCGGGCCCCCAAGCCCAATCCGGCAGCGATCTTCACCGCATCAATGTTATAGAATTTGAGCTTCTTCTGGGCGATGGTGCGCTTTAAACGATCAGGGAGCCTTTGGGCCATCTCTTTGGCGCCCCACGGCGAGTTGAGTAGAAAAGAGCCTCCCTCCCTGATCCCCTCTAAAATCTCATACTCATGCACGAATGAGGGGTTGTGGCACGCAATAAAATCCGATTTCTCAAGAAGGTAAGGGGATTGAATCCTGTGGGGCGAAAACCGGAGATGGGACATGGTGATCCCCCCCGATTTTTTGGCGTCATAGGCGAAATAGGCCTGGGCAAACATATCCGTGTTTTCCCCGATAATCTTGATGGCATTCTTATTAGCCCCTACTGTGCCGTCAGCCCCGAGACCCCAGAACTTGCATCGTACCGTTCCTTCGGGAGTCGGATCAATCTCATCTCTCATCTCAAGTGACGTATGGGTCACATCATCTTCTATGCCTACTGTGAAGTGGTTCTTAGGGGCCCTTGACCGCAGATTATCAAAAGTGGCCTTGACCATCGTGGGAGTAAAATCCTTGCTCCCAAGCCCGTATCTGCCCCCCGCAATCTGCACTTTCTCGCCCCTTTCCTGTAAGACTGTACATATATCCCTGTAAAGGGGCTCCCCCAACGCTCCAGGAGATTTTGTCCTCTCTAAAACAGCGACCTTCCGGGCAGTGTCAGGCAGTGCCCTCAAAAAGTCTTCCCTTGAAAAGGGCTGGTAGAGACGCACCTTGATCAGGCCCACCCTCTCACCGACGCCGTTCAGGTAGTTAAGGGTCTCCTCAATGGTGTCGCAACTGGAAGCCATGGATACGATAACCCGATCTGCCTCCGGATCTCCGGCATAATCGAAAAGGTTGTATCTTCGGCCAGTCAGTTCCCCTACCTTGTCCATCTCTTCCTGCACCACACTCGCTATCGGTTCATAAAAGGGATTACAGGCCTCACGGTTCTGGAAAAAGATATCGGGGTTCTGGGCAGTACCCCTGAGTTGCGGGTACTCGGGATTCATGGCCCTCCCTCTGAACTCGTCGATGGCTTCCCAGTCCACAAGCTTGGCCATATCATCGTAGTCTATCAGTTCGATCTTTTGGATCTCCTGGGAGGTCCTGAACCCGTCGAAAAAGTGTACAAAGGGTAAACTGGTCCGAATACTGGCAAGATGGACAACAAGCGCCAGATCCATAACCTCCTGGACAGAGGCCGATGCCAGCAGGGAAAATCCCGTCTCCCGCACCGCATTGACATCCCCGTGATCGCCAAAGATAGAAAGGGCATGAGCAGCAATGGCACGGGCAGAGACGTGAAACACCACCGGCATCAGCTCCCCGGCTATCTTGTACATATTTGGAATCATCAACAACAGGCCCTGCGAGGCCGTAAACGTCGTTGCAAGCGCCCCACCGGATAAGGCGCCATGAACCGCGCCGGCTGCTCCTCCCTCAGACTGCATCTCCACCACCTTCAATGCCTGGCCGAAGATATTTTTCCGGCCATGGGCGGCCCACTCGTCCGCATATTCTCCCATATTGCTCGAAGGGGTTATGGGGTAAATGGCGGCAACATCACTCATGGCATAAGCCACATGCGCTGCAGCCTCATTTCCTTCAATAGTTTTTTTTATGGCTTTCATGATAATTGTTCCTTTCTGACAATGTCATTTGGTTAAAGATACCATTGGACAGCAGGTTGCCTTTTCTCAACAGTTGCGCTATCAAAACAGTATTCCACTTATACAAAAAACTGATTCAGTTTAAGTGTCGAGTTTCATCTTGTCAAGATATTAAGAGGGCATTTTTGTTATGAAAAGAGAATATCCGGAACATCCCATAGTTGGGGTTTCAGCGGTGATTTTTGTGGATAAATCAGTATTGTTGGTCCGCAGAAAACAGGAACCGGCCAAGGGCCAGTGGAGCATTCCTGGCGGAGCCGTGGAATTGGGCGAGGGTATTTTGGAGGCATTGGCACGGGAATTACGGGAAGAACTCTCGGTCAAGATAGCGGTGGGAGGGCTGGTAGGTGTCTTTGACAAAATCTTCCGTAACAGCAAAAATCAGGTCCAATACCACTACGTCGTTGTTGATTACTGGGGTTGGCTCGTGGAAGGGAACCCATCTCCCGCTTCGGACGTCAGCGAAGCCCTGTTGGTTCCCCTTGAAGAGCTTGAAGAGTTTGATGCCGACAAGGAGCTGAAGGATACGATCAGGAAAGCGTATGGCGCATGGCGAGAAGACCTGGGTAAAGGTAACCCTTAATCCCGCTTTCAGCGGGAAACCTTGAACCTGTGAACCCTTACACCTAATTTTTAGCGCCGTGCATATGATTCTTGCACTTCCAGATACAGTGAAGAGATCTTAGCCGCCACCTGATCGATACGAAAGACCGCATTGAATCGTTCTCTTCCTGCCCGGGCCATACGTTCGCGCAAGTCAGGCCTTTGGCACAGGAGATGCAGCGCACGGGCCAGATCGTCAACGTCGCCCGGTTTTACCAGAAAACCTGTTTCCATATGCCGTATTATCCAGCCCATTCCCGATCCAGACACATCGCTGGCCACCACCGGCTTTGCATAACGCATGGCCTCTAAGAGGACCAGACCAAATGCCTCGGTGCGTTCTGTCGACGGCAGACAGAATAAATCAGATGTCGCAAGCAATGCCCGGAATTTCTCGTCCGGCATGAATCCCGTCAGTTTTACGCGTCCTCCAAGCCCTAATTGCCGGATAAGTCCTCTTAAATACTCCTTGCGGTCTCCCTCGCCAACAATAACGATATGGGATTGAGGCAGATCTGCGGCGGCCCTTATCAGGACTTCATGCCCCTTGTAATACGTGAGTCTCCCCACGGAGATTATCCTTATCCTGCCGGTTTGCCATATCCCCTCGGCCCAGTTCCTCAAATCTTTGCCGGGCATTTTGAGCCTATTTTCGTCTAAGCCAAGGGGGATAACGCGGCACTTTTCACGCCAGGAAGAAAGGGGCTCGCTTGTCTCAAAATATGGCGGCGTAGAGGCAATAATGGCATCTGCCTTTTTCAGGAATCGATGTTCCAGGGGCTGGTAAAGACGATAGGCAATTCCCAGCCGTCGGTCAATATCCGAATTGACAATATCAGACTGCCACTGAACAACCCATGGGACCTTTCGAGCAGAGGGAATTACCATAGCCCAAAAGACTGAAGTGTTCGGCAGATGCATGTGCAGGATGTCTGGCTTAAAGGCGTTTATCTCCCGCCTCAAAGTCAAAGGGAATCCGGGGCTGATTGGGGCATACAAAAAGCTGCCGTAGGCCGGCACACGATAGACCTTTGCAGATAGGTCTCCATCATAGGCCTCCCTTCTGCCGAATTCATGGCCATGGACAAGGGCAGCCGTGTGTATGTTTCTTCTCTCCAAGGCAGGGAGCAGGTCGCCCATGAAATTTTCCATGCCCCCTGCAAATGGAGGATAAAACTTACCAATGTGCAAAACGCGCATTTAAAAGCTTCTCGTATTGTAGGGCCTGCCATTCATTCTTCCGTGTGGGAATCCTCCGGACAATCAGGCTTTGATTTCTTTTTCATGGTATCAATCTCAATTTTCAAGAGACCCAATTCCTGTATCATAACCTTGGCCTGGTCCGTCAATCTGGAAGTTATTAACGAAAGATGAATCAATATTGAAATGATTGCAATGATAAGTATCAGGAAAATTGCGGCAGGAGCATATGCAATACCGAGAATCCGGGCAATAACTTCGAGGCTGCCCCGCCAGATAGACAGAAAGAGAAATACTAAGCCGAAAAAAAGCCACAAAATGGCAAATTCCTCTTTTATCCTTTTGTTGCGGATGAGCATTATTATTAGCCCTATAAAGACAACACTTCCAAGGATGGAGATATATTGAATAATATTTGTATCAATGTTTTTCAATGTAACCATTTAATCTTTCGAGCTCCTTGGCCGCATGGCATTCACCAATACCGCCAGTAATACCTTTATCATATAATACCCTGATTTTATCCCCGTGATTGATGAATTGCCCCGCTTACGTGCCTGCATGCATACAGGAACCTCTTTTAACCTGAAACCATTTTTGCCTAAAAGCAGGACCGCCTCGGGCTCCGGGTAGTCTTCAGGATAATTTTCTGCAAGGAAGTGAATGGCCTTTTTACAATATGCCCTGAATCCTGACGTATTGTCGGTTATCCTTTGTTTGATCAACAGCGAATTCAGGATCTCAAACACCTGAATCCCTCTGCGGCGTAAGGGGGTCGACCTGAATCCATTCTGTTTCTGGCAGAACCTTGACCCGATCACCACATCGGCATCATTGTGCAGGATCGGATCCAGCAATATGTTTATCTCAGAGGCAAGATGCTGTCCATCTCCGTCAAATTGAAAAGCAATATCATAGCCCTTCCGCACTGCATATTTAAATCCTGTCTGCACAGCGCCGCCAATGCCGAGATTGCTTAGAAGATTTACAACAGAAGCCTGGCCGGTTGACTCTGCAAGCACCCCGGTTTCATCCTTTGAGCAGTCATTTACCACAAGGATATCAATAAGAGGATTTTCTCCTTTTATTGCCTCAATAACATGGGTAATGTTTTCTGCTTCATTGAATGAAGGCACTATTGCAAGTATTTTCATAACCATTGAAAACCGATTAAATATTGAATTGGGTGCCCCCATCAAGCAAAAATCTGAGGCATCACTCATTTCCTATAGGAAAAAGACCCTTTTTTCAATCCATTAACCGTTTAAAAACAATTCCTCAAAATCCAACCTAAGCGTCAATTTTGTGAAGCTATTTTCGAGTTAGCCCTTATTGCCAATATCTCTGTTTTCTTCCCCTCTACCTAAGGTTATTGAGATTATATTGCACTGTCGAGTATAAAACCACATCCATCGCAGGATGTAAAGATGTAGGGCTGCATTTCATATGCGATCCTCGGATGCGCCAAGAACTCTCCTGTTCAGACCCTATTGTTCTTGTGATACCGATTCTCTTGATTTCCATATAAACCAAGGGTTTGATATTTGTTTGGCGTTTTGTCAAAAATTCAGGATAAAATCTGAATTGCTGGTAGAATATTGTTGACAGCCTGAACAGGCAAGTTAAAATATTTTTGCCAAGTGCATCAGCCCCACCAATGCTGTCCTTATCGGACACAGGAAACGAATGCGGGATCAAAACCCCGGGCTGGAGGTATTTTGATGCATTATGCTCTTCTGGACGTGACATGAATATAGTAAAGGATATCATCAAGAAAGTCGAAAATACCATTTCAAAATACCGCATGGTCGGGCGTGGAGATCGTGTAATCGTTGCCATATCGGGAGGGGCGGATTCTGTCTGCCTTTTAGACGTACTCCACAGTCTCAAGGAGGTTCTGGGGATAGAATTGGTAGTAGCCCATTTTGATCACGGGCTTAGACCGAACGAGGATGAATATGAGACTGACTTTGTCAAATCCTTGGCGGCATCTTTTAATTGCGATTTTGTTACGAAAAAGGCTGGTCCTGCAATAGAGCCGGGGACCGCATCATTAGAGGAAAGGGCCAGAGATGTTAGATACCGATTCCTCGAAGAGGTCAAAGAAGAATTTGCTGCTCAGAAAATAGCCATGGGCCACAACCTGAATGACCAGGCCGAGACTGTCCTCATGCGGCTATTGCGGGGAAGCGGTCCATCAGGCCTCTCCGGTATACCACCCATTCGCGATAGCCACATAATCAGGCCGTTGATCGAGTCGACCCGGAGCCAGATTGAATCTTACCTTTCTAACAGGGGGATCATATACATAACGGATTCTTCCAATTCCGAAACTAAGCACTTGAGAAATGAAATCCGTTTAAACCTCCTTCCTCAGCTCGAAAAATACCAGCCCAAGATCGTTGAGCTTCTCGGCAGGACAGCCGGTATCATGCGAGAAGAAAACACGTGGTTAGAGGCAAAGGCAACAAGATGGTTAAAAAAGTGGGCCGAAACCGGTTCAAATAACGAGATCATGCTTCCTTTATTCCGGTTCAACTGGTTGCCCGAGCCCCTGAAGAATCATGTTATCAGGCAGGTATTGAAAAGAAAAGGTGGGAGTCTACGACGGATAAGCTTGCCGAATATTGATGCTATAAAGCAGATAGCAACGGGCAGAAAGCCTCAGGCAGAGGTCACCCTGCCCAACATGCTTGCGGTTAAAAAGGTATATGACAGACTGATTTTTTCAAGGGCAGGGCCCAAAACGTCCAAAAGTTTTTGCTATGTTATAGAGAAACCTGGAGCATTTGATCTGGAAACCTTGGGCAGCACAATGCAGATCGAGGAAGTTGAAAGAAAGGCCGTTCCGGGGCTTAAAAACTCCGCCTGGACCGCCTGTTTTGACGCAGACCGAATCACCTATCCATTAATGCTCAGAAATTTCCGGCCCGGTGACAGGTTCGTCCCCCTTGGAATGACAGGCCACAAAAAACTAAAAAGTTTTTTCATTGACATGAAGATCCCATCCGATGTCAGGAAACAAATACCAATATTGACCCAAACGAATAAACCGATTTGGGTCTGCGGCCTGAGAATTGATGATCGGTTAAAGGTCACATCAAGGACCCGGAGGATTTTGAAGATCACATTTGACGCCCAAGGGAGCACTTTGTATGATTACCGGTAAATACTCACGTAGTCAGGCTGAAGCTGTTTAGACTGAAGGCTGAAGAGGTCAAAAGAGCACGATTACCGCACTTTGGCGGAGAAACAGCCGATTCTCGCACCAACCATGGCTTCAAAATGCGCTGTATTGCCGCTTTTCCTAACAGGCTTCAGCCTTTAGCCTACCCACCTGAGCAGTTACGATTACCGGACAAATCAGAAGTGGAACGGTTTTGATGTGCTAATGACAATAAAAACCGCCCTGCAAACGGCAAAAATGCCGTTTTTGGGGCGGTCCTCTTAAGGCGGGTTGCCTCTTTACTTACTTCCCTGGCGGTGTCGGTCTCAAGACGCCATTCTTATCCCTCTTGTTGGGATAAGGCTGCTTTGGCAGCGGGGCACCGGGAAGCTCCGCAATTGATTTTCCGTATTTCCAACCGGGCGGGCATACAGCGATATATCTTGCGTAACCGCCTGTCCCACCTTCAGGCTTTGCAAAGCCGATAAGGATAAGGGCGCCTGCTTCGGGGACTTTGTCCAGATTTTTCATCCCCTCGGCCTGGCAAAAGTTATGCGTCAGCAACCAGGTCTCCCCAATCATGTCTGACGTGGTATCGGTATCCAAGGGTTCATGCCCGTGAAAAAGGATTTTTCGTTCGAGGTGCAGAAGTTTGAGCGCATCTAATTTGATCCCTGGAAAAGGGGCATTGGCAAATCGTTTTGTATCATTCCATTTTTTGTACCAATCTGAACGAACCGCCACCACCGACCCCTCAGGGATCTTGCCATACTTGGCTTCCCACGCCTTTATGTCCCCGACAGTTGCATGATAACCGGGGTCCTTTTTCGCCTTTTCATGGATATCGATTATCACCAGCGGCCGAACCGAATAGGTGGCAGGGAGGTCGCTGATGGTGGCCCCGTATTCGTAGAAATGGGCAGGCGGATCTAATTGGGTTCCATATTGATCTGTCACAAGCTCATAAGCAGTACAGATAAACCCATGTTTTTTATACTGGAAGGCTTCACCGATGGTACAATAATCCTTGATTTCCTGGCCCGCCACTCCCGGCTTGAATTTCGCGCTTCCAAATCCGGGCCAGACAGGTATGTTAGGGTTGAATGCATGGGTGAGATCAACATATTTTGCCTTTTTCAGGACTTTGTTGTAGACGTCCCAGAGTTTCGTATCTGCACTCATTGCGGGCGTTATGGTTATTGTTAATTGCACAATGGCAAAGGCAGCAACAAAAACAATCCATTTTTTCATAACCTCTCCTCCTTCTTTTGAGACTAAAAGTTTTCAGTGATTAATCATCGCCATTTTCCTCCCTATCACCCCCTTCTTGTGTACAATCTTCCATCTAAAAACGGCGCACAACACTCAAAAATCTATCTAACCTCTAAAATTCTTGCAGGGAAGATAATAGGGAAAAGAGAATTGAGTGTCAAGCCGACTCTTTTTACTGTATTGTTTTTAAGAAAGCTTTAAAAACTACTCCATTTGCTGTAAAAGAAGGGGGGTACAACTGTTAAGTGCGATAGATCTGAAGAGACATCAAAGGAGTTAGACTATGATCCGGACAAAACTATGGTTCAGATGCGCTGCCATGCATGATCCGGTAACGCCGATTATTGTCAAACCGGCCCTGATCGGATGGGATGCCAAGAAAAGGGATGTTGAACTGACCATTGAACGAGCCCTTAAGGGTGACGAACTGGTCCTGAGGATGCAGGGATGGGTGACCGTTGATGTAAAAAAAGTCATCGATATCGTCAAGAGATACGGATTCCTCAAGGTCTTGGATGAACGGGACCTCGTGGTAGAGGTGGAAACGAAAAAAGACCTCGAAGCACTGAGCGGGGAAATCTTAGAAGCCTTTGGGGACCAGTTGAACCTGGAGACAATATGACCCAAATAAATTCCGACCCGGTTGAGATCCCCATCGACGGGACCCTGGACCTGCACACCTTTGCCCCCGGTGATGTGTCTTCCTTAGTGGAAGAGTACCTCTGGGCGTGTCTCAAGAAGGGCATCTATGAAGTCAGGATCATTCATGGAAAGGGAAAGGGCGTTCTCCGCAGGATCGTCCATGCACGGCTTGAAAAAGACCCCAATGTCTTAGACTTCAGCCTTGACGCCGGTCCTTCGGGCTGGGGGGTGACCGTGGTCCGCCTCAGAGGGGACTCAGATTGACCCGTATCCAAGTTTCCGAACTGCTTCGAACATCCGCTCTCTGTCAACCGGCTTTACCCGTCCGACAATCCATTCCCGGAATTTTTCGCCGGCAGGAAGAGACTGTTTGTAGCACATCAGGTCCAATTTGACACCCAGGGCCTCTGCAACCCTTGTGGCCATTAAGGGCCACACTTCACCTATATCACCCACAACCGGGACACTGCCCGGGATCCTGGCAAACCCCGACATCTCCATACGAAAAGGGATGCGCATCGATTTTGTCTTGGGGAGACCCTTGTGAACCGCATCTGATACCATCCCCGATTCCCTCTCATTTGTCCACGCCTTCTCTAAGTTAGGATCGAGGTCTATCCTGATGATCTTTTTATCTCTCAGAGAATACGTCCACCCCCCTTCCCAGTCAGACCATAACCCATGACCGGTAAAGAGCTCAAACGGCCCGTCATGGATCTCCTGTGAAAAAGCAAGGGCAGATTCGATAATCACATCGGCGCTGCCGAGGAGTTCGGCAATCCGCTGGCTCCTCCCGGATACTGGGATGGAATCGGCAACGGCCAAACCTACCTCTCCACCACCGACCAACTGTGGTACGGTCACCAGCACCGGAATATTGTTAAGGGCCCCCGCCCCTATCATGGTATATGGGTCAGCACCGTAACCGGCCACCTGCTCAAAGGGGAGGCCATGCCGCCTGGCAAGGGCCAGGACATCACGCGCCAATCTCTCCGTGCGAAGACCGGTGGGATAGGCCATATTTCCGGCAACCTTGACGATAACATCCCCTTTGGCCCGTCTCATCCTCCGGTAAAGCTTAGTGTCAATATGGATTTCGCGCTGGTACTCCTCCAACCGGGCCTTTGAAAGCATGCTGACCTCAAACTGCCCGTCGCAGGGGAGTTTATCCCCAGCAAACCCAAAGGCCTCGCCGTTAAACCGCTTTACCTTTTCCAGGGTCCCTGCCATCTCATGGTTGATAACCGCGGAACTGGTGGAGACCCCGTCGATAAGCCCTTTATGCATCAGTTCCGCAATAAGGGTCGTCACCCCCTCATGGATGTTCGGGCCACTCCCCACCCCAGCAACCACCTTCCCGCCCCGCTTTTTGGCCTCAACGATTATTTTTATGGCCTGGTTCAGCCTTGATCGGGTCTTTGCGGCAAGGCCCTTGTACATTGCTGCTATTGTTTCTTGATCAATAGCCATGGGAATATTCCTTTCATTTTGAGCTTATTGAATACTGGCTGCATTCCACCTATCATAACAAATTCCTCTGATGATGGAAACCCTGTGGGATCCCTGGAATTCTTCAGCCTTCCGCCTTAAAGGCACTGTTGACCCGATAGGGTTCAATCTGCTACGATCCGCAGCATTTCGGGGGAAAGGTGCAGAATGGAGAGGCTTCAATGATTCGACTTAGGGATCTTTTTTTGGTGATGACCGCCTTCGGCGGCATCTTTTTCGGCGTCATGGTCCCGGGGTGGGCTAAGATGTGCTCTCCATTGGTCCTATACGCCCTCATGGGGATCTTGTTTCTCACCTTTCTCGACCTCAATTTCAGGGTCCTTTTCAGGTTGAGCCGGGAGGACATCCTGGAGGTGGCCATATGGTCGGCAATAAAGCTGATGGTACTCCCCATTCTGCTCTGGATCCTGGCCAGGTTGACGGTCCCTGAGTGGGCCCTTCCGGTCCTCCTCCTGGGAGGGGCCTCGGCCGGGGTCCTGGCGCCGTTTTTTGCCTCCATCTTAGGCTCGGACGTTCATCGACCCCTCCAGATCGTGGTCGTCACGTCTCTCCTTATACCCCTGACCCTCCCCCTTCTCGTTGAGGTCTTCCTCGGCCATCAGCTCACGATTCCTTTCAACCGCATGTTCAGGCTCCTCTGTCTGATGATCTTTGCACCTCTGGCAGCGGTTCCCATGGCGCGCCGCTTGGTCCCGCAGGTCTTGGACCAGGTTCGGCGGGCCCGGTTCCCCCTCCTCCTGGCCCTTATCTTTCTCTGCAACGCCGGTGTATTCGCCCCATTTTCGGGCTTCCTTCGCTCACAGGTCGGTCAGGCCCTGGCCGCGCTGGGCCTCAGTTCGGCCGTGGCCCTGATCTCGACCGCAGCCGGCCTGGCCATAGGCCATCTCGGTGGACGTCTCCTGAACGGTGCGACCGGGGCAATTATTCTCACATTTGTCAACAGTATGCTGATCATCGTCTTTGCCTCCCATTTCTTCGGGCCCCGGGCGCCACTTCTTTCAGCGGCCTACACCCTCCCTTTCTTCTTCATGATCTTCCCTCTGCGCTGGGCCGTGAGAAGGCTCAATGTGGGTGCGGATGCGCGCAAGGGCTTCAACCCTCGAACCTGAATTTTCAGCGGCTTTCGCGGTGTGGGTGTAGAGCCCCCTGCGGGAAGGAGGAAGATAGTGGAAACAATTATCCAAACCTCTTCCTCAAGAGCCTAATAAAGCTGGGTTCCATTTCATCAATTATTTCTGTTATGGCCGTATGGTCATCCATATAACCCTTTTCTGATAAGAATTTGTATAAGAGTTTCATCGCAGGGGGGAAAAAGGTGTACTCATAGGGCTCTATGATGACCTTGCGTAATACATAGTCAGCAAAAAACCCCTCAAGATATTCAGGCGTTATTGACTTCAGGGTTGTTAAATCATCATGACTGTATCTGTATACAAAATTAAGGTATGTTTCAGTGTAGAAAGGGAAGTTTTCGCAATATTCTTCATGACCCTTGTCTTTCAGCCAGGGTTCGAATCTGTTGCCGCATTTTTCTTCCATCTGAAAATAATGGTCTTCCCATTCATCATAATCAGCACCACCTGCAATATACTGGTCCATCTTCTGAATCGACTCCACCATGTCTCTATCTTCTCGGCCAGGAGGGATTGACGAACTTGAGAAGTCTATTTTGTTGTAGTTGAATCCTGTTATCAGATGGGTCATCTCTTTTCTGATAAACATGGTCATTGGATGCTTCGGCTGGATATCTTTCGGGAATAAATGCTCCTTTCTTTCAATCATCTTTTCAAGAAAAAGCCCTGCCTCGCTTTTGCTCATCTCAAACTCTTTTGCCAGCAGCCTGATTATCTCCTTTTTCATTTTCCTATCTTCATGTCCATCTTCCAGTGATATGGTATAATTCCATAAAAGCATTCCTGCATTCATGGCCAGATTCATGTCTTCGATACCTTCATTCTCCCTCTTTTCCATTACAGGTTTCGCGTATTCCATTATTGCCTGGCTGATGGAAACGGGCCGGAATCCATCCGGTGGTTGCATGTCTGAAAATGAAGGTCTTTCCATGTACGATACCCTATTGATGAGAGTGTTTTTTATGAGTCTCAGTTTCTGTTTTTTCCTTCTCTTTTGTTGAGATTGGGCCCTTCTTTTTGCGATTTTCACCTTTTTTTTCTTTTTGCTTCCCACTGGAAACCTCCAAACTAAGTAGTATTACCACTGCCTAACGATTCCGTTTCTTCTTTTTTCTCTTTCCCCTTTTTCTCTTTTTGGGATCTCTCTTTTTCTGAGTATCAGGAGGCCCTCCCCGTTTTTCATCTCCAGGAATGATCCGGCTTTCTGAAATGGGAATTTGGTTCATACTGATCTGTAGAGGTTCTTCCACAACCTCCGCATCGGAACTGTCCTCATGAAGGACCTGTTTTACTACCCTGTCAGTAACCTGATGTAAATATGTTCCAAGTTCTTCATTTATCTTTTGAAATTCAGGCCAGAGGGTATCTTCAACAAAGCTCTTAGGCACCTGGACCATAACAGTTGTATGGCGCTGTCTGTGATAGCGATAGGGTTTTAGGTTATAGCGGCGTAAAAGGGCCGTGAAAACTTTCCGAGACCACATATCCGGAAACGTGACTTTATATTCAATCGGGGGATCTTTGGGAAGGAGTTCCTGAAGACGTGCCAAAATGCACTGTCTCGCCCTCTCTGCGGAAATCCGTTCTCCTTCAGTGGCAGCGCCTGCAAAGAGGGCTTCAACCTTCATGAGTTTTTCTATGAGAATGGCTTCGTTCATGCCAAATAACCCATTGCTTCGAACCTCCCTTTTGGCGAACTACCCGGACATCCGGATGGGCGGCCTTTTGAACCGCGAATGGACACCAATATTTATCATTTGGATTGCTCCTTGTTCCCTTCAATATGCCTGCGTACTGTTGCTTTCTCAAGCGGAACATCGATTTTGACCTGGGCGACTCTATTCAAAACCTCATCACCGGATGACGGATTTTTCCGTCGCGGCCAGCCGCGTAACCAACATCCGTTCCCGGTCGAGCATCTCGTCGGCATAGGGCTTGATCTCCGTCTTCCAGAATTCACTCTCATAGACCTCCCTGTAAAGCCGCTCGGCCTCCTCCTCACTCTCAAACCGACGAATCCATATGTAGAGATCCGGTTCATCCATGGAGACGAAACTGCCTACGAAAACCATCCCCTTTGACACCTGGAAGGGGATAATCTTCTCTTCCATTATTTTCACCCAACGATCCCGCTTACCATCCTTGATACGATACTGACGAAGCTCAAAAAACATAGTTGATTCCTCCTTCTAAAAAATCTGTCTCCCGAAGATGCCGCGGATTAGTGTCCTGTGAAGTGCGGAGTCTGCTTCTCCAGGCGGGAAAGTGGTGGAGAGAGTAAGGAGTGCCTCTCATAAAGTTGGAGAGCCGTCTTTCCGCTTTTTGATCTCCAAAGCGGCCTTCAGACCCTTTTCACGGATGACCTTGAGCTTGAGGCGCGTCTCGGTCATTTTAAAAAAACGCTTTCCGTATCTTCTCAAAAGACCTTTATCGATCTCAAATCCGAGGCCGGGACCGGTGAACGGGTGAAGCATCCCGTTCTCATCCGGGAGAATCGGCGCGATGATTCCCTCCCTCATTTCCGGCACCCAGGAGGGTTCTTCCAGAGGATATTCCAAGGGAAGCCTGTTTTCCCGATCCGCAAGGACCATGTTCCAGTTGACATAGAAGCCGATGCCGTTGGTCCAGGTGTGGGGGGAAAACTCCCGCCCCTTTTCCCGACACGCCTCCATCACCTTTCTGACCTGAGCGATCCCGCCGGCAAAGGTGGCATCCGGCTGATAGATATGGAAACAGTCCTTTTCAAGCATGATCTTTATTTCGTCCCAGCCGTAGTTGAGTTCCGCGCCCGAGATCTTAACCGGAGACATCTTTTTCAGGGCGGAGTTCCCGTCATAGTCCCGGGAATCGAGGGGCTCCTCCAGCCAGGTGATCTGGTTGTCGTGGCAGGCGGTCGCAAAACTCCGGGCCCGTTCCAGGTCCCAGGCGGGAACCTTATCTACAATACTGACCAGCCATCCCTGATTTGCATCCACGCCTAACACCAGGTCCTCTCCCACGCCCTTCCGGATGGTCTCGATGTCTCGAATGTCCTCCTTTAGGGTGGGGTTCTTCACCCGCAATTTGGCCGTTCGGAACCCCCGTTCCTTTATGCCCAGCAGTTCATCTACACGCTTACCGGGTTCGTGCATCTCCCCGGTGGAGCAGTAAACCTCCACAGGACGGGCCTCTCCGCCGAGAAGTTCATACACGGGCTTTCCTGAGCACTTGCCCAGGATGTCCCAGCAGGCGGGCTCAATCCAGAAGTTTCGCCAGCCTAAGAAACCGGCCTGCTTCAGGAGCGCCTGAATATTTTCAATGTCCGTGGGGTCCGCTCCGATCAGATATCCACCGATGAGATCTCCAAGGCCCTCCCTTTCCTTCCCCATGGCAGACCCGGCGGAATATCCCTCAATCCCCTCCTCCGTAACGAGCTTGACGAGGGTGAACCGGTTGTGGGTCTGGGGGTAACCGGGGATCCATGTGGGCCAGAATGTGTGCTTCAGCGGCACAGACACATGATAGAGTTCCATCGCCGTAATCTTCATTGGAAACCCTCCTTATCCATCGTATTCAGCGGAAATCTCATTCCTTTCGTTTTCGCCCATATGGTCCGGCATATCCAGAACGCCATGAGGCGCCGCTCCGAGTTTCGGGTATTTTACCCGCCGCTTCAATCTGCGCCACTGGCGCCGCCAGTCCTGTTCGTCCCGGTTGAACTGATCAAAAGGACAGCCCTGGCCTCAAAATAGGGGCTCTAAGGATCAAAACTCTCCCTGATCAGGCGTTAAGCTTTTGCTTGAGTGCCTTCGCAGGTGAGAAGGCAATCACCTTTTGTGCAGGGATCTGAATCTCCTCACCTGTTCGCGGATTGCGCCCCTTTCGTGGCTTTCGCTCCCGGATCTTGAAGCTTCCAAGTCCTCCCCAGCGCACGTTCTCACCCGCTGAAAGCGCGTCAAAGATAGTCTTCCCCACGGCATTAAGGGCTCGCCTGGCCGAGGCCTTACTGTTGAAAATCTCAGGGTTCTTGCTTCGCAACGATTCTATCAATTTTGCACCAGCCATTAACATGCGGGGCAACGCCCTTTTCCCGCGATCAGTTTCAGGCAAGAGTGCCTCAGCTGGAAGAAGCAGAAGATTAAACTGACAACTCGGGCAGGTTTTGGTCGGATCTGTCATACCCTCTGAAATATACAAGATCCTATGCGTGTCGTAGTCGGATCGACAAAAAAATTCGCTTCCGCAGTGTGGACAGTACCGCGTCACGCACACAAGATCGGTATCCTTAAATTCATCCATAGGTCTCCTCCTTTTTTTGATGGTTCTTAAATTTCGACCACTCGCATTGATCATAATGGATAGCTTTGCAGAACCTTATTCGCCCCGTGGAATTATCCCTTTTCGGACGACTTGCGTTTCAAAAACCGCTTTCGTATCTACCTGGCAACAAAGAAGCAACATCCCATTATCCTTTTTCTATTTGGCTGTTTGCGCACGAATCATGTCCCCCTCCTCCAGAAAGCTGTAATACCCCTTATGATTGAAGATAATGTGATCCAAAATGTAGCGCCCGCTAACTCCCGGTATCTCTGTCTGGGAGTTTCTCTACCATCTTTCCGTTTTTATAAATAATAATACCATGGCCGAAGCGTCGAGCCCGTTCACGGGCCTTTAACGCGGCACGCCTGAGGGCGGCTTCGGCAAGCCTTATGTCAGGATCATCCAATCTTTTGGCTGCGCCATTCGATTGTATATCAGTCATGTTTTTCTCCTTCATCGACAAAAATTGGCCACTCTCCTGCGTTATCAATAAGAACTCATTCATCCACAATTGCTTTATACAGCGTTTCGAAAGAAAAGCTCTCACCTTTTTCCACATACTTCTTCATCATTTCAATCATCACCTTTGCTGCTTGAATCGAACCTGCCTCCGGATGGAAAGGATTGATGCCCGCTGCAATCAGGTCTGCATTGATGAAATTGGGGCACGCGGCTTCTTTGGGCAGAAACTCGGTGGCAAATGTCGTTTTACCTGCCCCATTCGGTCCGGCAATAATTAAAATCTTCTTTTGTCTAACCATGCTTTCCCTTTTTTTATTTATCCGGCAAGAAAATAACGTCATTCCGGCGACAGCGGAGCCGAAAGTCGGAATCCAGAATTATTAATCTCTTCCAGATCCCAGGGTCTGCCCCATAACCCTTTGATTTTATTGCATGCCAATTTGATCTTTTGTGAGTTTTGCGGCTTTATCATGTTTGCAGATCACGCATTTCATTGTTTTTTCTTAGAAAGCCAATTCCGACCTCCAAATAGGGGTTCTAAGGATCAAAACACTCCCGAATTATGCATGTTATGCCAGTGTCATCAAGGCGTTGGCTTGGTCTCAATTCAAATTACCTCATAGGACGTCTGTCTCTCATCGGCCGACGGGCAGGCAATGCTTTATTGTTAAATTGTCCGATTTCTTTGCTTTTTCCTTTGCTAAACAATAGAACTTTAACAAAGAGAAAGCATATCCATTACAATAGGTTACCCTATAATTGCAACCTGAGGTCTTTGTTAAAATGAAAACTATTTTTCAGTTTTAACAAAGGAACTGTCCGCAAGCACCCATGCAGGTCGCATCTTGGAATCACCATTCCGTATCAACCCTAATGGCCTTGCAAGCTCATAAAGGAGATAATGGATCCTGTCTTTTTTCTGTCTTTTCGTCAGGATCTCTGGAAGCTTTTCCAGGAGATGACTATCAAGTTGTCTTCTGGTGACCGGGCCGTGCTTTGGATATGCTTATTTTTTTGATTTTTCAGATATTATCTGTAGGTCGCTTATTGAATCAAAGTCTCTTTCGTTGTGAGTCACCAGGGGAGAACCGTGCCGAACGGCACAGGCAGCAATCCATGCGTCGTTGTGGGATATGGGACGTCCCAATCGATTCCGTTCAGCCAGAACCTTTCCGTAACGCTTTGCGATTTCATGATCATAGGGGATGACGACGAAGTTCTTAAGACTTGTCTTTAACCGGAGGCGCCTCTTCTCTCCCCATTTGGCCTTTTCCGCTCCATAGTAAAGCTCCCCCACAGTAATGAAAGAAATAGCAGCCAATTTTCCAGTGAGATGAGGTGCATATGCTCGTGACTCCGGGCTGCCGCGCATCAGGTATGAGACAATATTCGTATCGATGATGATTTTAGGAGCGGTCATCCTTTGCTATCCCGTTGCAAGGCTCTGCTGCCGCAACTTGCGGACCTCTTCCTCAAATCCGTCGTCCGGTTCACCCGGCCAGGTCCCAAACAGAACGCTGACATCGCTAAGGGGTTGGACTTCCTGGGCTTGGGCCAGTTCTTCAATACTGAGGGACTGCCAGAAGTCGGATGGCAGAGGCGTGCCCTGCGGCAAAAGATCGGTTCGTTCCTGTTCGCGATCCTCAAGACGTTGAATGTCGTGAAGCACAATACTGGTGATTTTGCCTGTAATCGGATCCTCCTTTGCTTCTCCAATGATTTTGACATATCGCAGCATATTCTCCAGGATCTCTTCCTTTCTCTCTTCATCAAAGAGACAGAGCACCGGATCGCCGACGGATGGATGCACCCGGCAGCGGGTGCCATGTTCTTTAAAGTCGGCCATCAGCAAACGACCTTCAATGGTCCGGATGTTGACTTGAGGCCCATGGATCCGTTCCTGAATTTTCCCATAACCATTTGGATTATATGACGCGCCTAAAGGCTGAGGTCGATGCTTCAGGAAAAATTGAATTTCAGAGACGCCCTTCTCAAAGAGAGTGCCCAGATTCCTACAGGCGATCAATACGCCCGAATCGAACCCGGCAGGCAACTCTTCGCCTTCCTGCTGGACCTCCATTAAACCTTTGAGGGCCTTTTCGAGGATCTCAACCCCAAAATCCAAACCATCAAAGGCCTGTTGCCCCGAAGGCCGCTCAAAACCCAATACCGTGTCAGGGCTCCCATGGGTCAATTCCACCAGATCCAGGCCGATCTCATCCTTAATGCTCTTCTGGGTCGGCCCCCGGCGCACACTTTCCCCTTGACCCTGCAGAACCCTCCCAACTCGGTTCAGCACTTTGTTCAACTCAGACAGCAACAAGAGCAACTGGTTCACCGGGATTCGGCTTGTGCCGATGGATTCCCCTTTCAGGAGTATTTCGAAAAAATGCCGATGTTCACGCATTGTTGTAATCACCTCCTTTCGGGCGGCAGATACGACGAACCTTTTCAAAAGACGTTAAACAACGGGGGGTAGAGAGAATTGCCGTCCGAAGCGATCCTCGACCAAATCCTCACCACGGTTCTATATATCACAATATCCGTGAATAATAAACAGGTTGGCCTTCAGTGCAGCTGCAAGCTGCCAATCAAGAAAGCAATGATTCGCCTGTCACCATTTTCTTCTTCACCCGGTAGCCCACGGAAATAATTATGTCCAGATTGTAGTATTCCAGTAGCCGCTTTATTTCCCGCGTCCCTCCCCCGCGAACTGTCAAGTATTTCTTGACAGTTGCCTCCGAGGTCAGTTCATCCCCCCTTAATAATTTTTTTCATTATGGAGGCTTATGTTCTGTTTGGTTGTCTGAAACAGGTCGGACATGAGCTGCTGAGTCATCCAGACCGTCTCATCCTCAAGGCGGACGTCGATCTTGACCTGCCCGTCCTCGGCTTCATAGACGAGGAACTGGCCTCTGCCGAGGTTGTATCCGTCACTGGGCATCAGGTCCTTGCTCATTTGCTCACCGCCTCCTAAATGAAACCTTCTTCCTGAAGGCTGCAATAGCCTTTCCTTGTGACAGATGATCCAGGACCTTTGTGCCAAGAATTTTCCCCGCCTCGGTCAGTTGCTTGTGGACCTTCAGTTCAGGTCGTTTTCACTGGGTTCTAACTCGCCTGGGGGTAGTTGTGGGCAATAATCATATCCAGGTTGTAATATTTCAGCAGCCGCTTTTTCTCCCGCTTGCCTTTCCGACGAACCGTCAAGGATTTCTTGACCATTGCCTCAGGGGCAAACCGGCCTTATTCCTAAATCGGAAATCAGTTAGTAACCGATCCGGACTGTCGATGGACCAAGGTCGGACAGGCGCATTCCTATCCAGGTTTTCGGTTGGCAGATATGGATACAGCCGGTTTTCGTGGTCAATGATGGTCGGCGATGGGTTTGATTTCAACACGGGGGATCATCACGATTTGGGTATTCCCAACTCGTGAGACTCCGAGGAACGTAATGCCGGCGCCATTTCAAAGAGCAGCCTTCCTGTGTCCAGCTTCGGGGTCCTTTTGGACAAGTAAAGCATTTCGATGCCGACCACATGGTTCTCGGCATTATAGTCGACAATAATGCCGGGTGAAACTTCTTCCGATTCCACGGCATCCGACTCGTCAAGGGTCAGGTAAAGGGCATCGGCTTCTTTATCAATTTTCAGTTTCATAACTTACCTCTCATCTTACGGTCGAAAAAAAGCGTGATGACTCGCATAGGATTTGAATGAGGGTCGATTATAACACGAAGTACGCGGTTTTCACACTCATATATAGCCGCCAGCCGGTGTTCCAACATGGGATTATTTGCATCCGGTTCAATTCGCTGAGGGGATGCCAACACCCGCTCCAGCCACTTCGTTTCAATCTTGCGCTTGACCAGCGCATCCTCGGCATGACGAGTCAATGCAAAATCAATCATTCGGCCACCTCTAGTCCGCTATTCGCCCCCCGGCCAAGCGGTTCTTGACCTGCCTGCTGGCAGGCAACTATCACAGATGATGGGAAAATCCATTTCGTCGTCGGTAAAGCCATAATGTTATGCAAGAAGCCGGGCGCTCCCTTTGTGTTTCAAATGTCCACTCGCATGTCCCGAGCCCACTATCTGTCCAATCCTAAAAAGTCTTTTTCGGGGTCAAAATGGCGATTATAAGCCCTATTTGCGGCTCCGGTTTTATGACTTGTCAAACCATTTCAATCAGTTGCCTTGGCGACCCGGGACAGGACAAACTATATTCACTATGCAAGATGTGACACCTTCACACCTTCTTGCAAAAGCAAAACCGCCCCTTCCGCTCCCAATAGGGGATCTTTTCGCGCAATCTTTTTTATCTCGGATACGGCCTCTCTGACCCGCTTTATGGCCGGCTGCGAACGCCAACCAAAGGCATTCCGCCTGAAACGGGCACGGAAGATCCATTTGTGGGAAGGAGGTTTTGATTTCATGATTATCCTTTTTCTATTTGGCTCTTTGGGCACGAGTCATGTCTCCCTGCTCCAGAAACCCCTATTATCCCTTATGATTGAAGATAATGCACCCCAAAACCAACTCGCTCTCGGCATCGCATTGAACCGTTGCTTTCTGCCTCTTACACAGCCAATTCTGGTCTCAAAATATGGGTTCTAACGATCAAAATACCCCCTGATTATATATATTATGCCAGTGTCATCAAGTGGTTAGCTTGGTCCGACCCAATTCAGATGCGTTCTGAGTTATTTTTGTGACCTGACCACTTAGGCAAATCATCGTTCATATCGATAACCCGCACACTATAAAAAATATGGCAAGTGGGTAGGAATTTCGATGGAACTTTTTGCACATGCCCAAAATCAAAGAGTGATGGAAACGCAAGCCACATATTACGTCCTTCATCTGCAATGGGAGTACCACACAAGGCACAACTGATTTTGCAGGGAAGGATCCTCTCATGCTTATTGAGTTCATTGTTGTAAAAGTGTAGGTGATCAATACCTTTCGTTATTCTGACATCATGTTTGTGAAATATGGCTGCCCATTGCATGGGCGCGCCATGCAGTTTCTGGCATGCTAAACAATGACATATTTTTGCATCTACGGGATCCGAACAAACTTCGTACTGTACTGTATTGCAGTAGCAATTTGCACGGTATTTTGTTTTGAAATTAACATCCGCAATAGACGCATAATCTGGTCCAAATTCTTTTTTCATGTTAATCATAACGTATGATAACCTGAGCCAATGCAAGATCACTTTAATTTTTCAAGTCAGATCAACCAAAGGTGAAAAGTCAACGGAAGAACCCTTATTAGCGGCTTAGAGAAAGCTGGTTATTTAATTATGCCCGTCCCCCATGCCGCCCAAGGGCACCGCCTACAACAACATCGGATACACGATCTATAGGCAGAAATTATCTGCCGAGCTTCGCACCCGGTGGAATTTCGGTTTCTGATTGATTGTCGAAGATCCTATTGGAGACCCCCAATCGATAATTTTGTCCCGATTCAAGGGCTGACTCCGTTCCCTTCGCAGACCCACACATTCTTGGCTTGCACACCTTTTAAATACCGTTTTCACGCCTACTTGGCAACAAAGAAACAACGTGCCCTTATCCGATCAAGCCTGCCTTTTGATACCGGGCTTTCTGCGTTATTTATCTCCGCAAACTTACTTCTTTACCAACCTCCCGCTCACCCACTGTATCCTTACTGGCCTGCTCGTAAACTTCAATTACCATATCAGAGACGAGTAACAGTCAAAAGCTGACCCTTTATTTTGACTTCGGGGACGGTATCAGGGCTTGACATATGACACTCTATGACAGAGGATATGGCACAGCGAATGGGGAAAGAGACAATTCTATTTTAAAAGGGAACAGATATCAAAATGGATAATACAAACATGTTTTTTGACCATGTCCACATCATCAGTGAGGAACCGGAATCCGCTGCAACCTGGTATGTTGAGAAGCTGGGCGGCAAGATTATTAACAGCCAGGAAGTTCGCGGTGCCCCCCAGGTCGTCGTTGCCTTTGGGGACATCACCATCATCGTCCGGGGCCAGAGACCGGGCGAGGAAGTAGTCCCCGGACAGGGGATGGAATGGGGGACCGATCACTTTGGCTTTCGTGTGGAGGGAGATTTTGATGGGTTTTGTGACGGTCTCAAGGAAAAAGGCGTCACATTTTCGCTTGACCCCGTGGACTTTACTCCGAACATTCGCATCGCGTTTATCGACGCCCCTGACGGGGTTAGCATAGAACTTCTCCAAAGAAAATGACAGCGAGAAAAGGATGGCGGCATATAAGTATCCGAGAGCAATTGAATTCAGATCCGATATCCCGAAAAGCCCGGTGGGAAAAATTCTGCGCCGGGTACTGCGGGATGAGGAATTAAAAACCTCGTCAAGCTCCTCAAGGAGATCAACAAATAACCAATAGTCTTCCTTTGTTGCGAAGATCTTTTCCCCACGCCTACCACGATTCATAGCGTGATTCCATATCCGGATATTGAAAATTCACAGCGAGCGCATTCCCCGTTGCTTGCAGGTGCCCGCTGGCGGGTAAAGGTTAGCGAGCGAACTTAAAATGTAAGGAGTTCTCCTTAAATTTGGGAGATTCCCCGTCCCGCGCATCGAGCTGGGCTGCGGGGTTCTTCAATTCTTAACGGTCTGGACATGGGCCCTAAAAAAATAGAGCAAGAGTCAACGGCAGACTTGACTCCCCCCATTTCCTGAGCACCCTCAATGTATTCCCTGAACTTTCCATAATCAGTTTTCGTAAAATAGATCCTTTTCCGTTCATTTCCTCTTGCGGTTACATGGTAAAGCGCTCCTTCATATTCGATTCTCAGTGGTCTTGCCATAATCTTCACATGACTTGCTCAATTTTGTCCTAATTCAAGGGCTGACCCCGTTCCCTTCACGAACGCCTCTGC